>Ga0206838_10214_pt1 | contig 15406 bp, 12 predicted proteins | sample Alteio_BWOrgCont_26_FD_152879 | JGI IMG/M metagenome (GOLD analysis project Ga0206838, IMG submission 152879) | Enriched cells from forest soil in Barre Woods Harvard Forest LTER site, Petersham, Massachusetts, United States -... | ecosystem: Environmental > Terrestrial > Soil > Temperate forest >...
ATTTTCCTGGATGAGGTTGGCGAAATCCCACTGGAACTGCAACCGAAGCTGCTACGTGTTCTGCAGGAGCGGGAGTTCGAACGCTTGGGCAGCACCCGCACCATTCGCACTGACGCACGGTTGATCGCCGCGACGAATCGCGACCTTAAGACCTTGGTAGAGGAGCAGAGATTCCGGTCTGATTTGTATTATCGGCTGAATGTCTTCCCAATCCGAGTGCCGTCGTTGCGGGAACGAAAAGAAGACATTCCTTTGCTCGTCCGCCACTTCGTTAAGGAATTCAGCCGCCGGAATCAGCGTGTGATCGACACCATTCCGTCTGAAACCATGCAGGCACTGATCCGCTATCACTGGCCCGGCAACATTCGAGAGCTTCAAAATGTGATCGAGCGGGCAGTGATTATTTCCCGGGGTCCCGTGTTGAATGTAACCCTCACCGAACTCACCACGGATGTGAGTTCTCCTCCAGTTTCTATGGTCACCAGCACCAAATCCGTCTCCCATGAGAGCCTTCAGGAAATGCTGGACGAGACGGAGCGGAATCAGATTCTGCTCGCCCTGGAAAACACGAATGGAGTGGTCGCGGGGCCGAACGGAGCCGCAGCTCGTTTGGGAGTCAAGCGTTCGACGCTCCAACTCAAGATGCAGCTTGGAATCCGGCTGTCGCGAACTACCGTTGATGAGCGCAAGCAAACAGCGCAATGAGCAGATCACGCGACAGGCCAAGCACTCAGCAAGAGAGCCCGAGTTCATTCGGCCCTAAGCCTTCAGCGTCAAGCGGTAGTGATCGCCACGGCTTTGCCGTCTTGCAGGGCCTTGATATCGCGAATTGGGGGCTGGCCAAAGAATCGCCTGTACTCACGATTGAATTGGCTCGGGCTTTCGTAGCCGACCTCGAACGCCGCAGTTGCCGCATCCAGTTCACTCGTGAGCATGCGTTGCCGCGCAGCGTGCAGGCGAAGCTGCTTTTGAAATTGCAGCGGACTCATCGCCGTAAGGGCGCGAAAATGGAGGTGCAGCGTAGATCGACTCATGCCTGCAATCGTTGCCAGGTGCTCTACACGCAGAGGCTTCTCGTAGTTTGAACGCAACCAGGCAACCGCCTTCGCCGTCCGGTGGCACTTAGTCTCGAACGTGGCAATCGCGCGAAGACGTGCTCCCAGACTTCCCTGGAGCAAGCGATAAATGATCTCGCGTTGAATGAGTTTGCCAAAGAATGAAATATCCCACGGAGCGTCCAGCAGATCCATCATCCGAGAACATGAGTTGACCAGTTCAACCGTAGTCTCCCCGGTGGCCATTCCGCACGCGCCAGAGGTTGCCTCAGGAATATGAACTTCTTCTGTGTTGAGAATGTCCCGAACAGTCGATATATCTAGCTTCAGAAAGAAGGCAAGGTAGGGGGCCTCTTCGCTGGCCGTAATCACCTGGCTTACAGCCGGCAGTTCCAGAGACGTAAGGAGAAATCTCGATTGGCCGAAAACGTAGCTAGCTTTACCGAGGTTCACTCGAATCCTTCCTTGCGCGATGACAAGAAGGCTTGGCTCATAGGCAGACGGATTCGGAACGGTCGGAGCAGTGCGGCGATAAAGCATTAGTCCCGGCACCTCCGTTGTACGTTCACCCGAGTCACCAAGTGAATTGCTAATCTTCTTCGCCAGCTCGGTTAGAAGGTGGGAGAGCCTGGATGCATTTGCATCGCCAATATTCCTTTGTTTCAGCATCTTTGATGCGCCCTCCCCTCTCCTGAGCATAACCGGCGGTTAGCACGAGCCGTACCACTAAATCATAACTGCCGGACGAATAGGCAATGATTCGAAAGAATCAGGCTACCGCAGATGCATCAGAGGTCGCTAGGGTGGAAGTGATGAGTGAAACATCATGAAAAGACGAAAACTCGGAACATTAGAAGTCTCAGAGATGGGATTCGGCTGCATGAATGCCAGCGGCAACTACGGACCAGCCCCCGACAAGGATCAAGGTATTGGGGTGATTCGTGCAGCCCATGAAAAAGGCGTCACGCTCTTCGATACAGCCGAATTTTACGGTCCGTATACAAACGAAGAGCTTGTCGGAGAGGCGCTCGCGCCTATCCGCGACAGAGTCGTTATCGCAACCAAATTTGGCTTCGATAATGAACAGGGCGGCCTTGTTCTCAACAGTCGACCGGAGCACATCCGGAAAGTGGTTGAGGGATCTCTGAAGCGCCTCAGAACCGACCGCATCGATCTGTATTACCAGCACCGGGTCGATCCGAACGTGCCCATTGAAGACGTAGCCGGCGCGGTGAAAGAGCTGATCGCATCAGGAAAAGTGTTGCACTTCGGTCTATCGGAGGCGAGTGCAAAGACAATCCGCCGTGCGCATGCGATCCAACCGGTGAGCGCAGTTCAGACGGAATACTCGCTCATGAACAGAGAGGTAGAGCAGAACGGTGTACTGAAGACTTGTGGAGAGTTAGGAATCGGCTTCGTGCCTTGGGGTCCAATGGGACAAGGGTATCTAACTGTGAAAATAGATGCTCAAACGAAGTTCGACCCAAAAATGGACGTGCGATCTGAGTTCCCACGCTTTTCTTCTGAAAACATTGCAGCAAATATGCCGATTGTTGATTTTCTCAGACAGTTTTCTGAGAAGAAGAATGCAACACCGGTTCAAATTTCGTTGGCGTGGTTGCTCGCGCAAAAGCCGTTCATTGTTCCGATTCCCGGCACACGAAGTGCCGATCACCTGCACGAGAACCTGAGAGCAGTCGACGTTCAGCTAACGCCTGCGGATCTTCGTGAGATCGAAACTGCTCTCTCTAAAATCGAAGTGCACGGTGGCCGGATGAATGAAGAACGAATGAAGGCGGTTGACCAAACAGAGTGACCGGTTATCGCATACCGAATCAATTCCGCAATTCGGGCGAGCGCCTCGTATCGCGGAGCAAGGCTTTCGATGAGAGCGACCGGTTGCGAGTAATTCGATACAGGCATACGTATCTACCGCGTTGTTAGATTGCGAGCGGTGTCATGAGGATTCATGCAGCCGTGCAGGGCAATCGCTCCCTGGCATTTGCCCGTTTCCCGGCAGCGTGCTACCAGAGCGCTGGCACCCAGCATATCGGCCCTACCGCGTAATCTCTGGCGCTGCTGATGTTTACGAATTGCGCGTTTTGGCACGCCCCGTGCCATACACAGTGGCGACGATATGTTACGCATCAGGATTCACGAAGACGGCAATGTATGCAGGTTGGAACTCGCGGGCAGGCTGGAGGGTCCGTGGGTGGCCGAAACAGAAAATGCCTGGCGCGTTTCGCTGCGCCCAGATCGAAAGATCGAAGTCGATTTGAGACAGCTGACGGGGGTCGATAACGCCGGACGCGATCTTCTCGCGGCCATTCATCGGGCGGGGGCCTGTCTCATCGTTGAAGGCGTGTGGCTGACTGCGCTCATCGGGGATATCACTTCTCAACATTCTTGCGAAGGCGCCATGGTGCAGTCGTCGAGCAAAAGGCTTCCCCGCAGGTCAACATCCCGGCAACAGGAGAGCAGCAAATGAAGATCAAGTCCGTTCTGAAACCAAAGCAAGTGGCATGGATATCAGGTGTCCTGTTCGCGGCGATCCTGGGCGTCACCGTCTCTCGTTCCGCGGCAAAGCCTTCCACGCAGACGCCATCGCTGCCCGTGGTTGAGGTCGCTCTGGTAGAGCAGAAAGATGTTCCGATCAATGGAGAATGGATCGGAACCCTCACCGGGCAGGTAAATGCCGATGTGAAAGGGCAAGTCACGGGTTACCTGCTCACGCGCAACTACAAGGAAGGATCGTTCGTCCGCAAGGGACAAATTCTGTTTGAGATTGATCCTCGCCCGTTCCAGGCGGCGCTCGATCAGGCACGGGGCCAACTGGCTCAGGCCCAGGCGCAGTTGAGTCAGGACGAGGCCCAGCTTTCAACAGCTGAAGCTAACCAGCTCAAGAGCCAGCTTAATGTAGAGAAGTACGAGCCTCTGGCAAAAGTCGACGCCGTCAGCAAGCAGGACTTCGATAATGCGACGCAGACGGATCTTGCAAATAGGGCCCAGATAAAGGCAGCCGAGGCGGCCATTGCGGCAGCGAAAGCTCAAATTAAAACTGGCGAGGCCGCAGTTGAAACCGCCACAATCAACCTCAGTTTCACGCGCGTCATCTCGCCAATCGACGGCATCGCCGGTATCGCCCAGGCGCAGGTGGGCGACCTGGTCAGCACCAGCAGCGGCCCACTCACTACAGTCTCCACGCTCGATCCGATCAGAGATTACTTCACCGTCAGCGAACAGCAATATCTGGCGTTGCAAAAGAGGTTTTCGGATTCAGAGAAAGATCACTGGAAGCTGCAGCTAGTCCTCGCCGATGGAACGACGTATCCCAAGGAAGGCCGATTCTATTTCGCTGATCGCCAGGTGAACCCGAACACCGGTGCCATCCAGCTCGCCGCCTTGTTTCCAAACCCTGGCAATGTTTTGCGCCCCGGGCAGTACGGCAAGGTCCGCGCCATCGTTCGCGTGCAGCAGAATGCCCTGCTAATTCCACAAGCGGCTGTGAACGAACAGCAGGGCAGCAATCTCGTTGCTGTTGTCGATAAGGACAACCGCGTCAGCATGCGTCCCGTGCAAGTGGGACAACGCACAGACACAATGTGGGTCATCGATGGCGGATTGAAGCCGGGTGAACGCGTGATTGTCGAAGGTCAGCCGAACCTCAAGCCGGGAATGACGGTGCAAACGAAACCATACAAGAGCGACGTCGAGTGACTGCTCAAGGTTGAGGCCTTGGAGCGCAAAAGGAAGGAATTATGTCCAAATTCTTCATCAACCGGCCGATCGTGGCGATGGTCATCGCGATCCTTATGGTCATCGTGGGCGCAGTTACCATCGCGACCCTGCCGATAGCGCAGTTTCCGAACATCGCGCCGCCCGAGATCCGGTTGCAGGCCACGAATCCAGGTGCCGATGCTCAGACACTCGAGGATTCCGTCGCCACGCCCATCGAGCAGCAGGTCAACGGTGTGGACAACATGACCTACATGTACTCCCTGAATGCCACGGCCAACCAGCAAACGACGTTGCTGGTCGATTTCGATCTCAAAACTGATCCCAACACGGACCTGCTGCTTACGCAATCGCGCGAACAACTGGCAACCGGTCAGCTTCCGTCGGCGGTGAACAACTACGGAGTCACTCTCAAGAAGTCGACCACAGCTCCGCTGATGTTGATCGCCCTGTATTCGCCACATGGTACGCACGATGCGACCTATCTGGCGAACTACGCCTACATCAACCTGAACGATCCAGTCGCGCGCTTGTATGGCGTGGGCCAGACCCAGGTCTTCGGCGCGGGCCAGTATGCCATGAGGCTGTGGGTGAAGCCTGACCAACTGGCAAAGCTTGGCATCACCGTTACGGATATTTCTAACGCGATCCAGGCCCAAAACACAGTCAACCCTGCTGGTCAGGTCGGAGGCGAACCGGCTCCTCCGGATCAGCAATACACCTACGCCGTGCTGGCTCAAGGGCGCCTGAAGTCGCCGGAGGAGTTTGGAAACGTCATCGTGCGCGAAGCACCGAATGGTGGCATCGTCCGGGTAAAAGATGTGGCGCGCGTCGAACTCGGCACGCAGGATTACAGCACCCTCTGCCGTCTGAATGGCAAGGCCGCTGCGGGTCTTGCCGTTTATCAGTTGCCTGGAACCAATGGTGTGCAAACGGTGGAAGGCGTGCGGAAGCTTATGGCCCAGATGAAGCAACGCTTCCCGAACGATTTGGACTACGCCATATCGCTCGACCAGACAGCCTCGGTCACAGAAGGCATGAAGGAGATTATCTGGACACTTCTGATTGCGATTGTGCTGGTGATCCTGGTGGTTTATCTCTTTCTCCAGGACTGGCGCGCCACGCTGATTCCACTGTTGGCTGTGCCTGTCTCTCTGGTTGGAACGTTTGTCCTCTTTCCGCTGTTTGGCTTCTCGATCAACACGCTTTCGATGTTCGGGCTGGTACTCGCCATCGGCTTGGTGGTAGACGACGCGATCGTCGTTGTCGAAGGTGTGCAGCGCCACATCGAAGAAGGCCTAAAGCCCAAGGACGCGGCTCAAAAAGCGATGGACGAGCTAAGCGGCCCGGTGATTGGAATCGCCTTGGTTCTCTCGTCGGTCTTTGTGCCAACCGCTTTCATCCCTGGCATCACGGGAAGGTTGTATCAGCAATTCGCAGTGACTATCGCCATCTCCGTTGTGCTGTCGGCATTCAACGCGCTGACTCTCAGCCCTGCGCTGGCAGGACTCCTCTTGCGCAGAAAGAAGGAGAGCCATGGACCCTTGCAGCGCTTCTTCAACTGGTTCAATCGACTCTTCGAGCGCGTCACGGGAGGCTACGTCCACTGGTCTGGCGTGCTCCTTCGCAAGGGAGCCATGGTGCTGGTGCTGTTGATCGCCGCGGGCGCAGCAGGACTCTTCTTCGGCAGCCGGCTGCCCTCCAGCTTCCTGCCCGACGAAGACCAGGGATACCTCTACATCAATATGCAGCTTCCCAATGCCGCCTCGCTGGAGCGGACCAGCGCGGCAGCGAGACAGGTGGAACAGGTTCTCGCCAACACTCCCGGCGTCCAGTACACGACGAGCGTGATAGGTTTTAGCCTGCTAAGTTACGTCCGGACCAGTTATAACGGCTTCTTCTGGGTCAGCCTCAAGCCCTGGGATGAGCGCAAGAGCCAGGCTGAACAATATCAGGCAATCAAGACACGCTTGAACCAGGAGCTCAATAATCTGCCGGCAGGGACCGCCTTCAGTTTCTCTCCGCCGGCAATCCCAGGTGTGGGCACTTCGGGGGGCGTCTCGTTTGTCCTGGAGGACCGTGCCGGCAGGGACGTCCCATTTCTTACGAGTAACCTGACAAAATTCCTGGCGGCTGCTCGGAAGCGCCCTGAGATAGGCACGATCTCTACCACATTCATACCGAGCGCGCCGCAAGAGTTCGTCCAGGTGGAGAAAGAGAAGGTGCTGAAGCAAGGCGTTGCATTGTCGGATGTCTACAACACGATTCAGGCGAATATGGGCGGCCTGTTCGTCAACTATTACAACGAATTCGGCCGAACCTGGCAGGTATACATCGAGTCCGAGGCTCCTTACCGGTCGAATACCTATAACCTTGGACAGTTCTACGTGCGTAACAACCAGGGTGAAGCGGTGCCGCTATCCGCACTAGCGAGTTTCGAGACCCGGTCGGGCCCTGAATTCACAATGCGCTACAACGAATACCGGTCGGCTCAGATCAACGCCAGCGCCGCGCCTGGCTACAGCTCAGATCAGGCAAGGACGGCCCTTGAAGATGTCTTCAAGCAAACCATGCCTCATGAAATGGGCTTTGATTATATGGGCATGTCTTACCAGGAGCAAAAGGCGCGAGAGGGAGTGCCGTCGTCGGTCATCTTCGGATTTTCTCTTCTGTTCGTCTTCCTGATTCTCGCGGCGCTCTATGAAAGCTGGAGTCTGCCGTTCAGTGTCCTGCTGAGCACGCCAGTCGCGATCTTCGGAGCTTTTGGCGTGCTGTGGCTGCGCCGCGTGATGCTGGGTCTCTTTCTGCCACCTTACATGGTGCAGATGGAGAACGATGTCTACGCGCAGATCGGCTTGGTGATGCTGATCGGCCTTGCCGCAAAGAACGCGATTCTGATCGTCGAGTTTGCCAAGGAGCAGTACGAACAAGGCAAGCCGCTCATGGATGCGGCCCTCGAAGGCGCGCGCCTTCGCCTGCGACCCATCATGATGACCTCGTTCGCGTTCATTCTCGGCTGCGTTCCGCTCTGGACCGCTTCCGGGGCCGGCTCGGTCGCACGCCAGATTATGGGTACGACCGTGATCGGCGGCATGACCGCCGCAAGTCTGCTCGGCATCTTCACCCTCCCGGCAATTTTCTACCTGGTTGAGCGATGGTCTGCCGCGGGCCGCGCGCGCTTGATAGTGCCTGCAACTCAGCCCAGTGCGATGGCGGAGGGCAATCAAGATGCGTAATACACTCCAGAACGGATTCGGCACAAGATCCGCATGGATCCTTCTCCTGTCGGCCTCTATGCTCTCCGGCTGTGCGGTCGGACCCAACTATCATCGGCCAGCCGTGCACACACCTCCGTCCTTTCACGGCCCGGACCAAGCGCAACAGACAGAACCACAAACCGCATCGTTTGCTGATCTGCCCTGGTGGCAGGTCTTCCACGATCCTCAATTGCAGGAACTCATCCGTACGGCACTGAAGCAGAACTACGATCTGCAGATCGCCGTGGAACGTGTCAGTGCCGCGAGAGCTCAGCTCGGTATCATCCGCTCGAATCAGTTTCCCCAGGTAACACTCGATCCGGTATTCAGCGGCGGAAAAACCGACCAGAACATCAAGTCCAACATCTTTTCGCTCGCTGGTGACGTCGTGTTCCAAGTTGATCTCTTCGGGCGCTATCGGCGCGCGACAGAAGCGGGTCGCGCTCAGCTTATTGGCACACAGGACGCACAACAGACCGTAGTCCTGACACTGGTGAGCGACGTCGCGAGCGATTACTTTCTGCTGCGCGGTCTCGACCTCCAGCTTCAGATCACCAAAGAGACCGTGCGCACCCAGCAGGATTCGGTCAAGCTTACCGAGTTGCGTCTGCAGCACGGTGTTGCAACAACGCTTGATGTGCTACAAGCCCGGCAAGTACTCGATGCGGCCAACGCTCAGATTCCCGATCTCGAACGGCAGATCGGCCAGACGGAAGACGCTATCAACATTCTACTGGGAAAGTATCCGGACAATGTGCCTCGCGGTCAACCACTCGGCATCGAGACTCCTACTGGCTGGAATTGGAGTGAGACTCTGCCACCCCAGCTACCCACGGGATTGCCGTCGGAACTGCTCGAGGGCAGGCCCGATATCCGTGAAGCGGAGCAGAATCTGGTCGCTGCAAACGCCAACATCGGCGTAGCCAAAGCCATGTTCTTTCCGCAGATCTCACTCCTCGGCTCCGGGGGGGCGGCTTTCGGTCATAGCCAGTTTGACGGCTCGAATATCCCGGCTCCATTGGGAGTCGGAACCTATGCAGCGGCACTTTCTCAGCCGATCTTCGAAGGTGGTGCACTGCGTAACAATCTGCGCTACGCCAAGTCCCAGGAGCGGCAGGCTCTCATCGGCTACCAGCAGACGATTCAGCGTGCGTTCGGCGATGTATCTGACGCTCTGATTGGCTATGACAAATACCACAAAGTCCGCGAACGGCAGGAGCAATCCGTAAAGGACCTTCAGGATTCAGTCAACGTGTCGCTCATGCGTTATAGAGGTGGAACGTCGAATTATCTTGAAGTTCTTGATAGCCAGCGGTCTCTATTCAGCGCAGAACTCACGTTAGCGGAGGCGCGAAACAACGAATACCAGAGCCTGGTCCAGCTATATAAAGCTCTTGGCGGTGGCTGGAAGTAAAGGGTGTGTGACGATGTTCGTTCGCGAAATCTTTGCAGCCGCCGTGCTCATACTCCTGACGCTCTGGTTGCAGTGTGGCGGGATCGCCATGCTCATCACCTGGTTTAGAGGTTCTGTGGCAGGCGATACTGACAAATTTGGCCTGTTTCGTACCGCCGTACTGATCGTGCGGTTCACAACAGCGGTCGTAGTCTTGCACCTGATTGAGGCTCTTGTTTGGGCGATCTGCTACCGCTGGTTCTGTTTACCGTCATGGGAAGCAGCGCTTTACTTCTCAGCAGGCAGTTATGGGACCGTCGGCTGTAGTGATGTAAGCCTTCCGCCGAACTGGCGCGCTCTTGGGCCGCTGGAGAGCATCACCGGCGCGTTGATGTGTGGGATATCGGTGAGCCTTCTGTTTGCGACAATACAGTGGCTCATCCATCATGGTCCACGATCACCGCGCGATGAAGCGTCAAAACTTCTGCGAGCCAATCCTGACCCTGAGGACCATTCCTTTGTGAACGGGTTTCATCATCAAAGGCTGCAGCTATTCGGTCCGAATCAGGCGTAACCGTGGCCAGGCCGCGTCTCATTTTTAGGCCGCGTGAGAGCAGGGGAGGGTGAGGAGAACTATCGACGTCCGAAACGAAGACGCGAGCGTCGCCTGGACGGCTTCTGATCAAGGCAATAGGAGAAGAATGGAACACAACCAGGATTCCAGAGCTCTGAAGCTAAAAACAATCGGTCGCCGCTCGAGCAATAATAAGCGGCTGCACAGTACGAGATGCTCACTTATAACTCGAAACGAAAGAAGGTCAATCCTCATGGCTGAGAAGGTCGATGCAACGGAGGAGCCGGTGGATCAGCTGAAGTAGGAGCACAGTCTCTATCGGGCAATGCGCTATCAATTGCGTCCGAGGAATCCCTCGTCACGTCATCAAAGGCCGGAATGCATTTGGTCTACGCCGAACTATGCAGGCGCCACTCAATTAAAACTTTGCATGTGGTTCAGCGGATCACTCGAAACAAGGAGGATGCAGAAGATGCATTGCAGGAATCTCTGCTGAAGGCATTCATGCACCTCAATGCGCTCGATCAAAAGTCCAAGTTTTCCACTTGGCTTACGCGGATTGCGATTAACTCCGAGCTTATGATCCTTCGGAAAAGGCGGTCCCACCCTGAGAGTTCTTCCGGAGACGATATGTTGTCAAAACTGCGAGATTCTAATCCGGCATCAGATCCGGAGCAAAACATTATTGAGCGAGAGAGAGACTTCACGCTCGGAAACGCTGTACGACGTCTGCCGCCGTTACTCCGAGAGCCCACCGAGATTCGTTATTTGCAGGAGGTTTCTGTGTCCGAAGTCGCCGCACGGACACGGATTTCGCTTGCCGCCACAAAGACTCGTTTGCTGAGGGCAAGGAAGTCACTCCTTCGTGCGCTGAGTCAACACGAAGTGCTGCACTGAGGTGTGTCCAAGCTGAACCATGCCGTTACCTCCGACGAGGACCGTTCATACGTTGATGACGTCTGTGTCGGAACTCCGCGATTTCTTGATAAGGAGGATTGCTATGTTTCACAAGATTATGGTTGCTTTTGATGAATCATCCGAAGCTAGTAGGGCTTTCCGCGCGTCCATCGATTTAGCAAAGGCACTTCGCGCAGAACTCAATGTGGTCACCGTCCTTGAGCCGATCCCCGGATACTTCTCCTTTGCGGTGAGTGCGGTATCAGCTTGGAACTGGACCGAGGAAAAGCGGATCAGGTATAGCGCACTCCAGGCTGAAGCCCGGCAACAGGCACAGGCTGCAGGCATTGTGCTCGATGCGGACTTGATCAGTGGAGACGAAGTCGACAGCATCGTCAAATGCGCGAGGAGACATCACGCGGACCTGCTAGTTCTGAGGATGCGGAAGCATAGTTGGCTGATGATAGGTTATGTAATTGGCCGCAATTGGACCCCCTAGGAGAGATATATGCCGGGCTAAGCCTGAACAGATACGCATTGCCATCCTCGATGATTATCAGAACGTTGCCCTTTCAATGGCGGACTGGTCAGCGCTCGACGGACGAGCGGCCATCACCGTATTCAATGACCATCTCGACAGCACCGATGCTGTTGTCGCGCGCCTTGAGCCCTTCGAGATCGTCTGTGTCATGCGAGAGCGCACTCCGATGACGCGCGCGATCATCGAGCGACTACCCAAGCTTCGCGTGATTGCCTCGACGGGGCTTCGGAATGCCTCGATCGACCTTGAGGCCGCTGCAGAGCGAGGCGTGCAGACTCTCAATACTGGCTACAGTTCGGCGCCGACAATCGAAATGACCTGGGCGCTAATACTGGCCAGCTCGCGCAACCTGATTGAAGAGAATGCCGCACTACGCAGTGGCGGATGGCAGCGTCATGTCGGTGACGAAATCGCAGGGCGAACACTTGGCCTGCTCGGCTTGGGCAACATTGGTCGCGAGGTAGCACGGATCGGGAAGGCGTTCGGCATGACCGTCATCGCCTGGAGCCAAAACCTCACCGGTGAGCAAGCGGCTGATGCCGGTGCTGTCAAGGTACCAAAGGACGATTTGTTTCGACGCGCCGATATCGTGAGTATCCACCTGGTTCTGAGTGACCGCACCCGTGGGCTCGTGGGCGCGGCGGAGTTTGCGCTCATGAAGCCGACAGCCCGGCTCGTGAACACGTCGCGCGGACCGATCGTTGTCGAGGCCGAGCTCCTCGATGCGCTCAAAAGCGGCAAGATCGCGGGGGCAGCGATAGACGTCTTCGATCAGGAGCCGCTTCCGCTCGATCACCCTTTCCGCAGCCTGCCGAACCTGCTGGCTACTCCACATATCGGCTATGTCTCGCGCAGCCTATACGGGCGCTTCTACCAGGACACAGTCAGCAACATTAGTCGATGGCTCGATGGTAAAGCTTAGAGGACCTCTCCCGGTTTGGGGCCTTGGCGTAAACGATGATGTAAAGTCTCAAAGCAATGGCTCAGATCACTCAATCAGAGGTCTCGCGCGCGACAGGACCGTGGCAGCCTCTCCTTAACCCCACGTTCCGAAACCTGCTTGCTTCGAATCTGATCTCCGATATCGGGGCATTCATGCAGAGTGTCGGAGCAGCGTGGCTAATGACTTCGCTCACCAGGAACCCCCTTTACATCGCCTTGATTCAAACTGCCTCCGCTCTGCCCTTTTTCTTGCTGGCCTTGCCTGCAGGCTCAATCGGAGACATCTTTGACCGCCGCAAATTGATCCTCAGCACAGAAACATGGATGCTCCTCATTGCAGTTGTGCTGACTGTGGCAACAATAGCGGGAGCGATGACTCCTTGGCTCTTGCTCCTGCTTACCTTTGGGCTATCGATTGGTGACGCCGTCGAATCACCTACTTGGAGGGCAATATTTCCTGAGCTCGTGAACAAGGAGGAGTTGCCTGCCGCTCTGGCACTCAATGGGATCGAGTTCAACCTGGCTCGGGCAGTAGGACCCGGCCTCGGCGGGTTTATCGTCGCGGTCGTTGGTGTGGGTGCTGCATTCGCATTCAATGCCTTCTCCTTCTTCGGTGTCATCGCCGTGATCGCGAGATGGAAGAGGCCAGCGCGAAAGAGCACGTTGCCTCCAGAGACCTTCCGCGGTGCGACCTCCGCCGCTATTCGCTATGTGCGATATTCCCCGGGTATTCGCACGCTGCTGGTGCGGGCGGCGGTGCTTATCTTTTTCACCAGTTCCTTCTGGGCGCTCATGCCCACGGCGGCCAGAGAGCTGAGCAAGAGTCCCATCGCGTATGGATTCCTGCTTGGGTTCTTCGGATTGGGCGCAGTCCTGGGCGCCGTGGTGCTTCAGCGAACCCGATCGAAGCTCTCCGCGGAGGCTCTGCTCTCGATCGCTACGGCGACGTTCGCCGCAATCATCTTGAGCTTGGCGCTGCTGCGTTCGTCTGCAATCCTCTGCGTGCTGATGCTCATTGGTGGCGCCTCCTGGACTTCGATCATGTCCCTCTTCAACATCATGGTGCAGGAACTTGCGCCCGATTGGGTACGCGCTCGAGTGCTCGCAGTCTATCTCTTCGCATTTCAGGGAAGTGTTACCGCAGGCAGCACCCTGTGGGGCTTTGTGGCGTTGCGCACGGGTGTGCATGCAACTCTCGCCTTCGCGAGCCTTGGAACGGCAGCCTGCCTATTGCTGCGGTCTTTGTTCCAACTTCCCGACACGAAGATAGACCTCAGCATCTGGAATCACTGGGTGAAGCCAGCCATGATTCAAGAGCCCGACCTTGACCAGGGGCCGGTCCTCGTCACATTGAAATATGTCATCGACCCGGCCAAAGCTCCCGAGTTTCTCGGTGAAATCCACAAATATGAGCGCATTCGCCGCCGAGATGGCGCGATAAGCTGGGGAGTCTTCGTCGATACAGAGGCACCGAGTATCTATCTCGAGAGCTTTAAAGTTGATTCCTGGGCCGAACACGAGCGGCAACATGACCGGTTTACGCAAGCCGATCGTGAGATCGAGAAGCAGGTGTTCAGCTATGCCCTCCAACCTGTTGAGGTAAAGCACTATATCTATGCACGGGAGAGGCCCACTTTCTGACACCCTTCCGGTTGAAGTACTGGTTTCACGGTCAGCGCGGCTGACCCAAGGCTCTTCCCGTCGCGATCATAGACCTTCTATCCCCGCCAATACTGGCCGTATACCCCAGAGGGCAAACCAATGCTGCTACCAGCCAACCTTCAGCTCTTCGCGCGCCTTGTTTACACACCCCAAATCGATGAGCATTTGAACGGTGTATACCGGACGGATGCATTCATGCGAGATCGGCTCCCGGCATGAAGGCAATGGCTGCGGTGACCGAGATGGTTACGGCGACATTGCGCTCAAGTCCACGGAGTGTAGAAGTGGTGACTTTTTTGGCTGCACCTTCCACGCGTTCCAATAATCGGGAAAGCGCAGCGCACCTTCCGGCGTTAGTTCACTCAATGCCCAGAGACTCCATACCGACGACGCCGAAGATCGGCTTCGACGAGGAGTGGCCCTTCTGCCGTTGACATTTTGGGGTCCGGAGAATTAGAAGGGTCTGGACCGTTTATCAATGTCCGCCCTGGCGAAAGTTGACCAAATCCCCGGTCGACGATCAGAGCCTATTCATTCGCCAAATTGGCGAGATCGGTCGTGTATGCGATCGTTCGAATCGAGCGCGGCTTATGGCTGACATCACGAAAATTGGCGATTTTTTCGAAAGCTCTCCGCACCCCGCATGGTTGGCGACAAGTCGGGGCGAATGTTTATATGTCAACCCGACGCTGGTGTGTCTCACGGGTCTCAAATCTGATCAGATTAACCAAGTTGACTGGCGCAGTTTTGTTCTGGAGGAGGATCGAGCCGCCGCTTCGACATCCTGGCAAAGAACTCTCGCATCAGGCACTCCCTATCGCACGCGGGTTCGCCTACGAGGATTCGACGGTGTTCCAGCAACCGTCGACCTGACCGCCTTCGGACACACACACAATGACGGGACGGAACTCTGGTTGTTTACCGGTTCACACGTGCATGGCAACACTCAACAGCATGTGGTTCCACGGAAGCGGGTCGAAGAGCAACTCGTAAAGAGCACCCAGGAGTTGAAGAGGAGCGAAGCCTACCTGGCCGAAGCCCAAAGACTCAGTCACACAGGCAGCTTCGGGTGGAATCCTGATACGGGAGAGATTGTCTGGTCAGACGAAACCTATCGCATCTTCGAGTATGACTGTGGCATGAAGCCGACCTTGAACATGCTGGTGGCGCGTCTTCATCCTCAGGATCGGGCCTTCTTTCAACAGGTCATCGATCGCGCAACCCAGACAGCCACTGACTTCGAACATGAGTATCGCTTGCTACTGGCTGACGGGCGAGTAAAGCACGTCCACGCGATAGCTCACGTTTTAGAGGATGGATCTGGCAATCGCGAGTTTATCGGGGCGGTGA
>Ga0206838_10215_pt1 | contig 15375 bp, 12 predicted proteins | sample Alteio_BWOrgCont_26_FD_152879 | JGI IMG/M metagenome (GOLD analysis project Ga0206838, IMG submission 152879) | Enriched cells from forest soil in Barre Woods Harvard Forest LTER site, Petersham, Massachusetts, United States -... | ecosystem: Environmental > Terrestrial > Soil > Temperate forest >...
TAAAGGCCCTGGATCCCGACGAAGAGCATGTCGGGATGACCTAGCGTAGCGGAGTATCGTTGGACTTTCAAGAGCAGCGCGGGCGGAGGTAATAATAGCGCACGGGTATATCATCCTGGGCAAAGACACGCGGTTTTGCTGGTCTGCCCTTTTCTTCCAGTGGACCACTGGGAAGAGGAGTGCCCACAGGAGAAACAACCATCCTCTGCGCAGGCTTCGTGGGTTGGCGTGGCGAGCCACTTGCTTTTTCATCCGGCAGCGGGGAAAAGATCACGGGTGCTTTTATCTTGTCAGGAATGGCTTTTTCAAATTTCTTTTGCTGATGATAAAAACGCAGGTCATCCTGACACTCTCTTGCCATATACCGAGTCCCGTTGGAAGGTTCCAGCGCCATCGCACCTGCTAACAGGGAATTCGCAGTGCCGCTTGCAAATGCCACGCCCCTCAGACGAGGCCCGGTGGCGCCGATCATTGCAATCAAACCATTCCCTACACCATTGATAACCACCTGCGCGGTTTTTAAAGCACTCCTGATTTTTGCACTGGTGGAGTGGGGAGCCGTTTTAATCGCCGCGTGTTTTTTCCCACTAAAAAGCCGCGAGGCAAACTGACAAATCGATCAACACGGCAGGGGTATATTTCTTACAAGGCTAAATCAAAGCAATACAGTTCGCGCGCGCCGAAGTCGAGCAAGCGAATTTCTTGGGTTTGTTTATTGACATAATAAACTTTAGAGCCGAGGCAACGAATATAAGCGGCATGGGTGAAGTTCAAGAGGTGTGTCATCGGAGTGTCATCCCGACAGGCTTTTAGTCGGGATCGAGTGCCTTTAAGGTCGCTGGGTCCCGACTAAAAGCCTGTCGGGATGACACTATCTTCTTAAAAAGGCGGCTCGCAAAGTTAAAAAAAGTTGTTACACTAGCTTCATGTTTTTAATGAAATAAGGACCTTTATGCTCAGCGTAGGCCTCATGAGCGGCACCTCCATGGATGGTGTGGACGCCGCACTGCTCGAAACCGATGGCTCGGAAAATCATATAACTGAATTGGGACAGGCTTCTCTTTCCTACACACCGGAATTTAAACTTCTTTTAAAAGCCACCGAATATGTCATTCGGCGAAACGCTGGCAATTTAAGCGCCGCGGAAGCCTGCTATGCGCACGCCATACAGACTTATTTAAAAGAAGAGCTGCGCCTGCCGGAAGCGCATCAGGCCCAACAGCTGGCCGCACTTCGCCAAGCGTTGCCCGGTGAAACACTGAGTTTAAATGCCGTGATTCAACACTCCACCCGGCTCCACGGCGAGTTGGTGAAGCAGCTGCTGCAAAAAACGGGCCAGGCCAAAGAGAGAATCGCCGTGGTGGGTTATCACGGCCAAACCTTTTACCATCACCCGGCGGCTAAAATTTCAGTGGTGCTAGGCAACGGCCAAGCCTTGGCGAATGACCTTGGCCTGACCGTCGTTAATGATTTCCGCGCACAAGATGTCGCCGCCGGCGGTCAAGGGGCGCCGTTTGCGCCTTTGTTCCACTACGCCCTGGCGCGGCGCGACCAGCGCATACCAGCCGCCATTGTCAATTGCGGTGGCATTGCCAACCTCACACTGGTACAGAGTAGCGAAGAAAACGATTTAATTGCTTTTGACACGGGCCCGGGCAATGGCCTGATTGATCGCCTGGTTCGGCAACGCACGGGCGGCAAAGAAAGCATGGATACGGATGGGCAGTATGGCCGACGTGGACGAATCCATGCCTCTGTTTTCCAAGCCCTTTGGGAAAAAGCTCTCGTTAAAGAGGGCCAAAACTACCTTGCACAACTACCGCCCAAGGCCTTGGACCAAGGCGACTTAAAGCTGATCTCTGAACTGGATGCGCTTTCTCTTGAAGATGCTTGCGCAACTCTGGAAGCGTTCACTGCGGAGACGGTGGTCAGCAGCTTGGACTTGATACAGGCTGACAGTCCGCCGCAATGGATTTTAGCCGGCGGCGGCTGGAAAAATCCGGTGATACGCCAGCAGCTTGAAGAAAGATTGCAAAGACGTGCCGGGAAAAATGTTAAAGTGCTGCTCGCAGAAGATGTCGGCTGGAACAGCCAGGCTTTGGAGGCACAAATCTTTGCCTACCTCGCGGTCAGAAGCCTACAAATGCAGCCTTTGAGCCTACCAGGAACAACAGGGGTACCCTATCCAATGCAGGGGGGGACAACCTATCTGCCTCAGCAGGAAATTTAATCAATACTTGACATTATTGGCTTGTTAGTTTATTTTATGGGCAATTAACAATTCCAGCCGTGATCGATTAGGGGTTTTATGTTTTTTAGCAACCGAGAAGAAAAATTACGCCGCTTAAAAAAGAACTTAAAAGCAAATCTAGATGAAGTTTATTTTCAGAGGCGCAACACATGTCTTTATACGCTGATCACTTGCTATGAAGAGATCAGGGCATATCTTCAAGGCGAAGGGCTGGAACTCACTGTTCAGCAGGCAAGGCTTTTCAAGCTGGCCCGGTTTGCGCTGAATATCACGCAAGAAGAAACCAAGCGCACTGTTGTGCGCACACTGGAGGTCGGTTTTTGTCTAAACACACCACCTCACCTGCAACCAAAACCCTATTTTTCCTGGGACTGCCTCATAACTCCTTTCTTCGAGAGCGGCCCCGTAGATGTGGAGCGCGAAATACAAAATCATTGCACGCAGGTGGGCTATTACCGCCACTTAAGAGAACTTGCAGACAACCTGAAAGAAACAAATGATCCTAAGAAAGTTGTAAGTTTAGTCCTTCAACTTCGCAATCATAAAGCAGTGGCACCCTCTGTTCTTGCCGAGGGCACAGCACCATCCCCCATCACGCTCAGCATTGATAATGAAACTGTTATCCACGACTTCTTCTTTGGTATTGTTGGAGTCCTCAGCGGTTGCGGTGCTCTTGCGCTCGGCCTGCTCTTTGCTGTCCCTTCCATGTGCATGGGCTCCTATCTCGGAAGCCTGCAATTTTTACTGGATGCTACTGCCTATATTCTAACTTCTTTGGCAAAAGCCGTGGCTGCCGCTGCTTTCCCCCTCGCAATGCTCCACTCCAAATATACGACCAATTCATTTAACATTTTCAAAAGCAAAAATGCACGCATCTTAGACAGCATTCAAGAATTAGCACCCTCACCGAGTGAAGAAAAAGAACCCGCCGCGGCCACGCATACCACCCACGCTTTACGGCCAGCATAAAAGCCGCCCAACACTCTCCTGCCATCCTAGGCGGCTCACCTGGCCGTCTTCATATTTCCTTAACATTGTTTAAGTTACAATCCCCCTAAAGAACACAAACAAGGTATTACAATAAAAATGACACACTCACGAGACCCCGCATTTAATCAACTGCTTGGCCAGCACACCCTCCCCTTAGACAGCATCCCCGTTCAAGAAATGGAGGACTTATGCAACGCTTTGGAGCAAGGCCAGTCACCCCAAGTCATCTGGGACAGCCAATTTCAAAAAAACAGCGACGCTCTCGCCCGTTGCGCGGTACGTGCGCTGCGGGATAAGCGAATACAACAGCAACAAGCCGCTACGCTGCTCCAACTCCGGCAAGTTCATGAAATTGCCTCTTCTTGGCGTATGCGCCCACTAGAGTCCAAGAAGTCCACAAACGAGGATGATGACCGTCTCTCCTTTTATTTTCCCGACAACCTCTCCCCAAGCAACCGAATCCAAGAGATCAAAAGCCTGCCGCCTTCAGAACAGTATTACTTTGACATCACCATTGATGTTTCTAAAATACAGGATACGCGCATTCTTAAACTTTTAGATGCTGGACACGACCTGAAGATCGTGTATTTTCAGAGTCAAGAGCTCGAGCATTTAGTAAAACATCTGAACCCTCCCTATCGGCCCACATCGCAAATGCTGCGTTTTTCAGTGCTCAGCGCCGGCGCCATGGAGTTGGTCACTCAACTGCGTTTTGGCAAGCACGCTGCGTCCGCCATTCCACGTTTAGGTAAATTACGCTTGGAAGACATTATCCAAAATGCGAAAGACGGAACGCGCTATGTAGCCTACTCCCATCCCGAAGTGCCCGTGCAAACTGTTTTTCATGACATCCTTGCAAAGCCATTTTATCTCACCCTGCACGATGAAGCACACCGCCAACTGATCTCCTCCTTTCCCAATTCCGTTTATAAAGCTTTTCAACGCGCCCTGCAGGTGGTGCAAAATAAAACCGGTTTCCATCTGTCGAAAGACTTAATGAATGGCTTTGATGCTGAAATTAACGATTTTCTAAAATTAAAACCCCGAACGCGCGACACCATTGCGTCAGGATTTCGAACCTCCGAGTTCTGCAAGCTGCTCTGTGCCAAGGTTTTTAGCACCCAAGAACCCTTAGGATTGTTTAGTGACGATATATCGGATACGGATACTTGCTTACTTTTAATGATCGATGTTCATGAAAATCCTGACGTATGGTCCAAGCTTGGCATTGAACCCAAACATTTCCCTGCATACTATCGCGCCCTATATAAGCAGGTCAGCGACCAATGGGATCTAATAAAAAATAAAAACCCTGCCACTCAAGTTGCTATTTTAAAACAAACTAAGCCTACTGCAGATGAAGAAAAACCGTGCACAGCTGCTTTTATTAAATACAAAGGATATGTGCAACTGCAAGTGAACGGTAAAATTCAAGAACCCAGCAAGGCAAAAACCAATGCGCTTGTGCTCTACAATAATGGTCGTACCGCGCTAGAGCATGCATTAAGCGCTATCGGCAATAGTGACGAATTCGATCCCTTGTGTACTCAAGCCTCAGCCATTATGACAGCCATTGACAAAGAAAACCCAGCTTCCAGATCCGTCGATGAAATTCGTTTTTACCAAAAATGCTTAACGCTCACCTCTCATATGCTCAACCCCATCAACCAAAGAAGCCCCCGCCTGCAAAAAAAATACCAGCGACTCATTTGGGAGGGAACCCGGATTCACCCCAAGCTCGCAGGGCTCTTGTCGATGTTTTTTGGCGCCGTCATTGCCGCCATCAGCGCCACTGCAACCGTCGCCTCCATGGGAATTTCCACACCGTTGTCGGCCGGTGGAATCGCTCTAGGATCATCGATGATTTTAGCTGGCGTGGGATTATTTAGAAAACTCCCGACAAAAAAGCATTCTCAAGCCATGCTTGAATTTCTGAAATTGGCGGAGTCTATGAAGTCGAGGAGAGCTATAACGAACGTTGACTAAAACAGATTGCTTAACCTCCTTCGGCGCAAGCCAATGCCGCTTGCAAAACCTCTACTCCCGCCGCACTGCAATGGGCGTTTTCGCTCAGATAACGTCGCCAACGCTTGGCTCCCGGCTCTCCGTGGAATAAGCCGAGCAAATGGCGGGTGATGCTTCCCAAACGGGTTTGTTTGTTTAGTTCCTCCTGCACATAGGGAAGCAATTTCTCGATGACAGCTGCACGCGAACCCGGGTGGTGCGCGGCGGAATAAAACTGTTTTTGTAACTCAGCAAGAAAATAGGGATTGGTGTAGGCTTCACGGCCAATCATCAAGCCATCCACCCACTGTAAATGTTCTGCCACTTGCGCGGCATTTTTAATGCCCCCATTAATCACGAAGGTCAACTGAGGAAAGTCACGCTTCAACTGCCACACGATTGCATAACGCAGCGGGGGAATTTCGCGGTTTTCCTTGGGGCTTAACCCCTGCAACCAAGCCTTGCGCGCATGCACAATAAAGATTTCACAGCCAGCGGCTGCGACGGTGGCGATAAATTGCCGCAAATCTTCATAAGAATCATGCTCATCAACGCCAATACGGCATTTCACCGTGACTGGTACGCGCACCGCTGCCCGCAACGCTGCAACACAAGCGGCCACCAAGGCAGGCTCACGCATGAGACAAGCACCAAAACGGCCGGCTTGCACACGGTCACTAGGACAGCCGACATTGAGATTAATTTCATCATAACCAAAATCCTCGCCGCGCCGCGCCGCCGCAGCCAAAAGCGAGGGATCACTGCCACCCAATTGCAAAGCTACCGGGTGCTCCAGCGGATTAAACCGCAAGAGATAGCGATAATCACCATAAACGACGGCTTGGGCGGTGAGCATTTCCGTGTAAAGCAGGATGTGCGGTGCCAGTAAGCGCAAAAAATAGCGATCATGACGATCCGTCCAGTCCATCATCGGGGCAACAGAAATACGACGGTCCATCGTTAGCCGCCCTCACGCAAGACAGTCGGTTTTTTTTTATTCCAGAAGTAAACCGCACCCATACCCAGGAATACCAGCGCAAAGCCGCCTTGCAAAAGGGCACGCGTCTGTGAATGATCTCGATACAGGAGAGTCACAATGGCAGCCAGCATCATGAAAAGAAACAGGGGGCGCACCCAACGGACACCCTTACGCATAGCAAATTGCGCGCCTATTTTAGCACCCAGCACTTGTCCCACAGCCATCACAAAGCCAATGCGGTAATCCACTTGGCCCATCATGGCAAAACACAGCACGGCAACGATGTTGCTATTGAGGTTAAAGACTTTGGTGTAAGCGGTTGCCTTCAAAAGATTAAAGCCGAGAAAATACATTAAAAGAAAAACCCAGAAACCACCGACGCCCGGGCCCAAAAAGCCATCGTAGAAACCCAAGGCGAGGCCAGCCAGGGGATAAAATAGACTTTCCTTGACCTTGGGTTGTTCATCTTGCTGGCCGCGGCGCGGGCAAAAGCTCACATAGGAAAAAACCAGCAAGAGCAGAAACGGAATCAGCCGCTTTAAAAACTCATTTGAACACAGCTCGGCTGTACCGGCGCCCAAAAGAGCACCGAGGATTGTAAAAACCACACCCCGCAACAACCCCCGGGGCTGCAACCAGCCGTGGCGATAGTAGCTAAAAGCCGCAACAGCTGTACCACAGAGCGATTGCAATTTATTGGTGCCAAGAGCAAGGGAAGGCGGCAATCCCAAGCTTAAAAGCATTGGTAAGCTGATTAAGCCCCCACCGCCGGCAATGGCATCAATGGTTCCGGCGACGAGACCGGTAGCAAAAAAAATTGGCAATAAAGACATGGCCTTAAGCCCTCTAGCCACTTTGAGAGTATAAAAGCGCTTATTTTATGCTAAAAAACGCTGCAAGCACAAGCTCTCTCCGACTTCCCACAGCTTTCACCGCATCCCCGCATATTTTAGGGGAGCCCCTGGGACTTCAAGTTGAACCCCGAAGGATGCCATCACACCGCCCAGCGAAACACACTTTTATTTAATCATAAAATTCAAGATGTTATAAAATTTTATTCACCTGAACCTGCACTACATTTTCGCAGAAACTTACCCCGCCAAAAGACTCCCAAAAAATTTCCTATTTAGGCTTGCCAAAACATAAAAATTGTGTTGAATATAGGTATACGGCGTTATAATGAGCGACACAAATGAGGAGTAGTTATGAAAGGCAGTGATAGGTTGACTATTGAGATTCCCAGTGAAGTTAAAAACCTTGAAAATGTGGTCACTCAACAAAGGCCTGATTCAACATACCCTACTGACGGTGAAGTAAAAGGGAACTCCCCCCCCCTTAAAGATTCTCCAGAAAAAAAGGATTTTTACACTCCGCCGCTCCCTTATAAGCTCATCCTCAGCCCCTTTTCGCCCACAGAAGACCGGCTCGCAGAGCTCCCCTTCGAAGAAGGCATTGTTGTTATTCGCAGCTTTTTTGAATATAAGCTGGTTCCACCTCCTTTCCCTCTTCTGAGGCTCCAAGAAGGTCAGATTGCTATCACCTACGAAGAAAAAAAAGGTGAATCAGCAAAACTGGCCTATAGCGTCAAAGATCCTAAGGGCGTTATAAAGCAAGGCACCATTTTAATAACGGACTTGCAGAAGGCTTTAACAGCCCGCATGGAGGCACGTATTTATGACCAACTGCCACTAGACCGCACTAGAGTAAGTCAAATCAGGGAACAGTTAAACCCCTTACAAGAAAAATATGCTGCTCTGCAGAAGCCGTATACAAAAGTACTTACTGAGGGCCCACCAAAAGATGCTAAAGAGGCGCAGCATTTTGCGAATTTATACCGAGAAATCTGCGACATCAAAGCGGCTATCACTAACCTCACCAATGGTGAACACTATAAAGCTGGTGATGAGAGACTTGAGAAGGCAGTGGCCAATGAAATAGAAGCAGCAGGTTGGCAGTCCACAACCGAAGAGAAACAACACAAACACCAATGGCAACCCCTGAGAACACTTCAAGGACACTATTCCAAATCTGCCCTTCTAAATGATTTTATTCGCTCTGGTAATGTTGCGCACTTAAATAGCCTATTGCCTGAGATTTTAACATTCACCTCCGAAAAGAGGCACACACAAAGCCATCGCCTCTACCTTGCCAAAAAAAATCCGGGGCAAAAGGCATCTCTTAAACCGATCACCTGCTCAGCCCAGAAGGTTGAACAATTCGATTCAAGATTTGATATTTTTTCTAAACCCAATAGAACGCTGAATCAAGATGAAATAATCCAACTTCAGGCGCTTCTGAAGGGGAATATAGATGAAGAGACGCTACGGAAAGCGCCTTGCAAATTATTACTCGCCCCAACATTCGATGACCAGGACATCAGCGCTCTTGGCTTAGCACCCGGAGAGGCGGCCTATATCCGGAAAAACAATGAACTGTGGTATGTGAGCGCGCAAGGAAAAGCGCAACTGCTTAGAAGAGAGCATGCAACACTGTCTAAAAAATCCACTTCTCCTAGCAACAGCAAATCAAAATCCAGAACCACTAGAACAGACAGTCCTACCGACATCACCCCGCCGGGTACTTCAAATACAGAAGCAGAGGAGCTCATACGTTTAAATGACTTTGAGCAGCACTCTCCCATGGGTACTTCTCCTCTACCTCTAACCCCCGCCATAATAATAGATGAGACCAAGCCTTTTAATCGGAGCGACTCACCTCTTACCCCTATTGCCGAGCCACTGGCGCTGCCGAGCAGCGAGAGCAAAAAACAACCTGTGAGTCCTCCTGTGACCCGGGCCGTGCTAGTGCGGCGTGACCACTCAACCAGCAGCTCTCACTCTCAGCCTCAAGAAATAGAAGTTGTTGACAGCTTTTTGCAGTTCGACACGCGCCTTAAAGTATTTTCAGGTTCAGGGAGAGTACTCACCCCGCAAGAGTTAAATGAAATCACACTTTTATCAGGACATAATCACTTACCCCTCAGCACCACGCCGCCCCATAAAAAGCAGCTGTCATGGCAAGATGAAAATGGTGTTGATTTGCTGGTCTTACCTTTTAAGCCGATACAACGTGTCACAGAGCACAGGACGATTAATACAATTTTAGTAGACCTTGATCCAGAAAAATTACCCATTCGCAATGCAGCCTATGTGCGCGCCGGGGATGAACTTTGGTATGTCCGAAAAAACAAGACCTGGGTTCAAAAGCTGCTCAGTTTCTGCGGACTTCGCAAAACAGAGATCTTAATTGGAAAAGTCCAAGACCAAGATCTAGCGCGCTTCGATTTCCACAGGAAAACCACCGAGAGCCAGCATCGCCAACTCACAGAAAATGAAATCGAGATGGCCGCCGACCTTTCGGGTTACCAGCACCGGACCGTGTGGCAAAGCTTCCTTGCAAATCTGGGTAATTTCTGCGTGGGCTTCATTGCTGCTGGCTGTGGCATTTCAACAGCAGCGGCTTTTCTTTCCTTAAACATACTGACCGGGGGCTTAGCCATTGTTGGCGCCCTGATACTTTTTGCCACCGGCACTGCGGTAAACTGGTGGATTTTCAAGCGCTATGTTGCTCCGGTGCTTATTGGCTTGTTTGGGAAAGAGTCCTTCTTAGTCGATGAAGAAGGGAAGGAGCTTTCCCTCGGGAAAAAGATTGCCATGGGTGTCGCGGTGTTATTTGCAACTTCCGTCGGGGTTACGTTTGCCGCCCTGACGTATACCAGCACCTTGGGTCTTGTTGCTTTTCCGCCCCTTGCTGCGGTCTTGGCAGGCGTCACTTTTGTTTGCTTAACCGCTTTAATGCTCAAAGACATTGCAGATCTGATTAAAAAGAAGGATGTTTTTGGCGAATGCTATAAGTTTCTCAAGAACATGGTCGATACCAACCCAGAGTTAGCGCAAAATAGAGACGCGCAAAATAACCCCAAGTCGCACGGGCGCATTCTAGGAGAGCGCATCACCACAGTGATCTTAACGGCCATTTTTGTTCCATTGGCATGCTTTGGTCTTTACATGACCATGAATGCCTGTGTACCGGGTGTGCAAGCCATTTTGATCGAAAAAATACCCTCTGCAGCGGCGACCATTGCCAATGTTGTTTCACTGGGGTTTGCCTTTATTGGCCAGATTCCTTTTGGCATTCAAACCGCTTTGCAAACCATCGAAAAGATTGTTCCTCCGCTGGGTGGCGCTGTGGAGAGTCTCGTTCTGCGCATTAGAAGAGTATTTAACCCTGCAGCCGTCGTGAATACGAATCCCGTGACAACTCCTCCGGTCATACCGGAGAGCAAAAACACGGTAGTAGTATTACTCGCAGAACAAAATTCTGGGTCTCTTTCAAACACTTTGCCATTATCGCCAACCCCTGTTGCCAATCTACAAACACTCGAAGAAAAGCATGCGCTTTCTTTGAGCGCTAGCCATACTCCATCGCCACCGGATGGCGTAAGCACACCCAACACAGAGGACAAGAGGGTAGACCATCTCATTACCATGTCAATAGCGACTCTAGCTGACTTACCTGTCCCATTGGATCAAAAGCACGACACGCCGCCATCAGCCCCACTTGCTGGAAAGCCTCAGTCTCTCCCTAACAGCACTTCGCGGCCACAACCGCCCACTACTGTTAAAAACGAAGCTAACACGGCCGGAAAAAGAAATCAGATCTCCATGATAGACTCCCCGCCTGACTCCTCTCTTTTAAAAGGAATCAAGCTTCTTTCAGTAAAAATGAATGCTATCGGGAATGGCTTCATCTCCATGATGGGGGCAAACGGTGGCGTATTTTTACGTATCCTGGCCTTTATCTGTGGCCTGTTAAATTCGGGTAATGCCGGCGTCCCTGCAGTTTTAGCCAGGAAAGAACCTTTTAAAATGCCAAAACTTGCTACAAAGACAAAAGATGATAGCGAGCTTGGCACTAAAACCCAGAAAGAAAAAACTCGTCTTAGCGTGAACACTGTAGATGAGCTAGCTGCTTCTTTTCAAAAAAAGCGCGAAGCACAAGAGACTCGCCGCAGAGCAGATGTGCTCGGACTGGAGCTTAGCATTTCAACAGAAAATGAGATTCAGAACAGGAGAGAGCACGTCGAATATGCTGCTTCAAAAGAACTGAAGAGCAGCGAACTCAATAATGTAAAAAAGAACCTTCCTCCACAGCTGAGGAAAAACACGGATCCTGAGAATCCTGTTTTGAGCACGCTCCTGAAGGGTCAGCCACAGACTCTGCCGAGCAATCCTTTCAACGGAGAACAGAAGCTCGGTCAGGGGGGAGCCCAGAACCAACACGACACGAAACCAACAACGTCCTCTAAAAATTCTTTTAGTGGGCTCCTCACTAACTTCTTTTCGTTGACTCAGCCTAATCCTAAGCAGAGGCCTGAGCAGAAGCCTGAGCAGCGGAATTCTGAGGCGCAGGCGATTGAGCTTCGCTGTTTAAATGATCGGTGTGAATCACCCTCACCCAGTAGATAAACATTCACTTTAAGCCCCCTGACGGGGGCTTTTTTTTGCGCCATACTATTCTTCTATATTTTTGATATAATACGCCTTGAAGGCCAAGCGCCGCTGCCAGTGAGGGGCTTCAAATGCCAAGTGAACACGCATGAAGGAACCGTTATTTTTAAAATTTGATGCGGAAGGCAAGCAACTACTCTGTCAAGGGGAATGGACCTTGGCCAATCTCGGTAACTTGCAGCGCGAAGTGAAAAAAGCCGCCTGGCCACGCTCGGGCAAGCTGCAAATCAATGGCGCGGGCATCTCTAAAATGGACAGTGCCGGGGCTTGGCTGATCTTGACGGGCAGCCAGCAATTGGAGGCACAGGGTGTAAAAACACAGTGGGCTGCGTTTTCCGCGCAAAGTGAAAAACTACTCGACTATGTCTCCAAAAAGATGCCCGGTTTGGCAGACCTCCCCACCGTCACCCCCCCCTCCTGGATCACCCGCCTCGGCAAACAGACCCTCCAACAGTTGCGGGAAACCCAGGCTTACCTCCATTTCCTGGGCAAGCTCACTTTCGAGGCTCTGGGACTCTTTTTTCATCCCCGCCAATTTCGCTTGAGCTCCATCGTCAACAATATCGACAAAACAGGCTATCGTGCTCTCGGCATCATTGCCTTACTTTCCTTTATGATTGGCGTGGTGATCGCGTATCAAATGGGCTTTCAATTGCGTAACTACGGCGCCAACGTTTTTATTGTCGATCTCTTAGGACTGTCCATTCTGCGCGAATTCGGACCCTTGCTCAGCTCTATTATGGTGGCCGGTCGCACCGGCTCTTCTTTTACAGCGCAATTAGGCATCATGAAAATCAACCAAGAAATTGACGCTTTGAACACCATGGGTGTCACTCCCGGGCAACTCTTATTGCTGCCCCGCATCCTGGGCCTTTTAATCACCCTCCCCCTCCTCACCGTCTGGGCAGATATTTGGGGCACGATTGGCGGCATGCTCATGGCCAATAACATGCTCGGCGTAACGCCCTATGACTTTTTAGAACGCTTTCAACGGGAAATCCCCCTGCGCTCCCTCCTGATTGGTCTCGGCAAAGCGCCCGTCTTCGCATTATTGATTGCGAGCATTGGCTGTTTCGAAGGGATGCAAGTGGAAGGCAGCGCAGAAAGCGTCGGCACTAAAACCACCCGCTCTGTGGTACTCGGCATCTTCTTTATCATTCTCGCTGACGCCTTTTTCTCTATCATTTTCAGTAAGCTAAGGCTCTAGGCATGCCAGACTCCGCCATCATTGAAATCAAAGATCTCAGCACCTACCTCGGCGGGCATTGGGTCAATAAAGGGCTTTCCTTGAGTGTGCAGCGCGGTGAAGTCTTGGGTGTCGTTGGCGGCAGCGGTGCCGGCAAGACCACGCTGTTACGCGAAATGCTCTGGCTGCAAAAACCACAGTCGGGTTCCATCCAAATCTTTGGCACTGAAATCACCACCGCCTCCGCCGCCACCTTGCTGGCACTACAGCGGCGCTGGGGTGTTTTGTTTCAATCGAATGCTTTGTTTTCTTCACTGACCGTGCTAGAAAATGTCGCCTTTCCTTTAAAAGAACACACCACCCTCTCTAAAAAAACCATCCGTGAACTGGCCTTATTAAAAATACTACTGGCCGGTCTGCCCGCCGATGCCGCTGTGAAATACCCCTCCGAACTCAGTGGCGGCATGCAAAAACGTGCTGCCCTCGCGCGCGCCATTGTGCTCGACCCGGAACTGCTCTTCCTGGACGAGCCCACCGCAGGACTCGATCCCAATAGCGCAGAAGGCATAGATGATTTAATATTGAATTTTCAGGCCACCATGGGCTTGACCATTGTGATCGTTACCCACGACATGGACAGCCTTTGGCATGCCACCAATCGCGTGGCCTTTTTAGGTGAGGGTAAAGTCTTAAGTGTGGAGCCTATGGCCCAATTGACCGCCAATCCGCACCCTCTTATTAAACAGTTTTTTACTGGGCCACGCAGCCGAGCAGCCAAAGGGACCTACCAATGAGTCATTTTGGACAAAGACGGGAATAAACACATGGACACAAACGTCAATTACACCATTGCTGGCATTTTCGTGATCACCCTGGTCGCAGCCATGATTTTGGGCATCATTTGGCTGTCTTCCGGCCTTTCTTCCATCCAAAACACTTCTTACGAAATCTACATGAAAGAGTCCGTGGCGGGGCTCAATGTGGACTCGGTGGTGGAGTTCAATGGCGTGAATGTCGGCACAGTGAAAAAAATTGAAATCGATCCACGCGATCCGCGTTTAGTCTATGTGCTCCTCAGCATTAAAAACAACACACCGGTCAGCCAGGGAACCAAGGCCACACTCAACACAAAAGGCTTGACTGGCGTCGCCTATGTGGCCTTGGAAGATGATGGCAGCAATCCAACGCCCTTGGTAAAGCCGCCCAATGAGCCCTACCCCATCATCAACACCGCCCCCTCTTTTTTCTGGCGCATTGACACGGGCATGAAGAAATTGAATGAGAATGTCACCAAGGTCACGAAATCCCTGCAAGCCCTGCTGGACGATGAGAATCTGCAGTCCATTAAAGAAATCCTCATCGACATGCGGCATATCACGCGCACCCTCGCCACCAGCACCGACCAAATTACCACCATTATCCATAATACCGCTCAGGTCAGCGGGCAATTTTTGCCGGTCATGCAAAGCAGTCAAGAAATGATCCGCACCTTGAACAGCCAAATTATTCCGGCCGCCAGCAAAGCCTTGTTGAATTTAGACGCTCTCACGGGCAACTTGTCTGACATTTCACGAGAAATGAAGGAAAACCCCGCGGTACTGATTCGTGGAAAAACAGAACAACCTTTAGGGCCAGGAGAAAAATAAAATGAAACATCGAGACGCTGTTTTAAAAAAAGGGGGGCTGCGCGTCTTACGGAAGTCCAGCGAAGTTCTCTTACTCTGCCTGCTGTTATCAAGCTGTTCTTTGTTTGCACCGGTAAAATCAGAACCGCCCACCACTTATCTTATTAATGCAGCACCTTATCCAGCGACTGCCAAGACCCATACGAAGGTCAGTCTCTTGGTGAACACACCCGATGGCAATCCCATCTACAATTCCACCGCCATCGCCTATACCACCCACCCCTATCAAATTGGCTATTTTGTTAAAAGCGCCTGGGCGGAAGCACCCACGCAAATGTTGCAGCCGCTGATTATTCAAGCATTGCAAAGAACGCACTATTTCCAACGCGTCGGCTCTGCGACCAGCGTTGGCCAGTATAGCTATATTTTAAATACGCATTTGGTCGAGTTGGAACAAGACTTTTCTTGCACGCCCCCGCGTTTGCGTTTAGTTCTGCGCGCTGAAATCATCCAGGCCAGCAGCAACCAGGTGCTGAGCGCCCAGGAATTTAGAGTGAACGAGCGCATCGTTCGCAATGATACGTATACGGGGGTCATTGCCACCAATCGTGCGACCGTCCAGATCTTGAACCAGTTGGCAGCGTTCTCCGTGCGAACTTTAAAAGATGCCGGCTAAGGACCTCTCCTCATGGCAAAACAGTACTTTTTCTTGGGCCTCTTCCTGACGCTACTGCCGGGCTTCACGGCAGCGCAACTCACCGACATCAAAACTGACAACCTGGCTTCTCATCTCAACTACAAAGACACCTGGCATTTTCGCCTCAGTCCTT
>Ga0206838_10218_pt1 | contig 15212 bp, 11 predicted proteins | sample Alteio_BWOrgCont_26_FD_152879 | JGI IMG/M metagenome (GOLD analysis project Ga0206838, IMG submission 152879) | Enriched cells from forest soil in Barre Woods Harvard Forest LTER site, Petersham, Massachusetts, United States -... | ecosystem: Environmental > Terrestrial > Soil > Temperate forest >...
GAAGACGTTTATGCTGGCGCAAAAAGTTGGCGGCCAGGTGATTGGGGCGTTTGATGAGAAGCGGGGAACAACGGGACAAGGGATCGGAAAAGCGGGGTACCAGGGAGCCAGAGGACCGGGGAATGAGGGAACCGAGGCGCAGGAATGCGAGCCGCGGCTGGTTGGGTTTGCAATGGCGATTCCGGGAATCAAAAACACCGTTTCCGGTCCAAAACCGTATTTGCACTCGCATATGCTTGCCGTGAAAGAGGGTTACCGCAACAAGGGACTGGGGATGCGGCTGAAGCTTGTGCAGCGGGTTGATGCGCTTTCGCGAGGAATCCGGCGCATGGAGTGGACCTTCGATCCTCTTGAAATTAAAAACGCTTATTTAAATATCCACAGGCTGGGCGCAGTGATGCGCGAGTATCGACCCGATTTCTATGGTGTATCCTCTTCTCGACTGCAGGGTGGGCTCCCAACGGACCGTCTTTTGGCGGAGTGGGAGCTTGATTCAGGGCGAGTGCAGGCAACTCTGAAAGGCCTTTCGGCAGTCGCAAGTAGTGTCGAGGAGCGGATTCAAGTTCCGGCTTCCATATATCAGTGGAAGGCCTCAGATAGTGATCGCCACCGCGCCCTCGCAGTACAGCTCGAGAACCGGGAGAAGTTTCAGCTGGCGTTTCAAAGAGGATTGGCCGTAACCGGCTTTTCACTTGATGCGGATGGGAATGGAGTCTTTGAGCTCGGCCGGATGTGATGCAGAGCCTGAGACGCAAATCATTTGCGGTGCCTTCGGACAATTGATACGCAGTGCATTTCGAACGATAGAGATCGGCGAGGAACATAACGATACATGAGAATCGATGCCATTATTCTTCGCGAAGTACACATGCCACTGCTGCGACCGTTTGAGACCAGCTTCGGCGTCACACGCAACCGGCGTGTTTTGCTGGCCGAGATTCAGTCAGAGGGATTGATTGGCTGGGGTGAGTGTACGGCGGGCGAGAGGCCGCATTTCTCAGGCGAATCGACCGACACGGCGTGGACGGTGATAACGCAGGAACTGGGGCCGATGCTGGCCGCCGAGAATCCTCAGCATGGCGGCGACTGCCCGCGAATTTTTTGGCGCGTGCGCGACAATCGCATGGCCAAGGCAGCGCTTGAAAATGCTATCTGGGATCTTGAAGCGCAGCGCGAAGGCATTTCGCTCTCGCGACTGCTGGGTGGCGTGCGCGACGTGATTCCCTGTGGCGTTTCGCTGGGCATTCAGGCATCGATTCCGGAGTTGCTTGCGGTGATTGAGCGGGAGCTTGAGGCCGGATACCAGCGCATTAAGTTGAAGTGCAAGCTGGGCTGGGACGTTGAGGTGTTTGATCGGGTGCGCAATCGCTGGCCGGGAATCACGCTGAGCTGCGATGCCAATTCGGCTTACCGCCTTCACGATGCCGACCACATTCAGTCTTTTGACGCATTCGACCTGCTGATGGTGGAGCAGCCGCTTTGGCACGACGATTTCTACTTCCACTCATTGCTGCAGAAGCGAATGAACACGGCGGTCTGTCTTGACGAATCGATACACAACCGGCGCGATGCGCTGGCGGCGATCGAAATGGAGTCGTGCAGGATCATCAACATCAAGCTGGGCCGCGTTGGCGGTTTCAGCGAGGCAATTGCCGTGCACAACGCGGCACAGGAGCGCGGAATTCCAGTGTGGTGCGGCGGTATGCTCGAGTCGGGCGTGGGCCGCTCGCATAACATCGCGCTCTCGACGCTCGAAAACTTTTCTCTACCCGGCGATGTGTCAGCCTCGGCGCGGTATTTCGCCGAAGACATCATCGAGCCGGAGGTGACAGTTTCGCGCCAGGGCGAGATTGCGATCCCCGATACTCCTGGCCGGGGATACGAGGTAAGAAGTGATCTGATCGAGCGGCTCACCGTGCGCAAAGAGATGATTCGCACCCTCGAGCTGGTGGGCTAAAAATCGGCACTGACTGGGGCTCTCTGATCCAGTTAGACTGGGAAGGCATCTTTTGGAGGCTTTCCCTGTGAAACGATTCGCTCTCAGTACATCCATGCTTTTGCTTGGGTTCATGGCGCTGACCTTCGGGTCCCGGTACATGCACGCGCAAAGCGCTGCAACAAACAGTTCAGATAAGCCAGTGGCGCTATTGCCCGGCCTCGACAAGCAGTTGATGGATACCACTGCTGACGCCTGCATGAATTTTGCCCAATACGCCTGCGGCAACTTCTCAAAGCTGTATCCAATCCCTGCAGACTTGCCCAGTTATGGATCGTTCTACATCATTTACGACCACACTGAGTCAGTGGTGCACCAGATGCTCGACAAACTCGCGGACAAGAGCGCGCAGCATACGCCAAATGAGCAGAAGATTGGCGACTATTATGCGAGCTGCATGGATGAAGACGCGGTTCATGCACAGGGATTAAAGCCACTGCAGCCGGAGTTGAATCGCATAGCCGCGATCACCGACAAGAAACAATTGACCGCGCTGCTGGCGCATTATCAGCTGATCAATGTAAATGCGTTTTTCAATTACGGCGAGCAGCAGGATTTCGGTGACGCGACCAAACAGATTGCGTCAGTGGATCAAGGCGGACTCGGATTGCCTGAAAGGGACTATTATCTCCGCACCGGCGATGCAGCGGATAAAACACGCAAAGAGTATGTTGAGCACGTGGCAAATATTCTCCACCTTGCCGGCGAGCCGGCGGACAAGGCAACGGCAGATGCGCAGAAAATCATGGCCTTTGAAACGGCGCTGGCCAAAATTTCAATGGACGTGACATCGCGGCGCGATCCGCACAGCATTTATCACATGATGCCTGTGGCCAAGCTCACCGAGCTTGCACCGGGAATGGACTGGAATGAGTTTCTTGCAGACACCGGCGTGACGGCGGTTGGAGAATTGAACGTCGCGAACCCGGATTTCTTCAAGGGACTGCAAGGCATGCTCGACTCGACCGATTTGGACACGATCAAGACGTATCTGCGTTGGCAGTTCATCAATTCTATCTCCGGCTACGACTTGCCCAAGGCAATGGACGATGAGGATTTTGATTTCAGTGGCCGTAAGCTTATTGGCCAACCCGAGCAACGGGCCCGCTGGAAGCGCTGCACGTCGGCCACTGAAAATGCGTTGGGCGAAGCCGTGGGCCAGGTCTACGTCGCCTCGCAATTTCCTCCGACGAGCAAGGAATATGCGCTGCAGATGGTTCATGAGATTGAAGCGGCGATGGGCCACGAGATCGACAACCAGGATTGGATGAGTGCGGAGACCAAGGAGAAGGCTCGGGTGAAACTGCATATGATTGCCGACAAGATTGGCTACCCCGATCAGTGGCGCGATTATTCAAAAATGGAAGTGGTTCGCGGTGACGCAATAGGAAATTCGTGGCGTGGGGCCGAGTTTGAAAACAGGCGCCAGCTTGCGAAGATTGGCAAGCCACTCGATCGCGCCGAGTGGATTACGACACCATCCACCGTAAACGCCTTCTACAACCCGACCATGAACGACATCAATTTTCCGGCGGCAATTCTGCAGGCGCCGATGTACGACCCTCAGGCCACCGACGCTGAAAATTTCGGCCACATAGGCGCGGTTGTCGGGCACGAGCTTACACATGGCTTTGACGATTCGGGAAGCCAGTTTGATGGCTATGGGAATCTGAAGAACTGGTGGACACCTGAAGACAAAAAGAAGTTCGACGCTATGACCGACTGCGAGGTGAGTGAATATGGTAACTTCACCGCGGTTGATGATGTAAAGGTGAATGGAAAGCTGACCCTGGGCGAGAACACCGCCGATAACGGAGGCCTTCGTCTTGCATATGGTGCCTTTCTCGAGGATGCGCGGCGCAAAGGTATTGATCTGGATGCAAAACAGGACGGCTTCAATGCGATTCAACAGTTCTTCATCGGTTTCGCGCAGAACTGGTGCAGCACGGAACGGCCTGAATACGTGAGGCTGACCGCGCAGACTGATGGTCACTCACCGGATGTGTTTCGCATTCTAGGTGTGGTCGAGAACATGCCGGAGTTCGGTAAAGCCTTCAGCTGCAAAACCGGTCAGCCAATGATGCCGACCAACGCATGCCACGTGTGGTGATCCAAAAGCATGGGGCGCCTGCGGGCGCCGGATGCTTTCTGGCTTAACGGCACTATGAGTGTTCGGCCATGAATTTGTCGACATCGGCGCGCATTGGCATTGAGGCCTGAGCGCCGTGCCGGGTAACGCAAATCGCTGCAGCTGCATTGGCGAATCGAGCTGCTGCAAATGCGTCAAGACCCTCGAGCAGGCCTACGGCAAATGCGCCGTTGAAGCAGTCACCGGCTGCAACGGTGTCGATGGCCTGCACTTTGAAGGGCTGCGCCCAGCCAACCTCGCCGCTGGCCATTGAGAGGTACGCGCCCTCCCCGCCACGCTTCAGCACCAAGTTGCGAATGCCGTGCGCGTGCAGGCGCTCGGCTGTTTGTTTTACCCCTGCATCGCCATCGGCGTAGAAAGAAGCTTCAGTTTCGTTGGGCGTAAACCATGCGACCTGCTTGAGGGCGGAGTCGGGAAGAGCTGCCGCGGGAGCGGGGTCAAGCATCACGGGCACGCCGGCATCAGCGCAGAAGTCGAGCGTGTAGTTCAGCGTGTCCATTGGAATCTCAAGCTGGCAGAGGACCATTCCCGCCGAACGAATCAGGGCGGTGTTTGCGTCAATGACCGCACGATCCATTTTTCCGTTCGCGCCGGGCACCACTACGATGCTATTCTCGCCGGTTTCAGCCACGAACATGGGCGCCAGACCTGATGAACCTTCGACAGAAGAGATCGCACCGGTATCGACGCCCGCATGTTGCAGATTTTCGATGAGGGCAGGCCCATAAACGTCAGTTCCAACCCGCGCGACCATGGCAACCGAATAGCCGAGGCGCGCTGCGGCCACGGCCTGGTTGGCGCCCTTGCCGCCGGGAGTGGTATTGAATCCGGTTCCGATGAGGGTTTCGCCAATGGCCGGGATGCGCGGACTGCGCGTGACCAGATCCATCGTGACGCTGCCGATAATGACGATGGGTTTACGTGCGTCAGACATAAGTTATTCCTCACATTTGGGTGCCCCACCCTCGCGACGTTCTTGTTCTTGTCGCTTGGATGGGAAATCAAAGAAATAAACCATCTAATACAGCGGCGCCACGGCAACCGAGCCGAGTCCCAACAGGAATACCAGGAACATGAACACCAGCAGGATGCGGGCAGACCGGGGGGCGCCTGCAAACTCGTGCCATACAAAAACTCCCCAGCATGCCGAGACCATGGTGGCCCCCTGGCCGATGGTGTAAGAAACGGCAGGGCCGACGAGATGCGCTCCAGAGGCGACGAAGTTGGAGACGCCGCCCACGCACCATATCGCGCCCCCGAAGATGCCGGCGAGATGCCAGCCGATGGGTGCGCGGAAGTAGTCGGAGCCATCGACGCGGGGCTTGCCGTCGAGCGGGCGCGCCATGAGCAGCAGGTTGGCCGGCACGGTGGAGATGAGCAAGCCGATAGCAAAGAAGACCGAGACAGCGTAGGGGCCGGGCGAAGGCGCGCCGGGCACACCGTTGAGCGCTTTGGCAACGAAGGGATAGAAACAGCCCATCAGGACGCCGGCGACCAGACTCAGAATGATGCCACGGGCCGTTGTAGCTTGGGCGGAACCTTCGCGCTTGCGATAGGCCATTGCGTCGAGCACGATTGCGACAGCTACCAGCGCAACGCCGCCGAAGAGCAGCAGGGGATTGCCTTCAGGCTTGATGACGTAGTTCGATATTGCGCCGATGACCAGGGCGAGTCCGATTCCTACCGGGAATGCGACCGCCAGTCCGGCCACGTCGATTGCCGCCACCAGCAACAGGTTGGCCACGTTGAAGACCGCCCCGCCGATGATTGCGTAGAAGATGAGAATAGGCGCTGTAACGGGGAGATCGGCCAGAAGCGTGGGTCCGCTATGGCCCATGCTGCCCGCTGTGAGCCCAAGCACCACTGCGGCGAGGGCCAGACCGATCGCGTAGTCCCAGTAGAAGAGCTGGAAACGGTACCGCGGACAAAGCTTGAGGGTGTTGGCCCACGATCCCCAGCAGAGCATAGAGAGGAGCATGAGCATGAGCGCGGAGTGGTAGTTTTCGGGAAGAAACATTGGGGCTGCTCCCGTGAAATTTAGTTAGCGGTAAAGAAGGAACGATAGCGCATGGGGCTCTCCGCTGTATACCGCACGCGCTTCGATCCTTGGAATTGAAACCAGACCATCAGAAGGATTATTTCGCCGCCTTCACCGCCTCAGTTAGCGCCGGGACCACCTCAAACAGATCGCCGACGATGCCGTAGTCGGCTACCTCGAAGATGGGCGCGTCGGGGTCTTTGTTGATGGCCACGATGCACTGCGAGGCCTTCATGCCAACCAGGTGCTGAATCGCGCCTGAGATTCCGACGGCGAGATAAAGTTTGGGAGCGACGGACTGGCCGGAACTGCCTACCTGGCGCTCCATGGGCAGCCAGCCGTTGTCACAGATGGGGCGCGATGCGGCGATCTCTGCTCCGAGTGCGGCGGCAAGGCTCTCAATGAGCGGCAGATTCTCAGCCTCGCGAATGCCGCGGCCGACGCTGACGATTAACTGCGCTGAGCCGAGGTCGACGGTCTGCGCCGATCCGCGGAATGGTTCGGATGGTTTGGTGCGTAAAGCGTCGGCTGGAATTTCGGGTGTGAAGTGATAAATATCCATCGTGCCGCCGTTGGGAGAGTCGTTCCGAAAGGCTCCGCTCTGGATTGACGCAAAGCAGGGACCGCCGCCTTCGTGACGGTATCTCGCGCTGATTCTCCCTTGGAAGAGCTGTCTAATGAACAGAGGCCCATCTTCAAAAGCGGTAACATCGCCGATGAGCGTCTGTCCGAATCTTGCCGCGAGACGCGGAACGAAATCGCGTACCTGATAGGTATGAGGAAAAATGACGTACGCTGGTTCGAGTTTGCGAATCAGCTGCTCGAATGCGAGCACATAGCCGTCTGGGGTATAGGTTTCGAGCGCAGGATGGATGATCGCATGTCCTGAGGCGGGCGTCGGGCCGGTGATCTCAAGAAAAATGTCCTTGTTGGGATCGCCAACACCAGCCGCTTCAAGAGTTAGGCCGGTTGAGCTTGCCAATCTGCGCCCGGCGGCGAGTGTCTCCTGAAAAAAACGGGCGTTGCCGTCTCTGCGCGCTTCTTGCACAACCAAGATGCGACTCATAGCACCCTCGCTTCGAACTTGAGTTTTTCAACCAGCGCCGCGGCGGCTTCTTTGGCTGTGCCGGGCAGGATTTGCGTGGATTTCTGTTTTGAGGGCAGGGAGATTTGCTCAAGGGTGAGGACGGGGGCGGTTGCGGGGCCGAGGTCTGCGGCGTTGACGGAGCGCACCTCTTTCATCTTGGCGCGCTTGATGCCCATGAGCGTGGCGTAGCGAAGCTTGTTGCCGCCCGATTGGATAGTGAGGACTGCGGGAAGCGGCAGCTCGATGTGCTGGAACCAGCCTTCTTCAAGTTCGCGTTTCACTTTGATGCCTGCGTCGGTTTTTTCAACTTGCAGGATGAGAGTGGAGTGGGGCAGGCCGAGGAGTTCGGCGACGATGACGCCGGTCTGGCCCAGGCCCAGATCTTCAGACTGCAGGCCGGTAAGCACCAGGTCAGGATTCTCGGGCTTGATAGCTTCGGCCAACAGTCTTGCCACGCCCAAAGCATCGCGCGAGCCCAGGTCGTCTGAAACAACGTGGATCGCCCGGTCGGCGCCCTTTGCGAGGGCTTCGCGGATGGTTGATCCCACTCGCTCAGGTCCGGCGCTCAACACGATGACCTCGCCACCGTTCTTTTCCTTGAGTTGCAGAGCCTCTTCAAGGGCGTAAGCATCGGGCTCGTTCATGGCCCAGTTTAGGTCGGTCTCGTCTATGGATTTGTGGTTTGCGGCGATGCGGACCGGGGCATCGCGTTCGGGTACTTGTTTGATTGCTACTATGATTTTCATTTGCGCTCCCGAAGCATCTTAACCGCTATGACTCAATATTTTTCCGCGCGGATGGAATAGTGATGAGGAATAGTCTAATAAGCATAGACAAGAATTTAGATTAGACTCCCACCGGCATTGCGATCTTGATTCCATTAGTCCCTAGAGCCTTCTTGGAGATTATGATAGTTCCCATTTCAGATTGAAACCCGCCGAGTGTCGCCTTAAATCTGTAAGTTCCCTCGGGAACCCGTCCCATCTTAAAGCGGCCCTTGTCGTCGGTCTTGCATTGCCTAATCGTCCGATCAGTGTCGGGACCTTGAATTTCGAATAGAACACCAGCGATCGGTCCATCTCCGAATGGCAAGGTGATCATGCCCGCAACCGTCCTTACCACGAACGGTTGATCGATCTCGTTGATGATGCGCTCGGTTGGCGAGCGGGTAAAGTCGCCAACTTGGCTCCGCGTCATCGCATCCGGCGTTAACGCGAAGCTTAGACCTAAAAGAAGAGATGCTATTCTCACAATTCAGTCCCTCTTGAGCGCTCCTGCCCTAGTTAGATTCGCGCGGCAGGTTCCGTGCCGCCAACTGCGCAATATCCACCAGCTGTGGCGCGCCTTCACCCTGCGCGGCCAGCGCATCCTTGAACATCGTATTGCAGAAGGGGCAGGCTGCGGCTACGGTGGTCGCTCCGGTTGCGGCGAGTTCAGCTGCGCGCACATGGCTTACGCGCTCGCCGGTTTCTTCGCCGAAGAAGGCCAGGCCGCCGCCGGCTCCGCAACAGAAGCTGCGCTCGCGATGGCGCGGCGCTTCAACGAGTTCTCCGGCGCTGGCGACAACGGCACGGGGTTCGTCGTAGACGTTGCGGTAACGGCCCAGGTAGCAGGGGTCGTGGAATACGATTTTTTCGGGGCCCGCAGGGGCTAAAGCCCTGGTCAAATTTTCGGCATTTTCGGCACGACTGAAGTCGTGCCCTTTCAAAGAGCCAATGTCGCCGAGATGTCGCGCCAGGAACTCGCTGTGGTGCTCCACTTCGGGTGGGGTGCCGAACTCTTTCCAGTCCTCCTGAATCGTGCGCACGCAGTGCGGGCAGATCGACAAAATCTTCTTCGTTTTGGACTGGGCCAGTGATTCGAGGTTCGACTCCGCCAGTTGCTGGAAGAGCAGATCGTTGCCTAGGCGACGGACCGGGTCCCCGGTGCATTTCTCCTTGCGCAGCACGCCGAAGGTTGTCCCGAGGTGCCGCATAACCTCAACGAGAGCCAAAATGATTTCGCGGCCGCGCGGATCGTAGGCGCCCATGCAGCCGAGCCACAGGCAGTACTCCTGAGTGCCGTTGTAGATGGGCAGCGCATTTTTCTCGATGAATTTGTCGCGCTCGGTTGCCGGCAATCCCAGCGCATTCGATCCGCGCTCCAACGCCAAAAACAGCTTGGCACCGTGCGAGTCTTCCCACTCGCCGGTATTTACGGCCCCTCGGCGCAGGCCAACGATAATTGGCAGGTGCTCAATGCCCACCGGGCACTGAAACTCGCATGCGCCGCAGGTGGTGCACTCAAAAGCCGCCTTCTGCGTGTTGTATTTGCCCAGCAGCGGCTCCTCAGACTGTGGACCGAGATCGTTGAGGAAGGAGCGCAGTCCCAGGATGATTTCTTTAGGATTGAGTTCCTTGCCGGTGTTGTTGGCGGGGCAGTGTTCGGTGCAGCGACCGCACTCCACGCAACTGTAGGCCTGCAAGCTTACGATTTGCGTCAGATCTTTGCCGGTCACCAGGCCAAAATCTTCATCACCCACGAGCGGAGGAATCTTGCTGAAGCCCCCCCGCGATAAAAACACCGTAAACGGACTCAGCAGCAGGTGCAGGTGCTTGGTGTGGGGAATCAGGGGCAGAAATGCGAGCAGTACGAGGGTGTGCGCCCACCAGAGCGCGTGCGCAGGCAGGCCACCTGCCGGGACGAAAAACTCTGACAGGTACGTGACCATGAGTGCGAAAATGAGCCCGGCGATGATGCCGGATTCGGGCGAGACTTTACCGAGCCATTTTGGCTGAACTACGAATCGCCGCACAAAGAGGCCCAGGATGCCGACGGAACAGGCGAGGGCGAAGAAGGCGGCGAAGAAAAAGTAGAGAGGGCCGGCCCAACTATCCGGGGATAGAAATTCAATCCCCAGCACCAGAGCGCAATGATTCAGCGTAACCAGCGCAAAGGCGCAGAAGGCCCAAAAGACGAGCGCGTGCGCGATGCCGGCGAGCGGCCTCTGGCTGATGACCCTGGCCTGCAAGATGACTTCCCAGATAAAGTCACCCATCCGCCTGCCAATGGGGGCGAGCGAAAAGCCGGGGTCCTTTTTTGAATGCAGAATTTTGAAGAGAATCGGCCTGAAACGTCGCCAGAAGCCGTACACCGATGCCGCAGCCAGCATGAAAAAGAGAATCCGTTCAATGAGCGAAAACTGCGGCGGCGAGTCCAGCGTTGAGAGGGAGGGAAACATACTCGAACTCAATCACAATACACGATTGGGGCGTGACGAGTCGCGGACTACTCAGCGGTTGGCATGTGGACATACATCGACTGGATTCCAATTCGCCCCGGGCCGGTGAAGCGATTCCACACCAGATTGCCGGCGCTTGCGAAGAGGCCCGTGGAAAGCTTTTGCAACTGGGTTTCCATCGTGACGGTGGAGTCTTTATAGACCCAGCCGCCGGGCTCGATGTCTATCTGTTCGCCAGGCCCGAGTGTGACTTCGAAGACATTGCCATATCCATGAACCCAAACGATGCCGTCAGCCTGCTCTGCAATGAAGTGGTCGATGAAGAAACCGCTGCCGGCGAACAGCATGTTTGAGATTCCCTTGACCCGCGAGAAGGAGTATTCCACTGTGCTGGTGGCGGCCAGGAACTGGTGCTCGCGCATATCCACACCTTGGCCGCGATTGAGATGGAGGGCAAAAATATGACCCGCGCCATCGCGGCTGAAACCGATTTGACCCGGCCCGCTGACTTCAGTCAGGAAGACTGGCATGCCAGAAAGCACGCGTTTGAGCGCACCTTTCAACGGCTTGATGCCGATCTGCACGCTGAGATCTTTCCAAAGTAGAATGTAGTGCTCAAAATAGACGGGGACGCCGCTCAATTCCAGGTGCAGAACCGGGACCAGCTCGCCTTCGATGTGGTAGGTCACGCCGGCGAAGGTTTCGTTCTTAGCGACGGTGGGCTTGAGGACTGGAATGGGCATTGGGGACCTTCTTTCACTGGTAGAGAGACTTAGCTGACCATTATCGCTTATTTAAAGAAAGATGCCGGAGCGATTCTCAGCGTGACAGAACTCTCAGCACCGAACAATCTTCGGTGAAACGATGCCTTTAGTTGCGTTCCGAGTGTCGACGACAAGCTTCGCCTGATCGACGATCGCGGCGAAGTCGTAGGCTGAGTGGTCAGTGACGATGACCACCGCGTCGAATTCGCCAATTTTGTCGAGCGAAGTGCTGAACATGTCGAGGTCGTAGCGGCGTCCGCGGCCCACGTGGCGGAAGTAAGGATCGTTGTACTCGACCAGCGCGCCGCGCTCGCGCAGCAGCTCGATGATGGTCAGCGAGGGCGACTCGCGCAGGTCATCGATATCGCGCTTGTAGGCGACGCCCAGCAACAGTATCCGTGAACCCTTGAGCGGCTTGGAATGCTCATTGAGGCCGGCTGCCACCTGGTCGACAACAAAGTACGGCATGTGCGCGTTTACCTCGCCGGCCAGCTCAATAAAGCGCGTTCTGAATTCGAATTCGCGAGCTTTCCAAGAGAGGTAAAACGGGTCAATGGGGATGCAGTGGCCGCCCAGGCCGGGCCCCGGATAAAAGGCCTGGAATCCGAACGGCTTGGTCTTGGCTGCCTCAATCACTTCGTGAATGTCGATGCCCATTCGCATGCAAAGCTGTTTGAGTTCGTTCACCAGCGCAATATTTACGCAGCGATAGATGTTCTCAAGCAGCTTGGTCATCTCGGCGACGCTCGGCGAACTTACTTGAACTACTCGCTTGAAGATTGCTCCGTACATGGCAGCGGCCAGTTCCACAGCGGCTGCGCTGCAGCCACCAACCACTTTGGGAATGTCGTGGCGTGAGACAGAATCATTGCCGGGGTCTTCGCGCTCGGGTGAAAAAACTACGTGCACGCCCTGTTCTTCAGGCTTGCGCGTCACCTTAAGGCCGGCGGGGTTTCCGGCTTCAAGCAAGGGAGCGACGATTTCCTCAGTCGTTCCCGGATAAGTGGTGCTCTCAAGAACAATCAGCTGGTCCCTGTGAATATGTGGGGCGATGGATTTGACAGTGCCAACCACGAAGCTGAGATCGGGTTCGTGATGATCGTCAAGCGGCGTGGGCACACAGATGATCACTGCGTCCATCTGCTCAATTTGACTGTAATCGCTGGTGGCGCAAAAGCCGGCTCTGCTCGCCTCTTCAATAGCCTCGGGCAGAATGCGGACGATGTAAGACCGGCCTGCATTCAGCATCGCCACCTTGTCGGCAGCGATATCGAAGCCGGTAACGCGGAATCCTTCGCCGCTGAAGAGCAGCGCCAGGGGAAGGCCGACATAGCCCATCCCAACAATCCCGATGCGCGCTTCGCGGGTCTCCATCTTCTGGCGCAAAAGCGCCAGGCGGTTTTCAGCAACGGTAGCCACGATATCGATTGTAAGGGAAGGCACGACGGATGCGCGTGCCGCCGCGCGCCGCGCGTTATGCTTGAAACGAGTGAATACGGGGAGGAATTGTTTGGGCAGATTTCTGGTCACGGGAGCGGCGGGATTTATTGGCCGCTCAATCGCCGCGGCTCTGCTGGCCCACGGTGAGCAGGTGCGCGGAGTCGATAGCTTCATCACCGGCAAGCGGTCAAATCTCAACGGGCTTGAGGCGATGCAATTTATCGAGGGCGATCTCCGCGATCCGGCGGTTTGTGCCGAGGCCTGCGAGGGCATTGACACTGTGTTTCACGAAGCAGCCCTGGCTTCGGTTCCGCGGTCGGTCGCCGATCCCGTGGGAACAAACGAGCACTGCGTAACGGCTACGCTCAACCTGCTGGTGGCGGCGCGCGATGCGGCGGTGCGGCGGGTGGTTTATGCTGGATCGTCTTCGGCCTATGGCGACACTCCAACCCTCCCCAAGCACGAGGCGATGACTCCCAATCCCATCAGTCCCTATGCGGCAGCAAAGCTGGCCGGCGAGCAGTATATGCGGGTATTTGCACGAGTCTATGGGCTCGAGACCGTGGTTCTTCGCTACTTCAATGTGTTCGGCCCGTATCAGGATCCGACCTCGCAATATTCAGGCGTTTTGGCTATCTTTTGCCGCAAGATGCTGGCAGGCGAGCAGCCCACTATTTATGGCGATGGCGAACAGAGCCGCGATTTCACCTACATAGACAACGTGGTCAGGGCGAACTTGCTGGCGGCCGCGGCTCCCGCTGAAAAAGTCTCAGGCAAGATGATGAACGCTGCTACCGGGGCGCGATTCACGCTGAATCAGACCTTCAATATCCTGCGTGAGCTTACCGGGTATGTGGGTGAGCCGGCATATTGCGAGCCGCGGGCCGGAGACATTTGCGATTCACTGGCCGAGATTTCACTGGCACGAGAGCTGCTCGACTACGAGCCGGCGGTTGATTTCCGCGAAGGGCTGCGGCGAACGGTGGAGTGGTACAGGCTCTAACCCCTGGGAGATCATTCGAAATAAGGTGCGCCCACTTTCCTAAGGTTCATTAGCGGCCCCAATCTCGCTCCCAATCACTTGTGATCCAAAACACTAGAAAACTCCTGAAAAGGAGTAACACTACGTGGGACCTCGCCATCGGTCCCATCAGTTGAGTTGTGCCTGGGTCCGATTGATTTTTGTGCGGGCGGAGAACCCAGAGTTGTCAGACCATATCTCAAATCAACCCGATCCGGCGCCGAGGCCCGATTCCGATTCAGGCGCATCGGTCGCTTTTGCTTCCGGTCCTCTGGCCTCAAACAGTCGGTTCTTATCGCTCCGCGCGCTCTGGCGGCTTGTGGTGCGGCATCGCAGATTGGTGCTGGCGATTGAATGCAGTTTGCTCGCCGCATGCCTCATCTATTGCCTTATCGCTCCCAACCAGTACGAGGCCGTTGGTCGCATTCAGCTCAGGAACACACCGGCTTCGGCGCTGAATCTGAATGGAGCCGAGCCAAACCTCGCAACGTCGTTATTTACTACGCCGCTGGCGCTTGAAACCGTTGCAGGTGTGTTGCGCAGCGACGAACTGGCGTGGCGGGTAATAACAGGCCTCAAGCTTTACCGCGAGCCTGGTTTTAAGAGCCGTTTCGATGCCAGGTTCAATAATTTCAATCCGGAGTCACCTGCGCCTGATGCCCAGGCTTGGCTGCTGGACCAGTTTGACCGCAGGCTGGTAGTACAAACCATTCCGCGCACGTTGATTGTTGAGGTTCGATTTCGTTGCCGCGACGCGCAGCTTTCAGCCGCTGTGGTGAATGCGCTGGTGAGCGAGTATAAGCTGCGAGACCAGGAGATGGAGCTCGATGCGACCGCAGCGGCGTCAGGCTGGCTCAACGTCCAACTAAAAGAGTTGAAGGCGCAGGTGGATGCGGACGATCAGCGCCTGGCAGAGTTTGAAGCTCAGCACGGGATGGTGAGTTCGCCCGCAACCCTGGCCAACGGAGTGACCGGCGAGGCCGAGCACAGCTCTGCTCCGCTGGAGATGGACGAGTTGGGGCGTGAGTTGGTTGCCGCGACGACCGACCGCATCCTTGCCGCCACCGAGTACAGGGCGGCTCGCGACGGCAACCCGGAAATGGTGATGGCTTCCAGTCCCGATTTGAAGGGCCAGGGAGTGTCGGGCAGTGCGTTGCTTGAGCAGATTCGCACCAGGCGCAGCGAACTGGAGCAGGAAAAAGTGCAGCTCAGCGTCGAACATGGGCCGAGTTTCCCGCGTGTGGTTGAGATTGACCAGGAGATTGGTGACCTCGAACGTCAGAAAAAAACAGAAGACATCAAGCTCGTTGACCGATTCCGGAGTAACTGGCAGACGGCATTGAATCGCGAGCAGATGGTGCGAGCAAGTCTTGAGCAGGTTACCGGCGAAGGGGTAAAGCAAAATAAGGCCGCAAGCGAATACGCAGCCATGCGGCAGGAAACAAACGCCAGTCACGAACTCTATGTAAAAGTGCTGGAAAAGGTCGAAGAGGCTGG
>Ga0206838_10220_pt1 | contig 15163 bp, 15 predicted proteins | sample Alteio_BWOrgCont_26_FD_152879 | JGI IMG/M metagenome (GOLD analysis project Ga0206838, IMG submission 152879) | Enriched cells from forest soil in Barre Woods Harvard Forest LTER site, Petersham, Massachusetts, United States -... | ecosystem: Environmental > Terrestrial > Soil > Temperate forest >...
GCGCGCCACGCTGCCGGATTGTTTGGAAATCACCGCCGACACGGCCGAGGGCGAGATCATGGGTCTGCGGCACAAAACGCTGCCGATTTACGGCGTACAGTTTCATCCGGAATCCTATGCCACGGAAAACGGGCTGCAGTTGTTGAAGAACTTTTTGGAACTGTAGGGGTCTGAATTTAAAATATGAATTGCCCAAAATGCGGTCACGAAGACTCGAAGGTGCTCGACACGCGCACCGGGCGGGAGAACCGTTCCATCCGCCGGCGGCGGCAGTGCCTGGCCCCGGATTGCGGGCACCGCTTCACGACGCTGGAGGAAACGGTGCGCGAAGGCTTTTTGGTGATTAAGAAGGACGGTCGGCGCGAGGAATTTGACCACGCCAAGATTTTGAACAGCCTGCGCAAGGCGACCGAGAAGCGGCCCATCGAGGCGGAGCGGCTGGAATTGCTCGTCACCGAAGTCACGGACGCGCTGGAAAAGGAATATGATGTCGAGGTGCCCAGCCGCGCGGTCGGCGAGCTCATCATGGCGCGTTTGAAGCAGATCGACCAAATCGCCTATGTGCGCTTCGCGTGCGTATATAAAGATTTCAAGGACATCAGTGCGCTGGCGGAGGAAATCAAGGCGTTGAAGACGGCGTTGGAGTAGGAAGAAATTTTATCCACGAATTGCCACGAATAAAGACGAACGCCGAAGACCAGTTTGCTCTAGTGAATAACTTTCCCTTCTCTTTATAGGAAATTCATGTCAATTCGTGGATGCAATCCACGCCATGCCGACCCTAACTGAGAAAACGCCGCCGCTGCGCGCGCTGCACACGTTGTTGAGCGTGGCGGTGGGCGCGGATGCCGATTTGGAGAAGCAGGTGCTGTCGGCAATTGAGTTTACGCTCGAAAGCGCGGCGCCCGGCGGCCCGGATGCGCAGTCGCTCAGTCAGTCGGCGGAGGCGTTGCTGGGACTGTTTCGGCGCGATGGGCGACAGCCGAAGCTGGTGCATCTTGATTTGCGCGAGCAGACGTGGGAACCGTTGTGGATTCGGCAGCTGGTGCTGTCCTCGCTGCGGCCCTTGGCGGGGTATCCGGAGGGGGTATTGTTGACAACCGGTTTGCGCCGCCTGGCCTGCCCGCCGGGCAAGCGGTGGACGGCCCGCGCGCGGTCGCGTTACCAGGACGCCATGGCGTATATCCAGGAAGCGGCGGCGGCGCAGAGTTCGTCACGGGCCGTGCTGCATTTGCTGTTTTTGTGAGAGAAGGGAGAATTAACCACGGATTGCACGGATGGCACAGATAAAGAAAGACGATAACGCATCGGTAAAATCATCAGGGCAATCCTGGTCATCCGTGGTTACCGACTGCCCCCAAAATCTTCCTTCGCATTTGGCGCGGGCTATGCTAGGTAGGGGTTGCTGCCATGGCTGAAAAGACGATTTTCCAACGCATTATTGCGCGTGAGATTCCCAGCACCTCCGTTTACGAGGATGATGTGTGCTATGCATTTCGCGACATCAACCCGCAGGCACCAACGCATATTTTGATTGTCCCCAAAAAGCACATCGTGCGCTTGAACGAAGCCAGCCCCGCCGACCAATCGCTCATCGGTCATTTATTGCTGACGGCCGCCAAGATTGCTCGTGATCTCAAATTGGACCGAGGTTACCGCGTGGTGATCAATAACGGCGCCGATGGCGGCGAGTCGGTGCCGCATTTGCACATTCACCTGCTGGGCGGGCGCTCGTTGAGATGGCCGCCGGGCTGAGGTAGAATTAAGAATTAGGAATTACGAGTTAAGAATGAAGAAATAAGAAGGTGAGCAAAAACTGCTTTGAGCGTTTCCGCTTCCTTTTTCTGGCTGCTGCCGTCTACACTACCTTGCTTCAAATCTTCCATCGGCTTTTTTAACGACGAGGCGTTTGAGTTCGAGCAGAAGCAGCGACGCTGAAATGCGCGCACTGGGCAGATCGGTTTGGGTGACGATTTCGTCCGGAAAGGCGGTCTTGCCGCCGGTGAGCAATGCAAAAACTTTTTGGGCATCTTCGCCGAGTCCAGCGAGAGCTTCGGCGGTGGCCGGGGTGGCCATGGGCAGCGGTTGATCCATTTTGATTTCAAGCTGCCCGGTGAATTTCCATTCCTCCAAAATATCTTCGACGCCGGTTAGCAACTTCGCTTCGCCTTCGCGAATGAGTTTGTGGCAACCGCGGCTGGAGGCTTGATCGATGCGTCCGGGCACGGCAAAAACTTCGCGGCCATCGTCGATGGCCTGCCGCGCGGTGATCATGCTGCCGCCGTTGACATCGGATTCGATAACGACGGTCGCGCGACTCATTCCCGCGATGAGCCGGTTGCGCATGGGAAACGTTTGGCGGTCCGCGCCACGGCCGAGCGGGAATTCGCTGAGCACCGCGCCCTGGCCGGCGATGCGGCGGAATAAATCGAGATGCTCCGGCGGATAAATGATGTCGATGCCACACCCGAGAATCACGGCGGTTTTCCCGCCGGATTCGAGCGCGCCTTCATGCGCGGCGAGGTCGATGCCACGCGCGCCGCCGCTGACAATCCAAAAGCCCAGCCGCGCCAAGTCTCCGGCCAGACGCTTGGCAACCGCAATGCCGTACAAGGTCGCGCGTCGACTGCCGACGAGCGAGACAGCTTTATCCTCGCCGGTGTATTCGCCGAGACAATAAAGGCCGACGGGCGGGTCGTGAATGTCGCGCAACAACGAAGGGTAGGCAGGGTCGGCGGTGATTAAAAACTTACCGCCAATTTTCGCGAGGGAATTCTCTTCTTTTTCCAAATCAAAATGCGTGCGCCACTGGGCAACTGTTTCCGCGATGACCGGCCCAATACCCTGGATTTTTTTAAGGGCACTGGCCGAAGCCGCCAATGCTCGCGCGGGATCGCCGTCAAAGGCCGCGAGTAAACGGCGCGTGGTTATCGGCCCGATATTGGGCAGGGCGTTGAGAATCATCAACGCCTGGCGTGGCGAAAGGGTGGCCATGACTAGTCACCCCATTCATTCCGCAGGACTTCAGGTAAATAGTTGGCCAGTTCTGCGGTGAATACGGCAGTTTCACCTTTGGCGCGGGCGAGGGCGTCGGCGGCCAGACCGTGCCAGACAACGGCCTGGCACGCGGCCTCAAAAGGATGATGATTCATTTGTGAGAGTAATGCGCCCACCATTCCCGCAAGCAAGTCGCCGCTGCCGCCACGGGCCAGCACCGGGCCACCCAGGGTGCTACACCAAGTTTGGTTGCCATCGCTGATGCGCGTGATGGGGCCTTTGAGAATGGTTATGACGTGATACTTTCGACAAAATTCTGCCAAGTCAACATTTTCACCGGCAATACGTTCAAACTCACCGGCATGGGGCGTAATGATAACCGGGCCGGCATCGGCAGGGCGTTCCGAGACCGCCGTGATGATTTTGGGCATCAAGGCGTCGGCATCCAGCACCAAGGGAAGCAGGCAGGTTTTGACCAACATTTGCAGCATGTTTTGGGTTCCGGGACCGCGGCCCATGCCGGAACCGGCGAGCAAGGTCGAGGCCCGCGGCAGTAAATCGCGCATGGCGCCCATGGTGCCGGCGCCGTGGCTGCCATCCGGTTCTTCCGGGCAACCGCGCCACATTACCTCGGGGCGCGCTGCGGCAAAGGACGCCGCAAAAGTAAAGGGTGTCAGTGCAGTGACGAGGCCCGTGCCCGCTCGCAATGCGCCCAGCACATTCAACATTTGCGCACCCGGATAGGCGCGTGAGCCGGAGAGCACAATCAAGTTGCCGTGCTGTCGTTTGCTGTTGGTAGCTTTGCGCAACCGGGCAATGGGCTTCAATACCGTCGGCAGCAGGAGATTTTCGGCAAAGGCGCGCGGGCCATCATAAGCCTTATCGAAAAATCCAATATCGATATAACGGATGCGTCCGACCCATTGGCCGTTGGCCGGATCAAAGAGCGGTTGCTTGGCAATGCCGGTCGCGTAAGTAAAGTCGGCGAGGAAGGCCAGATCATCGCTGGTCGTGCCAACGCCACTGGGCAGGTCAATCGCAGCGCGGAAGCCCACGGAATCAGGAGCGTCGTTTACGGCTTGGATGAGTGCTCGCGCTTGGGGTGAAAGTGGCGGATGAAAGGCCAGTCCATAGAGTCCGCCGATACAAATGTCCCAAGTCTCGCCTGTTGCCAGTAGTGCATCAAATTGTTCCGGAGTGGCGGTTATGACGCCCGAGTTGGCCGCCAGTTCGTCCCAAGCGCGCCGGGTCAGCGGTTTTAGTTTTTCGACCGGTTCGAGCAAAACGGTGGTGATGTGTCCACGTGGTCGCGCGCGTAAAATTTCGCGCGCAGCGAGCAAGGCATCGCCGCCGTTGTGTCCTGGTCCGGCGAGTACGAGCACGCGTGGAGCACGCGGTAGCGGCCGCCATTGGGTAAAATCGCGCACGATGGCTGCACCCACGCCAGCACCCGCGCGGCACATGGCGGCCCAGGCAAGTTCGGGGTCGTCACCCAGAATATGTTTTTCCCAGGCTTGGGCCTCGGCGCAAGTCAGAATCGGATGGCTGGGGTCGACGGGTGACATATTTTATTTGACCAGCAGCGCGATCGCGTGGCCGAGGCTGGTCGTATGACTGAGGGAAATGAGAACGTTGGTGGCGCCGCGTTCAGCGAGCAATTTTTGGCCAGCTTCATCGAATACGGCGATGGGCGCTCCGTGTTCATTGTGTCGGACAGAAAAAGTTTTCCAGCCAAAGCCGCGGGCGATGCCGGTGCCGAAGGCTTTAGAGGCGGCTTCTTTGGCGGCAAAACGCGCGGCGAAAAACGGGTGCGGGTCGCGCTGTTTTTGGCAGTAAGCAATTTCTTCGTCGGTGTAGATTCGGTGCAAAAAGCGTTCGCCATGGCGTTCGAGGGCACCCCGAATGCGGGCCACCTCAACAATATCGGTGCCCACGCCGAGCACCACCCGGCCAATGACGGATTCTTCGAGGGAATTCACGAGAGCGCTTAGGGTAAATGCATCCGCGTTTTCATTTCACGGACGGCTTCTTCGATGCCGTTGAAAAGCGCGCGGCACAAGATGCTGTGCCCGATGTTGAGTTCATGCAGCCACGGCAACCCGCGGATGTCGGCAATATTGATGTAATTGATGCCATGCCCGGCGTTGACGATCAGGCCGAGGTCATGCCCAAGGGTGGCCGCGAGACGCAATTTTTCCAATTCGACTTCGCGCGCGGGGCCGTAGAAAGAATGCGCGAAGGCGCCGGTGTGCAACTCGACATAGGGACTGCCGATATCGGCGGCGGCTTCCAACGCGGCGGGGGTGGGGTCGATAAAGAGGCTGGTTTGAATTCCGGCATCGAGTAGTGCGTCGACGGTTTCCTGCACGCGGGCGCGCTGGCCGACAACATCGAGACCACCTTCGGTAGTAACCTCTTCGCGGTTTTCGGGGACGAGGCAGACGATGTCGGGTTGGATGTCGCGGGCAAAGGCAACCATCTGCGAGGTGCAGGCCATTTCCAGATTAAGGCGCGTCTGAATGCATTCACGCAGGCGGCGGACGTCGCCATCCTGGATATGGCGGTGATCTTCGCGCAAATGGACGGTGATGCCATCGGCGCCAACGCGTTCAGCCAGGAGGGCCAGCGCCACCGGGTCCGGCTCGACCATCTGCCCGCAGTCGCGGGCGAACTGACGGTAGCGGGCCTGACGCAGCGTGGCCGCGTGGTCAATGTTCAGGCCGAGCAGGAGGGGAGTCTCGCGCATGAAGGAGATTTAAACGTTCAACATCGAACATTCAACATTCAACATCCAATCATAACCAAGCTGCGCCGTTCGGCTTTTCAGTCGGGCGCGTGGCGTTAAGTAGATTTTTTCTATTCATCCTCGGGGAGCAGCGCCGGGCCGTGGCGGGCGTCGAGAAAATCTTGGAGAATTATCGTGGCAGCTCGTGAATCTACTTCACCGGTGGCGCGGACGGCTTGTTGGGCGGCTGGTGTATGGCGTTTTTTGGATTTGCTTTTGGGGGTGAGTTGGGTGGCCGCGTGAGAGGTTAGGCGTTCGTCGGTACGGTGGACCGGAAGTTTAAAACGGCGTTCAAGCTCGGCGATAAATACGTCCACTTCGCGGGCCTTGAACCCGGCGGTGCCGTCCATATTGTAAGGATACCCGACGACCAATTCGGCGATGCGACGTTCGGCAATAACGCGGGCGACGTGGGCAAAGCGTTCTTCAAGAGATCCGGCAATGACGGCGGCCAGTGGCAGGGCGAGGCCCAATTCGTCACCATGGCTCAAGCCCCAGCGCTTCGCGCCGTAATCAATGCCAAGCAAGCGCATGGAGGAAGGATGAAGGAAAATGGAGTTGGGATGAAGCCCGAAACTTCACCTTCCGGTAGCAGCGCCCATCAGTCCATTTACGACACCCACATTTTGCCTTCGTAGAGCCATTTAAAGGTCTTGCCGCGAGATTTGCTGTGGTAAGACGTGCGCTTGAACGTGATTAAGTGGCTCGTCGTAGAGCCTTTCAATTCAACGATATACTCCTCGCCGGGCCACAATTCGGCATCAGGTAATTCGTGCGCAGCTGCGCGGATTTGTTTAACGTGGGGTAGAAAGCGGTCACTCATGATGGCAGAGAGTAAACCTAACGTATAACCTATAACTTTTGAAACCTAAAATTCACATTTAAAATATCGTAAAAAGTGAGGGGCGGGACGTGGGGCGACTCCGGTAAAGACCTGAGTGAAAGGATCAGGAAAAACCCTGAAAGGGTGGGCAAAGTTACCAATTAGGGGGGTTTCCTTTGACAGTCAGGGGAATTTGTACATGAATGGAGGCATGATCAAGCGCGTCTACCTCATTGAGGACGAGGCGATGGTTCTCGACTTTTGTAGCGAGTACATCCGCAATTTTACGGATATGGAACTGATCGGATCGAGCGGCAATGGACAGGAGGCATTGAAAGGGGTCATGGAAAAGAAGCCGGATTTGGTGGTGGTGGATATTCGTTTGCCGGAAGTAAATGGGCTCGAAATATTAAGTATTTTGAAGCGCAAATTGCCGGAATGCCGAGTACTCATTTTTACCGCGACGGTGACTCCGCATACCGTGCGGACAGCGTTGCAGGGCGGCGTTGACGGCTTTGTGGAAAAGGCGGAAGGATTGCAGGGGCTAAAAAATGGATTCGAAGCGGTGAAGGCCGGGAATCGTTATTTTAGTCCACACATCAAGCGCATGATGAGCCCGTATGATGACGATTTGAGCTCACGCCATCCCTTCCCCCGTGGTGGTCAGGCGGCGAAGCCGGAACCCAAAGGTTAATTAATGACGCCCGCGTCTGCTGGCGCGGGTTGGCTGTTGTCATCCGGCGCTGCTTGGTTGGTTTGATCTGGCGAAGTAGGATTGGCCGGCGGAGTTTCGTCGGGCAGCGGGGTGAAAGTTACGTTGACTGGTTCGTTGGGGTCGGGGGTCGTACCGGAAACCGGGGCTGCGGAGTTGTCGGTTTGCGTTGAAGAATTATCCGGGGCGGATTGGTCGGGGAGGATTTGGCTCTTAATTTCATCCGGCAGATTATTATTTTGAATCCATTGCTGGGCGGTGGGTGCGTCGTAGTTCAACCACGCGCTGCCGAGGACGACAAGTTGTTGTTCCCGCAAGTCGGGATCTTGAATGGCCATGGCCCAATTGAGGGAATTGGTGGGATCATTGTAGAAAAGATTATTGCTGAAGGAGGTGATGGCCGCGTCGCGCATTTCACTGGCGGGCTGCTGGTCCAGCCATTGCGAGGCGGCAACGGCGTCGCTGGAAACCCAATGATCCATCAATGCAGTGACTGCGGCTGCCTGGGTGTCTGGATCGGTAAAGTTGTCAATGGCAGTGGCGGCTTTTTTGGGTTCCCACTGCGACCAGGAATCCACTACATTGACCAAGGCCGCCTCACGCTGTTGCGGGTCATCGAGGGTGAGGGCCCAGGTTGAGGCCGCGACGGGGTCGTTCGCAGCCCATTGGAGGGCGAGGTTGTTGACGGCTACGTTTTGCGAATCGCCAGCGGGAAGACTTTGGACAAAAAGCAACGCGCTCTTGGGATCTTTCTGCACCCAACTGGCCATGGCTGTTTGCAAGGCGGTTGCGTCATCATTGCTGTTGTAGTACTGCATGGCCCAGCTGGTGGCACGCGCGGGGTCGGTTTTGGACCAGGTTTCCGCCAAGGCCAGCACGCCCTGTGAGCGTTCCACGGGGTTGGTAAGGGTCAGGACCCATTTGGCGGCGGCATTGCCATCATGGCTGGCCCAAGTATTGAGCAGGTCAGCGATGGTATTTACCTTGCTGGGATCACCAGCCATACCATCAACCCAAGCAGCGGCGGCAGTGGGGTCTTTCGCGGCCCAGTTGCTAATGCCGAGTTTCATGGCGGCTAGGCGCTCTTTGCCTTCAAAGCTGTCTTCACCCCACGTCATGGCGTCATCGGGGTAGGCTTTGACCCATTGATTGAAAGCAGCCATGGCTTCAGCCAGGCGATGCGGACCGGCTGGTTGGTCAAGCGCCTGCATAAGGGCCGCTTTGAGTTGTTCGGAGGTTAGTTTCGCAGTGGCCCCATCTTTCGTCGTTGATGACTCACTCGTCACGCTGTTTTTAGCCAAATCTCCAGTGGAGGCGCCTGATTGATCAGCGAAGCGGGACAGCCACCATGCCATCCCCGCCCAGAAGGCGAGTAAAGGCACCAACACCAACAACAATCGAGGCTTCATGGACAGTAGGGTTGGCCGGGTGCGGCTGGGAAAGAGTTCTGAGGCAAACCGTCACCGCAGGCAACGGCAATGTGGCAAATGACAATAATGCTCCTTAAACGAACCACGCCCGCGGCTGTGAGTTGCGAGTTTTCGCACGAGCAAGTGCAATGGTAAAATCCAAGTGCTACTTAACATTCTGATTTGAAATGTGTTAGGGTGAAAATGATTTGTATCCATATAGGTGATAAATCAGGCTACTGCTGAAGTATCGCCCAAGAATTCCAGAAAAAGCGCTTGCTATTTGGCCCAACCTATGGTTTGTTAGTTACGTAAGCTTAAATGTGCTTACATTTGGGGTATAAAATAGAAAATCAGTGGCCGGCAGCCTTAGGGGTAAGGTTGCCGGCCTTTTTTTTGGCAAAATTCTTCACTTGGTCCAGTCGAACAGAGCCAGCTTACTCCCCTTCGGGCCATTTACGACGGTACACCTGTATTTTATAGTTCGGTTCGCGACCATACAGCTGCTTGATATCCTCCAACCGACAGACAATCCACGGCATAATTTCGTTTTCGCCGTTTTTGGTAAAAACCAGATTATCCGCGAGGAAGACACACGAATGATAAGCATTGCCGTCCTCATTGAGGAAGAAAAACACATCACCGAAGGTGTAAGGTGGTGAGACGGCCGTGTAATTCTCGAGTACCTGGCTGGTGGCCAGCTTCAGATCAAGCAGGATATTTTGCCGCGTGTAGTTGAAAAAATTGAGCGAAGTCCAATGGCAATTGGGGGTTTGGCCGGAACGCTCGATGTCAGGCGAGATGTAGGAATAGGCGAGGCGGCGGGGCAGTGGCGGAAGTAAATGAGTCAGGTCGAGTTGGGAGCCGCCGGGAAGTTCCGCCGCGGCATCCAGCATGGGCAGGGAATCGCTCCGGTGGAAATTGGCACTCCAGTAGCGCCGCAGACCGGCGAGATCGTCAGTTTGGTCCACGCGCAAATTTGCCATCACAGCACGGACTCGGGTCAAGGCCTTGATCCATTGCCGGGCTTGATTGTCACTGGTGGCATATTTAAGGATCAGCCGGATATCACTGAAAAAATAGCCTTCACCGTTTTTGTAGGTGAGTCGGTGAATGAGGTCGATGACATTGGCGGGCAAATCTATGCCACGGAGCCACGCCGTCACATCGCCGTCCGGGATGCAGATGGGATCGTGATAGTAGGGGTTTTCAATATATTTGGCCAGTTCGAGGGTGAGGGTTTCGCGGTTGGATTCACTGAGGGCCAGCACATCTTCTTCCGATGGGTAAAGCGTGACGACATTTTCTTCATCGGGCGAGCTGCGGGGGTCGTTAACCAAGCGGGTGACTGTGGCGGCGTCGTAGCCGAGGTTGGCCAGAAAATTCCGCAACCAGTCCTGACTGCGATCCACGAAACACCAGCGGTTTATTGGGCTGGGCAGAGGATAATCGTCCAAAATGGATTCCGGAGCGGACAGATAAATATAACTGTAGTCAATCCGCCCCCAGGGGCCGGGTTGGCAATGAAAGACGGTAGTGTCGTCAGCGCGGGCGGCGGTAACTGTGAAGAGGGCCAAAATGGGGAGTAACGCGCGGCACCCAATGCGCATGGGAGGTAATCTCAGCATTTTCTGAAGCAATGAATTACTAACGTTTAAAAACGTGAGCAAGTTGTAAAATGCTTTTGACAATTAATTAGCAAAATTAAAACAGTCGTTTAAATCCTTACGCAGGAGCCTGCGAGAGGGATTTCACGGACCTGTCTTTATGCCGTGACGCGCAACATGATTGACCCCAGCACTTTATGGGATGTTCTGCCGATCTTATTTTTTATCAGACGCCGTAACTTGCGCAGCTGCATCCCAGATTTTTACGAACTTATCCGGGTCTTTTTGGAAATCCTCCAGACAGGAATCGCAGCAGAGTTTGAACTCACGGCCTTCATACACGAAAACATAGGCATCTTTGTCGAGCGCATCTCCCATCACCGGGCATACGGTGAGCGGGCAGGGCTTGGCATTTTTGTAGGCTTCCTCAATTTTCGCGAGATAAGGGGCGGGATTTTGCTTAAATGTGTCCGCTTCCGCCTGGCTGGCGAGTTTCACTTCATAGCCATTTTGCTCAAAGGTAACACCAGTACCGGGACCACCGAGTTTTTGGCCGGAGACAACAGACGTGGCAAACGGGTAGGGTTTGGCAGGTACGGCAGCGGTGGTGGTTTTAACCATGGCCGGCGGGTTGGCAGATGCCGCAGGCTGGGGGGGTGAAGGTTGACGACTGGAGGCTGCCCACAATGCGCCAAGCATCACCACGACAAGTGACCAGACCAGCAGACTCAATTTGTTTTTCATGACGGCCAGGAAGCATCATTTCCGCATATTCGACGGGCTGGGGCAAGCCTACCCGCGTGCTGAGAGTGCTGGGGTGGCCAAGCTGTTCAGGTAAACTTCGAGGTTCGAATAACCCGAAGCATCAAGTTTGGCGGCATCAGCGGGATTCTTGGAATCAAGTCCATGCGCGGTTTCCCACGCGTCGGGAATGCCGTCGCCGTCGGTATCTGTGGGTGCCGCGCCGCCTTTGATTTCGCCGAGGCCACCGGCGAGGGCTTCGCCTTTGGCGTCCTTGTGATCCAAGGTATGCCCTTTTGTGCCCAATGAAGTGAGTTCGCTGATGAGGCGCAGGTCCACGGCGTCGCGATGGAGCGAGCAGCCGACATCGGCCACAATTTTGGCATAAGCGGCGGCGGCGCTCTCGGTGGTCACGGCAATGGCCGGATGCATCGAGGGCGTTTTCACAAATGTTGGCACGCCGTTTTTATCGGTGAAGTCGGCGGTCGTCACCGGTCGGCCTTTCAGTTGGCCGTCGCGGTCAAAGTCCACCAGATTGCCGTCTTGGAATACGTGGTCGGTCGGCAAAAACTGGCCAGCCATTTGGTTGTTGGAGGCCGGCCCCTTGATGAAATAATTGTTAATGACGTCAAGATAATGATTTGCGCCGGAATGCCCACCGCACAAGCCGGTAATGCCCCAGTCGTAGACCACGTTGTTGATGTATTGAACGGTGCCCTTCGCCTTGGGGTTGCGGCTTTCGTTACTCATCCAGAGATTGTGGCTGAGCGTGATATTGGTCACGGTGTCAATCAAGGCGCCGAAGCTTTGCGGATCAATTCCTTCCGCCATGATGCAATATTGAAAGGTGATATTATTGCTGCCGACCGTGATGCCGATGTCATCCCAGCGGCCCCATTCGATGGAGCAATGGTCAACGATGATGTTGCTGGCCTTGTCCATGCCGAGGGACTTTTTGCCCCGGTCGCCGGCAATACCCATGCGAAAGCGCATATAGCGCACGATGATGTTGGACTGGCCGCCAAGGGAAACGCCGTTGCCGTAGATGCAGATGCCGTCACCCGGCGCGGTTTGTCCCGCGATAGTGATGTTGCTGCTGACATCGACCTCCTTGGTAATTTTGATGATGCCGCCTACATCGAAAATCACCGTGCGATTTGGCTGGCTGACGGCGTCGCGAAATGAACCGGGACCGTCGTCATTCAGATTAATCACATGGTAAACAGTGCCGCCGCGGCCACCGGTGGCGAGTGCGCCAAAGCCTTCTGCGCCGGGGAATGCGGGCAGGTGCTTGGGGTTGGCGGCCTCGATGGCTTGTTCGGTGGCGGCTGAGGCGGCGGCCGCGCTTTTTTCCTCGGCCGCGCGTTGGGCAGCACTAAGTGAGCTCGTCGCTAATTCTTCATCGGCGGGCAAAGCCGAAGAATCCTCCGCCGACGCGGGCGAAGTTGCGGCGAACAAGGAGTTCGCGAGCAGGCACGATGGGACGAGAAGAAGGGGTAGTAACTTCATTCTTTTATTCACTCTCTAAATGCCGCAGACGGCAAGCCTTACTGTGCCGAGGCAATTTTGGTACCGTCGAGTTTATAGACTTCATTCAACTCAAGACGCAGGTAATCATACACGACCCCGGAGGTCACTTCACCCGCAGGCACTGTAAGCGTGATGGTGTTTTCGCCTTTTTTCAGCAGGGCGGCGTCGAAGGTTTGCATACGCTCCTGCCAGACGGTTTGGTCGGTGTTATAGCGCAGAGCGTTGGTGCCCAGCGGGCGGATGGTGCCGACTTCCGTGCCGTTGACCCCGACCGTCAGGCCGCCGCCGTCGGCGCCATCCAGCGCAATCCTCAGCGCAGCATAGCCCTGAGGGTTTTTGTCCATGTTGAATTTTATGGTCCAGGTCGTGGCCTGGCCACGGCCCCAGATGCGCCACGGGCCGGTGGTGTCAGTTTGCGGATAGTCATTCAGCGAGTAGGCCTTGACCCAGCCGAAGCGCTGGTTCGCGGGATCCTTAGCGGCGGGGTTCACGAAGGACAAGTCAGTGGCATGCGGCACTTCTTCAAAGAACCAGTCCTTGGCCGGGTCGCTCTTGCCGATGGTATAAGTAATGTCGTTCGGAAATAAAAGAGCGTAACGCAGCGGCCAGCCCCAGAGCCAGTAGTTGGCTCCGTCGCCTTTGAAAAATTCCCGGGCAGTCCGGTCGGCATAGCCGATTTCCCAGACTTGTGTGCCGTAGCGGACAGGCTTCCATTCCACCTTGCCAAGGTCGATATTCTTGCCCGCTTCCACAGTGATGTTGGCAACCGAGGAAAAAGTCCCCAGTACGCCATCCGCCCACGCATGGAGCTGGTAGGTGCCGGGGCGCACATTCGTGATGGTGAATTTACCGTCTTCAGTGCCGTCATTCCAGAACTCATAGTGCTTGGCGTCGTAGGCCCAGCCGCGACCACCACCGCCGCCGAAACCGCCGCGACCGCCACCGCCATTGGCGCCGGCACCGGCGGGGTCGGGGTAGGCGAGACCCACGGTCAGGTGGGGCAGCTTGGTCGAAGTTCCGGCAGGCGCCAGCGGATCGTTGAGGACGAATTGCCCGGTGACGTTTGCGCGTTGGTCCCGATGCGGATAATCCACGCCATTCACCCAGTCGTAAGGCCACTTGGCATTCTCCATTTTGGCTTGGGCCAGAGCATCGTTAAACAGCGCCGTTTGGTTGTCTTGCCAGGCTGGCGGGATGATGGGATTGCCAAAGCTGGCCTTGAAAGTCGCCATGTCCTGGTCGGAAGGGGTTTCGAATTTGTCGAGGGAGTTGACGTAAACAAAAATCGGTCCAATGACTTTGCTCCACTCTTCTCCAGCTGCGACGCTGAGGTCGGAGCTGCCATAGTGGCTGCCCTTCCAATAGTCGAGGATGATGGGGTCCGGATCATCGTTGTCGCCGTAGTGGGTTTGCAATTCCTTCTTGCCCGCGCCGCCGCTCAAATACTCAATTGTCGGGTTGATGAACCAGACGCCGACGTGCTCCGAGGTGCTCGACCAGCCATAGGCGGGAATTTTGTACTGGATGCCGTTGTAGGTGTATTTGTGCTCGACGGAATTGGTATAAGGCCCCTGGCTCATGAGGCGCTGCTCCTTGGCGTGGACGACGACGCCGGTGCCCCAGTTCAGCGGGCCGGCGGCGAGCATGTTGCGGTCCTTGTCCACCGAAATCCAGTCAAACGACTGGTTGACGCGGAAGATGAAGCGGCTTTCTGCGCCCATCTGGCCGCGGTTGTAGGAAGCAGGATGGGAGAAAATGGCGTAGGTATAGACACCGCTGTCCCCGCGGCCCATGGAGTAGCGGATTTCCAGGTCAAAATTTGTGCCACCGCCTGCCGCGCCCGGCGTCAGCGTGATGGTGCCGCCGGTCACTCCCTTGATGGAAACTTCGCCGCGTTCACCGCCGTTTTTCGCCGGGTCGATGGTGACGGATGCCGTCAGGGCGTTGTTGGCCGCGGCTCCCGAAGGGTCTTGTTCCCACGGGCCCACAGCGCCTTGATCGTGACCGGCGCGGTCGACGCCTTTGTAGATTACCGCTTGCAGTTCCCCCGTGGTTTTGCTGACCCGGGCGGCCACGATGCCGTTGTTCAGCAAATAAGTGCGGCCTTCATCCGTGACGGTTACCGCAAATTTGGCATCGGGCTTGGCGACGACGATGGCCGGGGCATTGGCGGCGTGGAGTCCTCCGGTGGAGGACAGAGTTAAAGCGGCGATTGCCGCGAAAAACGGGGTCAGCGCCAGAAGATGACGCAGACGGGTGAGTGCAGGGTATTTCATGAAGCGAGCTTTCTACTCTAACGGGGGTAAAAGGAGTACTACCGGAAAACCTTTAAACGCCTGACTCAAGCCGGGAGTTTCAGGAAAGGACGAAAAAAACGCTTAACATCCAACATTGAATGCTGAATGCCCAAGTGGCCGACTAGTGCCGCTCTGAATTGATCTTGAGCGTCGAGCGCCTGCATCTGGTTTACATCCAAGACAGGGGTGCAGACGCCCTCGGCTTAAGCACTGTGAATTTGAACACTGGCGGTGAACGCCCCACAGGCGCGTTCAATACAGG
>Ga0206838_10221_pt1 | contig 15122 bp, 17 predicted proteins | sample Alteio_BWOrgCont_26_FD_152879 | JGI IMG/M metagenome (GOLD analysis project Ga0206838, IMG submission 152879) | Enriched cells from forest soil in Barre Woods Harvard Forest LTER site, Petersham, Massachusetts, United States -... | ecosystem: Environmental > Terrestrial > Soil > Temperate forest >...
CGGGTTCGAATCCCGCCGGGGACGCCAATTGAATTTAATGACCTATGGGAAATCTGTGCGAGCCGAAAGCCAGGCCTTGCGTTCTGCGGCCAAATGACCTAGCAGCTAGTTGGCCTGTCGCAGGGAAAACGTTAGTAGCGCACGGACACCAGACAGACAATCCTTATGACGGTTCCATACAAGAGCAGATTCTCGCGCTTAGGAGCGGTAATGAAATCTCTGCGACAGGCCACCTAGTCCGCAGAGCGCACCAATCGCGGCGGAGTCTGGGTCAATACTGACCGAACACGCTTCGTGACCCTGCAAGCTGATCGCATGTCAGTGCGAAACACGCCCCAGTTGAGAGCGGGCGTGAAGATTACCATTGAATCCGTCCGGGATCGGTTGAAGTAAAGAACTTAGTTGTTAGTTGCACCTTCTATTTCAAGAGAGAGCATGAGAAGTTTGCGGCGTCGTCCGTGCTTCCGGTTCCCCTATATGTTGCCACTTGCGGGTAGGGACACAGCGGTCGAGTCCTTTCCGTCTTCCCGTCCCGGATGCGCGACGCGACGATCTGGTCTGGCGCCCTTCCTGTTTCGACCCATTCTTCGATTGCGCGGATCGAATCAAAAGTGTTCGGGCCATCACCCCCGCTGCAATGATCCATCCCGGGAATCATAAAGAGACGATAAGAGTCAGATACGTTGGCCTGACGTCCCACAAGATCTACGACGCTAATGTAGTAGTTGATGCTGTTAAGAGGCGAGACTGAGGGGTCACTCCAGCCGTGGTACTGCAACAGCTTCCCGCCACGATGAAAGAAAGCCTGCAGATTCGGATCCATGGCCTTGGTTACGCCGTCATCGATGCGGTCGGCAAGCACCATCGCGGAATCGAAATCGAATGTCGAGAAGTCCCAGTTCGCATCATGGAAGACAGCGTATCGGAGATATTCGCTCGCCTGTGTCTTGGTAATATCAGCATGCATCCGGCCCACGTCGGAAGTCCAGCCCAGTTCACTCCCCAGAGCCAGTCCGGGATAGATCTCCACCTTCGTGCGGGGGTTCACCGTCGGGCCATAGAACGTCCTGGCCACGGCTACTTGCGCGGCAGTCAGGCAGTCCGGACCGTCCTCTCCCTGACACTCCAGGGTCTTCGGGTCGAAGGCACAGAGCCGCGGATCCTGCAACAGGCCATCTTTGACGCCGTCTCGAGCATCGCAGGCCGCCACCACCGCCTTGTGGATCAGCGGAAGTTTGGAAGGTGGAATCAGGCCGCCCGGGTTCTTGTGGATCGCTTGAGCCTTCCAGACGCTTGACGCTTGTAAGTGGGTGAGGAAGTTGGCGGGGGCTCCCGCAATAATTCCGTTATAGTCGGCCGGAAATCGCTGGGCCTCCGTCAACGCCTGTCTGCCGCCTGTCGAACACCCGCTCCAATAGGAAAATGCAGGCGCCTGGCCATAGTGAGTAGCGATAATCAGCTTCGCCTCGACAGTCATTTCGTGGACTGCGCGGTAGCCGAAATCGATCACTTTCTCTCGATGGCCGAGCGCGTAGCTTCCGTCATTGTTCCTACCCTCATGCCCAGTATCGGTCGAAGCTGTGGCGTAGCCTCTTGAGAGGGGTGCCGCCATGCTCGCGTAGCTGATTGATCCGGCCATGCCTCCATTGCCGACACCGATAAACTTGCCGTTCCAATTGGAGGCAGGCATCCAGACTTCAAACTTGATCTCGGAGTCCGTGGAGGGCCTGGTGATCACGGCTACGCGACAAAAGGCTGGCAGATCTTTGGCTGCGACAATGGTCATGCCTCCGCGTGAATCCGGCGATGGAAAAGGAGACGGGGGAGTAAACGCACCGGCTGAGACGATTTGGGCGAAAGTGATTGTAGTGTTCGGCAGCTTGAGTGCGATTAGGCTTTCGCAAGGAGTCGCGGCGATTAGTTGCACGTAAGCCGAGATTGCGAAGAGAAACGCGGATGCCGTTTTGGTCATCGTGCGCATTCGCATAAAGGCTCCGTACTCCGCAGCGCGTTTCATCAACCCGGAAAAGCTTCAGCTGGTCAAGCAGGCATCGCCTCGATGACTACAAAATCGGCAGACGTAGGATATACCTCATTGAAACGGAATCCTGCGCCAGCCAGCAAGTCTCGGTATTTCTGGAACGTGCGTTCTTTTCCGCCGGTTAGGACGAGCATCGCGACATCACCGACCTTACCCACAGAAGGAAGATTGCCCTCAGGTAAGGCCCACTCTACAAGCAGGAGCGCTCCGTCTGCAGGAACGACGCGTCGACAATTTATCTGATGCGGACTGACGGTACGGACGTGCAGAGGATAACTTCCGATTGGAGCATGCGCAGCGCGGTGAGCAGCCGGATCCGACGCCGTTTTGAGTGCAACTTAACATTTTGGATTATATTGTCCAGAATAAGATTCAGATTTCCGCTGATTATTCTGCTCCGAACGTGTACCCGAGATATTCGACGGTGCTCAAAGGCACCTCAATCTGTACCTCGAGACCGTGGTCAGACTCAGAACTGACACCTGAGATGACGTGTGTCAGATAACACCAGTCGTGGAACAGATGAAAGGAAATCTGAATTCAGAAAAGGAGAGACGTTACTTGAGCGGTGAAAAGGACCTACCAATCGTTCTGGTGCATGGAACAATGGGGAAATCAGAAGATTGGTCGCGGGTGGTGGAAGAGCTATCCAACTCCCCCTCGGTGATTCGCCCAGATTACATAGAGCGGGCCACTGGAACGAACTCGACGAATGAGCTTGCGATAAAAGATCTAGCCGATGAGGTAGTAGCTGCAGTGCGCACTTCCAAGCCTGATCAGCAGCCTCTTAGCTGCGTACGGTCCTCGTAGCGCGAGTCTAGTTCCTAGGCACCAGGTGCCGTGCCTGCTCACGTGGTCTACTATCGCGATTTCTCTACTCCGACTTACGTTGCGGAGTTTATAAGAGCGGGCCGTAATCCAGTCTCAATGAGTCCTATAAGAGAGGATGTCAAGAAAAAAGTCTCCCCCATTCTCTCCGAGAGAGAGACCGATGGTTCTTGCATCCAGCCCGATCTCCATTCGAAGACGGTCTTCGCCGCGCGTACTCCAGACAAGGCTTAGGCAGTTGAGGTTTGCTCTCGGCTCGTCCATGACGTTACAAGCTTCGACGCCTTCGGTTCCGGAGTTCCGGAAGCTTCGCAAGCAGAAACGATGTTGGCTTTAGGGCCAACCATGGTCCTATCTGAGACGTAAGCGTACGGTCTTCCCATCTGGACAGGAGATGATCGCCGGCTGAGGATAGGGCGCATGGATGCGAGTGCGTCGTCGATCCGCAAGCGGCGGGTCTTTCGTCGGGTGGAAGAGAAGCTGAGGATAGTGAAGCTGGCGCTGGAGCCGGGAGCTAGCGTGGCGAGTGTGGCGTTAGCCAACGGGGTGAACGCGAACCAGGTATTTCGCTGGAAGCGACAGTATGAGAGGGGCGATCTGCAGCCGTGCAGGTTGAACTCGGCCACCGCGCTGGTGCCAGTGAGGGTCGCTGAAGATCCCCGACCGCAAGCGAGCGAGGCCCCTTGCTTGCCAGCGTGCGCCGAGCCTAGTGCGGGCACGATCACGATTGAGTTTCCTGGTCGCGCTTTGCTCAGCATCGAAGGGGCTGCTGATCCTGCCGTGATTCGTGCTGTGCTGGAGAGCTTGGCCCGTGATTGACCTGCGGTCAGGGACGCGCATCTGGCTTGCTGCGGGCATCACCGATATGCGGCGCGGCTTTCAGGGGCTGAGCGCACAGGTGCAGACGGTGCTGGAAGAGGAGCCGTATTCCGGACACGTCTTCGTCTTCCGTGGCCGTCGCGGGGATCGTCCTTCATGATGCATCCTCCTTCAGAAGCCGGGTAGCTTGAGAGCTTTGTTTTGGTGACGAGCAAGGAGTTTAGGTGGCCTGCGCGCGATCACGTCCTGCACGCCTAACTTCACCTGTTGTGATTCGAGTGCTTCGAGCGGAACTTGCCAAGGAGCGGACGGCATAAGTTGCTGCGCTGGTAGCACGCCGGCCTTGATGAGCCGGAGCACAGACCCGACGCAGATCTTGAGTCGATGCGCAGTTTCGTCGACGCTGATCGTCTTCGAACGAGGGATTGTGGGATCGAAGCCCGCGATTCCAAGGCGCTCGCGTAAGGCGCGGACGCGCACGGTAGTCCAGGATTCCCCATCACCGCTCTTGCAGCGCATTCGATTCATCGTAACGGCCAGATCCTTGTCCGGCCACTGTCCCCCGAGTTTTCGGATCACCTCGACTGGACTTGGGTGACGATCGTCTGGATATCTGCCAGTCCGGGTCCGTGCCATTCGGATTTCCGTGTGACGTCCGCCGGTCCAATGGACCGTCACAACTGCTTCATGCGCTGCGTCATCGAGATCAACGACGACCTCCTGGATGAGGATCCGTGTAAGTCGTTGTTTGGTGCGCATGGTGGCGCCCGGCGCATTCCAAGCTGCTGGCAGGTCGTGGGCCAACGCCAACAAGCCTTCTCGGTCGATCTCGGGCCGAGAAGCAGCATCTTCGTCCATTCGAGCGAGTCGCTGTTCCAGCTGAGCGACGCGCTCCAGAGCTATGTTCCAACGAGACTCCAGTTCACGAGCAACCAGGCGCTTCGTAGGGTCGACAGCCTCGTACCGGCGCGCAGCAAGTGATGCCTCATAGCTGGCTTCCTCCAACTCGCGCCTTGTTGCCTGTCTCACATCGTCGTCCGCTTGTATCACCTGCTGTGTGGCATGGATCGCTGCTTCAACAGCTAGCGGGGAGATAGCCTCCATGATGTGAGTAGCGATGGCATGATCGACACGCACCCCGCCGATGCCGATGCAATGGCCTGCGCCGACATGCGCATCGTCCCCGCGACATTGATAGCGGTGCGCGTGGCCACATCTCATGCCATAGAAGACGTGCATGATCCGGCCACAACGTCCGCAACGTACAAAACCAGTAAGTAACGCCCTACCACCTCGGGCAGCCTTGCGGGAAGCGCGCTGCTGCATGTAAGCATTTTCAGAGAGCATCCTACGGTTCTCCTCGAAATCGTCCCAGCTTATATAGCCAACGTGATGATCACGTATCAGGACATTCCAAGCGTGCATGGGTTTGCGGTGCCCTATGGTCTTCCTCGCCCGCCCCTCCACCAGTTGCGTGCGTTGAGTCCGCCTGCCGAACACGTATGCGCCAGCATAAATAGGATTCCGCATCATCTCAACCAGATTGTGATAGGCGGGGAGCTGCCAGACGATCTTCTGTTGCTTCGCATTCTGCCGAACTACCGGGATGTTGATTCCGGCATCTCTGGCCCACAGGAACAGCTGGCGGGCGCTCCCAAGCTCGCGGACTTCCGGAACATCAGCTTGATCGCATCGGTGACACGCTCGTCCGCATCCATTTCGATTTCGTCAAGCTCGTTCCAGCAGTAGCCCGGCGGTAGCGCGAACCGTAGCTCTCCACGCTTTGCCTTCGAATCGCGCGCGGCGAGTCCCCGCTGTCGCAACAGATTCAATTCGTATTCAGACATCGTGCCCTTCAAGCCAAGAAGAAGACGGTCATTGACCAGGCGAGGATCGTAGACGCCGTCAGGATCGATGACCAAGACGCCAACTACGGCACAGAGATCGACCAGATGGTGCCAGTCGCGTCCATTTCGCGCGAGGCGCGAAGCTTCTATGCAAAACACCGTCCCGACAGATCCACTGCATACGCTGGCGACCAGCTTTTGAAACCCCGGACGCGCCACCACCCCAGACCCCGATCGACCCAAGTCATCATCGATCGTTACGATCGAAGAAAATCCCATGACCCTGGCCGACTCGGCCAGAGCATACTGACGCCGTTGGCTCTCAGTATTCTCGATGACCTGCCCGAGGGTTGATTGGCGGATGTAAACAACGGCTCCGCGACCAAGATGTTCAGGCGTGATCTTTGGGTTCATCGCTGACCTCCTCTTCCACGTTTGGCTCGACTGCTTCTGTTCCCAGAGCTTCGAGGAGAAGATCTGCGAGTGCTTCGACTGCTTCCCGGCGCGTTTGCTCGAGGGGATGTGGAAACAACCTTACTGTCTCCAGTGGAAGTTGCAATTGTGCCCGAGCCGTTCTGACCAATCGTGTCATCGGACGTGCCCTCCTTCTGCAGGCACTTCCATGATCCAGTCGAATCACCGTGGCGGCTATTCAAAATCGCTCGGAGTTCCTTCAGAGCTGCCAGGCATACTTGAGGCCGGCCACGCACCATGGCAGCGCATATCGAAGCGTCGAACATCCACGTCGGCAGGTCGCGACATAATCCCTCGCGAACCTCTACGCAGAACTCGGGCTTGAAGTGGTGTCCACTTCGACGAATCAGCCGCACTTGCTTTCCATGCAAGGGATGCCATGGATACTCGATCACGAGATGTTTTGATCGGTATGCAGGATGTCGTTGTATCTGGCGATCTTATCAAGTTGCTGTGGTTCGATGGCGACGGGCTTTGTCTCTTTCAGAAGTAACTGGCTTCACACTACACCTCCTTCGATTTGATCCGAAGGTTTTGATTCTTTCCCTCTTTTGATGGCCACTGCTCGATCTGAGAGCCGGTCCCAGCGACTGCAGTGCTTGGCCGGTGGACTGGAATCTGGCAACTTGTAAAGGTACGCGTGCGCATTGTAGGCGTGCCTTATGATGATGCCGCATTCCGCCCAGTGCACAACAGTCGCTTCGTGGATGCCGAGGCGAGCAGCCGCTTCCGCTGCGGTCAGCATATCGCGGTCGCGAAGCCGGTCGTAGCGAGAGCGAAGCGCGTATTGATGGACGAGATAGGCGACGCGCAGCGCGGTAAAAGTAGCGCTGCTGCGCCCTCGTCGGGCCGATCCACCGGGGCGAAATCCCTGCTGAGTGAGGATGTCGGCGATTTCGGAATAGATGTGGTTGTCGAGGAGCTTGTCGACAAGCTGGACGATCTTGGGCGCCGTCTTGACTTGCTGCGCTGATGATTTTGGGTTCAGAGTCGTCAGCGTTTCGGTCTTACCTCCTTTGAAGCGGAGGTGGACTTTAGTGATTCCTTCCGCCGGCAGTTTGATCAGCGTGGCATCCTCGATGATGTGGGCGAGCAGCCGTTTTCGCTCACGGTTCGGGGTGGCTGGATCATTCCAGAGCTTTTTGAAGTCTGTGGTCATCACCAGCAGGCGTTGGCGGATTGCGTCGTCGAGGACGAGTTGATCTTGCTGCCGACCGCGTTCTCGTTCCTCTCGTGCGTGGGCGAGGGCGCGCAGTTTGTCGTTCCATTCCGCCTCGAGAGTGTCGGCAACCAGGCGATTGCCCGGATCAACCAGCATGAATCGGCGTTGCGCCAGATCGGCTTCGAACTGTGCACGCTCGATCGCGCGGCAGCGCAACCGATCAGCCTCTTGCTGCCGAGCTTCGATCTCTTGCCGGATTTCGAGCGCCAACTCGACAGCGGCAGGTGTCATTCTCTCGGCCACGAGGGACCCGATGGCCTCATCTATAGGCGGTCCGGCGATGGATTGGCAGTCCCGGTCCCCAAGAGCGCCATGTGCTCGGTCGCAGATATACCAGGCCTCTTGCTTGCCGCGCGTTGAGCGATATCGAACGCGGAGATGCTTGCCACATCGCCCGCATACTGCACGGCCCTGCAGCAGCGCCGCGCCCTCACGCGGCGGCGATCCTCGCGCCAGTTCATATCCTCGACCATTCGCCGCGAGCAGCTTGAGGTTCTGTTGATATTGCTCCCAACTGATGTAGCCGGGATGAGCATCTGGGATGCAGGCGAGCCAGTCACCACAGTCGTGCTTTTGCTGGATCTTCTTCTGGCCGTCGGCAGCTCGCCGATACCGGCGACGGCCGTACACGTACACGCCTGCGTATCGGGGGTTTGTCAAGACGCGCATAGCGGTCGAAACGGTCAGCGGCCGGAACACCGTGGCGCCGCCAGTGCGCCTGGACGGAAATCCGAGACCCTCCTTCCGAAAGGTCTTCACGGTTTGGCATGCCGAGCCGACACGCGAAAACGTCTCGAAAAAGTGGACGATTGTGTCCCGGATCTGCGCGTCAAGATCGAGAGCCACGTTGCCAACGTCGTCATATACGAAGCCGGTCGGCAACGGACACCGATACTCGCCGCGTCGCACCTTGTTAAGGATGCCGCCGCGCAGCCTGGCTTTAAGGACGTGAAGCTCGGCTTCGCTCATCGTTCCTTTCAGACCGAGCAGCAGACGGTCGTTGAAGTTCGTCGGATCGTACACACCATCTTCATCGAGGATCAACGTATCGGCCAGCGCGCAGATCTCAAGCAATCGATGCCAATCAGCATTGTTCCTCGCCAGACGCGAGACTTCCAGTCCCATGACGATGCCTGCGCGGCCCATGCTCACGTCAGCGACAAGTTGCTGAAAACCTTCGCGCCAGGCGGCCGACGCGCCCGATTCTCCCTGATCGCTATCGACGACGATGATCTCACCTTCATGCCAGCCGAGTGCGATCGCTCGGCTGCGCAATGCGTACTGACGCTTCGTGCTCTCGACGTTCTCGATGACCTGCCGCATCGATGACTGCCGAACGTACAGGTATGCACCTCGCTCGAGATGCTGAGGCTGCACTTTCAAGGACTCGCTCATGGTCTCGCTCCTCGATGCTCGGCGTTCATTGCCATTGCTGCGAAGACATGGATGACGGCTGTGGATTCGTCCGAAGCGAGGCTTAACGATGTGCGATACTTCGGTTCCTGCTGCACGCTCGGACGAGGCACAGCCATGACCCGGGCCCATGCCCACATGCCGCGACGAAGAAAGAGTATGAGGCCCCCGCGAGCCTCCGGTGCCAGAGGGTGACCGAGTGCGGCGCTGCGGAGTGCTTCGTACTGCGACACGACCTCCGCTAGCCGCTCCGAACCCTTTCCATCACCGGGCGTCAGCGCGCCGTTTTTTTTACCGCGATCGCCCGTTCGATCGTCCTTGGGTGCACAGCAAGATCGAATTTCTTCCGGATCTGCTTCGCCAGTTCGCGCGCCCGAATGGGCTCGCCCGCGACAAGCTGCTCTCGGATAAACCCCAGCACCCGGCCTTGCAGCTTGTGAGGGCCACGCGGACCCCGCTTCCTGGGCACCAGACCGGCGATCCCAGATTCCTCGAAGCTGGTTCTGGCCTGGTAGTATGTTGGCCGCGACACGCCGTATTCCTCTGTCGCATAGACGACCGAGGCATTCTCTACCGATACGCGACGCAGCATCTCGTATTTGACCTGCACGATGTCGCTCGCGTCGAAGAACTCGCTGTCGCGGAACTTCGTATCGCGGACCTTCTCCGGTTCCGGGTTCAGCGTGCCTTCTTCGAGCAACGCTCGGACCTTCGCGTGCTTGTTGTCGCTCTTCGCAGGCACCGCAATCTCCCAGACTCGGGAGGCCACAAGTCTTTGTAATTATGCCGCACATCCAGCCTATGTCAAGCACATACGACGTTGCAAAACATGGTTCATGCCGATACTTGTTCACTATTACCGCAGAGACCTCGGCTAGATGCGGCGTAGTTCCGCTTACATATGCGGCAGAATTCTCCTTACACGTCATCTTGATTTCTCCGGCAAATCCCGCCTGCTTAGCCGATCGACGAGACAAGCAAGATCCAACAAGTCCACGACACGAAATAGCGCCCGCTGCTCACCCAACACGATCTCGGGATCCGGAACGACCAGATCCGTCCATTGCGGCGGAACAGAGCAAACCGACCCATCATCGGTCTCGAGCAGCAGAGTCATCCCATAGCGGTTGTACCGCTCGCCCACCCAACACAGTTGCCGCCCGCTTAATGGATGGAACGGATGAGTCACGCCCACAAGACGCATTCCTGCAATCGAAGTACTTGCATTCTTCATTGAGTTACAAGCGGCTCGAACGTGGTCGCTTCATCTGGCCGCAGGCCACGAGCGGTACGGTGTCGCTGAGCCGTGCTCAGTTGTCGATGCTGCTGGAAGGTATCGACTGGAGAAGGCCGGATCGCACATGGCAGCCGCAGATGGCGGTGTGAACCTAATTTCATACTGCCGCAGTTACAGAAGTGTGGCATACTGCCACGGATGGTGCGTGCGGCTCTTCCTGATCTCGATGCACTCGACCCCGAAGCGCTGAAGGCGCTGGTCCTCGCGCAGCACGAAGAGAGAGCGCGGCATCTTGAAGCGCTGGCAGAGCAACGGGAAGAGCACCAGGCCGAGCGGCTCTCGTACACACAGCAGATCGAACGTCTGAAGCTGGTCGTTGAGAAGCTCCGTCGCATGCTTTTCGGCCGCAAGAGCGAGAAGCTCTCCCTGCAGCTCGATCAGCTCGAACTGCAGCTGGAAGAGATGGAGGCGAACGATGCCGCACGCGCATCGGTTCCAGCACGAGATACTGAGCGTGATGACGCTGGTGCTGCGAAGCCCGCTCGCAAGCCGCTGCCCGATCATCTCGCCCGCGAGACCGTCACGCACAACCCCGAACACAGCTGCTGTCCGGAGTGCGGTGGGGGTCTTCGGCACTTCGGCGAAGATGTTTCTGAGCAGCTGGAGTACGTCCCGGATAGCTTCCGGGTGATCCGGCACGTGCGACCGAAGTTCGCCTGCGGCAAGTGCGAGACAGTCGTCGAAGCACCTGCTCCCTCACGGCCGATCGCACGCGGACTGGCTGGTCCCGGGCTGTTGGCCCATGTCCTGGTATCGAAATATGCCGACCATTGCCCCTTGTATCGTCAGTCAGAGATTTATGCGCGGCAAGGCGTTGAACTGGATCGCTCCACGCTGGCTGGATGGGTCGGTGCCACGAGCGAGTTGCTCGCGCCTCTGGTCGATGCCGTGCGCCGTCACGTTCTCGGTGCAACGAAGATCCATGCCGATGACACGCCGGTCCCGGTACTCGCTCCGGGCAACGGCAAGACGAAGACCGGCAGGCTGTGGACGTACGTGCGGGATGATCGCCCGGCAAGTGAGAGCGCCGCGCCCGCCGTATGGTTCGCCTACTCGCCGAATCGCAAGGGCGAACATCCCCGCGAACACCTCAAGGATTTCGCAGGCACACTGCAGGCCGACGCCTACTCCGGCTTCCATCATCTATATGACACTGGCCGGATTCGCGAGGCAGCGTGCTGGGCCCACGCAAGAAGGAAGTTCCACGACATCCACGCTGCGCATCCTTCGCCGAACACAACCGGCGCACTGGAGAGGATCGGCCGTCTTTACCGCATCGAAGATGAAGTTCGAGGCAAGCCTGCCGATGAGCGAAGGGCGATCCGACAGGCTCGCGCTGCACCGCTGCTCGAAGAACTCCGGGCGTGGATGGAGAAGATGTTGCGATCGCTCTCCCCGAAGTCGGAGACAGCGGAGGCCATTCGTTATGCGCTCTCGCGCTGGCGGGCCCTCACGCGCTTCATCGACGATGGCCACATAGAGATAGATAATTCAGCCGCCGAGCGGGCGCTCCGCGCCGTCGCTCTCGGTCGCAATTATGTTCAGTTCCCGATTATGCACAGTGCCCAGATGCGCCGACCCGTTGCGGCTTTGCGCGTGGGTGTCTGCGAGATCAGCCACTGCGCATAATTCAGAGGTTCTCCAGGAACTTCATCAGTTGATCAGGGGGCTGGTACCGGAGACTTTTCGTTTTTGCCGGTTGCAACCGATTGAGCGCACGTTGTTTCATGGTGAGGTCTGCTTCGACATACATGTGTGTCGTTGCAGGGCTCTCGTGGCCGAGCCAGAGAGCGATCACAGTGATATCGACACCGGACTGGAGCAGATGCATAGCCGTGGCGTGGCGAACGGTGTGTGGAGAGATAGCCCGCTTCCGCAGTGAGGGACATCTCACAGCAGCAGTGGAGACAGCCAGTGCGAGGCGTTGAGTCACGTTGGAGCGAGTCATCTCAGTTCCACCACGATTTGGGAACAGGTAGGCGGCATCCTCTGTTGAGTTGAGGCGCCTTTTCCATTTTCGCAAGAGCTCCGCAGTAGATTGCCAGAGTGGGATGCTTCTGTTTTTGCGCCCCTTTCCCTGAAGATGGACACAAGCCGAGTGATTGAGGATCACGTCCTTGATGCGGATCGCGATGACTTCCGAGACGCGCGCTCCCGTGTTGTAGAGCATGGTGAGTAGTGCGCGGTCGCGTTGCCCGGTCCAGCCGTAGGGTTCAGGAGCATCGAGGATGGCTTCGATTTCCTCACGGGAAAGAAACCCGAGCATGGGTCTCTCGTGGCGCTTCATCGGGATCGTCAAGGACTGCTCGATGATGGGAAGCGCGTTCAGATCGTGATGGGCCGCGTACTTCAGAAAGGACCGGAGAGCGGCGAGCCGGGCATTGCGGCTGCGAGTTGCGTTGTTCCGTTCTCGTTCAAGGTAATTGAGGAAGGCCAAGAGAAACTCGGCATCCAAATCGGCAAGGGCGAGGGTCACGGGAGTTTTTCTGAGATGCTTTTCGGCAAAATGGAGCAACAACTTGAACGTGTCTCTGTAGGCAGAGATCGTGCGGGGACTGAGTGCCCGGTGTTGTTGAAGGTGATCAACGAAGAAGCGTTGCAATAGCATAGCGAAAGACGGGGTTGATGGGTATCTAGCCACGGCCGCCCTCCTTGGACTTCGATGCGAACTGTTCGAAGTTCCTTCCCGCTATGGCCATCAACTCGGGGACACCGGTCAGATACCAATAGGTGTCGGACACCTTTGCATGCCCTACATAGGTCGACAGTGCCACCATCGCGTTATCAATCGTGGCGCCCTGCTGATGCCACTGCTGGACTCGTCGGCAGCTAAACGTATGTCTCAGGTCGTGGATGCGAGGTGCAGCATGGTCGCCGCGTGCAATCCAGCCAAGTTCAGTTCGTAGCCGCTCGAAAGCAGAATGGACAGTTCGGTTCACCAAGCCTGTGCCTGATGAGGAAACGAAGAAGAATGCTTCTGGACGCACGGGTACATAGAGTCGCCGCAAAGCTGTGTACTTCTGCAGTGCCTCGTTAGCCGTGGCGTGAAGAGGCACGAGCCGAGACTTGGAGAACTTAGTCTGCCGTATGGTCAACATCCCCTGTACGAGATCGACGTCTGCGCACCGTAGATGCAATGCTTCCGAGATGCGTAGCCCCGTTGCGGCAATCAGTCCGAACAGCGCCTCATAAGTTGCCGGACGAAATGTCCCCTGAGGCGTCATCGCGCGAGCAGCCTGCAGAAGGTCGAGGATCTCCTGATCGGTATAGATATGGGGAGTGAGTCTGCGATGTCCTTTACCAAACAAACGCGCATCAGGGATCTCTGTGCGGGAGTCAAATCGTGCGCGATACTTGGCAAACGGTCGAACAACTTCCAGTCGCCGCGCCCAGGTGATGCGTCCAGCGAGTGGTATCTGGCCTTGAACCCACTCCAAGATGATGCGGCAGTTCAGTGGACCACGATGGCACGACCGATCGACAAAACGGGCAAACGTCATCAGTTGTGAGCCGGAGATCGCGAGCGCAAACCCAAGGCTACGACGTTCGTCGAGATACTGTTGAACCAGAGACTGCATCGAGCGTTGGGGGCTCATAACGACCTCCCCGGCCACGGCATCGCTACGGCAATGAGCCGATTAGTATCCACCTTGGTATAAATCACCGAGGTGTCAAGGCTGCGGTGACGCAGAATGTCGGCAATCTCCTTCAGTGGAGTTCCCACCTGCAGCAGTCTGCTCGCCAGGCTATGACGCAAAATGTGGACGCTCGAATGCGCCAAACCGCATCTCAGATAAGCCTGGCGGACCACTCTGCGCACAACTCCCGCCTGAATAGGCTTGTCAAATGGCGCACAATCGCGAACGAACAAAGCGCGGTTGGGAGTCTGCGGCCGCTCTGTTCGGAGATACTTGGCGATGGCCCGGCCCGTCTCCGTCGGCAATGGAAGGATGTCGACTCGGCGCGACTTGTTCGCGGCCAGACGAATCGTGCCGGCATGCCAATCCACATCCGAAAGGCGAAGTTGTACGACTTCGCTGGCACGCAGACCAAGATCTGTGAGACAGCGTGCCATCGCATGGGCTCGCTTAGATGATCGCGGTAGTTGCTCGAAAGACCCGAGCAGCTCCCGCACTTCCACTTCCGACAGTATTTCCGGAAGCGATGCCAAACGCCAGTGAGGTACGCTGGGGACAGCATCGAGAAGTCCATGAACCGAATCGCCAGCAACCAATCGAAACCTGAGGTAACAGCGGATGGCTCCGCCCACGACATGAATCGTCCCCGTACTGTGCGTCCCTTGGCTTGCTAATACAAAGCGACGAATGTCAGCGGGTCGGATGCGATCGGGGTCAAAGAAGCCTGAAGCGAATCGCCCGTTCAAAAACCGGCGAACGATGTGGATACGTTGCTGGCGAGTGTTCTGAGCAAGCCCCTTCACCTCCATCATGTAGCGATCAAAAGTGACCAGCTCGGTATGAAATGGATCCCACTCGGCACGGTCCTCCATCACCACTCGGCATGCGCTTAGAGTCTGGAGCAAATGTGAGAGAGCGGCTCGTGTATCAGACTTGCTGCGCTTTACGGGATAGGGGCAGTCACAATGTGGCAGGTGCTCTGCAAGAAAGAGAGTAGTGGCCCGCTCGCCCATCTTGGCCAGCGACAGCTTACGCCGCGTGGCCCAATGCGCGAAATGTGCGACGCAATACAGGTAGCTATGTATGGTCGATGCGTTGTAACGGCTGCGCTGGAGAAGAGAACAGAACCCGGAAACGTAGGGTTGAAGAACGCTGCGCTCCAGCCATGAACGCACTTGCGGGTGAACTACTGCTCCATTTTCCATGATGATCTCCTGGACATCAGAAATGTCCACATCAGGAGATCACTGATTATGCGCAGTGGCTGATCTCGCAGACACCCACGCGCAAAGCCGCAACGGGTTGGCGCATCTGGGCACTGCGCATAATCGGGAACTGAACATAATTGCGATTATGTGAAGATTTACATAATCGCAAGAACTATCTTTTCTGTGGTTCCGATGGAGGTGGTGAGAGCGCGGCCGCCATCTACACCCTGCTCGGGACGGCGAAGCTCAACGGAGCTGATCCCGAACTGTGGCTGCGCGAAGTGTTGACCCGCATCGCCGACCATCCCCTAAGCCGGACGGAGGAACTTCTGCCC
>Ga0206838_10223_pt1 | contig 14999 bp, 10 predicted proteins | sample Alteio_BWOrgCont_26_FD_152879 | JGI IMG/M metagenome (GOLD analysis project Ga0206838, IMG submission 152879) | Enriched cells from forest soil in Barre Woods Harvard Forest LTER site, Petersham, Massachusetts, United States -... | ecosystem: Environmental > Terrestrial > Soil > Temperate forest >...
AGTGGCAGGGTGGAGGCCCAGTCATGTCGCAGGACTAAAACCGCCATTTGCGGGAGGAGAGGATTATACCAACAGGGGTAGGCTTGCCCTACTTCAAATTGTGCCAGAATATCTTCCTGGGGCTTTCGCTCGTGAAAAAAAGCTTGATCAAGACCATTGCCCGTCACCCAGGCGCGATAGGGTATATTATTGAGGGTGTAGCTGATCAGAAAGTCAGCGCGATAGCGGTGCACGAGCTTGCCTTTCTCGGATACTTTTTTGGCAACCAAGGTGCAGGCCGTTTCCGGGAAATTTTCTTTCACCATTTTATCGGGAAGAATATTATTCGTGTAAATCACTTGGGCAAACTGAATGCAGCCCAGAAGAATGAGAATTTGCACGCAAAAAACCAAGAGCCGGTAGCCTAAAAAAGGAAGCCTTGCGAGCCTGCGATATCGATCACCCCGATACATAAAGGTCCTGCTCCTTGGACAAACTTCTTCACTTCCCAGAACAAGGCTTATGCTTTGTTCTGGGGGTGAGAAGCAATGTTTATTGTTGCCTATCTTTTGTCATTGGGCATGGAGCAAGCGGAGGGCCCGCATTTGCCGCAACAACCGCTATAGCAACTGAGGATTATTCCAAAAATATAGCCATAGATGAAGCCGAGGACTAAGCCCCAAATGCCACCGGCAATGCCGCCCCAGAAGGTCGGAGCAAAACCGTGGTAAATCGAAGCGGATTGATCGATGAGAATTCGACCATAGCCAAACAGCCAGCCCACCCAGCCGAGAACCAGCATAAAGATAGCATTTGGAATACCAAAGGCCATGCCAAATTTCACCCCTTTTCGGGAGATCGGACAGCACTTTTTGCTTTCGCATTTTTCACATGAGCCATGCATAGGAATTACCTCCTTTGGTTAAGCGTTGCAGTTCAACTTCCTGTTGTCCACTATCATTATATACAGAATTGGCAAGGCAGGGATATAATTTTTAACATTAAAAACAATAAGATGTGAACTTCACCCTTGTTTGTTTTCCCAAGCTTTGTTATTTTCACCGCCACCACTCGCGGAGAGAAATCCATGTCCATTCCAGCTTGTTTAGCCGCATTTGCCGCGGCAGTCTTGCTTTTAGTCACTTCTCTAGCGGGCGCGGTAGAGCCGCGCAACCTGGACTTGGTGAAACAAAGCTTAGTTCGCTACCACGACTCCGGAGAGTATGAAAAAGACTTGGCCCGTGTGGTTCAGCAAGCCGAGGCCTATCTCAAGGCGCGCATCGTTAAAAATAAAAAACACCACGCCAATCAAAAATTAGCCCTTGTTTTAGATATCGATGAGACCGCTTTATCCAACTACCCCGACATGCTGAAGCTGAGTTTCGGCGGTACTTTGAAAGAAATTGAAGAGGCTGAAGGCAGGGGCGAAGATCCGGCGCTTGAACCCACGCTGAAACTGTATCAATTTGCCAAGGCGAATGGGGTTGCTGTGTTTTTTGTCACGGCGCGTCGCGAAAACTATCGTTCCGGGACGATTTCTAATCTTGAAAACGTCGGTTATAAAAACTATGACGGTTTATATATGTTGCCGCTGGATTATCATGAGAAATCGGTGACGCCTTTCAAGACTAAAATGCGTAAGCAAGTCAGCGAGCAAGGCTATGTGATTGTGCTGAGTGTGAGTGACCAGAAAGGGGATTTGCGGGGCGGATACGCTGAAAAAGCATTTAAACTGCCGGATCCCTATTACTTGGTTCCTTAGAAGCTCTACTGTTTCAGATAAATACCTTGGTAAAAATCACCAAGGTATTTATCTGAAGATCTATATACTGCTCTGAAGATCTATAGCAAACAGACTAAGTGATCATTTGCTTTAAATAGTTTTCCACGTGCTTTTGCACGCCGGGTTCTTCACTGTCAAGCCATGTCGCTTCTTGCCAGCGTCTTAACCAGGTGATTTGCCTTTTGGCCAATTGCCGGGTTGCGATCACGGTTTTTTCTTTCATTTCCTCAAAACTGAATTTGCCTTCAAAATATTCCCACGCTTGTCGATAACCGACCGAGCGCAGAGCCGGTTTTTCCAGGGAAAGGTCGGGGCGTTCATATAAATGGCGCACTTCTTCCATGAAGCCCTGCTCGAGCATGGTTAAAAAGCGTTGTTCAATGCGTTCATGCAAACGTGTGCGGTCTTGCGGGCAAAGAATCAATTGTCGCAAGGCAAACGGTAAAGGGGCCCGCGTTTTGCCTTGCATTTGCTGTGCTGTGAGGGGCTTTCCCGTGAGAGTGTACACTTCCAGTGCGCGCTGAATGCGTTGCGCATCATTCGGATGGATGCGTGCAGCAGCGTCGGGATCCAGAGACTGCAGTTTTTCATGCAGCGCTAGCCAACCGTCTTGCTCGGCTTCTTCTTGAATTTGCTCGCGGATCATAGGATCTTGTTCTGGCAAGGTATCTAATCCATATTGCAGAACATGAAAATAAAGCATTGTGCCACCGACCAGCAGTGGTATCTTCCCTTGGGCATGAATGTCTTTGATTTCCCGCAGCGCGTCGGCTTGAAAATCACCCGCAGAATAAATTTCAGCAGGGTCGCGGATGTCAATCAAGCGATGAGGTGCAAGGCGTAAAATATCAGGGGTTGGCTTGGCGGTGCCAAGGTCCAAGCCGCGATACACCATGGCAGAGTCCACACTGATAATTTCACAGGGAAAGCGTTGCACGAGCTCCACGGCCAGTGCGGTTTTGCCGCAGGCTGTGGGTCCCATGAGACAGAGTATGAAAGGGGCTGGCATTTTGCTTATTTTCTCCAAGGGTTTGGTAACCAAGAAGTCCAATCCGCTTGAGGGGCGACGGCGGGCGCTTTCATGCTCTTGTGGGCTTGCGTTGAACGAGAATTGAAAAAAGTGCCGGCAGTTCCTGACAAGGAGGCTAATTCTTGCTTGCGGGACCAAGGCCAGAGCGCGATGAGTGACTGTGTTTTTTTCGCAGTCACACGCAGCAATTCCATGATGTTTTCCGCTAATAGAAAGACAGTGGTTGGCAGGGCGAGTGAGCCACCACCAACGGTTCTTTTGCTGGTTCCGAGTACGGATAAGGCGCGGCTGACATGGCTCGCAATGATGAGAGCGCCGATGGGCGGCCTTTCTGCGGAAGAGCTGGATTCAGACTGCATTTCCGGATCAATTTTTTTGCGAACCAGATGATTGATCGTCCGCTGTTTTTCAGCCTGATAGCAGGTGAGCGCAAGCAAGGAAGAAAGGCCTACCATACACAGCAGATTGACAGTCAGGGGTGCATCGGCATACTGCAGCAGCAATGGCGCGACGACTGTGCGTCCCAAATAAAGACCCGCCAGTGTTTGTCCCGCGATTTCATATTTGAGATGGGGGTTCTGTTGGAAGACAAAATCATCCTTTTCGCTTTGTACAATGACAGTTTTCTGGAGCCGCCTCTCCGCTGCCACGAATTCGCTCAGCAGTTGTTCTTTGAGTATCTGTTTGTGCTTGTCGAGTTCGGTCTCGGTGAGGGGGAAGTTCAGGTTTTCCATGCGCGCGTCAATGAGGCTATTGAGTGCACCGCCCAAGGATTTTTCGAGGTTTTGTCGTAAGAGAGCGTCGATTTTAATGTGATCGGCCATGGCACGACGATAGCTTCGGGGGTATTCTGCGCAGAAAAAATGCCAGCCCACCAAAACAGTGGTGCCGATGGCGAGCTGGGCGCTTGTGGCAGGATCGAGACCACCGAGTTTTTTAAAAGCAGTTTCAGCAATACAATAAAAATAGGGGTAGGCGCGGGTAAAAAGGGTGCTTGTTAGCCCACCCAGAGAAACTTGCAGCGGTGTCGAAAAATTGCCACGGAACAGTTCGCCGATCAGCCAGGGTTCGCCCTCGGGATTGTTCTGCCAGAGATCGAGGAGACCTTGGTAGACGAAGTCTTGGAAGTTTTGTTGATAGTCCTGACTGAGAAAAAGGGAAGAATAGCGATGCCCACTATAGGCCAGTCCAGCGCAAATGCCTACTTGGATACCCATCGGCAGCTCGGGAAGCCAGGCGGGGATGGAAATGGAGCCTGTAAAAGGCAGGCTAAATTCAACCGGCTCATAAAAAGCGAGAATGCTGGCCGTGCCCAATAAGAAGCCTTGGGTATGGCGGACTGTTTGATGAAAGCCCCATTGCACGAGGTGGCCCGTGGTTTGCCAGGGGTTTTCTTGCATGTTGTAAGCGAGTCGCTGCCATTGATTTTCATAAGAGTCGCTCAAGACATACTGCAGTGTTCGTTTGATTGCTTCTTGTCGAGCGGAGGCGCTGGCTATTTTATAGGCCATGGCTGCTAGGACAAATGGCGCGCCGAGCGAGAGGCTGAGAGAATTGGAAAGCTGTGCATCGCTGTGGATTAATTTTATCCCAGCTTGCAGGCCATCGCGGCTGGTCACCATTTGGAAGGGAGTAGCGGCAATCTCGGTTCCAATCGCAAAGACGGTATCGGCCAGGAAAAACCGATACCATCCTTGATGTTCATGCATCAAGCAGTCCAAGTCTTCAGAGGATTTGTTGTGTTGTTGTTCCAAGACGATGAGCTCTTCTTTGGAAAAGAGATGGAGGTATTGAAAGGGTTGGTCGAAAATATCTATGGAGTTTTCTTCGCCTTCCTCATCATAAAGGCCGGCAGCAGGCGGAAAATACTGGGTGACGGACGAGAGACCCTGCCCTTCTTCTGGGTGGCTAACATAGTCGCTTCTGAAGGAGTGAGGCGTAAACGGGTTTGTAATCGGGGACTTACGCTCAGACGGGGGTGGGTTGGTAGTATGTTGGTTGCGGGTTTTTTCTTTTTCCTCGGGTGTGAAATCACTGTTGAATGGATTTCTGCCTGCCATATGCACTCCTCCTCATAAAATAATTTTATTTTTTTAGAAGCTACGGTATTTTATAGGATTATTCAAATTTTTTATTTTCACCGGCCGCGTAAAAATAGGCGATCCAGCTCATGCAAGGAAAGTTGCATCCACGTGGGCCGACCATGATTGCATTGCCCGCCATGCTGCGTTTTTTCCATATCACGCAGCAAGGCATTCATCTCTGAGATGCTTAAACGCCGCTTGGCATGCACGGCGCCGCGACAGGCCATGGTGCCCAAAATTTTATGCAGGAGTTCTTCACCGCGCGTGCTTTTGGACTGGGTGAGTAAATCGCAGGCAAGGTCTTGTATCAATTGCTTGAGGTCTGCCTGTGCTAAAAGTTGCGGCACTTCTCGAATAATAATGCTTTCCTGTGAGCTGGGTTCAAAGCCCCATCCGCTTTGTTCCAGGCTGTGGCGGTGCACTTCCAAACAGTCGACTTCTTGCTCACGCAAGGTGACGGTCAAGGGAACAAATAACACTTGCGAGGGAACACGCTGTGTGGCGAGTTCTTGTTTGAAGCGTTCATAAAGCACGCGCTCATGGGCCGCGTGCATGTCGACGATGATCAAACCGTCGCTGGTCTCTGCAAGAATGTAAATATCGCGGAATTGTGCAAGCGCATGTCCCAGGGGGGGTTCGGAGGGTGCTGGCGTTTTTTCAGGCGTCGGTGCTCTTGCGGCGGCTGCGAGCGGCGGGCTGGCTTCTTGCCATTCTGCTCCCAGCGCAATTTTGGGCAAGGCGTCGCGGGTGGGAACATCGCTTGCCACCCGGTCCTCATGCAGTTTTTTATACAGCGAAATTTGCTCTTGGATCTTGAAAGAAGAAACAGGAGACGAGGTCGAGGGTTTGGTGCTAGAACCGGTATAGGGTTTGTCAAAAGTGATTTTGGTCGGCGCCGCTGACGGACTGGCGCCCGGACGTAAACTCGCCAAAGCATCATGGACGGAGCGGCGGATAAAATCATAGACCAGCCGACTTTCTCGAAAGCGCACTTCATGTTTCGTGGGGTGCACATTGACATCCACTTGTTGAGGAGCAAGCTCTAGAAACAGCACATAAGCAGGATGGCGATCGTGATATAAAACATCATGATAGGCAGAGCGCATTGCATGGTTGAGCAGTTTATCACGCACAATGCGGCCATTGACATAAAAGTACTGCAGGTCCCCTTGGTTGCGGGAAAATGTGGGCAGACCCGTCCAGCCAGAAAGCCGGAGGTCCACTGCCGCCGCTTCAATGTGCAACGCCTGCTCGGCAAAGGCACTGCCACAGAGGGCGCTCAAGCGCGCTGTGCGGTCTGATTCCTGTTCTATTTTTCGGTAATGGCGTACCTGACGCTTATTGTGTGTCAGGGTGAAGCTGGTCTGAAAAGAGCTGAGGGCAATGCGTTTAAGCACTTCATCAATGTGGTCAAACTCGGTTTTTTCAGCACGCAAAAATTTACGGCGTGCCGGCGTGTTAAAAAATAAATCACGGATTTCAATGGTTGTGCCGCGAGGGTGCGCTAGCGGTGCTTGCTCGGGGTTTTCATGAATGCCTTCAATCTGAATTTGCCAGCCTTTGCCGCTTTCTTGCGCTGAGGCCAGGGTGAAACGTGAGACCGAACAAATACTGGCCAGCGCTTCGCCTCGAAAACCCAAGGTGGCAATTTTATCCAAGTCATCGACCTGCTGAATTTTGCTGGTGGCATGACGGCTGGTCGCCAGTAAGAGGTCTTCGCGGTGAATGCCGGAGCCATTGTCGCGCACCCGGATTAACTGGATGCCGCCTTGCTCAATGTCCACTTCGATTTCAGTTGCGCCGGCATCGAGGCTGTTTTCGATCAATTCTTTGACAGCCGAAGCAGGGCGTCCAATGACTTCTCCCGCTGCAATTTGGTTGGCAAGCAGCGGCTGTAATTTTTGGATTCTTTGCGACATAAGATGACCTTTCTGTGGCTCATTCAAAGCATCTATTGTACTCTAATTTTGACGTGATGGAGCGCTTTGTCAGCAGCGATTATTGCTCCGATCAATGCATTCTTTAAATAATTGTATCCAAGGATTTTTCTTCTCGTGGCTATCAGTAGCTGTGCCCTTTCTTCTGAGGTTTCTGTTCTTCTTGCCCTTCTAAAAGCAAGGAATGCTGCTGAGCGAGGATGTGCTTGAGACGTGCGGCTTCCTTGGTGCTGCGGCGCGCCTGTTTAAATAAAGTAAAGATTGTGTCGTATCTCGTGATTTTTTCTTTGCCTATCAGATCTTCCTTTAAAAGAAATACCTGAATGTCGTTTAGTAAGGTCTTAAGATCTCCACGGCGTTGTTTTTCACGGCCACACTTTATTTGACGTCGGGCCAGTATTTTGCTTGAGATTGTGGGGAGTGGTTCTGGTTCTGGTTGTTTGCGTTTCTTACTCGTATTCTGCAGATGTTGGGGGGCTGCTTGTAGAGGCTCTGCCAGTGATGCCTGAGGAGTGTGATTTGAATGGTGTGAGGAGGACAATGTGGATAAGGGAGAGAAGTGGGTCTTTTGTTCCCTGCTCCCGGGGTGTGGGCGAGTCAGGGCATTGTCCACCAGAGGGCTGGCGGGAGTCATTGGACGATTCTCAAACGTGCTTGGGAAATGCTGCGTTAACAAACCAGGCTCGACGGTTTTTAAGGAGGAGGGTGGGTTAAGAGGAAGAGAGTCTTTGGATGATGATGAAAAGAAGGATTGCCGGGCCTCGCTCAGCGTGCGAGAAGGTGTTGTTTCATTTTGAACGCGTGAACCCTGACGTACAATGAGGGCCGGCAATGACGGTTGGCAAGCGGGGTTCTTCGTTCTGGGGAAGCTAGGCGTTTCAGATTCGAAAATCAAGGGAGTAGGATTTTCATCTAAATCGGGTAAATCGATTAAATCTGGTAAATCTGGTAACTCTTGTAACTCAGAAAAGCTGTGCATGGCGAATCCTTGTGTGTTTTATTTTTTAGGGTTGCGGAAGAATATCACAAATGGAGGTGATGTGTGTATTTTTCAATGCGGCCGGCTCTACTTCGCATGGCGCTCACACGACTTGATTAAGCGGCCTATCGGGGGGCAACCCGTAGAAAGCCAATTAATGCATTAAAAGTGTATATAATATCACATATTGATATTATTCTATCTTCTGATATATACCATAAACAAATGTTGAGTTAGTGAGAGCGATAGCGAAAAACCGTTATGGAATAGGGCAGGAAGAATTATTAAAGAAAATGGGCAAGGCTTTGCATGGAAAAAGTGGGGTGAAGAAACTTAAGGCTTTGCAAGATGCAAACTTCATAATGTGGTTTAAACCACATTTTCACGCTAAGAAAGGTGTCTATTATAAGGTTATTGATGAATATACTGTGTTTTATTTTGATTGGCTTGAACCTATAAGAAAAACCTTATTGGAAAGGAATTTAAGTAAAGGATATTGGGATAAGCAGTATAATTCACCAGAATGGGAAAGTTGGGCTGGCTACACCTTTGAGGCGATCTGTCATAAGCATATTCCACAAATTAGCAAAGCTCTTAATTTGAGCCCGACCGCTATCCCAGCTACATGGCGATATGTGCCATTGAAGGGTTCTACCAAAGAAGGCGCACAAATTGATTTGCTATTCGATAGAGATGATGATGCGATCACAATTTGCGAGATAAAGCACACGAATAAGCCTTTTTCGATTAATAAGGCTTATTCCGCAAAATTGCAAAAAAAGATAGATATTTTCAGGAAGGTTACTAGAACAAAAAAGCAAATATTTTTAGCATTAATTTCTGCAAATGGCCTCAAGGAAAATATTTATTCTGAACGTGTAGATGCAGTGGTGACGTTGGATAGCTTATTCAAAGAGGCTGACTAGCTACCTATCTAAAAATGAAATATTAGGAGACACTTCGATGTCGAAGAAGTCAATGAGAGGCTTGGCATCTTTCAAGAAAAATATACAAAACCAACAAAAATAGGAGGACTCCACGGGATTGCTTAGGATTTTTGAAGCATTAAAATAAGGGGTTTTTATCTGTTTTTAGAGGGTATTCGAGACATTTCAGGAACACCGAAGAATCACATTTGGTGGCTATGGGTGCTTCCACATTTAATAATTAAGTATTTGTTTTAATTATCTATTTTTAAGTCGTTTCAGGTTTATACCAACAGTAATACCAACAAAAAAGCACCCTTTTCCGTTTGTGTTATCCTTCAACTTGGGATGGTCTTCCAAGGTGAAGGATAACACAGTGAGTCTATTGTCGCGCAGCAGCAGTTCAAATACCAGCAATGTAATAGCGCGCTGCCGCGATGTGATTAAATTATAGCCAGCGGCTATCTTTTCGGGTATGAGGAACTGTAATCTAGATGGGCCACTTATAAGAAAGCTATAAGTGGCCCATCTAGAAATAGCAGCGCACTTGGCCCAGCCAGATTAGGGCACACCAAAATCGAAAAACCTAATTTGGTGCGCCCAAAATCTAGGATGATACGCCGCACCAAATCAATAAAGCCGATTTTGGTGCGGTTTAACTTACAAAAAAACCACTTTTGCCGCTTGTGTTATCCTTCACTCTGGAGGATAATTCCAGGGTGAAGGATAACACAAAGGTTTGTGAGCATGGCAACCAAGATAATTGGTAGAGAAGAAGAAATACAGATCCTCGACAGATTGCTAATGTCAGATAGGCCTGAATTTTTAGCAATATATGGAAGACGAAGAATAGGGAAGACATTCCTTATTCGTAGTTATTTTGAAGATAAGGACGTTGTTTTTTTTAACACAACCGGCACTAAAGATGGTTCATTAACAGAACAGGTAAATCATTTTACTAAACACGTAGGAAAAATTTTCTATAATGGAGCTAAATTAGAGGTCGGCAAAAATTGGGATGAGACATTTGAGATACTCACCGATGCGATCGAGGCTACTAAAAATAAAAAAATTATCCTCTTTTTAGATGAATTTCCTTGGATGGCAACAAAAAATTCTCGACTGTTACAGCATCTTGATTACTATTGGAATCAGCACTGGTCAAAAAATTCAAATATTAAACTAATTATATGTGGTTCTTCTGCATCATGGATAATAGATAAAATTGTTAATAATAAAGGTGGTTTGCATAATCGCCTTACTCAGAGAATACATCTTGAGCCTTTTGACCTTAAAAACTCTAAAGCATTTTTACATAGCGTGGGTGTTACACTAAATAACGAACAAATTTTACCAATTTATATGGTTACTGGGGGTGTGCCTTATTATTTGGCAAGGATAGAAAGAGGGCATTCAGCGGCTCAAAATATCGAAAAATTGGCCTTTAGACGAAAGAGCTTTTTTCTGGATGAATTTGATAATTTATTTTCCTCTTTATTTGAGGATCATGAAACAAATGTTGAGTTAGTGAGAGCGATAGCGAAAAACCGTTATGGAATAGGGCAGGAAGAATTATTAAAGAAAATGGGCAAGGCTTTGCATGGAAAAAGTGGGATGAAGAAACTGAAGGCTTTGCAAGATGCAAACTTCATAATAGGGTTTAAGCCACATTTTCACGCTAAGAAAGGTGTCTATTATAAGATTATTGATGAATATACAGTGTTTTATTTTGATTGGCTTGAACCTATAAGAAAAACTTTATTGGAAAGGAGTTTAACTAAAGGATATTGGGATAAGCAGTATAATTCACCAGAATGGGAAAGTTGGGCTGGGTACACCTTTGAGGCGATCTGTCATAAGCATATTCCACAAATTAGCAAAGCTCTTAATTTGAGTCCGACCGCTATCCCAGCTACATGGCGATATGTGCCATTGAAGGGTTCTACCGAAGAAGGCGCACAAATTGATTTGCTATTCGATAGAGATGATGATGCGATCACAATTTGCGAGATAAAGTACACGAATAAACCTTTTTCGATTAATAAGGCTTATTCCGCAAAATTGCAAAAAAAGATAGATATTTTCAGGAAGGTTACTAGAACAAAAAAGCAAATATTTTTAGCATTAATTTCTGCAAATGGCCTCAAGGAAAATATTTATTCTGAACGTGTAGATGCAGTGGTGACGTTGGATAGCTTATTCAAAGAGGCTGACTAGCTACCTATCTAAAAATGAAATATTAGGAGACACTTCGATGTCGAAGAAGTCAATGAGAGGCTTGGCATCTTTCAAGAAAAATATACAAAACCAACAAAAATAGGAGGACTCCACGGGATTGCTTAGGATTTCTGAAGCATTAAAATAAGGGGTTTTTATCTGTTTTTAGAGGGCATTCGAGACATTTCAGGAACACCGAAGAATCACATTTGGTGGCTATGGGTGGGTTCGAACCACCGACCTCAGCATTATGAGTGCCGCGCTCTGACCAACTGAGCTACATAGCCAGGTTTGGTGAAACCCGGGATAGCCCGAAGGCTTTCCCGGAGGCCTCGTATTCTCAGAGTTTTTGCATCAGAATGCAAGAACCTCTAGACATTGTTTTCTATTAATTCGATAATTCTTTGCTTCTGAGCGATGGAAATGAGCTTCAATGTCACAACATATAATTGAGCTCCATGGTGTTCATAAATCGATCCATGGACAGGGAATTCTGCATAATATTGATCTTGAAGTCCGGAATGGGGAGTTTTTGACCCTTTTAGGCCCTTCCGGCTGCGGGAAAACGACCCTGTTAAGGCTCATTTCGGGGTTTGAAGAGCCGACCCAGGGCAAAGTTTTTATTGATAATAAAGATGTGAGCGGTTTGCCGCCCCATCGTCGCCATGTCCATACCGTTTTCCAGAATTACGCCCTTTTCCCCCACATGACGGTTTTCGAAAACGTTGCCTTTGGCCTGCGCTGCCAAAAATGCTCCGAAGCAGAGATTCAAGAGCGGGTCAGTGATGTCCTTAAAATGGTGAAGTTAGAAAGCTTTCTCGAGCGCAAGCCCGACCAGCTGAGTGGTGGACAGCAGCAGCGGGTGGCCATTGCCCGCGCGGTAGTCAATCGTCCCTTGGTTTTGCTGTTGGATGAGCCCTTGAGCTCCTTAGATTACCGTCTGCGAAAAAACATGCAAATTGAGCTGAAGCAACTCCAGCGTAAACTGGGCATTACCTTTATCTTCGTGACCCACGACCAGGAAGAAGCCTTGTCGATGGCCGACCGTGTGGTGATTATGGATGAGGGACGGGTCGAGCAAGTGGGAACGCCGCGCGAAGTGTATGAAGAGCCGCGTAATTTAACCGTCGCGAAATTCATTGGCGAAGCCAACCTCTTTGATGTGACCATCCAAGCGGTGGAGGATAAGTTTCTGAGCGTCGATATCTTCGGCAAGCGGCGCCGAGTGCGGAGCAAGCGTCCTTATACCGTTGGCCAAAAAACCCATGTATTGGTGCGGCCGGAGGATATTCGTGTCTGGCATGCGTTTGATGTGGGCGACGATTGCAACGAGATGTTTTCCGGGATTGTCGAAGAAGTGATATACAAGGGAACCACAGTGGATTTAATTGTGCGGCTTGACTGTAAAGTCTGTGTTTCCGCAACGGAGTTTTTTGATGAAGACGATGAAAAGCTTGAATATACCATTGGAGAGCAAGTATGGGTTACCTGGCCGCAAGGCTGGGAGGTTCTCCTTGCGGATCAGGCAAATTGATCTTTTTAAAGGCTTCTCACTCGGCATTGTCTGGATCTGGCTGACCCTGTTTGCCCTCCTTCCTTTTTGCTTGGTCCTCTTGGCCAGCTTTTTAAGCTATGATGAAAATACACTGGCAAGCCTACCTTTCACCTTCGAGAACTACCAGCGCCTCTACGACCCCGTCTATTTCCATATTTTCGCGCGCTCTTTTCTATTGGCGGGCATCTGCACCCTGTTCTGCCTCTTGCTGGGTTATCCTTTTGCCTGTTTTATTTCACGGCTTGCGACGGCGGCCAAGAGTTTTTTTGTTCTGCTGATTATCATTCCCTTCTGGACCAGTTCGCTGATCCGCAGCTATGCCTTGATTGCCATTCTCAAGGCCAAGGGTTTGCTGAACACCTGTTTGCTGGCGCTCGGCTGGATCCAGGCGCCACTCCCACTGCTTTTTACCAATACCGCAGTCATCATCGGCCTGATTTATAATCTTTTGCCTTTTATGATCCTCCCCATTTTAACCAATATCGAACGATTGGACATTCGCCTCATTGACGCTGCCCGTGATCTGGGCGCCAGTTGGCTGACGATCTTTTGGCGGATTGTCTTGCCGCTCACCATGCCGGGTATCATGGCCGGCTGTATCCTGGTTTTTTTGCCCGCGATGACGATCTTTTACATCCCGGATATTTTGGGCGGCGCCAAGTCGGTCTTGGTCGGCAATTTAATTCAACGGCAGTTTTTGGTGATGCACAATTGGCCGGCAGGCGCTGCAACCAGCATCGTTCTGACCGGCTTTCTCGCGCTTTTAGTCCTGCTGTACCGCAAAATTGCTGCTGATAAAGGGGGACATGAATTTCTATGAAGTGGTACATACTGCCGGCGACGGCTTATTTCTCGGCCATCTATCTTTTTTTCTACCTGCCGATTGTCATCCTCATTATCTATTCTTTTAATGCGGCCCAATATTCGCTGGTCTGGGCAGGTTTCACCTGGCACTGGTATCAGCAATTGTTCGCCGACTGGAATTTATGGGTCGCTGCCTGGCATTCCGTGGTCTTGGGTGTTTCCGTCTCTACGGTAGCCACGCTCATCGGGACCCTGGCCGCGGTCAGCTTGTATCGCTATCGTTTTTGGGGCCGGCGTTTGCAATATAGCCTGATTTTTATCTTAATTCTGTCGCCCGACATTGTGATGGGTATTTCCCTCTTGATTTTATTTAGCCTCTTATCGGTGTTGCTGGGTTTTTGGAGCTTGCTCTGCGCGCAAGTCACGCTTTGCCTACCCTTTGTGGCTGTCACTGTTTATAGCCGCATCGTGAGCTTTGACAATGACATCTTCGAGGCTGCTAAAGATTTGGGGGCGACGGACTTCACCATTTTTCGGCGCATTATTCTTCCTCTGCTATGGCCGGCGGTGTTTTCTGCTTGGCTCCTCAGTTTTACGCTGTCATTGGATGATGTCATCGTTTCTTATTTTGTTGCAGGCCCCCAATATGAAATTTTACCGCTGCGCATTTACTCCATGGCGCGGCTGGGTATCACCCCAACCATTAATGCCCTCTGCACGGTCATCTTTAGCTTGACCTTGCTGCTGGTTCTTCTGTCCCAATTGATTTTGCGTAAAAAACCATGAACTCATTTTTTAAAGCGATCTTTCTCTTGTTAAGCAGCTTTCTCTGCGTTGCGACTGCGACCGCAGCGCAAGAGGTCGTCAATGTGTATATTTGGGCTAACTGGATTTCACCGCGAGTCGTGAAGCAGTTCGAGCAGGAAACCGGCATTCACGTGAATCTCTCCACTTATGATAGCAACGAAATCTTATATGCTAAATTAAAGGCTGCCAAAAACCCCGGCTATGATGTGATTGCGCCTTCGAGTTTCTACGTGAGGCGGATGCAGCGCGAGGGTTTATTGGAAAAATTGGACAAACAGCGGTTGTCCAATTTTGCAAATCTCGACCCGCACTTACTGGACAAGCCCTACGATCCTGCCAATCAGTATTCCCTGCCTTTTGCCTGGGGGCTGACGGGCATTTTTTTCAATGACCGCTATTATCCCCCGGGCAGCATCAAAAAATGGGCGGATTTGTGGGATGAAAAATTCCGTGGGCAATTGTTACTGCTCGGTGATCCGCGGGATGTTATTCCCATCGCACTGATGGCTTTAGGCTATTCGGTGAATGATACCCAGCCTGAACATCTCAAAGCGGCCTATATCAAATCCAAGGCGCTGATGCCCAATGTTAAATTATTCAATGTCGATGCGGTGACCTCTATCTTGATCGATGAGGATGCGACGGCTGGCATGGCCTGGAATGGCGATGTGTTTCGCGCTCATCAGGAAAACCCCCATCTGCATTTGGTCTATCCCGAGGAAGGCTTTGTTTTATGGCTGGATTGCCTCTCTATTGCCAAAGATGCACCCCATACAGACAATGCCTATCAGTTCATTAATTTTATCTTGCGCCCGGATATTGCGAGCAGCATCACTTTGGATTATGGCTTTGCAACGGCCAATGCTTTAGGGCAAAAAAGACTGCCCCCGGAAGTACG
>Ga0206838_10224_pt1 | contig 14979 bp, 10 predicted proteins | sample Alteio_BWOrgCont_26_FD_152879 | JGI IMG/M metagenome (GOLD analysis project Ga0206838, IMG submission 152879) | Enriched cells from forest soil in Barre Woods Harvard Forest LTER site, Petersham, Massachusetts, United States -... | ecosystem: Environmental > Terrestrial > Soil > Temperate forest >...
GCCTCGGCTTCTTCTACTACTGGCAAGTTGGTAGCAGACGAGGACCGTGCAGCTGCACGGCGCTCAATCGCATTCTCGGCAAGTAGGTTATGTTGTTGGTGGTTCACAGCGCCAGTCTACTCCTCAGAACTCGATGCGCGCGGCGAATTGGAAGGCTCGTGGACCACCTGATCCGAAAAATCCGCCGGCAGTGCTAAAGGGCGAGTAGAAGTTAGCCTGTACGGCTTGAGCGGGGACCGGGGGAGGGCCAGGCTGAGCAGGAACATAGGGACCGATAGAGATGTTACGGCCTGAGAAGTTCGTGTTTGTCGATCCGCGAATATTGGTTTCGTTGAACAGGTTGAAGCCCTCGCCCATCAGGCTGAGCCTGGCGAATTCGCCAAACCGGATATCCTTTCTCACGCGCAGATCGAGCGAACTGAAGGGACTGGCGAAGTTGATGCCCGACGGCACATTTTGCAGCGTACCGCCGGCCAGGCAGGGAAATGCCGCGGGACACGCCGGCAGCGCATTCCATCGGTTGATGATTGCATTCAGCTGATCGCTATTGCGCACTTCGCGTGCCAGGGCGTTGCGAGCAAGCAGTGGCAACCGCGAGCCGCTGGCGCCGTTTATTGCTGTGCCCGGCAGGAACGTATCCGCCGGCACTCCGGAGCCGAATGTGTAAAGCGGCGCCACTGAGAGCCCCCACGGCAGCGATGCTTCGCCGTAGAAGGTTAAGCGATGGCGTTCGTCAGTTACAGCGTAGCCTTTTTCCGAGGCCAGATTGTTGATGCCTTCCACCAGGTCTACCTGCTCGTCAGCATTGCTGTTGGTGAGCTGGTCGTCGTCGGAGTAATCGAATGTTTTTGAAAGCGTGTAGCCGACATTGTATTGGTAAGTCATGCGTCCCAGCTTTACCGGCCGGTGGCCCGCGCTCACAATCAGTCCGTCGTACCAGGACTTGGCTTGCGATTGAATCAGGGTGATGTTGTCAGAGATGCCGGTCAGCGGATCGGTAATTGTGCAGGGAACATTGTCGCCAGGGCAGGCGATATAAGGCGATGTTGAATCGGTGCTCCGCAGCAAATGACCGACGAGCTGGCGTGTGGCAAATACATGCAGGCCGTCAGCGGAGATCATAAAGTCGTTTCCAATTTGCTGCTCCAGGCCAGCGGAGAACTGCTCGAACATAGGGTGATGAGCGTCCGGACCCATGGCGAGGATTCCCACGCCGCCGGTTTGACTGGGACCGCTGAAGGGACTGGCCAGTGTGGGAGAGGCTGGCGCGAAACTGCCCATGGGCGCAAAGCACGCACCGAGGCTGGGACCGCCGGGGACGTAGGGCGAAGTGCAATCCGAGCCGGCATACTCAGTCACAGTCAAAGCGCGATCGTTTTGCACCAACTCCTCGGCGCCGGATTCGAGAATGATGCGGTCGTAATAGATACCGTAGCCGCCGCGCAGCACAGTCTTTCCGCTTGCAAACGGATTGAGAACAAACCCGACGCGGGGACCGAAGTCCTTTTTGTCAGGAGTCTTTTTGAGATTGATGACGTTGGCCATCCATGTGCAAGGTTGGGCGGGCTGCGCGGTCAGGCTTGGGCAGGGATCGTGCGCGCTGGAGTTGCCGGTGAGGTTTGAGTCGTACTCCCAGCGCAGTCCCAGATTCAGCTCGAGCCTGGAATTCACGTGCCAATCGTCCTGAGCATAGCCGGCCACGTAGCTGTCGAACACGTGAGGAATGGGCACCGGCGTCACAGGCGCACTGCTCTTGAGCGCCACCGCGATGGGGATATCGACATCATTCACTTGTCCGTCGCCGTTCAAGTCGGCAAAGCCGAAATCAGTGGTCAGAATGACGGTTCCTGTGCCAAAGACGTTGATCTCGCCGGAGGCGGTGTAATGTTGGAATTCCGCGCCCAGATGCAGCGTGTGATTGCCCGGCGTCCAGGTAAAGTCGTCGCGAATCTGATTACGGTTCAGGTGAGTAATTTGGGGAAGGTTGAAATTCGCTCCATCGGCAAGGTCGGGAAAGATGAGTTCGTTAGTCAGCCTGAGCGGCGGGTTGGTGGTGGGCGCATTATGTCCGAACGGTGGAATGTCGTTATAGAAGTTGTCGAAGTGGAATATCGCATTGTTAACGCGCGTGGGGCTGAGCACCGAGGTGATACCGGTTGCAATGGAATTGAATCGATTGAGAGAGTTTTGACGTTCCGCGGCGGAAAATGCGGGTGTGGCTTGTGAGGGCGTTGCCTCTCCGGTATCGGTGGACCGATTAAATGAGTAGCGCACCATCAGGCTGTTATGGGCATTGAGTTGCGTGTCGAACCGGCTCGACCAAAGCGCATCGCGCAGGGGAGCCGGCGCAGAGGTGTTAAGAATCGTGTCGTTGGTAAAGTCGCGCGCACCTGTTTGCAGGGACGCGTTCTGATCGCGGAATTCAAAGGACGAAAACCACCAGGCCCGGTCTTTGTGCACGGGACCGCCAATCGAGCCGCCCATCTGTTCGCGATCGAACGGCGGGGTAGGTAGGTCGCGATCAAAGGTTGCCGGCAGCGCCTGCAGATTCCTGTTGCGCTCGAACAAAAACGCCGATCCGTGGTATTTGTTGGTTCCCGACTTGGTAACCACGTTGACAATGCTGTTGCCCGATCGCCCGACCTCCGCTGTAAAGCGAGCGGTTGCAATCTGAAATTCCCGAATCGAATCTTCAGGAAAGTTGGAGAGAGTCCCACCTACGACTTCATCGTTGTTATCTCCGCCGTCAACGGTGATGTTGCCGCCGCGGCCGAAGCTGCCGGCAGAGCTCACTTCAAGCGTATTTGTCTTGGTGGGGTCGAAGGTGGGCGCAGGGCGATTGCCGGGTACGAGGTAAGCAAGCTCGAGAAAGTTGCGCCCGTTCAGCGGAATGCTCTCGATAGTCTTCGAGGTGATTTGCCCCTGGATCATCGATTGAGTTGTATCGACCGAGGTTTCGGTGGCGTTCACCTCAACCGTGGAACCTGCTTGCGCAATCTGCAGTTTCACGTCGATGGTTGTGGTGTGGCCAGCCTCAAGCGCAATATCTTTCACTACGCTCGTAGCAAAGCCTTGCTGCGCAACGCGCAAACTATATGTGCCCACAGGCAAATCGGAAACCACATAGAGACCGCTGTTGTTCGTCTTCATTTCACGAGAAACGCCCTGCGCGGAGTTAACCACAGTTACGGCGGCTTCAACAGCCAATGCTCCTTTAGGGTCGGTCACTGTGCCAGTGATGGTGCCCGTGGGAACCTGGGCGCGTCCAATTCCTATGAATACTGCACACACCAATGCCAGAACACACGTTCGCTTCAAAGCGTACTCCTCCAAAGAAATGAATCGTCGAGTATCTTGTTAGTTTCGAAAAAGCATGGCCGCGTGCGAAAAAGGCGAGGGGAGTCGCACGGTTGAAACTTAATAGTCCGGAGCTGATACTGTCTCCCATCGGGCGATGGGTGTTGCACTCGACCCATTGATGGAGACTTCAATGAGGAACCGAGCGGCTGTGGCGTTCTAGTTAACTACAGTCTCCAGGTATCGGTCTATCCATCAAAGGTTGGGCGCTTATCTCAATTGAATGCCGGATGTGGTCGGCAATGCCAATCGGCAATCATCGATTGATAATCGTTCAGAAGTTTGAGCGAAGGCTCAGCTTGATTCCCCCTGGCAGCCCATAACGGGCTCACCGCCGCAATCGCACTCGTATTCTCTTCGATCCGTATGACGCTCTCGATTGCTGCGCCGACCAAGGCTTTTGTCTTCGAAGGCTCGCTGAGGCCGAAAGCGTTTGTACTGCCCGAGGCTCCATGTAGCTGAAGGAGATTAGTTATGCCTGCAAGTAAGCAGTCTCATGTGTTCCTGCGCGAGATTGAGGACAATCCCCAGCCGGGGCCATACGCCGACGCAATACAAGCGGCGTTAAAGGCCGGCACGGAGTATTGGGGGATCTGGAACATTCTCGCTTTCCGCACCGATGCGGCCCATCACCTTTGCGAACTGTCGCACCAAGTAATGTTCGACGAGGCGCCGATCAGCCATGCATTCCGTGAGTTGATTGCGGCTTACACTTCATCGCTGAACCGTTGCGATTTTTGCAGGAATGCCCATGCCGCGGTTGCATCTCATCTTTACGGCAGCAAGGAATTTGTACGCGAAGTGCTTAGCGATCCTGAGAAGTCAGGCCTCGCTGAGAGAGAAAAGGCGCTGCTGCGATTTGTTCGCAAGCTTACGCTGGACTCCGGTTCTGTTACCGAAGGAAACATTGAAGCACTGAAGTGCGAAGGGTGGGACGAAGTGGCAATCTACTATGCTATTTACGCATGCGCTCTTTTCAACTTCTACAACCGGTTCGTTTCAGGAAACGGCGTCAAGCTGGTATCCGATGCGGCGTTTCGCAGGCTGAGTGAGCGCATGGCTCGTGACGGCTATACGCGTCAACGGACGGCGAATGCTTGAGTGAGCAGGACGGATAATGGAGCAGACTGCCGATCGGAATCCGGTGAACGAAAGCTCGATCCACTATGCCGGCTGGGGAGTGGCGGCGGCGGCTTTTGTGGGCGTAATGACCAGCTTTGCGCCCATCGTTCCCTACACGTTCAGCCTGTTCCTGAACCCGCTGCACGAATCGCTGGGCTGGAAGCGCGAATCGCTTGACGGAGCGTTCGGCCTGGCAGCCATCACCGTCGCATTTGTTTCGCCCCTGATCGGAATCCTGCTTGACCGCTATCCACCGCGGCGAATCATTCTTCCTTCCATTCTGATTTTTGCGTGCGCGCTCGCATCTCTCAGCAGGCTGGGCCCCAGTATCGGCCGTTTCTATCTAACATTTTTCGTGCTGGGGCTGGTGGCCAACGGCGGAGCGCAGTTTGCATATACGCGCACCATGCTCACCTGGTTTCAAAAGCATCGCGGCTTTGCGCTGGCCCTCATTCTCACGGGAAGCGGCGTAGGGTCCATCCTGATTCCGCCGCTGACGCAATGGACGATCGGCAACTACGGCTGGCGAAACGCGTATTTGTTGTTGGGTGGAATTGCGCTGGTTGGTTTCCCGCTCACAGCGATGCTGGTTCGCAACCGGCCGGCTCCCGTGATTCGCGAAAAGTCCCCAATCCCATCCGGTGTCACCGTTGGCGCCGCAATGTCGAGCGCAGCTTTCTGGATTCTTGCCGTCATCACCATACTTTCGGCATTCAGCGAGAACGGTCTGGTGACGAACCTTGCGGCTATTCTCACACAGCACGGCATCCCGGCGCAGAGCGCGGCGGTTGCGCTGTCGATTCGCGGTGGTGCGGGCATCGTGGGTAGACTCTTTGTCGGTCTCCTGATTGACCGGCTCTCTCCTCAACGCATCCAGACCTGTGTGCTTGTACTTGCGGCCACTGGGTCTCTCGTTCTTTCACTTGCCGGCTCGCCGGGCGTGGCGCTCATTGGCGCAGCTTTACTCGGCATCGGCCTCGGCAGTGAAGCAGACGTTGGTCCCTATCTGATGGCGCGATACTTCGGTCGCAAGCATTTCTCAGTGTTGTACGGGCTTATGTGGACCGCATACGCTATCGGAGGGGGCACCGGGCCGGTTGTGGTGGGTCACTTCTTTGATCGTGCTGGTTTATATGAGCACCAGGTGCTGGTCGGACTGGCTGTGATCGCATTCGGGTCGGCAGCTGTAAGCCTTTTACTCAAAAGCACCAAGGGACCGAGCGCGCATGAAGAACTTCATGCTTCGGCCGCAATCTCGCACGAGGAGTAACGCTACCGCGTCAGGATGAAGGTGCGGTGCGCGACTCCAGAGGATTGATCCTCGCATAACCGGCTGCGGACTTCCGCCGGGCTGCCGCCAGAGCGGATTACGTTCGATGGTACAATCGATAGGGAATACGGCGGCTATAGTTCAGCGGCAGAACGCCTGACTGTGGCTCAGGATGTCGTGGGTTCGATCCCCACTAGCCGCCCCAAGCTATATCGCTTCATATTAGTTAGATTTGGCAAATTTTAGATGTAACGATGGGCCGATATGGGCCAAGCAAGGTATGATTCTTGCCGTGCACCTTGCCCTCTACAGACGCCATCGCCAAGGCTGTAAAGGTGGCCATCCGCACAACTCCCGCACGTCCGAATATGACGAGCGCAAGAAGGGCTGGAAACGGTGCGAGTGCCCGATCTTTGCGTCGGGAACGCTTCACAGGAACTTCAAGAGGCACAATACTGGCCAGTGGGAGTTCGAAGCGGCGCGTGCAGTCGCAGCATCTCTCGAGCGGAACGGATCATGGAAGGGATCTGCCCCATTATCGCCACCTACCGAAGAAATTCAGGCCGCCCGGATCACGCTTGAGGACGCGACTGAAGCGTTCCTTGCATAATCCAGGAACTGTAATATTGCGCCGAACACGCTCGCGAAATACCGGACCTTTACCAACCAGCTTTTGGCCTACGGTGCGAATCGCGGCTGTGTTTATATCGACCAACTCACCGTCGGCGATATGGATCGCTTCTATGCGAGCTGGAAGGATGGTATTCGGGCGAAAGCCAAGAAACTTGAACGACTCAAAGCGTTTATAAAGTTCTGCGTTAAACGTGAATGGATCGCCAAAGGCATCGCCGATGATTTGCAAGCACCCGAAGGTTCTTCGGTTACCATCCCGAAATCTCCCTTCACCGATGAAGAGCTTGAACGCCTCTACGCCGCCTGCGGCATGATCGGACCACAGCTCAAGCAGGGACCCGGTTACCGCACATGGGGAGGCGAGGACGTTAAGGATTTCATCTACTTGTCCGTCTATACCGGCTTGAGAATCTCAGATGTGGCCACTTTCGATATCAATAAGCGCCTGAAAGGAAATGACGTCTTCCTGCACATGCACAAGACGAATCGGCCGCTATTTACGTGGGTACCGGATTGGCTAGTTGAGCGACTGCGCGCACGGTAGAGGATCCATGGAACGCTGATCTTTGCTGCGGGAATTACCCAGAACGCAAAGCAACTTTGCGATATTTGGCGGAACAAGCGACTCGATAAGGTATTCGCCTTGGCAGGCCCATGGGAAACTCCGGCCCATCCTCACAGATTTCGGCACACCTTCGTCAGGATATTGCTTGAGAAAGGGGTGCCGATACCCGATGTAGCCGAACTTATTGGCGATACGGAGGAGATTCTTCGGAAACATTACGCGGCTTGGATTCCTGGACGGCAGGAGCGTCTCTCTAAGATTTTGCAGGAGACATTTGAAGGAAAGCCGAAAGCACGGATTCAATCCATTCGCTAGCTCATATTTGAGAGTTGATCCTTCGAGCGAACGTTCATAAGGTTCAATTCTTTCAGGAGATCTTGTAGAAACCGCGAATTCATGCGATTAAGGGTCGTGGACTACATCGGCCACGACTAACCCGACAACTTGTTGTGTATCCTCCGGGCAACGGAGTCCGGCACGCTATAGGTTGTATGAGCCTTCTTGCGGCCCAGACGTATTTTGACTACTCCGGGTTCGTCAATCAGCACTTTTCGGATTGTCTCTCTTCCAAGCCCCCATAGTTCGGCTAACTCTCCTATCCTGTAATGCCTTTCCGCGAATCTTGCCTCTTCGTGGACGCTCGGATCGTCGACCATCGATCGGAGGCGAAGCGTGCTTTGCACTGCGTTGCGGTTGATTGAGCCTGTGCCCATGATCGGGCCCTCCTGTGATGGTTTTGTCGTCGAAGGGAAAATTTCCCGCGCAGAGTTGAATTAGTGGTACTGCGAGCGTGCAAATCTTGGACCAAGATCGAATTTCTGTCAAATTGGCCCCGGCTTTTCATAGTCACGCTATTTTCACTCGCTAAATCAGCTCTGCTTCCGGCCTCAAGCCCGCTCGCACTTGACCGAGTTTTGGAACGCTCGCATGCTGTCTCTGCATTTGAGGAGGCCCGAATGGGGCGCACAACGCAGTTGGTGATCGCTTCATTGCTGACGATCTTGATTGGAACCGTCACTGTGTATCGCGGCATGGCGATCTGGACGGCAACGCCAGCAGAAATTTGGGAACGCGGGTTCTGGGTCCTGTTTGCGGCGTTAAGTACTACTTCGCTGGTAAACGTGTGGGCCCAAGTAGTCCAGGGTTCAGGCGTTTCCGTGCCTTCTGTTCGTGTGGGCCCGGGACTCACTGCGTTCACACGGACACCCTTAAGTCCATACTCGGCAGCCCAGGCCTTGGTGAGCAGATTGATGGCAGCCTTGCTCGAACCGTAGAGGCTCATTCCGGGCGCTCCGTAATAGGCAACCATCGTGGAAAGGTTCCGATTTCACGCGTGCGCAGCGTGACGGCCCGCGAAAGGAGTCCGTAGAGACCAAGCACGGTGAGCAGAAGTGCGAGCACGGCGAAAGCGCCGGAAAGGCTCACCAGGATACGCTCGCGGCTCAGGTCCTGATGAACGATGTCGCTGAAGATTGCACTTTGAGAGTGGCATCGGTGGGCAGCACCTGGGCTGCGGCCTGCTTCACAGCGTCGGCGGCAAGTGAGGTGCTTCGGGTTCGTTTTCATCCGGTGTTATTCGACTGCTCAGCCAGCCTACAAGTTTTCGAGCACATTCCATGCCATATCAGTTTGTGTCGGTTATACACTGCAGCCCATGGCAAATTTTGGAGATCGCTGGGAGTGGGTTAGTGACTTCATAGAGAGTGGCCAAGCGCATACGTTCAAAGTGAGAGACAAATCAAGAACTGACGACAAAATCTTCATTTTGAAGCGGCTGAAAAACCCTAAGCAAGGGGAACGTTTTGACCTTGAGATAAGGACCTGCCTCGAACTCGATCACGCCAACGAGCTCAATATTGAGGATTACGGAACTTTGCCAGGAATGGTTTCCGGCCATTTTTTGTGAGCAAGTATTGCGAGTTGGGTAGCCTTGCAAATCTAGAAATGCGTTTGGGATCGTTAATTGCAACAGTCGAGCTCTTTCGCCATATATGTGCGGGTGGAGGGCACGCTCATGCGAAAGGAACTGCCCACCGAGATATCAAGCCTGAGAACATCTTTCTTCGGGATGACGGAACTCCTGTTGTTGGCGATTTCGGCATCTGCTACCCGGATGCCGACGACCGCGGCCAGCGGTTGACCGCAACAATGGAAGTGGCCGGATCACTTTGGTACTGTGCGCCCGAACTTAGGAACGCAAGGGTGGAATCTGGCACCAGCCAGTATCCTGCGGATGTTTATTCGCTTGGGAAGTTGCTCTATTGGATGGTGAGCGGGAAGAAGATATTCGACCGCGAGGAATTTCGCAGTCAATGATTCCGACTTGGCAAGACGAACCCATGGAGCCCGTTTGCGAGCTAATCAATCAACTTTTAGACACGACCATCGTTTACGAACCGAATGAGAGAATACAGAGCGCGGGAGAATTGCTTTCAGAGGTTGATTTACTACTTTCGATCATGAGGGTGAGACGCGAAGAAGGCGCCAGCCGGAAGAGGTAAGCCGTCATGGGAGAGAACTGTGGGGGTGGAGAAGGGAAGGGAATGAAGCGGGTAAATGACTCTTTACCCACCCCAGGATGTATCTCCGGAATATCCAAACTTACGGTATACCGAGCAGCTGCCAAATTTCGCCATATTTTTCAGAAAAACTCTCACGTCACTCTCTTCAAAGACAAGATAAAAGTGGCTAAATCAGCAAGCTCGCCGGTAATCTAGTAGACCACTCTCAATCGGCTGACGTCTTGTCTGACAGCCCCGTTGATTTGCTCCCAGTTCGGCGATACCGGTAGGGACTTCATTCCGTTGAAGCTTTTTGTGGCAGGGCAAACGCCACGTAAACCCCTCCCGTGGGTCCCCTTGGATTCATGCTGGTACTGCCCGCTGCGATCACCAAATACTGTCGTCCCCCAGTTTCATAAGTGGCAGGAGTCGCATTGCCAGCAAAAGGGAGTGTTGCTTCCCACAACAGTTTCCCGGTCGTCTTATCGAATGCGCGAATCTTGTGATCGAAGTTTGTGGCTGCGATAAAAATCAGTCCGCCGGCCGTAACGATCGGGCCGCCGTAGTTTTCACTGCCGGTGTCCGGCATCCCCTTGGCGACCAGCTCGGGATACTGCCCCAGCGGAATCTGCCATAGATACTTTCCCGTCTTCAGATCGAGCGCATTGAGGGTGCCCCATGGAGTCAAGGTCGCCGGGTATCCCTCAGGATCCACAAACCTCCGATAACCGGTCATGAAATATTGTTTGGAGTCCTCGGGTTCCGCTGACTTGGCCGGAGCACGCAGGAATTTCAGCAGCGCATCGGTATCCCGACTTGGTAGGTCAGGGAAACCCGGCATGCGTCCCTTGCCAGCGCGGATTAGCTCGAGAAGTGTTTGATCTGAATAACGGCTGCCGACCCCAAGTACCGCGGGAAAAGACGGGGCTATGCCTTCGAGTTTCTCTCCGTGGCAAATCGCGCAATTCGTCTCATAGACATCAGCTCCAGCTTGACGGGGTGGATCATGGTTTACTGAGTTCGTTGAACTTTGAGGAGCTTGCTCTAAACTTGCGCCCTCACTTCCAGAAGGCTGATCTTCATTTGTCGCCAGATAGTCGATCAAATCCCGCAGGGGCCTGGGTTCCAGAGGAATCGCCGGCATTCGCCCCTTACCCTCGTGGATTGACGCCGTGATTTGTTGGAGCGGCAGCCTGTGAGTAATGTCGACAAGCGATGGAAATTCCGTCGACCCCTGTAGATGCTCCCCGTGGCAAACGCTGCATTGGTTCAGGTATATGATGCGACCGGGCGAACCTCCGCTGATGACATCGAGTGCTCCGATAGAGGCATAGTTGTTGGCGTTAATGTAGAGGACATCCGTCTCAGGATCTACGGCCGGGCCACCCCACTCGGCACCGCCTTCAAAACTGGGCGAGACCAGCGTATCTTTTCCCATGCTGAGCGGAACAAACGGCCCATCGTGGAGAATCTCGCCAAGGCGCTTCACAGCCCACGCGTGCGCTTCAGGCGAGCGATTCGTGAGGGTATCCTCCGTCACGTTCTGCCGTGCGAAGGGCTCAGGCACCAGCGGATAGGGTTGTATTGGCGATGAGGTTTCTCCGGGGGTTGTGCTCAACGGGTAGGCCTTCTCTTTGATGGTGAAAAGTGGACTGCCGTCGACCCGATCGAAGAGGTAAAGAAATCCCTGCTTGGTTGTCTGTGCTACGGCAGGGATCTCCGCGCCATTTCGCGTCACCGATACAAGAATCGGAGGCGCAGGGAAATCCCGATCCCATAGATCGTGATGAACTCCCTGGAAATGCCAAAGACGTTTGCCGGTTTCTGCGTCTAGCGCTAGTAAAGTGTCAGCGAAGAGATCGTCTCCTATCCTCGTCTTGCCATAGAAATCCGGGGCTGCCGATCCCGTCGGGACATAGACAATGCCCCGCTTCAAATCGACGGCCATGCCGGCCCAGTTATTGGCCGCGCCGCTCGTCTGCCACGCATCCTTGGGCCAAGTCTCATAGCCGAACTCGCGGGGATGAGGAATGGTATGAAATGCCCATCGCAACGAGCCCGTTCGCACATCGTAAGCGCGAATGTCGCCCGGAGGCGCAGGCAACGTTTCCGGGTTGCGACCGCCGACGATAAGCAAATCCTTGTAAATGACTCCTGGACTTGTCAGAGCTATGGACTGCAGCTCCGGTTCGCGCCCCAAATCCTCGCGAAGATCGATTCGTCCATTCTTGCCGAAACTCGGGACAACCTCGCCCGTCACCGGATCAAGTGCATAAACGAAATTCATGATCCCCGCAAGTAAGCGTCTCTCCTTGCCATCGGTCCAGTATGCGATTCCACGGTCGGGTTGGGTTCCTTTGATCCCTGAATCGAACTTCCACAAGAGCTGACCGGTCGCTCCGTTGAGCGCAATAATCTGTTGCGTGGGAGTCAAGGCATAAAGGATGCTGTCCACAACAATCGGCGTTGTCTCGAGTCCGCCTGACTGGCCCGTGTCAAACTCCCACACCTTTTGAAGTTCATGGACGTTGGACCGGTTGATCTGTTTCAGCATGGAATAATGCGCGTTGCCCGGTGTCCCGCCAATCATTGGCCAGTTGGCAGATGTTTTCTCCACTTCCTGGCAACGCCCGGCTCGTGCAATCCCGAGAGAACCAACCCCAATGAGTACCGCAGCCCCCGCTTTACTTCGCCAATTCATCACTCACATCCAGGCATCTTGCCATGTTGCGAAATTAAGCACTTGCATGCATTCGGACTCGACATGTGGCCTCTGAATGTCGATGCCCCGCGCCCAGGTTGTACAGGCCGAAAGGGAAGATCACGTCTTTTGTTCAACTTCCCGTGCAAGACTTCCAATGACATCCATAGCAGAACAAAAGCATTGATGAAACGACAAAGTGGGACCGTGGCCCATCCAACGCCACCCGCAACGTCGTTGGCGCCGAGATGAAAAGAGATACCAAGTCTGGGCCGGAAATTGCGTCTCTGAGAGATCGTATACACCAGGGCGTGTTCTGCAAATAAACGTTTAGTTACGTTTTATTTCTATTCGCGAGGAAACGCGTGTTCTTCTCGTTGCCTGTCCAATATGAAGATGGAATTGCCGGAGAATGTGCTGACGAGGCAGTGGCGCGAAAGCGCAAACGGGAGGTGTCATAGAGCCAGCCATCGTTAAATCAATAAGTTACGGGAGAAGGGCAGATTTCTTTGTTTTTTGCGTTTATTGTTTGTTTTTCATCCAGATGATGTGTTATTGTTTCCGATTATCTCTCATTATGTGAGGGATGAGTGCCCCAAAGAAACAGAAGAGTGGCCAATTCGTAGTCGAGCGTTGGGCAATTAAAACGCAAAAACGAGAGGACTGTGAAAATGGGAGACATCCAATTGAGGCGGACTCAATGGCGCGCGCTACCTATTAAGTTTTTGGCACTAAGCTTTTGCGTTCTTTTAGCAGGACGCATGGCAACGGCTCAGGTTGACCAGGGAGCCATCAATGGTGTCGTGAAAGACCCCTCGGGCGCTCTCATCCCGGGTGCGCAGGTGACCCTGATCAATACCGACACGAACTTTGTATTGCAGAACAAGACGGACGGAAAAGGAGAATACAGCTTTTCTCCGATTAAGATCGGCCACTACAAGGTGAGCGCAACGGCACCGGGGTTTGAAACCACGACCCAGGAAAATGTGGTCGTGAATATCCAGGATCGTCTTAGTATCGATATCTCCCTGAAACCTGGTGGCGCAAAAGAGACAGTAACGGTTTCTGGCGCTCCGCCCATGCTCCAGACCGAATCTGCCACAGTGGGCCAGACCGTGGACACTGAGACGATTAACGCCACACCACTGAATGGCCGCAATTGGGTATATATTGCGCAGTTGACCGCGGGCGTGGATCCGGGCCTGTCGGCCGGCGGCGCGCGTGGCGGTCTGACGGGTGACTTCTCGGCAAATGGCCAGCGCACCACGCAGAACAACTTCATCCTCGATGGCGTTGACAACAATGTGAACGTCGATGACTTCCAGAACGGCGCCAGTTACAACGTCCTGCCTCCGCCGGATGCGCTGGCTGAATTCAAAATCGACACATCCGACTACAGCGCCGAATTCGGACATTCGGCCGGAGCCGTAGTGAACGCCAGCATTAAGTCGGGTACCAACGAGATACACGGGGATGTGTGGGAATATATTCGCAACACCAAGCTTGATGGCACAGACTGGGACGCTCAACCCAACCCCAATGATCCGACGGGAAACAGTCTTCTCGTCCCTGCATATCATCAGAATCAGTTCGGAGCCACGTTTGGTCTGCCCATTATTAAGAACAAGCTCTTCTACTTTGGGGACGCGGAAGACATCCGCATCGCCTTTTCCCAACCGTACTCAGGTCTGAACGTTCCCACGGCCAGTCAGCGCAACGGAGACTTTTCAGAGCTTTTTGACATGACCAAGACTGGGCGGTCGACGCCGTGGGGCATGTTCGCGCCGAATTCTGGCGGCGGGGTACCATTAACCACGACCGGCGGCGCCGTTGCGAATCCTGATCCGGGATGCGTCACCTACTCCCAGACATGCGCCTGGAATCCTGGCACCCCGGGTAGCGGCGTCGGTGCTGCTACCACGAACGTTCTTAATCCGAACGATCCTCTCCAGGTCGACACTGTAGGAAAGGAACTTCTTTCTGCTTATCCCCTTCCGAATACCGGTGGTTGGACCTCCAGCAATGTCAACACACCAGATAGCGGGGATTTATATAGCAACTACAGCGTCAATTCGCCCACTAATGACGATACCTGGAAGTGGGATCAGCGCGTGGACTGGAACCCAACTGCAGCGGATCAGGCATATGCGCGCTACAGCTACACGCATGAGCAAGTGGGCCATGTACCACTGCTCGGGCCGATCATTGATGGCAACGACCCGGGAATTACCGGCGGCATCACAGGTGCAGGCGCAGTGAATAGCGATCTGGCACAAAACTTTATGGCCAGCGAGACTCACGTAATAAATCCAAGGTTCATCAACGAATTCCGCTTCGGATATAACTGGGGCATCTTCTCGGTCACCCAGTCAGATGCCAACATCCCGGCAGACCAGCTGATTCCCGGAATGAACGGCGTGCCTTTTACCGGGTATGCAGGGCCGAATGGTGGCATTCCATACATAAACTGGGGAGGGACAGATCGGTTTACAAGGGGTGGCGAGCATGACATTCCGTCGGTCGAGCGCCAAAACATTTACCAGGTTCTCGATAACGTGACTAGGATTATCGGGAGCCACTCCCTCAAATTCGGTGTGCAATTTGAGAGTATCCGTACCGCCTTTGCTCAGTCCGTGTTTCCCCGTGGGAGGTACTCATTCAACGGCGTATACACCGGCAAAGAGAACTCAGGTGGCAATGAAACTACGAATACCGGAATGAGCGGCGCCGACGCGCTGACAGACAATATGTCAAACGTGGGTCTCTCTCCAGGTTGGGATACCGAATACTATCGTGATTATCGTGCCGCATATTTCCAGGACGACTGGAA
>Ga0206838_10225_pt1 | contig 14959 bp, 12 predicted proteins | sample Alteio_BWOrgCont_26_FD_152879 | JGI IMG/M metagenome (GOLD analysis project Ga0206838, IMG submission 152879) | Enriched cells from forest soil in Barre Woods Harvard Forest LTER site, Petersham, Massachusetts, United States -... | ecosystem: Environmental > Terrestrial > Soil > Temperate forest >...
ACGGGCTTAAAGAATGCACGTATCACCAGTGTCCGCTTGCCTAAGATAAGGAAAAGAGGGACCCGATGATTTCGGCTATTGGAGGCTTTGTATTGAGACCGAGCAAAATAATCTGAACCTTGCCAGACAAATATTGAGCGGCTTTGAAGGTCTATTCACGCAACTGTTTCATGGCAGAATAGACGATCTCCTATTGGATTCCTTCCCTCGAAATTCGTTAAGAGTCGCACAATCGTAGCGCGAGGGTTGATAGAGTGGGTCAAAACGCGAGCTCGCAAAAGAGGGGACTTCTATCAGGAAAGGACATTCGAAAATCGCCTGTGGAGTTTTCACTCAGTCGCCGACATCTTGGTCGCTTTTCTGTTCTTCCAGCTGCCGACTCTCTTACAGTCCAAGTGGCTATACCCCGCCTGCGCATTCTTCCAAGCAGCTTGTAGAGATTTTGCCTTCACCGGCGATTCAATCAGTGACATACTTCGCCGGCGATACATGCCAGTCGAACATGAACGTGATCGGATTAACCTTGAAAACGTCGTACTAAGTTCGTTCAGAGTGATAGAAGCAATTTGTTGGGGAGCCAGGCAAGGAAGTTAGATTCAGGCAGAGACTCGCAAGTCACGGGCTTGATTTTGATGAATTAGTCGGATTTCCGGGCACCCGCCGGAGAAGACTGGGGACGGCGATCTATTCCTTGCAAGGATTGCGAGATGCAACCGCGGCCCACGGAATTCGACGCCGGTCCAAATCAGTGAGCTGGCTTGAGGCCATGAATGCTCAACATCTAGCCGAGTCCTTTTTCCATCAGGCGCTTTGGCAGGAATGCAGTCGGCGCGGAAGGCCCGAGGGAACGGATGAAGAGCTTCGCTACCTCTTACAGCACATGTACCCGTTTCTCGATCCATCCGATTGGCTAGAGCGACCGTTTACAGAACTCGGCCACATGACGCCGATTGAGGCAAGCCGTCAACCCGGCGGACCCCAAAAAGTGGAAGCACTGACAGCAAGGCTAGCCAAACGCTAACTCTTGAGCGGGATCAAACAGGGACCCATTAGCCGCTCTCGAAGTCCCGTTCACTTACCCTTCAAATACTTCCCAATCGCCTGCTCCCACTCCGGACCCATCTTCGGATCCGTCTGCGCCATTTCCGCAATATCGGGATTGACCGACGGCGACAACGCCGTCCGCTCATACATCACGCGAACGCGGGTCGCCGCGTCCACCGGAGTGAGCTGCACATCGATCCGCGTCGCCAGTTTCCCGTCGATCACGTAGGCATACGCCGCATGTCCCGCCTGCGCATCGAAGGCCGTATTCACCCAGGTCGCCGAATGATGCCCGTGATGAATACGAAACACCGCGCCCTCCACATCTTTTCCGGGTATCGGATAAATGAACTGCGGATCCCAGTGTGGAGCCGCCCACGGACGCTCACCCTCCGGCCCGAACAACGGAAACGCCACCGCCATCGGAGCCTTTACCGTAAACGTAAACTCACTCCGCGCATGTGCCAGCGGACCCCGCGCCATATCAAACCCTCCAAACCGGTGATGAAGCACGAATGCAATCGCCATCAGAGCCACAAGAAATGCCAGGACCCACGCCAGCCGTCTCATTCCGTATCTCCATTCTTCTCCGTCAGCCGATGGCTGGCGGTCGCATCAAGATCCAGCCCGTAAATCTTCTTCATCGCCACCACCTGCGCCAGAGTCTCCGGCCCGAACGCGCACTTGCCTTCGAGCGCATGCAGCACAATCCCCTCCAGGAGATCGCCCAGCGTCATATCGCAATACTCCGCCAGAGCCTTCAGCACTTTCAGCAGACGCTTCTCAATCCGCACCCCTGTCTGCACCCGCTCCACGATGAACTTCTCAGCGTTGTCATCCATATGTACCAAAATACATTGGTATTAAAACCGAGGCAACAGTGATTTTCGAGATTTGGGCCTGTCAAGTCTCGCTATGGCTTAGGCTGCCTGTAACTGTTTCATCTCATTGGACAAAGACGGTCAGGAACCTGGGCCGGGAATTCGGCCTGAATTGATAAAATAAGAAATGGGAAAGCAGTGTCAGATTCTGCGTTTACCGATAACGGTAACTCTTTTCGAATCAATAACATTAGTCTATATCATTTAAAATGAAACGGTTACGGACAGCCTCGCGACAATTCGCCGTAAACCTTTTGGAATGAATCAGTCTCGGTCTTCTCATTCAGAATGAATGAGTTGCAAAGCAAAAACGTGCAAACGCTGTGGAATGAATGAGTTCAAAACCACAGAAAAAACAGAGGGAAGGGGGTGCTAACTCCGCTGCCCCGACCGGACAATCATCGCCGCCACGTAGGCCGCGCCAAATCCGTTGTCGATGTTCACCACCGACACGTTCGGTGAGCACGAGTTGAGCATGCCCAGCAGCGCCGCGATCCCTCCAAAAGCCGCACCATAGCCCACGCTCGTAGGCACGGCGATCACCGGAGCCGCCACCAGCCCGCCAACCACGCTCGGCAGCGCCCCTTCCATCCCGGCGCAGACAATGACCGCCCGCGCCCGCCCCAGCGTCTCGCCCTGGGAAAGGATGCGATGCAGCCCGGCCACGCCCACGTCGACGATCCGCTCAACCTCCAGCCCGAGATACTCGGCCGTGACCGCCGCCTCCTCGGCCACCGGTAGATCGCTCGTCCCGGCGCACACCACCGCCACCGGACCCAGCCCGGGCGAAGCACCCGTCTGCCGCAGCCCGATAATGCGGGCCTCGGCGTGGTAGTTGGCTTCCGGCAGCAGCTCCCGGACGGCGTGGAAAGCCTCCACCCCGGCCCGGGTAGCGAGCACATCCCCCCCGGCCGCCGCCATCCGCGAAAAAATTTCCGCCACCTGTGCCGCAGTCTTCCCCGCCGAATAAATCACCTCAGGAAGTCCCAGCCGCAAACTGCGATGATGGTCGATCTTGGCGAAGCCCGCATCCTCAAAGGGCAGCTTGGACAGGCGTGCCATCGCTTCAGCAGGCGAAGTTTCCCCCCGCTGAATCCTCTCCAGTATTTCCAGTATGGTTTCGCGCGTCATGCCTTGACTGGACTCTCCGCAAAGGCCACGAGCGAAGCCTCCATCACCACCTTAAGCGGGATCCCATGCTCGCGCGCCGCCCTCCGACAATCCTCATACTCCGGCATGGCATTACGCCGCTCGCCGCCCAGGCTGCCCACCTTGACTCGAATCAGCCCATATGCCGTCTCCACGGTGACAAAGCTCCTGTCCAGGATCACGCGCTCGTCCGTCCTGCGCCGAATACCCAGCGTCGTCGTCTCCCGGAAGAGCAACCCCTCGATCACCGAGGCATCCTCAGGCTTCGCGAGCACCGTGAGCAGAGTCCCAAGCCGCCCCTTCTTCATGGTCACCGCCGCAGCCATGGCATCCAGCGCCCCATTCTCCAGTGCCAGCTCCATGGCATGCGCCACCACCTGTGGACTGGCATCGTCCACCGCGCACTCCAGCACCACGACCCGATCCCGCTTCGGCGTCTCCGCGCTCTCACCTATCGTCAACCGCAGGACATTGGGGAATCCCTCCGGGTTCGCCGTCCCCGCCCCATAGCCGATCGCCTCCGCAGCCATCAGCGGAGCCTCTCCGAACGTACAGCCCAGCGCCCGCAGCAGCGCCGCCCCGGTCGGAGTCGTCAGCTCCCGCTTCGGCCCCGCGGCATACGTCGGAATCCCCTTGAGCAGCTCCGCGGTCGCCGGCGCCGGCACGGGAAACCGCCCGTGCGCACAGTGGACATGGCCGCTCCCCACGTTCACCGGCGACGCATACCACCGATTCACGTTGAGAGAGCATAACCCGGTCGCCCCGCACACGATGTCCACGATGGCATCGACCCCGCCGACCTCATGGAAGTGCACCTGTTCCACCGGCACCCCATGAATCCGTCTCTCCGCCTCCGCCAACAGCCCGAAAGCCCGGAGAGCGAGGGCCTTGGCGTCCTCACGCAGGGGGGCCCCCCCAATCAACTCCCGAATCTCCCCCCAATTTCGGCCGTGCGTATGCGCGTGCTCGTGATGATGTTCATGCGAATGCCCATCGCCGTGATCGTGTTCGTAATGATGCTCGTGAACTTGGGGAAAACGTTCGGGCCGGTGATGTTCTGCGGATTCGGCCAGTTCGCCACCGACCTGCACTTTGATCTTTGTTGATCGGATCCCGCTGCGATCGACCGAACAGACGGCCACTTGCGCCTCGACATGAAGCGATTCTGCCGTTTGCCGCAGGAGTTCCATCGAGACGCCGGCATCTACCAACGCCCCCAGCAGCATATCCCCGCTAATGCCGGCGAAGCATTCCAGATATCCAATACGCATGGCTTATTATTTGGCAGCCCGTGTAAGAACTTCGACGGGCAAAATCTCATTCATGGAACCCGAACGGTACCCATCGCAGTCCAGCGCGACGTAATTGAATCCGGCAGCATGCACAGCGGCCGACATTTGTCGCAGTCGAGCCGTATCGAGTGCAGATGGAAGCTCAACTTCCGCGATTTCGATGCGAGCCACGCTACCGTGGTGTCGCACGCGGAAATTCCTCAGGCCCAGGAGCCTGAGTGCATCCTCCGCCGCCTCGACCATCCGGAGCGCCTCCGGCGTTACGCGTCGTCCGTACTCGACGCGTGAGGAAAGACAGGCCGAAGCAGGCTTGTCCCATACCTCAAGCCCAGCCTTTAAGGCCAGGGCGCGAACGTCGGCCTTGGCCAGACCTGCCTCCGCCAACGGAGCCGCAATGTGGTGCGCCGCGGCCGCGCGTTGTCCGGGACGAAAATCTTTCCCATCATCCAGATTCAACCCGTAGGCAACTGCGGCGAATCCTAGTTGCAGGCGCTTCTGCTCGAGTACCGTAAACAGCTCGTCCTTACAGTGGAAACAGCGGTTGGCATCATTCACTGCGTAGGCCTCGCTTTCCAATTCGGCAGTCTCTACCGTTCGCAAAGGGATGTCTTTCTGGCGGGCGAATTCGAGAGCATCGCGAAAGTGACTGCGAGCGAGCGATGGTGAGTCGGCAATGATAGCGAGCGCTTGGTCGCCCAAAACACGATGCGCAGTGTACGCGAGGAAAGCCGAATCAACGCCGCCGGAATACGCCACTACGACACTCCCCAGCCGCCGGAGAATCTCTTCGAGCCTGTGATGTTTCGTTTCGAGCTCTGCTGTTTCAGTTTGCGGCATGAAGGATTCGCTCTTTAATGATCGTAACCCGCCCGGAGCCGCAGAGGCCAATCACGTCAGCATTGGCTCTGTTTTACATAAGAAGCTAAGGTATTAAAGATGGCTGTATTTGAGCTGCGATCCCCACTCACGGCCGAAGAGCGCCAACACAAACGAAAGCTGATCCTGCGGGACATGTTAGCGCTTCTGGGTCTGTTCGCGATTACCGCGGCGCTGGCGGTTGCAACTTACTTCCTGTTCAATTCGTTCTCCCGACGCAGACAAGCGCTGGCGGAGCGCTGGTTCGAGCGCGGCGAATCGGCAATATCGAACGGGAATCCTGAGCAAGCCGTCGATGCATTTCGTTCCGCCCTTGAATATGATCCTGGGCAACGAGAAACCGAAATCAAACTGGCGATGGCTCTTTCAGCCGCCGGCCGCAGCGAGGAGGCGATTTCATACTTCAACACGCTTCTGGAATCCGAGCCGGGCAACGGACTTATCAATCTTGAGTTGGCGAGACTTGCCGTGAAACAGCGCAATGAATCCCGCGCAGTCGAATACTATCGACGGGCGCTGGATGGCACATGGCAAGGGGATGGATACGAGCGACGGCGGATGGTCAGACTGGAGCTAGCCCGTTATCTGATAGGCCAGAAGGACTACTCAAAGGCACGCACGCAGTTACTTGTCGCCGCAGGCAACGCCCCCGATGACCCGAAGATCAAACTGGACATCGCCGGGCTGATGGAGCAGGCGGAAGATCCAGGTAACGCGCTCGAGATCTACCGGAATATCGCAGAACGAAAGCCATGTCCGGTAGAGGCTCTCGAGGGCGCAGGGCGAGTAGCATTCGCTCTCGGCCGCTTCAAGCTGGCTCGCGAATATCTCGAAAGAGTCGTGAGCCGTCCTGATTTCATGTCCCAGCCAGAGTCCGTTCAGTCGAGCAACCATGAATTGCTTGCTGCAACCGTCCAAGTGTTGGATCTCTTCCCTGGAGTTGAGTTGCCAGCCAGGGAACGCGCCATGCGCGTATTGCATGCGGCGGAAGTCGCGAAAGGCCGTCTGCAGGCTTGCTCCCTGAGTAGACCTACGCCTCCGCCCTCGCTCGCCGATCTCGCAACGAAATGGCAGCAGATTCCGGCCAAATTGAGCCCGCTGGCGCTGGAACGAGACCCGCAGATGGAGCAAATGATCATGAACCTTGTCTTCGATACCGAGAAACAAACTGCGACAGCATGTGGATCTCCCGGCGGCGAGGATAAATTGCTGCTTAAGATTGCTCAATCCCCGGTGGGGGTAGAAATGCAGTGAAAGCCGATTCTTTCGTCGAGTCCAGCGAACAGATAGACCCCGTACCTGGTTTCGAGCTCCAGAAGATTGCGCCGACGCGTGAAGAGCGCCTGTTTCTGGTGTTGTCGATTTTTATAGGCGTTTTGTCGGGATTGCTCGTAGTTTCATTCCGGGTTGCCATTGAATGGATCAGGATCCTGACTCTCGGTTCCGCGCCCCACCCGGGACAGTACCGGCTCCTTCTGGCGCCTGCTCTCGCAGGCCTAGGGGTGGCGCTGCTAGTTCGGTGGCTCTTTCCGGGAGCGGTCGGGAGTGGGGTTAACCAGACTAAGGCGGCGCTTTACATCTACAACGGCTATATCTCCTTCAGAACGGTCATCGGCAAATTCGTTACCTCAGCGATTGCCATCGGATCCGGGCACTCGCTCGGCCCCGAAGACCCATCCCTCCAAATCGGCGCCGGTGTTGCTTCCATGGTTGCCCGCAGATTGCGCCTTTCCCGGCAGAGTCTGCGACTATTCGCGCCCATCGGAGCGGCGGCCGGCTTGGCAGCGGCATTCAACGCTCCCATATCTGCAATCCTGTTTGTTATCGAGGAGGTCATCGGCCGATGGAGCGCGGCCGTTCTGGGTTCCGTAGTGCTGTCTGCGATCTCCAGCGTTGTGGTTGCACGGTGGTTCTGGGGTTTTGAGCCCATATTCCGAATCCCACAGGTGACGTTGCGCGATCCCCGTGAACTGACTGCTTACGCTGTGCTCGGGGTGGCTGGCGGCGTCGTCGCGCTGATATTTTCGAAGGCACTTGGTTACCTGCGCCCGCGACTCCGGTCGCTGGCGCGCTGGACTCATTTCTTCCAGCCAGGATTAGCCGGTCTGATGGTCGGAGCCATCGGATTCTTCGGTTTTCCCCAGGTCATGGGTCCAGGCTACGGTGTCATCGACCAGGCGATGCATGGCCAATTCGCATGGAAATTGTTAATTGCGTTGGCGCTCCTGAAGCTTCTGGCGACAACCTTGTCGTTTTCAAGCGGTACTCCGGGCGGGATGTTCGCACCAACGCTGTTCATCGGTGCGATGCTGGGCGCAGCCGTCGGCTCATTCGAAAAGCATTACTTTCCTCACCTCACAGGCACTGTCGGAGCCTACGCTCTGACCGGTATGGGTGTGCTCTTTGCAGGATTTCTTCGGGCACCGCTCACATCAGTTTTCATGGTGATGGAAGTAAGCGGCAATTACTCGATCGTTCTACCCGTGATTCTGGCGAATACGATCGCATATCTGCTTTCCCGGAGCCTTCAGCCGGTGCCAATTTTCGAGATCTTTACGCATCAGGACGGTCTGGATTTGCCTTCGATGGAGGAGCAGCGAGAGGAAAGCGTGCTTCACATTGAAGACGCTCTGCGCTCCCTCGACGTGCCTGTCGTGAGTGGAAGAGAACCGATCGAGGCGTTATCAGCGACGATATCCTTCGACGACACGCCCGCGTTCCTGGTTCAGCTCTGGGATGGCTCCTGGTATGCCATGAGCAAAGACGAGTTGACGGCAGCTGCGGCGACAATGACCGGAAGCACTCCGATTGAACGGGCGCTTAAGCCCGACCGCGCGCCACTGCTGTTTCCCGATCTCCCTCTGGATACGGCGTTGCGCTACTTCTCCAGGTGGCCATTGCTGCCCGTACTCAATCGAGCCAACAAGAACAAACTCGAAGGTGTAATAACCTTGGAAGACGTACTGAGGCGATACCAGAATTCCTGACTTGGTAGGGTTGCCACTGAAAAGTTCTCACGCCCCGCTTTCAGTACCAGTGCGCCGCGTTAGAGAGTTGTTCCGTTAAGATGATGCTGACTTTGTACCAAAGGCTTCTGCTGGGCTGTCTTCTCCTCATCGCGCTGGTGGCTGGCGTCAGCATGCTCGTCCGCACCTCCTTTGTCCGGCTTGCGGCTCTCGATGCCTCGCAGCACACGGCCGATCAGGCGCTCGCCGCGTTGGCTGCGGTCCGCGCCTCCCTGGCAGGCGAAGAGCTGACGGCGGCGAACCTTCAGATCGCACCAACGTCGCAGCTGGCTGCACAGTTCGCTCAGCAGGCTGTCCAGACGCAGCAGCTCTTTACCACAGCCAGCAAGGCGTTGAGCACCTTCGCACCGGGCGTTTCGCTCGACGGTCTCACCATTCAGCACTCGAAAATTGTTGAACGTTCTCGCCAGGCCATCGACCAGCCGGCGCGTCAACTTGAACAGATAAGCGGCGAACTAACCCGGAGATTCACCGCTCTGAAGATTCAGCACGACTCGGTCGTAGCCAATCTTGAGCATCAGCAGGCGCAACTCAGGGCAAGACTGATCAGTGCATGTGGCGCAAGCATCGCAGCCGCGATCGCAATTGCCGGAGTGATGACGTTCTTTGTGGTGGCGCCAATCCGGAGCACAGCGCGCGTCGTTCGCCGCATCGGTCAGGGTGATCTGCAGCAACGCATTGAATGGCGACAAAAGGACGACTTAGGCGCGATCGCCACCGAGTTGAACAGGATGACCGTTCGTCTTCGCGATCTGCGTGAGAGCGAGTCCGGACGCCTGCAGATGGAGCACCAGCTGAGCGATGCGGTCGTGCAGTCAATCTTCGAGCCGGTAATCGTCACAGACGCGAAGGGCCATGTTCTGAAGCTCAATCAGGCGTCTATGGAATTGTTAGGCGAGAAGTCGACAGACCGGATGGTCCTGACCAACACTCCGGGCGGAGAAAAAATCCTCAATGCAGTGCGCATGGCTGTGTCGATGCAGCGTGCCTCCGCCAGTGAAGGAGAAGCCGCGCTGTTGCCCATGCGCATAGGTGAAGCGCAGCGCAGTTACCGGTTACGTACGACACCGATGCGCGATGGCGAAGGTAAGTTGCTCGGAGCTGTCACCGTGCTTGAGGATGTGACCGAACTCCAGGAAGTCGATCGCTTTAAGACACGATTCCTGTCCGTCGCTTCGCAAAAATTGCGCGATCCGTTGCAGCGACTGCGCCTCTCTCTCTATGCGCTGTCGCGCGGTTACGCCGGCGAGCTGAGGCCGCTGCAAAGAGACCTGGTCGGCAGCGCGGAGGAGGAAGCAGAACGCCTTAACGATCTGATGGCGGATCTCATCGAAGTGGGTGAACTGGAGACGGGACGCCGCGAATTGAAGATTGAACGCCTTCGCCCCGCCGACATTTTGCGTGAAGCGATCTCGCGCCACGAAGAAGAAGCACGTGCCAGGAAAATCGAGCTTGAGCTCAGTGCATTCGCCGATCTGGCCCATGTCAATGCGGACCGAAGAGCGCTGCGCAGTATCCTCGATAACCTCGTCGTGAACGCGCTGCGCTACACGCCGGAGGGTGGAACCGTAGTTCTTCAGGCCAGAGAGATCAAGGACGGAGTCCAGTTCTTCGTCCGGGATAACGGGCGCGGTATCGAAGCCGAGCGCCTGCCCACCATCTTCGGACGATTTTCGGGCGGATCGGACCAGGGTACGGGGCTCGGTTTGGCTCTCGTGCGCCGACTCGTGGAATCCCTCGGTGGGCAGGTATATGTCGAAAGCAAGCTCGGGAGTGGCACCACCTTCAGTTTCACGCTACCCTATGCCACTGCCACGACTACCCGGCATCCGGTGGAGGTTGGCTAAGGGATGAGCCCCATGATCGAGCTTGAGCGACCTCTCGCCGAGCCCGCCCGACTGCGGGTTTACATCGGCGCAGCGCCTGGAGTGGGCAAGACCTATCGCATGCTCGAGCAGGCGCACCAGTTAAAGAAACAGGGCGTGGACGTCGTCATCGGGCTGGTGGAACCGCATGGCCGCGCGGAAACCGCTGCTCTAATCGGTGACCTCGAGATAATTCCTCAGAAGGAAATCGTCTATCGCTCAGTCACTTTGCGGGAGATGGACCTCGATGCAATTCTCGCCTGCAAACCCGATACCTGCGTCGTCGATGAGCTGGCGCACACAAACGTGCCAGGCTCGCGCAACCGTAAGCGTTATGAGGATGTCCTCGAACTGCTTGATGCCGGAATCAACGTCATGACGGCGGTGAACATCCAGCACCTCGAGACGCTCAACGACGCGGTCTCTCGTTCCGCCAGCACACAAATCCGGGAGACGGTTCCCGACAGCTTTCTCAAGCGTGCTGACGAAGTCGTCAACGTCGACGTGACCGTAGACGAACTACGCGCGCGACTTCGTGAGGGAAAGATCTATGCGCGGGAAAAAGTTGAGCAGGCGCTCGCCAACTTCTTTCGCAAGGGCAATCTGAATATGCTCCGCGAACTGGCGCTGCGAACGACAGCCGAGCAGGTGGGCACTGCAGCCGCCGAATATCGTCGGACACAGGGCCTGGAGCAGGCTCCAATTCCCGAGAAAGTTATGGTATGCCTTTCTTCGCGCCCCGGCACCGAGAGATTGCTGCGTACCGGCGCCCGCATCGCCGGTAGACTGGCAACAAACTGGTACGCCGTATACGTCGAAACTCCCGATGACGATAAGAGGCACGGCGACCCCGAAGCGTTCGCCCGACTGGAAGAGTACGAGCGCATGGCCCGCGAACTGGGAGCAAGGGTTGTGACTCTCAAGGGAAAGAGCGTGGCCGAAACGCTCATCGATTTCGCCCAGCAGGAAAATATTTCCCACGTCGTCTTCGGCCAATCGGCCCGTTCACGCTTTGACATCCTGCTGCGCGGCTCGATCATCAATCGCTTCCTGGCCGAGATGCGCGAGACCACGGTGCAAGTCGTTCCAATGAACCGGGAGAAGAAATAAAACTGACTCTATTGTTTCTTCAGAACCGCGTTACGGTTCTCATCCGTGTTCACAATCGCCCCGAACTTCTCCAATTCAGGATATTGATCTGGTCGAGTTCGGCACAGCTGTTAAGAATTTCCTGGGTGAGTGTACTAAGATCGCCGCCGCTCCCAAGCCCCCTGTGCCTTTACCCTTGCCATGAAACCGAGTGGAGGCAAAAACGCATCTAATTCTTTCGGCGGGAACTTCATCAGCTTGACACCCTAAGTATTTATAGTTATGGATGTGTCCAATCACCGACGTCGTTCATTGCTCTGAGACGAATCGGGAAACGACGTTGATCTTCCATGGTAATGCCTAGTTCGAAAACTGGCCGTGGTGCCGCTCGCCGCCGATTCTGGTTGGCGATGTCGGGGTTTGTGATGGCGCTTGCCCTGCTGCCCTTTTCCTTCAGGGTCGAACGTCGTCTGGAGACGGCTGTTCACATCAAGGGCGGAGAATCCGAAAAAGTTGACCAGGAACTGGCCGAGCGTTTCCAGTCTGCCTACGCCCGCCGCGTTGTTCTGGTGATCAGCGGTATTCCTAATCCGGATTCGGCTGAGGGCGCAGATGCATTGAGCTTTCTAACCAACTCGCTGCGTAGTGTGCCGGGAGTGGCCGGTGCCATCTCTAGTCTCGATTGGCCAGATCCCATGTTTACCGGGAACACCGGCGGCGCCTTGATCATCGTCGGGTTGGACCCGCACGATGAAACTGTCGAATCATTAGTCCCCGAACTGAGGGCAAAAGCAGACTCGATGGAAGGTCAGCTGAGGTCGCAATACCCAAATATCAAACTGGAGATTACGGGTGAAACGCCAATCAACTTCGATCTTCGCAAGGTCAGTTCGGACGACGTAAGGCATGCCGAAGAACGGGCGATGCCGGTGACCCTCTTACTGCTGTTGCTGGCTTTCGGCAGTCTTGTGGCCGCGCTGTTACCGCTGGGAGTTGGAGTGCTCTCAATCTCGATGGCGATGGGTGCGTGTGCTCTACTCGCCCATTACCTGCATCTGTCGATTCTGGTGCAGAATCTGGCAACGATGCTGGGCCTTGGCTTGGGCATCGACTATGCATTGCTGATGGTGAGCCGGTTTCGCGAAGCATTGGCCGAGGGATGTGATCCCGGCTGTGCTGCCGATATTGCTGCCGAGCAAGCGGGTAGGACGCTGATCGTCTCGGCCGCGACTGTTGCAATCGGATTTTCTGCGCTGTTGACGGTGCCCATCAGTGAACTGCGCTCCATTGGGATAGCCGGCCTGCTGGTCACTGTTTTGAGTGTCATGCTGTGCACATTCATTCTGCCGTGGCTGCTCGGTTTGCTTGGGCACCGCATCAATGCCGCCAGACTGCCTCTTCCGTTCAAAAGATTTAAAACAGAGGACAGTCTGTGCGCCGCGAGTGAGCGGTGGGCGCGGTGGGCTGGAATCGTAACCCGCCGCCCCTGGATAGCTCTGCTTGTCGCCGGGATTCCGCTGCTGGTCTTTGCATCTCAGGCACGGAAAATCTCTGTCGGACTTCCTGACCATGACTCGCTCCCGGCCGCAGCCCAGTCGGTGAAAGCCCTGCGTACCCTTCAACGTATGGGGCGGTCGGGTATTGTGCAGTCCCTCCGAGTGGTCCTGCAGTTGCCGCCACAGTCTCCGCCCCTCTCGCCGCAGGGCTGGCTTGCCGTCAGTCGCCTGACGGAGCACTTCCAGAGCGATCCTAGAGCGGAAGAGGTTTTATCTCTCCCGACCCTCACGGGAATGGCTGACACTGCGGATGGTGTCAATGAATCACCTGAGCCAATCCGCAAGGGTCTTTTGAGCAGCGATGGGCAAGCTACCTTGATTGAGTTGCTGCCAAAAGCCAGTCTTACACCCAGCGAACTGATGCGGTGGGTGCGAGAGGTGCGTTCCTCCGATGTCCCGGCGATAACCGGCGTCCCCGGCGCCGTGCTGCGTGTTGGCGGTATTCCCGCGCTCAATGCAGATTATGACTCTGTGGTGAAAGAACGCTTGCCGAAGGTGGTCGTTGGAGTTGTATTGGGGAGCTTGCTGGCGCTCCTGATCGGACTACGTTCTTTATTTGCGGCTGTCAAAGCGGTTCTGCTCAATCTGCTCTCGGTTGGCGCCTCATTTGGTGCTTTAGTTCTTGTTTTTCAGCAAGGCCACGGTAGCAGACTGCTTGGTCTCGACGGACCAACCGGCCGCATTTTCCCGATCGTGCCGATTCTCGCGTTTGCAATCGTCTTCGGATTGAGCATGGACTATGAGGTCTTTTTGGTCGCCCGAGTCCTTGAAGAGCGGCGGCGCGGTCTATCCGAGAGATCAGCTGTGATCGAGGGCCTAGCGCGGACGGCCCGGCTCATCACCAGCGCCGCGGCCATTATGATTGCGGTCTTCATCGCATTCACCATCGGGAGCTTTCTGGTCGTCCAAATGCTGGGGTTCACGCTCGCCGTAGCGGTTTTCATTGATGCCACAGTGGTGCGGATGATCGTCGGGCCGGCGCTCTTGCAGCTTGCCGGCGACTGGAATTGGTGGCCCTTTGGGTTATATGGGGCCCCGGTAACATCTGAAAAGGAACTGGCACCCTGACGCCGAACACCGATGGCGAACACTGTGGACGTTCAGATGACAGCACAGGCGTCAGCAATAGCTCATTAAAGCGATTTGGTCACTTCTTGCCTGGGGCTGCCGGGCCGATGGCAAAGTCCTTGAGTCCAAGCTTTGCCTTTCCCGTGCCACCTTCGATCACCAGCATCGAGGAGCCAGGCTTGCCCTGCAGTTTTGCCTCCACTTGCGACGCAGACCAAGCGCCGTCGACCTGCCGCAGGCCATAGTAAACGAATTCCTTCTGCTGTCCTGTCCCGTGGAGCGTCTTGACCACATGCACGGGGAATAAAATGCTGCGGTCGATCCACGATGTTACCGAATCGTAATGACTCCGGTCCTGAGAGCCGGGGGTGCTCTTAAGAACAAAGCAATCACGTGCGCCATATTTCTCCGGCGGTAGGAGTTCCTGATCCTTCCAGAAGAATTGGCTCTCTACCATGTCTTCATAGGAGAAGTCTGTTCCCACAAGCGGATCGTTCCAACGGTCGAATGGCAACGCGCTAGCCGCCTTCTCGCCGGGAAGCATCGCCTCGATGGTTAAGTGGCCACTCACGCTCATGTGCAGCAGAATGCTTGTTTTCTCTGACCCTGGTCCCGAGAACACAGATAGCAGGCGCAGACCATCGGGAAACCAGTGAGCCTTGCCGATAAACTTGTAGCTCGTGCGCTTGCCATCCCCCTCCACCCGAGTGATTCGACCGGTCACGCGGTAGTCCAGATTCTGAATGCGCTGGCGCGAGCCAGTCAGCACAGTCTGGAGATCAGGGCTCGCCGCGAAGGCTCGCGATGAATGCACCAACGACAACATCACCAGCAAAGCGATGGACGCTTGCATCGTCCTGAAGGCGCAATCCGGCCATCCGGCCTCTGGATACCGGCCAAACTTGCGGCTGCGAGAGAGCATTACCACACGGCGCAGAAAGGTCATAGCTATGTATACAGGCAAAATCTGTATGATGCCCATCCAGGGGCGCGGGTAATGCTTCACAAGCCGCGGCATGCCGCCCATTTCAGACCCACGCTGCCGGGCAATGTTCGTGACAAGTGAAATGTCCGGTTTTTCTTAGCACGTGATATGTCCGGTTTTGGTTTATA
>Ga0206838_10216_pt2 | contig 14826 bp, 10 predicted proteins | sample Alteio_BWOrgCont_26_FD_152879 | JGI IMG/M metagenome (GOLD analysis project Ga0206838, IMG submission 152879) | Enriched cells from forest soil in Barre Woods Harvard Forest LTER site, Petersham, Massachusetts, United States -... | ecosystem: Environmental > Terrestrial > Soil > Temperate forest >...
GTGTCGCCGAGGTTGGCGTTGTACGGATTTCCCAGAACGTCGCCGATTTTGAGATAACCGTCGGCGAGTTCGAGCTGGAGCGACGCGTCGCCGCGAGCGTCGCGGGACAGGCGATCGAGATAATCCGTGCCGGTGCGGGCGATCAGAGAGCGCGCGGGAGTGGATCCGGGGAGATTCTGGATGGAATCGTGGACGTCGAATAAGAATGTGTGCGCCAGATGCCGGACATCTTCAAAGCGGCGAGCGGCGACGCGAGCTTCCCAAAGCGTCGACGCCAGACCGGTAATCAGCGCGACCAGAACGATTGCTGCGGCGGCCACCGCGATTTTGTGACGGTGCAGGAATTTTCGAGTGACGTAGCCGGTGGTGTTCTTGCGGGCCAGCACGGGTTGCCCGGCGAGATGGCGGCGAATGTCGTCGGCGAACTGATCCACGGAGGCGTAGCGATACCGCGGCTCCTTGCGCAGGGCTTTCAGAAGAATGGCATCGAGATCGCCGCGCAGACGCCGCTCCAGCTTTTGCGGGTCGCCCTCGCGGCTTTCGCTCACACTCTCCGGCGTCAGCCGGTCGGGTTCGGCGGCGTCGCTAATGCGGCGAATTACCGTGCTGGGCGCGACGGCGTCGCCTTCGCAAACGGATTTCATCCACGCGGCGGGCGCGTCGTCCGCGGTGACCGGATACGGGCTGTGCCCGGTCAGCATTTCATAAAGGATCACGCCGAGCGCGTAGACATCGGTGGAAGTGGTGACCGGCTGCCCCAGCAATTGTTCGGGGCTCGCGTAGCTGGGCGTGAAGGCGCGCTGGCGGGTTTTGGCGATGTTGGTCGAAATTCCCATCGACACCGGATCGAGCAGCTTGGCGATGCCGAAATCGAGCAGCATGGGCACGCCCTTCGGCGTCACCAGGATATTGCCCGGCTTCAGATCGCAATGCACGATCAGGTTCTGATGGGCATGATGCACGGCGCTGCACACTTGCAGGAACAGCTCGAGGCGGGCCGTGACGCTCAGCTTGTTGCGGTCGCAATACAGATCGATGGGGATGCCATCGACGTAGTCTACGACCAGGTAGGGCAGCCCGTCGTCCGTGGTGCCGCCGTCGATCAGGTGAACGATTTGCGGATGATTCAGGGCCGCCAGAGTCTGGCGCTCGATGACGAATCTGCGGACGATTTCAAGATTCGCCATGCCGGGGCGGATCAGCTTGATGGCGACGCGCTTGCGGAATTCCTTCTCACGTTCGGCGAGATAGACCTCGCCCATTCCGCCTTCGCCGATCAGCTCGCCCAAACGGTAGTTTCCGATGAGGCGACCGATGTCCGGCACAATCCTTTGAGAATACTATGGGAGCCGTTACATGAAGTTGTGACATTCCCCGCCAAAGAGTCATCTAAGATGAAGACAGGCGAGGCTATCACATGATTCCATCTACACGTGTTGAAAGTCCGATGAAGGAACTGGCGCGGATTGGGCAGTCGATCTGGCTCGACTACATTCGCCGCAGTTTGATCACCAGCGGCGAATTGAAGCGCCTGGTAGACGATGGGTTGGGCGGCATCACTTCGAATCCCGCCATCTTCGAGAAGGCCATCACCGGCAGCACGGATTACAACGATCTGCTCGGAGAGCTGCAACAACGGAAGGATCTGGATGCGAAGGCGCTGTATGAAAAGCTGGCGATCCGCGATATCCAGGACGCGGCGGATGTGCTGCGGACGGTTTACGATCGCACCAACGGACGTGATGGATATGTGAGTCTCGAAGTGTCTCCATTCCTGGCGAATGAGACGCAGGCGACGATCGAGGAAGCGCGGCGCTTATGGAAAGCGGTGGGGCGGCCCAACCTGATGGTGAAGATCCCGGGAACGAAGGCCGGCACGCCGGCGATCGAACAGGCGATCAGCGAGGGGATCAACGTCAACGTCACGCTGCTGTTCTCGCAGGAAATGTATGAAGCGGTCGCCTGGGCGTACATCCGCGGCCTGGAGAAGTCCGCGGATCCGGCGAGAATCGCCAGCGTGGCGAGCTTCTTCGTCAGCCGTATCGATTCGCTGGTGGATTCGAAGATCGATCAACGTCTGAAGGAGAGCGACGCCGCGGGACGCGCCAAGCTCGAGTCGCTGCACGGGAAGGCGGCGATCGCCAATGCGAAGCTCGCGTATGAGCGCTACAAGCGGGTGTTTTCCGGCCCGCGCTGGGAGGCGCTGCAAAAACGCGGCGTGCAGACGCAAAGAGTGCTGTGGGCCAGCACTTCGACCAAGAATCCCAAGTACCGGGACGTGATGTATATCGAGGAGCTGATCGGGCCGGATACGGTGAACACGGTGCCTCCGGCGACGCTCGAAGCGTTCAGGGAGCACGGCGAGATCCGGATGTCGCTCGAAGCGGGGCTCGCGGATGCGCGGCAGGTGATGGCGGATCTCGAGGCTGCGGGAATCTCGATGCAGCAGGTGACCGACGATCTGCTGACGCAGGCCGTGAAGCTGTTCACCGAACCGTTTGACAAATTGCTCAACGCGGTGGACGCGAAGTGCAAGATTCCGGTGGGTCCAGTGAATAAGATGACCTACTCGGTATCGCCGCTGCAGGAGGCGGCGATTCAGAAGAGCCTGGAGGATTGGGCGATCGCGGGGAAAGTCCGGCGGCTGTGGGCACATGACGCCGCGTTGTGGACCAATCAGGACGAGAGCAAATGGCTCGGCTGGATGGGCATTACGGAAGATCAACTGGAACATCGCGAGCGGTTCGATCAAATCGCGGCGGAAGTGAAAAGCGGGGGATTCAAACATGTCTTGCTGCTGGGGATGGGCGGGTCGAGTTTGTGTCCCGAAGTGCTGAGGCTGTCGTTTGGGAAGATCGCGGGATTTCCGGAGCTGCACGTGCTCGATTCGACGGACCCGGCGCAGATTCGCGCGATCGAAGGCAAGATCGATGTGTCGAAGACGCTGTTTATCGTATCCAGCAAATCCGGGTCGACGCTCGAGCCGAATATCTTCAAACAATACTTTTTCGAGCGCTCAGGCCGCGACGGGAGCCGGTTCTTCGCGATCACCGATCCAGGATCGAAGATGCAACAGGTCGCGGAAAAAGATAAATTCCGCAAGACATTTTTTGGGCTGCCGAGCATCGGCGGGCGATATTCGGCGCTGTCGGATTTCGGAATGGTTCCGGCGGCGGCGATGGGAATCGATGCTCCGAAATTCTTGGACCAGGCGGACACGATGGCGCTCGCCTGTTCGTATTGCGTCCCGGTGGATAAGAATCCGGGCGTGGTGCTCGGGACAGTGCTCGGGACGCTGGCGCTGGCGGGACGCGACAAGGTGACCATCGTCGCGTCGCCTGGAATTTTCGATTTGGGCGATTGGCTCGAACAGTTGCTGGCGGAGTCGACCGGTAAGGATGGAAAAGGGCTGATTCCGGTGGATCGCGAGGCGCTGGGGGCGCCGGAGTGTTACGGAAACGATCGCGTGTTTGCGTACGCGCGCCTCGAAGGCGGCGCGGATGCGGCTCAGGATCGCGCCGTGGATGCGATCGCCGCGGCGGGGCATCCGGTGATTCGTATAGCGGTCAGCAATGTCTACGATCTCGGCCAGGAATTCTTCCGTTGGGAAATCGCGACGGCGGTGGCGGGCTCGATCCTGGGGATCAACGCGTTCAATCAACCGGACGTGGAGGCGAGCAAGATCGCGACGCGCAAGCTGACGGACGAATACGAGAAAAGCGGGTCGCTGCCGAAAGAGAGTCCGGCGATCGAGGATAGCGGAATCAAGGTTTTCGGCGAGACGGCGGGCAAGACGCTGGTCGAGTGTTTGCGATCGCATTTCGGGACCTTGAAGGCGGGCGATTATTTCGCGCTGCTCGCATACGTCGAGATGAACGACGGCCACGAGAAGATTCTGCAATCGATGCGAACGCAGGTGCGCGACAAGAAGCGCGTGGCGACGTGCCTCGGTTTCGGTCCGCGATTCCTGCATTCGACCGGGCAGGCATATAAAGGCGGGCCAAACACGGGAGTGTTCCTGCAAATCACCGCGGACGATGCCCAGGACCTGGCGGTTCCAGGCCAGAAGTACACCTTTGGAGTCGTGAAAGCGGCTCAGGCGCGTGGAGATCTGGAAGTGCTGAAGGAGCGTGGGCGGCGCGCGCTGCGCGTTCATCTGGGCGCCGATGTAGCCGCCGGCCTCGCGAAACTGGCTGAGGCAATCAAGAGCGCGTTGTCTTAGTCCGCTGAATGAGAATCGATAAGTGGCTGTGGGCCGCGCGATTCTTCAAGACGCGCACGCTCGCGACTCGCGCCTGTGAGCTCGGCCGGATCGAGGCGAACGGGCAGCCGGTCAAACCGGCGCGCGAGGTTCGCGTGGGCGACCTGTTGCGAGTAAGAAACGAGAGCGGTGAATATCAAGTGGAAGTTCTGGCCCTCAGCGAGATCCGCGGGCCGGCGCCGGTGGCGCAAGCGCTCTACCGCGAGTCGGAAGCCAGCCGTGAGTTACGGCTAAAGCTCGCGGAAGAGCGCAAAGCGACGCCGCACCAGGAATGGTCGCGGGAGGGCAAGCCGTCGAAGCGCGACCGGCGGCAGATCGATCGGCTCCGGCGGCGTAGCTAGTTCTCGACAAACGCGCGCAGCCGCTCAAGAGCCTGGTCCCAATGCTTCGAGATCAAGTCGAGATAGTGGCGGGCGTCTTCGAGGCGCTCGCGGTGTAATTGCCAGACGCTTTCGCGGCCGCGCCGGGAGCCGCGTACCAGACCCGCGCTTTCCATCACGCGTAGATGTTTGGTGATGGCCTGACGAGTGACGCGAGAGCCGGCGGTGAGGCGCGTGATGGACATGGGTCCGTCCTCGCACAGCCGGACGACGAGCCGCAGGCGGATCTCATCGCCAAGCGCCGCGAAAACCAGAGCGGAATTACGGTGTTTGTGCGCGCTGTTGCGTTTGATCAAGATACGCCTCGATCAGCGTCGTCTGCATGCTCCAGCCCTGCTCGTTCGACGTGAACGCCTTTGCCCTGCGAGCGAGCGGGATCTGGTCGAAACCGGATTCAGTGACGGTCAGCAGCACGCCGTCGACCTTTTGCTCCAGAGTGAATGCGACGAGAGTGGTGGGTTCGACCGAATAGTCGATCGCCGGATCGATCGCGCCGGGATGCCATCGGAACGAGAACAGGCGCTCCGGCTCGATTTGTTCGACGGTGATTTCAAAAACGATGCCTTCGTACTTTTTCTGAGCCTCGGCGACGTCGGCGTTGACCTTGGTCGGCGTCACTACCGCGCGCATCTTGGCCCCGGGCGCGAACGGGCGGTCGAACTTCACGCCGAACCAGGCGCCGAACTCGGTGGAATCGGACAGCGCGCGCCACACCCGGCTGATCGGCGCACGCAAGAGAATGTGTTTCTCAATGCAGTCTGTATTCATGCAACCTCCTGGTTGCATATTAGCAGGATCGCGAGTCCGCCGGGATCCTGCTATGCTCGGCTTAGTTCCCGCGCCTGTGGACTCGAATCCGGCATCTCTGTTCATTGAACTCGGCAGCGCTATCGTCGGGCTCGCGGTTCTGGCGCGCCTTGCGAACCGGGTTGGATTCTCGGCCATCCCTCTGTATTTGCTGGCGGGCCTCGCGTTCGGAAACGGCGGACTGGCCCCGCTCAACCTGAGCGAGCACTTCATCCACGTCGGCGCCGAGATCGGCGTGCTGCTGTTGCTGTTCATGCTGGGGCTGGAATATTCGGGTGAGGACCTGATCGGCAACCTGCGCAGCGGCGTGGATGCCGCGGTACTCGATTTCTTCCTGAATTTCCTGCCGGGATTTGCGTTCGGTTACTTCCTGGGCTGGAGGCCGCTCGCCGCGGTTCTGCTGGGCGGCGTCACCTACGTCTCGTCTTCCGGAGTCACCGCGAAAATGTTGTCTGAATCGAATCGCGGGGCAAATCCCGAGACGCCGGTGATCCTTTCGGTGCTGGTGCTGGAAGACATCGCGATGGCCTTATACCTGCCGCTTGTCGGAGTCCTGCTCGCCGGCGGCGGAGCGCGGGAGGTAGCGACGTCGGTAATGATTGCGGTTTCGATCGTGGTGTCCGTTCTGATCCTGGCCGTGCGATACGGTGGCGGAATCAGCCGCTTCGCCGCGCATGAGTCGGATGAGATCATTCTCCTGACCTTGTTGGGCATCGTGCTGCTGGTTTCTGGCGTGGCGCAGGCGTTCGGCGTCTCGGCCGCGATCGGAGCATTTCTGGTGGGTGTTGCCATGTCCGGTCCGGTCGCGGAGCAGTCGCACCGGTTGTTCACGCCGTTGCGGGATTTATTTGCCGCGACATTTTTCTTTTTCTTCGGACTGGAGATTGATCCGAAGACTCTGGCGCCCGCGCTTCCGGTGGCGGTGGGTCTGGTGGTGGTCACGGCGGGTACCAAGGTGTTGACCGGGTATTGGGCGGCTCGCAAGGTATCGACAGACCGGCGCGCCAGGATTCGAGCTGGGATATCGCTGATTCCACGAGGTGAGTTTTCGATTGTGATCGCCGGTTTCGGCACGATGATCGAGCCGCAACTGGCGCCGCTGTCCGCCTGTTACGTGCTGATCGCCGCGATCGCCGGCCCGTTATTGGCGCGAGCGGCGCGATAAGGCTCTGGTACTCGGGCCCGCCGGGTCCCAGAAAATCTTCCACGGGCCTTAGGAAAAGATGCAGGAATTGTAATGTTTAAAGAACGCTCCCGGTACGTCAGGGAGTTAGTTCTCATCGATTTCGACGCTGGCAGGCCGCGTGCTGTTGGTATTTCGAGCCGAAAAACGAGATGCAGGAAGGATACACAACCGAGTTCCATGCTGGCCAGCCAGCGGTCGCTGAAATCGCGACCGACCGTGTGGAGCGTCGATCTGAAGTTCGGGTCCCGGAAGATTGTCCGGCGCGGGTGAAGGTGCTCCATCCTTTGACTTCGCTTGAGCCATCGGCGCCTGGACGAGTGGTCGACCGATCGAGCCAGGGGTTGGGCCTACGCGTACCGTGGTCCGTATTTCCCGGGTCTCTGCTTCAGATAAGATTTCTGGGGCGGATCGTGCTCGGCGAAGTGCGGTATTGTCTCGCCGCGGGTGACGAATTCAGAATCGGAATGCGGTTGAAGGAAGAATGGTGACCGCGCTGGGCGAATTGCCCGCTCAAATTTGTAAAGCGGGCAGACCGAGTCTGGTCACTTCTTCGAGAATCCGAGCTTGCATGAGCCGATAGGCATCCTCATCACTCGGCAACCGGCCTTGCCGGTCACCCATCGCCGCTTGCAGAACGCGCCCCTTCGCCGTGCCGGGAATATCCGTCCGGTGAAGAAAGCGGTTCACGTCGATCGGGTTGCCGAGCTCCCAGAGGTCCGCAAAGAATGTGGTTGTCCGGTCCATTGGGGTGAAGATCATCCTGCGCGCAGATTCGTTTCAAGAAATAGTACGAAAGGCAGGACACGGCAGGCGTTCGACCGTTATCATATTAGAGTTAAGTACGGCGCCGCGCTCATCGAATCTCAGCAAGCGTCGACGAGACTGGCAAGTTTCATTCAGGTAACACCCTTGGGCCGGTAGCTCAGTTGGTAGAGCATCGCACTTTTAATGCGGTGGTCGCGGGTTCGAGTCCCGCCCGGCTCACCAAAATTCCTCGTTTGTTCAGCATTAGTTAGCGACCTCCATTCTCCGGTGTACCTTTAGTGTACCCTTCGTCTCGGCGGGAACCATTGGATCCGCGGCCCAGCTCCGTTCCAAAGTGCGGATGACCTCCCTTGATTTTGGCCAACGCGAACAGGCGGCGTAGTGCCCGTCGCCAATTGCCAGCGACGGGTTGTTTTTCTCCGGGCCTCCACAGCCGGTAATGGCAAAATATCGTTCCGTGTTTTCACCGGAGTTGTGGCAACTGCGCACAAACCGACTTATCGCCCGCAATCGCGCTGATCCGTTAAATTGTACGAGTGACCGGTCATCCAGACGCTCGCAACGAGAAAGAATCAGTGTCCAGCTTAGCCCAACGTAGGCGCGCGCAACTGGATGTTTTTTCGGCGTGCGGGCCGCTGAGGCGGATCGATGTTCTCGGACGACCGTCTCCTTAAGATCAAGCGGTCAGCGATTTAGCGCTCTACGGGTCTTCCTTATGGCTGCACCGTCAGCAACGTGCCGGCCTGCGCTGATTGTCCACTGTAACTCACGGTGATGGCATTGTCTCCCGAAACTGCCCCTTGCGGCACGTACACGTTCAACTGGTACAGGCCGGGCGCAATCAGGCCCGCGAACTGCACGGTCGCTTGAATGCCGCCGATCGTAATGACGGGGAGAGTCGTCAACGTTCCACCCTGCATGCTCGATCCGGAGGTGACGGGTACGCTGGTAGGGCCAAAGCCATTCGCGTATACGGCCAGGAGCTCGCCCGGCTTGGCGGGTGTACTGGAGCCCGGATAAAGCGTGGCCGGCCCAACAATGCCGCCGGTACTAGCGTGTTCCGCGATCACATAAGGTCCGCCATTAAACACAAATAGACTCGGCGAGATCGATTGTACTGCCGTCACGCCTGGAGCGCTTTGCACCCCATTATTGGTCACTTGTACTTGAACCGTTCCAGGCTGGAGATCGGGTGGAGTGAGAATATTAATCTGCGTGGGGCTGATGTAGTAGACGTAAGCTTTGGCCTGATAATTGTTGGCCCCGAGCAGGGTCACGCTGACCCCATCCAGAGTGGTTGGCATCTGCCCATTCACGAAATCCGAACCGCCCCAGATCCGCGAATCTCCAGGCTGGGAGAGGTTGCTGCCCTGAATGGCGACCCAGGTATTCTGCGCGATCAGCTGACTGTTTCCGAAAGCGTTAACCACGTGACCTACGGTCGGCGAGGTCGGCGTCAGTTTGCGAATGGCGTTGTTCAAGGAATCCGCAATGTAGATATTGCCGAACGTGCCCACGGCGACCTGTCTGGGCGAGTCGAGCTCGGCCTGAAGCGCTGGACCGCCATCTCCGATGGACCCCACCTTGCCGTTGCCGGCCACCGTCTGGATGGTTCCATCGGTTAGCAACACGCGAAGCACGTTGTTGCCGTAGTCGGTGACATAAATATTGCCCGCGGTATCTCGCGCGATACCCGCGGGTCCACTAAACGTCGCTTTGGTCGCCGGGCCACCGTCTCCAGTGTAGTTATAGTTGTTGTAAATTCCCGCAACAGTGTTAATGACGCCGCTGGTGTTCACCTCGCGAATCACGTTGTTTGCCTGATCCGAGATCCATAGGTTGTCGGACGTGTCGATGGCGATGCTGACCGGCAGATTCAGCTCTGCCTTTGTGGCCGGCCCCCCGTCACCGGAAAAAGCTCCAGTGCCTGTGCTGTTCCCAACGCCTTGGCCGAACCCGTTTCCCGCGACGGTCGTAATCACGCCACTGGTGTTGACCTTGCGAATCACATTATTGCCTGAGTCGACGATGTATAGATTCCCGAAAACATCGAGCTCGGCCTGCTCGGGAATTCGCAGCGTCGCGCTAGTGGCCGGGCCGCCATCGCCGGTGTAACCAGGCGAACCGTTGCCCACGACCGTGGTGATGATGCCGTTCGGCGCCAGTTTCCGGATCCGGTCGTTGACAGAATCGGCAATGTAGAGGTTTCCCGCCGGATCGATGGTCACGCGCCAAGGCGTGTTCAACTGAGCTGTGGTTCCCTGGATGTTGTCTCCGTTGTAACCGGCGCTGCCGGTTCCGGCCACCGTGGTGATAATCCCGTTGGTGTCGACTTTTCGGACTACGTGGTTATCACGATCGCAGAAGTAGACATTGCCAGCGGGATCGGTCACGATGCCACGAGGGTCATTCAATTCCGCGCTGGTCGCTGGCCCTCCATTACCCGTGTAACCCATTTTGTAGTTGCCCGCGATCGTCGAGATCTTAAAAGAAGGGGCTTGCCCCCACGCCGATGGGATCGAGAACAAAACGAGAATTACCACTCTCCGGTCGGAACTGCGCAATCCCTTCAACCTCTTTGTCGACATATGGTCCTCCGCTTTTCGGCACCAAGCGCTCTCGACGCCATCTTGAAGATTAAGGCGTCGTCTTCCGATGGTTTGCGTTTCTGCTGCCGTTGGGGATTTTGAGGGATTCGGCGAGGCCGCACAAGCACAACAGGCACGTAACGTTACAGTACTTTGTTCTCAATCGCATAGCGTAAGCCTCGGGTATAAAGGTGTAGACTGATCGGGGAGGCTTTGGGAAATGGATGGTCCTCGCCCACCCACGGTCGGGGGGCCTTCGTTCGCGCCATCCGAAGTTTTGCGGATTCGCGCCCAGTTAGAAAAGCTGCTGCTGGCTCCCGCCTTCCTCGCATCCGAGCGGCGGACTCGACTATTGCGCCACCTGGTCGAACAGACGCTCGAAGGGAAGGGCGAGCAGATCACCGAATACGGAATCGGGCTCGATATTTTCGACCGCCCGCCCTCCTTTGATCCCCGGCTCGAATCCATCGTGCGAACGGAGGCTAGCCGGTTACGTCATAAGTTGAAGGAATACTATTCGACCGGCGGATTGGCAGACAGCGTTCACATCGAGATTCCTCAGCGCAGCTATGTCCCGGTGATAACGTTCCGCGATCCGGTGGCCGTGCAGGAACCGCCGAAAACAGTCCCGCAAGCCTTTCCGCAAGCTCCTGGACGATCGCGCGTGCGGCTTTCCATCGTTGCGGTTATTGCACTGGCAGCGATAACAATCCTCGCGTGGGTGGACCTCCGGTCCGGGTGGACGTTTGAGTCGGTGGCGAAACCTCCTGTCGGTTCGCTGGTGGTTCTGCCGTTTCAGAACCTATCAGCGGATCCACAGAATCAGTACCTTGCCGACGGGCTTACCGAGGAACTGACCAATCAGCTCGCCCAGTGGTCGGATCTGAGGGTGGTGGCGCGGACGTCCGCGGCTCAGTTCAAGGGCAAAGGCGTAGACGTGAGGGAGATCGGGCGGGTGCTGAACGTAGCGGCCGTGCTCGAAGGGAGCTTCGAACGAGACGGCGACAGGATTCGTGTGACTGCGCAGTTGAATCGTAGCTCCAACGGCTACCACGTATGGTCGAAGTCCTTCGAAACGCGATCACGGGACATGATGGCACTTCAGGAAGAGATGGCGAAGGCAATCGCGGGCGCGGTGTGGGGCGCACATGCGGCGCCCCCGGCAAGGTCCGCGGATTCGACCGCCGATCCCGACGCGCACGACCTGTATCTGCGCGCCAACTACCAGTTGTCCTTGCGAACCCCAGTTGCATTGCGCAACAGCCTAGCGTTGTTTCAACAAGCTGTCGAGCGCGATCCGTCGTATGTGGCCGCCTACAAAGGAATCGCGCGGGCAGAGCTGGCGCTGGTGCATTTTACGGCGGAAGGTCCGGGCCCGGGGCACGCGCGGGCGCGCGAGGCGATTGAGAAAGCGCTTAAGCTGGACCCCAACGACGCCGAATCCCTGGGGCAGGTGGCGAGCCTCGACTATATGTACGACTGGAATTGGCCGCGGGCGGAACGCGAATTCCAGCAGGCGCTCGAACGGGGCGGGCAGGCGGCGACGCGATCGTCCTACGGATGGTCGCTCGCAACGCGCGGGCGCTTCGCGGAGGCGCACCGTCAGTTCCGGATCGCGCAGGATGTGGACCCGCTGAACGAGGGTCCGCGGGTGAACGAAGTCATGGCGTACTACCTGGGGCGCGACTACAGCGGGGCAAAACGGATTCTCAATGAGCTGATCAATTCGAAGATGGGCGAGCTGGACGGACACCTTCTGCTTGGATTGATTGCGATCGTGGAGCACGATTGCGATCTCGCATCGGGGCATTCGGAATGGAATTCGCGGGCATTTCCCGCGCCGATGACGACATTCGGTCGCGCACTCGTCGCGGGATGCAGGGGCGGCATTACCGAGTCGCACCGATTGCTGGCAGAGGCGGAGCAGGGTCGCGGGAAAACGGTTGTTTCGCCGTATCAGCTCGCGCTCGGCTACGCTTACCTAGGCGATCGCGACACGGCGCTCAAATTCTTAGAAAAATCGGCGGAGGAAAAAGAGGGACAGATTCTGTATCTGAAGTATGAACCCATCTTTGATGCGATGCGAGGCGATCCGCGATTTGTGGCGATGGAGCGGAAGGTCGGATTGATGCAGTGATGCGGTCGATTGTGCACGTCATGGATTGCGATCGAGCATCAACACCCGGCGACGGCGGGCAATCCAGTGGTGATTTATTGCGTGGGCCTGGCGCTGTTGACTCCGACGCTTGAGGATCGTCTGCATTCGGTGCCGCGGCCGTCCCAATCAGTTTGACTCTATTTGCCAATGCGCCGTCGCCGGGCCGCAGGAATGCCAGGAACGCTGCCATGGTGTGGGAATCAGCCAAGCACCGTAGAAATTGGTTGCAAAATCAATGAGTAAAGTGATCGCAAGCCGAGGCCACCTGGGGCTGCGCTTGCGTTGGCGGGTCGGGCGGATCGTGCCTCAGCGATTGTTGCGCTTCACCGGCGCGCCGGGGGGCGCAGATCCGGTCTCGGGGTCGTATTTGGGGTGCGTGCGGTTGATCGGATTATCCGCTTGATTGCCGGGCGTGACGGGGCGACCGCTCTCGACCCACGCCGTATAAGTAAGATCACGGAGCAGAGTTGCCGCCTTGGCGAGTTGGGTCTTCACCAGGCGTGTTGCGGGTTGGTTGGTCTTGTCCGCCAGGGCGCCGGTTTTGTCGAGAATATAGACCTCTTCGATGTGCGTGCTGGCATCATCGAGATGCGCGAGGAAGGAAGCGAACGGATCCTCCAACACCTTGGGTTTGTCCATGAGCGGCAGCAGGTCCGCGTCGGTTAGCTGAATCAGGTCCACGAAAGCAGATTCGAATCGCCCGTGCACGCGTGGATCGGTCGTGTATTGTTTGGGATTCGGCCCGAACCAGCCGTCGTGATGGACCGAGTCATGCTGGGGCTGCGCTCCGTCGGCCGTGTAGTGACCCAGCCAGCCAACGTAGAACGCGATGTCCTGCGCGAGGTAGCGGGCGTCTTTTTCAGAGTCAACTCGTGCTTTATCGGCACCCTGGTTAGCAACGGCCCTGCGATAGAGCCGCATGGCCGCCTTCATACGATCGTAGTTCTCCATGGCGGCATATGGCAGCGTGCCGGTCCAGCGAACGTTCATGAGCGCCGCGCGATCCGGGTCCTTGTCCTTGATGCGCAGATACTCGTCGTAAATCCGAAGGACGAATTCGTATCGCGAGCGCGGAATTGTCTGCATGAATGTGAACTGCTCTTTGTACCAGTGGTGATTGGGGTCCTCGAAGATTTTGGAATAAGGCTCCGAGACGCCGCGCCAGGAATCGGGTACGGGGCCGACAGAGGCGATCCAGTCCTCGAATTCCCGGAGAAACACCGGGCCATCCGCCGGGAAAGATTTCATAGCAGCTCGATTGGCGTTCTGGTGTCCGCGCGGGCCCCAGGCGCCGGCGGCGACTGCCAAAAGACAAATGAGAAGAACGCGCGGGATCATGCTAGTTACCGTCATGCTGGTTAAGAGATTCATGGCCTCCACTTAGGATATACGGCAGTTCAAGCCGATTATTTACATTCGGGTTCAACCAGTTAAGCGTGCGCCTCGCCTGACACCCGCCGTACTAAGGCAATTCGGTTTGAAACGAAGGCGACGCTTCTGTTGTCACAGAGACAGTCGGCCGATTCTCCGAAGGGAGAATCCATGCCTGACCACAATATCTCGAGACTCGGCGATGGTGTGGCGGATGGCGTATGTCGCTCAGTAGCTTCTGATAATTGGTGTTTATCGTTCCGCGTTTCACCGGGGCGCGGCAACTTTCCCGACTTCTGGCCCGTGACCAAATAGAGCTGTGTATGCGTTCTCGGTCAAACGGTGTGATCCAGACTATCCGGGCCCCGGCGAGGGCTATTTGTACAAGCGGGCGCTATGCATTCCGAGGCGACACTGATGGTCCTCATCATAGTCGTAACGTTGTGAGTCCACCGTCGAGCGTCAAAATTGAGCCTGTCGCATATGGCAATTCTCCACGGACGAGCATGGCGGCGGCTTTGCCGATGTCTTCGGGTGTGCCCCACCGCGCCTGCAACAGCAAGCCGGACGCGATCAGCGAATCGTACTTCTGTTTCACGCCGGCCGTCATGTCGGTTGCGATCAGGCCCGGGCGAAGCTCGAAAACATCTATGTTGAATTCGGCGAGTCGAACGGCCCAGAGTTGCGTCGCCATTCCAATTCCGGCCTTGGCAATGCAGTAGTCGCCACGGTTTGTGCTGGCGACAGTGGCGGAAATAGAGCCGACGTTGATGATACAGCCACGAAAGTCCGGCTGCTGTCTTCCGATTGCGATCATGCGCTGGGCGGCTTGTTGTGTAAGGAAATACGGGCCTTTCAAGTTCACTGCGATCAGCTCATCGAAGCTGTCTTCCTTGGCGGTAAGAATGTCCGCGCGGACGCGTGGCGCAATCCCCGCGTTGTTGATCAACACATCGAGTCTGCCGAACTGGGCGAACACCGCGTCCAACAGAGCGCCATGCTCGCCCAGCGAGGAAACGTCCGAAACGAAGTACTCTGCCTGAACACCCTCAGCGCGGAGTTTTTCCATCGCTTCGGAACAGCTCTCCGGCGGGCGTCTCCCGGTGAGCACGACGTCATTGCCGCCTTTTGCCAGCTCCTGGGCGATCCCAAAGCCGATGCCGCGAGTTCCACCAGTGATGAGCGCAACTTTTGACATGCAGCCTTTACTGTTCGCGCTGGAAAAAACTGTAGTATCGACCGGAAGCTAATCGGTGAACCAGCAATGCAAGCTCCAGCATATGGTAGTCACCCCACATGCTCGACTCGCC
>Ga0206838_10227_pt1 | contig 14782 bp, 8 predicted proteins | sample Alteio_BWOrgCont_26_FD_152879 | JGI IMG/M metagenome (GOLD analysis project Ga0206838, IMG submission 152879) | Enriched cells from forest soil in Barre Woods Harvard Forest LTER site, Petersham, Massachusetts, United States -... | ecosystem: Environmental > Terrestrial > Soil > Temperate forest >...
GAACAAAAATCTCCAACTGTATTTCAGCGGGCAGGTGGTTTCTCAGATTGGAACCTTTATGCAGCAGACCGCCTTGAGTTGGTTGGTATACCGGCTCACCGGTTCGACTGTCATGTTGGGGGTGATCGGTTTCACCGCGCAGGCACCGTCACTAGTGCTTGCCCCTATCGCTGGCGTGATTGCTGATAGAACCAACAGGCATAAACTTATAATGACCACGCAGGCACTGGCGATGGTGCAAGCGGCTTTACTGGCGGGTGTCGTTTGGACGAATCACGTTCAACTGTGGCAGCTCATCGTTCTGAGCACCTTCCTCGGTATCATAGCTGCCTTCGACATGCCGATAAGGCAAAGTTTTCTCGCCGACCTTGTAAACGGAGACAAAAGTCAACTTGCAAGCGCGATCGCATTCATGTCGTCGGCTTCCATGCTGACAAAGTTGATTGGACCGTGTGTAGCCGGTGTTCTGGTTTCGTGGGTCGGGGAAGGCTCCTGTTTCTGGGCGAACTGCCTCAGCTACTTGGCCGTAATTATCGCTCTACTGTTTGTAAAATCGAAGCAGATGATGAGCACCACGCGCAATACCGGGGCGTTTTCACAACTCAGAGAAGGGTTCTTGTATAAGATCGGCTGTGTACAGATTCGTGAGCTTCTCATTCTTCTGGCACTGGTTGGATTGTTGGTGGTGCCATTTTCCGTTCTCATGCCTGCTTTTGCCAAAGATGTATTTCACGGAAACGCGATGACGCTAGGATGGCTGACCGGCATGTCCGCTTTTGGTGCCACGCTGGGGGCGTTGTTCCTTGCTTCTAAGGGCGGGCGCGAAGCCACTCGCTGGATCGCCTTTGGGTACTTCATATCTGGAGTGTCTTTGATCGCATTCGGTGCCTCGTCGTTCTTCCCGTTGTCACTGTTTCTTGCAACCATATCTGGTTTCGGCAGCATGATAGTGATGTCGGGTGCGATGACTGTGATTCAGACTGTCGTTGCTGAAGAGATGCGCGGGCGAGTGATGAGTTTCGTCGTTATGGCGGTACTTGGTTTGGGTCCGATAGGATTCATGGCCGCTGGGGCGCTGGCGAATGTAGTGGGAACCGGCCGGACCGTTATTGTCGATGGCGTGCTTATTTTGATCTCGTCCTTGTTATTGGGTGCGCGGGTTGCACGCGGTGTTACGAAGCCGATCCTTGCCACGGTGATTGAAGTTGTTGAGGAGGAAGAGGTCCGAATGACCGCGTAGGAGCTAATCACTCCGCAGCTTCTGTTACCGGACTGGAGCTAGCGACTCGTGCCACCGAATGTGAAACTATGGAAAAGACAGAGGCCGCGATCACCGATTTGTGTGAACTCTAGGTGGCGCGACTTTCTAGCAAGCTAAGACAAACTGGGACAAGGAGACAATCATGGCGAAAACAGCATTGTTATTAATGGATTTGCAAGACGGCATCTTTGGTCGTTCTACTGTAGATCCTGGCTTTATAGAGCGAGTAAAGTCTGTGAAGGCGGCGGCTAAGTCGGCGGGATTGCCGATCATTTACGTCGTCGTCAAATTCAGAAAAGGTTATCCTGAAGTTGGCACGAAAAACAAGTTGTTCGGCGCATTGAAATCTGCCAACCTTCCTTTTACCGAGGAGGATTCAGCCACTGCGATTCATGCGTCTTTGGCGCCGGAAAGCGGCGATATTGTGGTGACGAAGCGACGCGTGGGTGCCTTCACCGGTAGTGACCTGGAAGTAATTCTGCGAGGGCAGGAGATAGACCATCTCGTGCTTACAGGAATTGCCACCAGCGGTGTAGTTCTTTCAACTCTGCGGGCAGCAGCGGACATGGATTATGCAATCACAGTGCTGTCGGATTGCTGCCACGACAAGGATGCCGAAGTTCATCGAGTGCTGACGGAAAAAGTATTTCCCATGCAAGCTGAGGTTGTGACGTCCGACGAGTGGGCGCAGTCCCAGAAGAAGTAATGGTACGGTGGAAGAAGAACTTGCGGGCAGGACGGACTGGCTTTGAGGCAATTCTGAACTGAACGAGGATCTCTTAGCAACGCTCAACCGAATTCGGTTGAGCGTTGTTGACAACGCTTCATTTAGAAAACAGTTCTACGTTAACTTAGCAGATGCTGGCTTCGGTCACGAAAGTCATGTCGGCGAACGCATTTCATCTCAAATGGTCCGGTTGGTTGAACTCAACTGTTAAAATAAAGGTGGGGCGACAATTACGTTAACTGTGCGTTGGGCAAAGGATTACCGATGCAGATTTGGACATTCCCGAAGAAGTCGGTGGCGGCTCTGTCGACGGCATTGATGGCGGCCTCTCTCTCCGTTCAACCTGTTACTGCTGTTCCGAGCGACCCGGGTGTAACTGACTCGCAGATTCTAATTGGTTCATGCCTTTCCCAAACAGGACAACTGCACAGGCGGGGAGCCGAATTGACTAAAGGAGCCACCGCGTATTTCGAATACATCAATGCGAAAGGTGGAGTGAACGGACGCAAGATCAAGTTGAAATCTTGCGATGATGCCTATGATGCTGAGAAAGCGGAACAGTGCTTCAATGAAAATCTGCACGGTAAAGTATTTGCGGGAGCTTTCTTTCTTGGTTCCGTTCCGGCGTTGAAGTATGCTCGCTTAGCTCCTAAAGAGAATATGCCGCTTATTGGTTTCAGCTCTGGGCTTAACGAGTTGTACGAGTTTCAGCATGACATCTTTACTCTCCGCCCGTCGTATGTGGAAGAGGTTAATGTTCAGATTTCGGAGCTAGCTAAACACGGCGCCAAACGCTTCGCAATTCTCTATGTACTGGATGCTTATGGATTTTCAATTCGTAGCGCGGCCACTGCTGCGTTAAAGAGGCTTGGAATTACCCCCGTTCTCCAGGCCAATTACGAAAGAAATACAAGCAACCTTGATGCCGCGTTCGCGCAGATCAAAGCTCAAAAACCCGATGTGCTTATTCTTGGTGTTGCTTCAGCTCTGTTGCCACAGGTAATGCAAAAGAAGCAAGAACAAAAGTTGAACACCGTATATGTCTGTCCGTCGGTAGCAATGGATGTTATCCGAAACAATTTTGACGATGCTAACGACATTTTGGTCACTGATGCTATGCCTAATCCGCTTGAAAAAGCTCCTGGAATAATCCTCTATCAAAGTCAGTTGAAGAAGATTGCTCCTGCGGCTAGTTTTGATGAATCGTCGCTGGAAGGGTTTATGGTTGCAACTGTCATTGTCGAAGGTCTAAAACGTGCCGGGCGAGATCTCAGCCGGGCGAAATTTATGTCCGCTCTGGAATCGGTTCATGATCAAGATTTTGGGTTTGGTGACAATTTCAAAGTTTCATTCAGCTCGACGAATCACAACGGCATTGATGCCAGAGTCATCAGGTTTCTTCGCGTTGATTCCTCTAAGCAGCAACTTGTTCCGATTGGAACAGATAGTGTCTGCAACCGCAAAACAACATTAAGAACCGGACAAAATCTAAGATCAACATCGAACCAATTCGCGTCGACTGTCGTAGTCTGAAAAAGTCAACCGAATTCGGTTGAGCGTTAAAACGAGAAAACGGATTAAATCTAAAGTAAACGTTGAACTAAATCGTCTCGATTGTCGTAGTCCGAAAAAGTCAACCGAATTCGGTTGAGTGATAAAACGACAAGCGGATTAAATCTAAGGTAAACGTTGAACCAAATTGTCGCGACTATCGTAGTCTGAGCTGTCTCAGGGGTTACATTGCCCGTCTACAAGTCTCTTGAGCGACGAAAAGGTCTTCGCCTGTTGTTAGTACCAGAATGCGGATTCGTGTGGATGTATGTGAGATGTCCGTGTCTCCGTCGACGCACTCGTTGTGCTCGGAATCCAGTACGCATCCGATGCCGTCAAGCGCAGTTACGACAGGATTGCGAATGTATGGACAGTGCTCGCCGATGCCGCCTGTGAATACAAGCGCTTTGGCGTTTTTGAGATGAACGAAGTAGGCTCCGATGTATGATTGGATACGGTAGACGAACATCTCTAACGCGAGTTTCGCCCGTTCGTTTCCCTTCTCTGCCTGCTCGTGGATCGTGCGCATGTCGTTGGGAAGACCGGATACTGCCACCAAGCCTGATTCGTGATTGAGCACGTGATTGAGTTCGTCGACGGTCATTTTGGGTTTGCCCAATAGATTCAAGATGATGCCTGGATCGATGGATCCGCTTCGCGTCCCCATCATCAGTCCCTCAAGCGGGGTGAACCCCATGCTCGTGTCAACACTTCGTCCGTTTTGGATCGCGGTTACTGAGCATCCACTTCCAAGATGGCACACAATGCCCGTGAAGTCTTCTGGTTTCACATTTAGCATCTCGGACGCCCTGACTGCAGCGTATGCGTTGCTAATGCCGTGAAATCCATAGCGTCGAATTCCACGTTTCTCATACCAATCGTACGGCAGGGGATAGCGCGCCACCACTTCCGGTATCGTGCGGTGAAACGTGGTATCGAAGACGGCTACTTGTTTTGTCTGTTTTCCAAAGATATGCTCGATAGCTTCGATGCCGAACAGATTGAGCTGGTTATGTAACGGCGCGTACTCTTCGAACCGATGGATATCGTCCTTGACGGTTTGATCGATTAGCACGCCGGATTCATATTTGCCTCCGCCGTGCACGACGCGGTGCCCAACGAATTGGATCGTTTCTTTCTGGAAGTTCAGTGTGTCTTTCGCCCACAGCGGTTGGAGCGCTTCTTCGAGTTTCGCGCGAACGCTGTTCTCGGCTGACTCGTTATCGAACTTGACAGTGGTGGACCAAACAGGTGTTTTGTTGACGGACTTGTCGACAGTGTTCACGGACTTGCTGTCGACGCGCTCGAACATGGAGAGCTTCCCACTGCTCGAACCCATGTTAACAACTAAGATATGCTGGGCCATCATCTTTATATTCTAGAAGAAACGTGTTTCTTTGTGGACGAGCTTGACAGAGGACGTTTCACGAAACTTTGAGCCGAGAACGTATTTAAGACGTCCTTTACCGAGATTGCATAGAATAAACCAACCAGATGAGGTGCAAATAGATGGCAGTAGCGACTGGAGATTCCGTCAGTAAGAAGAACTCCTCCATTAGTGCATTCGGACCGGCGCGATCCACCGTTGCCGGGGCGCCACTCGGGGCGGATGAGTTGAAGAACATGCATGCCTACTGGCGCGCTTGCTGCTATCTTGCTGCAGGCATGATTTATCTTCGCGCCAATCCCTTGCTGCGCGAACCCTTGAAGCCCGAGCACATCAAGAATCGATTGCTTGGCCACTGGGGGACGAGTCCTGGGCTTAGCTTCATTTACGTTCACTTGAACCGAGTGATCAAGAAGTTCGACCTCGACATGATTTTCGTAGCCGGACCGGGTCACGGCGCTCCGGGCGTCCTGGCGCCCGTATATTTGGAAGGCACCTATTCGGAAATCTATACCGACAAGTCCGAAGATGAAGAGGGCATGGCTGGGTTCTTCAGGCAGTTCTCGTTTCCTGGCGGTATTGGCAGCCACTGCACGCCGGAGACGCCCGGCTCGATTCATGAAGGGGGCGAACTGGGTTACAGCCTGTCGCATGGTTACGGGTCGGTGTTCGATAATCCTGATTTGATTACGGCGGTTGTTGTTGGCGACGGTGAATCCGAGACAGGACCCTTAGCAACGGCGTGGCACTCGAACAAGTTCATTAATCCTGGGCGCGATGGAGCGGTTCTGCCGATTTTGCATCTAAATGGCTACAAGATCAACAATCCGACCATCCTGGCGCGCATTGAGCCTGATGAGTTGGAGAGCTTGTTTCGTGGTTATGGATATACTCCGTATTTTGTCGAAGGCAGCGATGTCGATAGCATGCACCAGGCGATGGCGGCGACTATCGAACATTGTGTTGAAGAGATTCGTTCCATCCAGACACGAGCCCGCACCAAAAGCGATACCACGCGTCCGCGGTGGCCGATGATTGTGATGCGCACACCGAAAGGGTGGACTGGTCCGAAGGAAGTTGATGGACACAAGGTGGAGGGTTACTGGCGCGCGCATCAGGTGCCAGTGGCGAATGTGAAAGAAGATCCGAAACATCTGGAACAGCTGGTTGAGTGGCTGAAGAGTTACAAGCCGGAGGAGCTGTTTGATAAAAATGGAACTCTGGTTCCTCACTTGAAAAAATTGGCACCAGAAGGTCGGCGCCGCATGAGTGCGAATCCGAATGCCAATGGTGGAGTGATTCACCGAGCTCTGAGGTTGCCTGACTTCAAAGAATACGGGGTGGAAGTGTGCCAGTCAGGGCACAGTGACGTGGAGAATACTCGTCCACTGGGAAACTTTTTGCGCGACATTTTGAAGCGTAACCAGTATAACTTCAGAGTGTTCGGACCGGATGAAACCACCTCGAACAAGCTCGATGCAGTGTACGAGGCTAGTAAGAAGTTTTGGTACGAGGAGTACTTGCCGGAAGATCAAGATGGCGGCGAGCTAGCTACCGACGGTCGGGTCATGGAGATGCTTAGTGAGCATACGCTTGAGGGATGGCTCGAGGGATACTTGCTGACCGGTAGGCACGGTTTCTTTTCGACGTATGAAGCGTTCGTGCACGTCATCGATTCGATGTTCAATCAGCATGCAAAATGGTTGGAGATAGCCAGTCGGCTCGACTGGCGGGCGGCCATAGCGTCTTTAAACTTGTTGATCACGTCGACAGTGTGGAGACAAGATCATAATGGTTTCACCCATCAAGATCCGGGCTTTCTGGATATTGTCGTGAACAAGGGCCCCAAAGTGGTGCGCATATACATGCCGCCTGATGCTAACACGTTGCTGTCTTGCGCAGACCATTGCTTGCGAAGCAAGAACTATATCAATGTCATAGTGGCGGACAAGCAACGGCATGTGCAGTATCTGAATATGGATGCCGCTATTAAGCATTGCACCAAAGGAATTGGGATATGGGATTGGGCCAGCAATGACGATGGATGTGAACCGGATGTGGTGCTGGCTTCCGCTGGTGACATCGCCACTCAAGAGGCGTTGGCTGCGAACGCGTTGTTACGCAAAGAGTTGCCGAATCTGAAAATCAGGTTCGTTAACGTTGTTGATTTGTTCATGTTGCAACCGCCGACGGAGCATCCGCACGGATTGAGCGATCGCGATTTCGACAGCTTGTTCACTCAGAGCAAACCAATCATCTTTAACTTTCACGGTTATCCGTTGCTGATTCATCGGCTCGCATATAGACGCACGAACCACAACAATTTGCATGTCCGTGGTTACAAGGAACGGGGTAACATCAATACTCCGTTGGAACTGGCGATAAACAATCAAGTGGACCGCTTTACGATTGCCATGGATGTGATCGATCGAGTCCCGCACTTGAAAGAGAGTGGCGCCCACGCGAAATCAAGGTTCCGGGATATGCAGATCGATTGCTTGCATTATGCGCATGAGTATGGAACTGATAATCCCGAATATTCGAACTGGAAGTGGCCGTATTGATCGCGCAATATAGTGACTGCGATTGACTGGTTGGTGTCAATGACTTGGCTGGCTCTTATTGATCGCGCAACGTAGTGACTGCGACTGACTGGTTGGTGTCAATGACTTGGCTGGCTCTTATTGATCGCGCAACGTAGTGACTGCGACTGACTGGTTGGTGTCAATGACCGGCTGGCTCTTGTTGATTGAGCCGGTGGACGAGGGCGACGGAATGGATCCGGCGACGATCGCCCACTTCAATGAGCGACGGACATGTCGTGGTGGACTTGGTTAGTTATCGTCTTTGGGCGATACGTTCGAGATCAGCTTTGCTGAGGGCATAGTCTGTCTGTTGACCAAACTCATCATGAGGAGTTCCGGCAACGTGTCCGAATTGGTGCATGTGTGCATGTATTCTAGTCAAAGTCCAAAGCTCTGGCGAATTTCTTCCCACTGAGTGCATCTGCTGTTCGATCTCTTTGTTGGTGATCTGCGCACCGGGTTTGGAGAGGTCGAACATAGAAAGGAGGCAGATGGCATCGTTTCGATCAGGAGAGTTTAGCGCCGATGCTTCGCCGGAACGTAAATTGTCGCAGTCTGACATTGAACACCTCTTACAGTGCGTGAGTGCCTTTGGCTCGCTAGCGATGTCCGCTGGCGGACGGATAACGCGATCATATTCACCGACGCCGACTGGAACAATGGGAGTATCACCCCTGGAAGCGATGCATATGCGTAAACGGCGGTTGGGCAAGCGTTTTGCGGATAGCGGTTCTGTGGACGAAAGTAACAACCGTAGAGCGGCAACTGACCCTGAAGCGGTTTCGGTTTCTGACAAGGGGTCAAGTTCGGTCAATCAATGTTGGAAAATGCGTGGAATCATGGTTAGAGAACCATAAGTCAACGCCGCAGGAGGCGTAGAATCAATGTTTCAGGAGTTCGTCAATCAGAGCCCTGAGAGCGGCGTCGGTCTTTAGTGGCTGAGCGTTGACGCTTTTGGTCAAGGCGACGGCGCTTCGAGGCGAGGGTTGGCCTTGTAGCTTTGCGCTTTTGTGGTGGGACGGCGACGTCGAGCAACATGGCTTTTAGCTTCTCGAGGCAATCTTCGACGTTGCTGGGCTGGTCGCGATAACGCTGGCTCGAGAGAACTAGATCGCCCTCAATTGTGAGACGATTGGCGTAGCGCGTGAGAAACCTTGCCCGTACGTCTCCGGGTACCGACGGGCTATCGTTGACGCGCCATCGAAGCACGGCTTTGCTGTTCACTTTGTTCACATTTTGTCCGCCAGGTCCGCCGCTGCGGGCGTAAGAGAACTCGAACTCTTCGAGCGGAATCTGGATTGAGTCTGTAACCGAAAGCACGGCGGGCAAATTCCTGTGTAGGCCGGTTAAGTAATAATAGCAATCAGCTATGTCAATAATAGCCAATAAGGTAACATTGGGGCGAGTCTGTTTGGAATCCAATCTTTTCCCTGTGATTACTCTAGAGATCAATAACGTTCCGACCTTGTTCATCAAGCCGTTCACGGACGTTGATGTGCGAGCGATTGTGGAGTTTGTGCGCGACGCCGCCAACCTCTATTCGGGCGCCGGTAATACGATCTTGTTCATCGATACACCCATCACAGTAGGGACGGTCGAAGCTGTTGAAAGATTGAACGCTGAGGGGTTCCGCGTGGTCTTTCGAGATCATCACGGCATCGACGGCGAGCCGACCAATGACAGAGACGCACGGGTCGTGGCTGCCACCGCGAAACTGAAACACTTGTTGAGATCAGATTGCACAATTACCGTGCGTCGATTGCATCCGGCATGCAGCACCCTTGTGCGACAAGGCGAGTTTGCCGGTGCCGTAGCAATCATCGCTGACAGAGATCCCGACGGTTTGACGGCCGCGATGAAAGCGGCAGGGGTTTCATATCCCGAGTTGGATGAAGATGCTGCCAAACTGGATGGCGAACCGCAAAACCAGGTTACAGGAAGCGCCATAAGCCAACTGCTGGCAAAAGGAATGGCGGTTCTCCCGTCATACGATTCGTCCAGACCGAAGGAACGCGAAGAGTCCCAACAAAAACTATTTTCTGATTGGTTACAGGCGGTAGAAGGGAACAAGCAGGCGCGAGATCGTTTAGAAACGCGTGTACTCGCCTATGACGAAGCTGTAAAAACAGCACAGTCGCTGGCACGTACCGGAACTGAGGTGGCACCGGGAGTGGTTCTAGTAGATGCTACCAGGAAGCCGTTATTCGATCAGGGCACGTTGGATGCTTTACTAGAAAGTGATCCGAGGTATCGGATTATGGTGGTGAGAAAATCAGTCGGTCCGATTGCTGCCATACACGGAATTCAGTACAGCATGGCTGTAGTGAAGCGCCATCAGGATGCAATCAACTTGCACGATCTTATCCCACCACAGGCAAAGTCCGATCCCGAGTTTGGGATTATCTCGAATGTTTCGTTTCTCTTGCACACGTCGGAAGACATCTGGAATAGTCAGGTACTCCCTGCCCTGAGAGTTTCCTTTCCGGTTGCCTGAGCGCGGTCACGACGAATCGCATTGAGCAAGCTAGCGTACCTGCGACGTTGTCAGTCGCGTTAGCGTTGCAAAGAAATGACTGTCGTCATCGGCAGGTCATCCTGGTGGTGGAAACTCAACCGAATTCGGTTGAGTTTTCCGGATCAACGGAAAGTTTTGTGGCGCAAAGGAAAGGCCAGATTGCCGTGGCTGAGCTGGTGAGTATAAAGAGAAGAGAATTTTTCAACGGTAGCCAAGCGTTCTTTCCATTGGAACGCTCAACCGAATTCGGTTGAGTTTTCGAAGCAACCGGTTAAGCCCGAGGTGAAACGTTTTGGACGCGCTGGTTACTTCGGGTGGTTGAGTTCGAAAAAGGGGTAGGATGTCTTTGAAACTGGCGAACAATTTTCTAACTGATGAAACCTTCCAAACTCATAGATGATTACGACGGCTTTTTGAAACCAAAGGGTTCGGTAAAAGAACGAATTGCTAACGGCAAGAAACTGAGAGAGCTGTGTCCTCGCACTTCCCATGCCGACTGGCGGGCGCCCTCCGAGCGAAAGGATCCGCTGGAATGGCTCTCTTCTCAAGACGTGTCGCGAGTACAATCGCTGGTTCCGCTGCGTTATGGTCGGATGATGTACTCGCCGTTTACATTCTTGCGTGGAGCGGCACTGATCATGGCGAGCGATCTCGCCTTTATGGGGAGTTCCGGGGCGATTGTGCAACTTTGTGGTGATTGTCATTTGTCGAATTTTGGCATTTTTGCAACGCCTGAGCGAAACATAGTTTTTGACCTTAATGATTTCGACGAAACGTTGCCGGGTCCGTTCGAGTGGGATCTGAAACGTCTTGGTGTTAGCATCGCGGCGGCTGCCATCGACAACAAGCTGTCCAAGACAGCAGCGGCGCGATGCGTAGAAGCTTGTTCTAAGGCGTATCGCAAGCGCATGGAGCAGTTCGCTTACAAAACTGCACTCGATGTTTGGTATGACCGCGTCGACTGGCAGTATTTGATCGATCGGATAAGTAAGCCTGGTTCCAAACAAGCGTTGAATTTGGAAACTTTGCGCACTCGCAGAAGCCACGCCGGCGCCGTTGCCAAACTGACGGAAGTGATCGATGGAAAACGTCGTATCAAAGATAATCCGCCGTTGATATATCACTCTGACATCGCCACAGCAGATGCGATGAATCAGGTTTTTCTTTCGTACCTGAGTTCGCTCTGGGAATCGCGACAGCGCTTGCTCCAGCGTTATAGTTTCGTTGATGTGGCCCAGAAAGTGGTGGGTATCGGCAGCGTCGGAACTGCTGCGGCGATCGTCTTACTCGAGGGTGAGGGCGGCGAGTTGGATCAAATCTTTTTGCAAGTGAAAGAGGCGAACAGTTCCGTGCTGGAAAGGTTCCTTGGACAAAGTCAGTACAGGCATCATGGAGAGCGCGTGGTCCATGGACAACGTTTGCTGCAATCGGCGTCCGATCTATTCCTCGGATGGACACAGGGCCCAAGACGCCAGTTTTACGTCAGACAACTCATGGATCACAAAGCGTCTGTGCCCATCGACGAACTTGATGCCGATTCGCTGGCAAATTACGCGGCTGTATGTGGCTATGTTCTTGCTCGTGGACACGCTCGATCAGGCGACCCCGCGGTTATTCACGGCTATCTTGGAACCAGCACCACGTTCGACGAAGCCTTGAGTAAGTTCGCCCTTGCATACTTGAAACAGAATGAGCAAGATTTCTCAGTTCTGTTGAAAGCCATCAAATCTGGTGCTGTGGAGGCTCGCTCAGTCGGTAAGGAATAAGGGAACGAGTGGGTGGACCAGTGACTGAAAGTTCCTTTGCAACATTTCGTCGCAACGGCAAGTCTGCAACGGCAAGTCTGCAACGGCTAGTCTGCAACGGCAAGTCTGCAACGGCTAGTTCGCAACGGCGAGTCTGCAACGGCTAGTTCGGAACGGCGAGTCTGCAACGGCAAGTCTGCAACGGCAAGTCTGCAACGGCAAGTCTGCAACGGCTAGTTCGCAACGGCAAGTCTGCAACGGCTAGTTCGGAACGGCGAGTCTGCAACGGTTAGTTCGGAATAACTAGTCCGGAGCGTCCCATTGTTTGTGCTTTTCAATCGACTTTAGATTACATTTGTGTTTTCCGAACCGCTCGATCCATTTGTTTCGCTCTGATTCGGTCCAGCCGCCCATGTTGATCACTACGTACGAGAGTTTGGGAAGAGTAAGAAGCGGTTCGAGATCTTCGGGCTTTATTGAACAGTCGGCTATGAAAAGAAGCTCGAGGTTCTTGAGCTTTACGAGGTGTTTTAAGCCGTCCCCTGTGATGGCTTTATTTCCACTCAATGTCACATATGTGAGTGAGGGGCACTTGGATATCGATTCTAAATCTCGATTGGTTAGGTTGTCGTTCTTGCCCCCGAACGTAATAAGATTTGGGCAATTGGGAATGATCGACACCACGGAAGATGCGTTGCGTGTTTCCCCTATGTCTAAGCATTTCAGATTCTTCAGCACCTTGAACGTTACGAGATCCTTTCCATCGAATCCCTTCGGGACACCCAGAAACTCGAGATTGTGAAAACTGTCGATGTCCGCATTTTTGAAGCCTTGTAAGCCCACGGCGCTATCATGCAGGTCTAGTTTCTTGAGCGCGTTGAGATGGCGCAGATAGACCATGAACTCGTTGGGATATTGATGCACAGCTCCAAGTTCAGGCTCTAGTACGCTCATGCCGTTGGAAGTAACCACAAAACCGCTCAAGTCACCATTTCTGAAGTGAGCAAGCACACTGGGATTATTCAAAATGTCGTTGAACGATATGCTTAAAATAACAAACTCATCAGGCGAGATTTGATGCGGCTTTCCGTCAGCATTCAATTTTTTGCCAAGGCCGTGGATGAGGTCGTTCGTGACTATAATGGTTGCTCCTGTCCCGGGATTTGGAATTGAGCACACCCTGCTGTGTGTGTTCGGATTCGATTGAATGTAGAACTCATATCCCATAGGTGGAGGCACAAAGGAAACACCTTCATTACGTGGAATGTCCGGTGCTTGTGCTGTCTTCGGGGAGCGTCCGCCATCAGAAATTGTTACTCCTATCGCAAGAGCTGAGGCACAAACCATGATAATGAATAATGCTCCGAGGGTCGTTTTCACCCTGGTTCTAAGCTTTCGGTGCTGTGTTTTGCTGTTTGGACGGATCGCAGTTTGGGCTCGCTGAACATCCGTCACGTCGATGGCTAGTTCACCGCAGGTTTGGAAACGCTTTTCAGGGTCTTTGGCCAGGACTCTCTGTATTGCGTGCTCGAGAGGCTCTGGGAAAGTGTCCCCAAGGCTGGCTTCTTTCAACGTCGGTGGTCTGGCACTTCCATGCAGCATCATGGTCCGAATGGCAGAGGAGCCCGCAAATGGAGGAGTTCCGGTAAGCATTTCAAAAAGAATACACCCGAGTGAATAAATGTCACTGCGGGCGTCAACCTTTGCACCTATACACTGCTCAGGGCTCATGTAGAGCGGGGTTCCGAATATCTCACCAGTTTTCGTGAGAGTCTGATCAAGATTTTCCATCTCGATTTTGGCTATACCAAAGTCGAGAATCTTAGCAATGACATTGTCCGGATCCGAAGTTTGCCGAGCGAGAATGACGTTGCTGGGTTTCAGGTCTCGGTGAACGATACCGTGTTCGTGTGCATATTCCATGCCGGAGCATAGGGCTAGAAAGATCGGAGTTGCTTCTCCAAGAGGAAGTTTGCCACGCCTTTTAATAAGCTGGGCTAGCGTTTCGCCTTCAAGATACTCCATAAGAATAAAGGGCTGGTCGCCCAGTACCCCGAAATCCAGCGCCCTGGCAAGATTTGGATGCTCGAGCGCGACGGCTACTTTCGCTTCATTTCGAAACCGGCGGACGGTTGCTTCATTGGCGGCGATCCGATTCAACACTTTGAGTGCTACCGGCTTGCCGAGCAAAAGCTGTCTCGCTTTATAGACTTTGCCGTATCCGCCTTTGCCGATGAACGACTCGATTTCGTAACGCGAATCGATGATCGTTCCAGGCGGGAGAGTCCAATCTTGAGTCGATTTATCCAACTCTTGTTGGCGTGGTGATTGCCGCTGGACTTCTGGTTCATCAGAGGCGCGGATGTTCATCTCATTTGTCTGCTGCTCGCGCCAGTCCATTGAGTTCCCGCGGTGATATGGATGCAAAGAATATACCCAGCCTGGCGCAGGAGTTCGAAGAAAGATGAAATCTAGGCGAATATCCAGGTTTGGAAAGTCAACCGAATTCGGTTGAGCATCACAAAGCAAGATTGACCGCAGATGAAACGAGATGGAAGAGCTTCTGGTTTTCAACGCTCAACCGAATTCGGTTGAGCATCGGGTGAGAAATCCGCTCAAATTGGTTTCTCCAAAGACCGTTACCGTCTTATAAACGAATAAATCACGAATCCAAGCCTTGAGATTTGGGGAGTATCCGGTCGGATTTGCGGGTCCTGTCCGCCCGGCCCATATATAAACAATAAAGGTCCTGTTTAATGTAATAGTCCGGCCGGGAATAAAATGGCTGATCCGTTCTAATAGTTAAGGTTTTGAGCGCTGAATCCCGACGGCACGACGAGTACTGCCAATAAACAGCTTCATTGGGTGCTGCCGAGGCTTCCCAGCCCGCCCTCAATGAGCGATATCCATTATTTGATGTCCCAGTCACTGGAAGACAGGGGACATAGCTTCGAGATATGTTGGACTTCCCCAGGTTCGGGCACGGAGTACGTGTTGTCGGTGGAAGCGAG
>Ga0206838_10098_pt2 | contig 14685 bp, 13 predicted proteins | sample Alteio_BWOrgCont_26_FD_152879 | JGI IMG/M metagenome (GOLD analysis project Ga0206838, IMG submission 152879) | Enriched cells from forest soil in Barre Woods Harvard Forest LTER site, Petersham, Massachusetts, United States -... | ecosystem: Environmental > Terrestrial > Soil > Temperate forest >...
GGCTAAGACCCGCCGGGCTTTGTCATGTTGCCAGAGCTCTACGCCACTAATGCCGGTATCACGCTGATCGCTTCTGGATGAAAGCGCGCTTCGTGTTCGTAGATTAGACTGCCGCTCATCGTGTGTTGGGGAAAGTTGGAGAGGGCTCGGGCTTGGTTTCTTCCCACGTCCATAAGGGCTATGCGCAGCCCCTTTCCCTCGTTAGGATGGCAGGACCATAAGCAGTCCGCAGAATAGAAGTTGGCATTCTGCAGCATGAAACTTGCCTGGTCTTCTCCCGTCCTGGCTATGGCTCGAACTTCCAACCCTCGCACGATGTCCATCTTTCCGCCTGATGGAAACGTGACGTTGTACTGTTCGCTGACGTGCCGTTCTCCCAAATTGCGCAGGGCTTGACGGGCTCTGTCAATGTCTTTTGGTGAGAATGAGAGGTCGACCTGAACGGGCTTGCGCCCTGCCAAACAGTCACGAATAGCCCGACCGTATACTACCGGCTTGAACTCCTTCGTGCGCTCCAGCAGCCAGCAAATGTCTTCGGGCAAGGGCAGTGGAAACGAGCGTTCGGCGAACATCTCTCCCACGAACGTGATCGGTTTGCCCCAGACAGCTGGGGTATCGCGATGAATGCTCAGAGTTCGACCCTTAAGCTTGGCTGCCGATGCCGCTCTGGGCGGATTAGGGCTGTCAGGCTGAGGAAGGTTCATTCTGAAACATTTTTTGGCACCCGTGAGCGAGCTTTCGTGATACCGCTTCAGGTATTCGAGATAGTGGTGAGAAAACGGGCGCCGGCTCACTTCGACGTCGGTGAGTGCGATATCGTGGCTGTCATGTCGCTGGTTGCCCGTGACGCAATAAGGTTCTACGCCATCGTGTACGCAAACGAAGATGTGGCCGTTGTTGTCCCTGTACGCCAGGCAGATATCACGCAGGCGGCGGAAGGAGAGAGGTGGAAGCCGCCTGTCGCTGGTAATATCGGTGCGCTTGCGGAAGTAGAGCAACTCGCCATGCGGCTCTGACACGGGATCTGGATCGGCCAGATCGATCCGCCAGGGATCGATCATGTTCGCCGCCACCTCTTCGAAGAGCAACCCGACAGCTTGTATACTGCCATCGGGGGTGGTTCCGTATATTCGCATGAAGGATCCTTTCGCGCGATGGAGCCGCTTCGCTTCGCGAAAGGGCTCCGTCCTATGCCGCCAGGCAGCGGCTGGTTGAGATGGTTTTCGCCGGTGCGATGAGTCCGCGAATGGGCCGGACAATTCTCAAGCCTTCTTCGGCTTCTGTAGAGCAGTGGCGGTCGGCAAGGGGGCCGCTTCCACGCATTTCGAGAAGTTGTCCGCGGCCTACCGCCCTCGTTTGGGCATGGGCCAGGTCGAAGAAGGCGATGCGAGTGCCCCGCACCATATTTGGTGCGCTGCAGTGTAGTCCAGCCACAGTCGAAAACCCGCATTTCGTAATATTCGGCTTGCGGTAGAGATCCTGCATCTTTTCAGTCGACTCAGGTTCCATTATTTGGTAGGAGCCCAGGGAGGTAACGAAGTCTGCTCCAGATTCGTCGGAAGACCTTGAAACACCAGGCCGAGAGGCTAGCTTCAATTTGGCTTCGCCACTGACCGACTTGGTGATCCAGACTTCAATCAATTCGGGAATCTCTCCCGCCAGTACCTGCCTGATTGCTTGACCCGATACGACCGGATTGAACTGCGCCAGTTCGCGCAAAATCCAGTTGATAGACTCTGGCAATCTGATCGGGAGATCGCGCTCCGAAAGCATTTCGCCCATAAATAGCGGCGCTTCTATGACCATAGGCAGATTGTCGTCGTCGATAAATGAGACGTTTCTTCCCTGCTCGAGCGGGACTTTGAAGGCAAGGACATTGCCGATGATGGTCACGCTATCTGCCGGCTGCGGGGGGAAGAGATCGAAGGAGCTTTCTTTGGTATCGACCACGAAACATGTCTCGAATTTTGCCGCTTCAGTGAGGTAGAAGCGGAGGTGATCGCAGAAGGAGCGGTCGCTGGGAGTCGGCGCATAGAGAAATATGCGTTTGTTTATGCGTTCACGCTTGGTCTCGCTGCGCATGCAGAAGACTCTCTCGCCGTCATGCTGGCAGAGCACCGTTTCCTGGTCGTTGCGATAAGCGAAGGCGACGTCGCGCAGCCGGCGGAAGTGAAGCGAGCGCTCGCCGACCCGGTAGACGACCGGGTCAGGATCGAAGAGATCGAGCCGCCACATGTCGATCTGGTTGTCGACAATCTCGTCGATGGTAAGCTGCACTTCGACCATCTCTTTGTCTTTGGTATAGCCCATTACCTGCATTTTCGTCTCCTAGCCGCTATTGGTCGCGCTTTGAGATATGGGGGACTCTTGTGTGGTTTCGGGAACAGAAAGAGGCAACAGTTCGGGAAGAAGGAATGCGTATCCTCTTGCGCGATACAATCGCCGATACTTCAGGGCGTTCCCGATGTCCTTCTTCAACGTTTCCGCATTGACAGCTACTGCCCTTCCGCGAGACATGTCGTGGAAAGCTATGCGGGTTCCCACGATTTCGTCGACGCTCTCCGCATATAGATCATCGAGTGAATAGTGAGGGTCCGGCTCCCTTCTGCCGTAGAGCACTTTTACGCTGATGGTTCCTTTGTTGCGGAGCTTGAGCCTGAACTCGTGATCCTCGGTTTTAGTTTTCCTGGGTCTGAGACGAGTCGCTGCTCTAAGCTTGGCTTCGACAACTGTCGAGCCGTTCATGATGTCGGGGTGGAGCACTTCGACACGAACGTGCGGAAATGGCTCATTTAGAAAAAGCCTCTCCAGGTTGTGATACATCCAGACGCGCGGCTGGAACTCTTGCAGTGCCCTGAGAACGAAGTTGACCTCTCTGGGAAGCTTCGTGGTCAACCTGATCTCATCGAACATGCTGCCGACAAGGTTTACCGAACCATGCCACGTTCTCCGTTGTGGCAGCGTGAACCTGAGGGTGGTTGCATGCAAGACCATGTCTTTGGCCGGCTCAATGGTGAGGAAGCGACTCGGTCCATTTTCGCCACCCGTTTCAGAATCACTTTCCTGGAGGAAGTTGCACAGGTGTTGAGCAAACGGTCCATCGGCTGGAATGAGTTTTCCAGCTTCGATGATCATCGGATGGGCACCACTTCTGGTAGTCTGGGCTGTCTCGGTCCTCATACAGGTTTCGCCCCGGTCGTCTTTGATGCAGACGACAGTTTTGCCGTTGAGGCTGTAGGCGAAGGCGACGTCTCCAAGCTTGCGAAAATACAAGGTCCGGTCGCCATGCGGAAGGGCGATCGGATTCGGGTCGCACAGATCGATCCGCCAGGGATCGATCTTGTGTTTGACGATGACCTCGGGCTGCAGGTCTACCTGCACGAGAGTCTTCTCGTCCGTATATCCGAACACTTTCATGTCAGTTCCCTTCTCAGGCGTATCCTGCTGGCTCACGCGCCAGCAGGATTGATTTGAGATCCTGCCGAGCCGAAACTCTTTTTCGTCTCGTTTAGGCTGCCAACTTTCTCGTTACGCTGGAAGCTCTTTTCTTCTTTGCTCTCGGCAGAGCCTTTGCGTTGAAGTCGATAGAGGTGCGAATGTCCGCTTTGTTCGAGAGAACGAGCGGTTCGAGCGACCACCCATCGTCGAAAATCAGTTGTAATTTGTCCATACTGTCCAGGGTGGTGGCAGATTCCTGAGACGCTAGCGACAGAGCTCGGACTTTGCGCCTGGGAATGTCGTACAAGGCGATACGAGTAGCATGCACCTGATTGACGCCTGTCGCGTACACGCCGCCCGAAGACAGCTCTTCGAACTGAGTCAAATGCCCGGGGCTCTGCAAACGTGCCAGAGTTCCGTCGAAAGAACTGGAGAGAACGTAATACATGACACCTGAGTGTTTGTCAGTGAAGTGGACGTGTCCAGAGCTGCCGAACTTCTGGACATGAAACGGAACTTGCTTGGCCACGACTTCGAGTCTGCTCTGGAAGTCCGCCATGCGAGCAGGCTCCACGTACATCTCGATCATGTCCCAATCGAGCCCCGCCATCACCTGCTTGAGCGAGCGCGAGCTAATCACCGGGTGCAGGTCTGCGAAAGTCTTGAACACCCAGTTGATCTCGTCAGGGAGATTGAGGGAGACCGGCACGATGTCGAACATCTCGCCGGTGAAGACGGGCAAGCCGCGATACTGCTTGACGAACATCGTATCGTGGTCGTAAACTTCCACGGCAGAGGCGCTCAGCTTGACCGCTTCTGCGGCTCTGGCATATGCGAACGGCTTGTCTTGCTCGATGCCGTGCCAGGGCATGTAGCCACCGTTGTTCCAGAAGTTCAGCAGATGCTCATTGAAAGAGCCTTCGCTGTTGCGCGGGTTAACGATGCGGACATCGCTTTTGAAGAACTTCGCCGTCTCGCTTTCCAGGCAGGCTGTCTGGACGCCGTCGTGCATGCAGACGATCGTGCGTGAGCCCACCTGGTATGCAAAAGCGATATCTCGCAACCTGCGGAAACGCAGAGTCTGTCCGCATGGGGTGGTGTAAACGACGGGGTTGGAGTCGTACAGGTCTAAGCGCCATGGATCGATCTGTTTGGTCAGAACCGTCGCCATGGGTACGTTGACTTCGATGACCTGCTTATTTTCGTTGTAGCCGAAAATCCACATGGGGTTCCCTTTTCAAATGTGCTCAGGACACGGCGGCTTGGGGGTGAGTGTCATGAAGCCAGACTCGATCTCACTCACCGCTTTTGACCGTCGGCGTTTGGTTCAACTTCTTGTCCAGAAAGATTGTCGGCTCCAGCGACCAGCCTGCTGGTATTTCGAGCTTAATGCTGGTTTTACTTGTCTCTCGCGTCTGAGATCCGACAGATACCGCTCGCATTCGAAATCGCGATATATCGAAAAGGGCAATCCGAGTGGCATGCACCTGATTCGCTGCGGTGGCGTAAACGCCATCGACGGAGCCGTGCCAGAACTCGTGATCGTTCGGATCCCTAATTACTTCAGCTGTCAGCGCAGGCTTGGCCATGAAGACTCCGTAGGTGTGGCCTTCGTACATGAATCGCTCCGGGTCGATGAATTTGATCCCCGGCACACTTTGTCCTAGGTCGCGAAATTTGGTTTCCTGCTCGGGATCGATGCAAAACTCGATGGCGCCGAAGCTGTCTCGTTCGGCCAGAGCCTGACGGAGATGGCTTCCTTGCAGTAAAGGTTGCACGTCTTTGAAGGTTTCGAACAACCAATTTACTTTGGCTGGCAAAGCGATAGAGATCGGCATGGTTCGAAACATCTCACCGGCGAACTTGGGATAATTTCCGAAGTATCTCCTGGCTTGATCCGGATATGACTGCCTGAGGTCAACGTTTGATCCGGAGAGCGTCACATCGGCGTGGCTTTTTGCCACTCCGAACCACGCGCCCTTAATGCAGTTCCATGACGCCCAGCACTGATCCGTGAGTTTATATAGAGATTTGAGATGCTCGCTCAAGGGCAGCGCGCTCTGACGTGCATTGCGCAGGCTCATTCTCTTTGAGTCGTACTCGAACTGATCGCTTTCCAGGCAGGCGGCTTGCGAGTCTTCGAGCATGCAGACAGTGGCTTTGTCGCCCAGCCAATAGGTAAAGGCGATGTTGCGCAGTTTGCTGAAGAACAGCTCCTCTTCATCGATACGCAGAGCCACCGGTTCCGAATCGAAGAGGTCGACACGCCATGGGTCGATCTGTTTGTCCAGTAGCGTCTGCACTGGAATATCGATCTGGCGAACCTGCTTGTCGTGGTTGTATCCAAAGATTTTCATCCGTGCCCTCCTCCGCCTTGTTTTTTTTGGTTTGTTTTTTTTGGTACTGAATATGATACCGAGCCGGCGTTTTGTTGCTACACTACGCCGGCTCGGTTCCACTAGGCGGCCAGAGCCGCTAGCGCTCTTATGCGTGTCGTCAAGTCAACGGGGCGATCCTTGTTCACCAGGAATCCGGACCTCGTCCTCTGGTAGTTGGGATTGCCGTATACCGGTGACTCGAGGGAGAAGCCTTGCGGTCCCGCGAACCTGGCATCATCGCCGGTCATTGTCCAATAGAACCTTTGACCCCACAGTGACACAGCTCTGCTGCGCCGCCGGGGAATGTCGAAGAGAGCTATTCTCGACGCCGCCAGCTGATTCACGCCTGTTGCATAAATGCCGTCGGAGGACATGACAGTACTCCCGACGTTCGGTTGGGGCGTGCTGATGCGTTCCCTCTCTTCTTTCATCGATGTACCGCACACGCCATAGCGGGAGCCATTTTGCGTAAAGCACATGTGCTCGTCCATCATCTGGCTGATGTTGGTGACTCCGAGTTCTTTTTCATGGTTGACGAGATAGTCATAGAGCCCTGGCATTTCACTTTGTTCCACGTGCATGATCTGTGCGTCGTAATCGAGGCCGGCCACGCACTGCTGAAAACGGTGACCGTCGACGATCGGATTCAGGTGGCCAAAGGTGCGGAACAGCCAATTGATGTTCTCCGGCAGAGTCACCGGCAGGGACAGCATCCTGAACATTTCTCCGGTGAAGAGAGGATTGCCTTGCATGTCGTCAGGAATAGGAGCGGGGTCCTTGTCCAGAAAGACCGTGCTGCCAGTGATTTTGACTGCAGCAGGGTCTCTCGGGGGGAAGACGAGTTTGTTGTGGTACCAAGTCAGTTTCAGAAACCGCCGCAGATGCTCGTTAAAGCTGTCTTTGCTCGGGCTCGGGTTGAAAATACGCAACCGGTCATCGGTGGTGTCGCAACTGTCGGCTTCCAGGCAGATGCTTTCGGCTCCGTAGTGCACGCACAGCATTATCTTGCGGTCACCGAAGTAGCCGAAGGCGACCGGACGGAGGCGACTGAACCGAAGCTCCATGTTCTTGCCGCAATTGCAAATCACGGGATCGGCGTCAAAGAGATCGAGGCGCCAGGGATCGATTTGCATAGCGATAATCGTCTCGTCCGGAACGTCTACTTCAAATACACGTTTGGATTCGTCGTAACCAAAGATCCACATGGCATTTTCCTGCTGCCCGAGCAGCAGTCCCTGGTTTGTACGATTGGTTTCGGTGCTGTAAATACAATCGGACGAGACAACGGAGGAGCCGTCAAAGTCCGAACCGTGGCCCATCTTGGTTCTGACGTTGTATGAATGGGCCGGTTATGCGGGACAACTATTTGGTCCTCTACTCATGACTGGGCTCAAGAATCACAACCTCGTAGAGGCTGTTGATCTGGGGTGAGAGTGGAGGAGGTAGCTTGGTGCTGTTGTTCTTGTGAGGCTTAGCAGAGGAGACATGGGCTTTTTTCTAACAAGAGATATGGCTTTAAACCTATTACGGAATGTTCTCGGCAATCGCTTTACATCCGGTAAAAATGCAAGCAGGTGCCGGTTTTGTAGCTCTTGAAAACCGGGCAGGGGTGGAACTTTGGTCGAGAACCCTGTTGAGGTGAACACCATGCATGAACGGCTTCTCATCACCGTTTCCGCCTTTATGAGTGGAATCTTCGCTAGTCTCGCCGCACTAGCAGAGCATCTTCAAGCGTCGGATGAAATGGACCTAAGAATACCCGTGCCACTGCTAATGGTGCGAACCATCAGGCAAGCTTTCCCGATTAGCCTGGGTTCATGCTTGTGGGGGCGCCATATATGGCGCCCCAACAACAAGAGGCTGGAGTGGATTTACGTGAGCCGCGCCAGGCAAAAAGTTCGTCACTCTGGTGCAAATGGTGCCCTTAACTCTGTAGGGTAGAGGTATCTCCGATTTTCCCCCACAGTTTCCTTTCAGTTTCTAACCCAAGAGCCCTTCCCGCTAAGACCCAAAACCATCAGCAACTTTCCGCAAGTCTGGAGAGCTGGAGTTGTTTGGGCTGGGTACCTTTTGCAGCTGTTCAAGAAGAGAAATCGAGGAGTCAAGAATGCCTAAGTACACAGGCGGTGAGTTTCTCGTCATGGGTGTTCCTGGTGAAACCCTGGACGAGAAGACGATATCCGTCATCAAACGAGTGCAGCCCAGTGGCTTCATTCTCTTCGCGAGAAACATCAAGTCGCCGGAGCAAGTGCGCGCTCTCAACGATCATTTGCGCAGTTTAGTCGAACACGAACCCATCATCTGCTTGGATGAAGAAGGCGGACGAGTGTCTCGGTTGGCGCCCTTGCTGACGCAGCGCTCGCCCAGCCCCGGTGATTTGAGGCGATACGACGACGCCTATGCTATACGCCGGCACGGCAGCACCAGCGGTCGCCTCCTCAAGCTTCTGGGGTTCAACTTGAACCTGGCGCCGGTGCTCGATATCGAAGTCTACGACGACCCCTACATCGTCAATCGTCCCTGGGGTGTTACCGCCTTCGAAGCGTATCTGAAGGCAGAGCAATACCTAATCGGCATGCGCCGTCAAGGCGTACTCTCCTGCGGCAAGCACTTTCCTGGTTACACCGAAGCGGAGGTCGACCCGCACAAAGCACTGCCAGTAGTGGCTTTGAAGATGGAAGATCTGCACGCCAGGGAGTGGTTGCCCTTCAGAAAATTGCATCGCAAGCTGGATTTGATCATGACGGCTCATGTGCTCTATCCTCTCATCGACAAGACCGGCATTCCGTCGTCGCTTTCGCCGGCGCTGGTGCGCCATGTCTTGCGCGATGATTGGAAGTACGATGGTTGCATCATCACTGACGATATCGATATGGGCGCCATCCGCAACGAGTACGGCGTCAAGGATGCTTGCCGTATGGCATTCGAAGCCGGCAACGACCTGGTGCTCGTCTGTCACAGCTTGGATGCGGTGGAAACAGTCGCCGACGCTCTGGCGAATGTTTCTCACCGCACCCAAGACGAGTCATATAGGCGCATTCTCAATCTGCGGGCCAAGCTCAAGACGCCGCCTGCGTTTACGCAGAAAGCGTTTTGCCGCCTCGACTGCGAGATTGAGAAGCTGTATAAGCAGGTGGCGTGTTAGAGCGCCAGGAGCGCGGCGAAGGTTAAGGGAACCCGGTTTCGGGCGATGCATGGGTCTTCTGCAAGTCAACCTTGTGACCATACATCGCCCGGATTCTTTTCCATGTGCTGAAGTGCCACTGTATGTGGTGTCGCCGGTGCCGGTTGTCGCCCGATTCTTTCTACGTCTTCACCATAGCCGTCGTTTGGGCTTAACCGAGCTGTAGTTATAATCGCCAGATTCCTGCCCTCGATATTTTGGGGTAGATAACTATATAGTGACGTATAGCGAGCAAAAATCGACATTTAAAGTCTTGCGGCCCTATGCTAATTGATAACTAGCTGACCCTGATCGCAGATCTGTTTGATCGATTGCACTCCGATGGCACAGTGACAGCTTTTAAGGTAACTCGTCTCACATAAATCCCTGAGCAGCTTCGTCCGCGACTAAAAACTCAATGCCACTACAGGCGGTGCCACGCGAGAAATTTTTTTATTGAACCGACAGTTGCGAGCGGGAAACCGGTAGATTGCACGGTTTCCCGCTTTGCAGTCTATTGCGCGTCATTCAGGAACCTAACCATTTGGGACGGGTTCCTACGCCGAATGTCGCTCTGAGCGTCAGATCTTCGTGAATTCCCAGTCGCCGCCCGAATGAGCGTCACGCCAGCAAACTTGCCAACCCAGACTGGCAATCGCATTCTTGAACGGCTCAACATCACCGAGGTCGTTGATGCTGATAGTGAAAAGACCGCGGCGATCTTTGGCGATTTTATCTTTGATGCGGTCAAGCGCGGGTTGCAGCTTCGGATCGAGCTCCTCCGATTCGTCGATCGGTATGAAGGACCAGTCGCTGCCGCCAAGCACTACGACGCACTCAGCGCGCCAATGGAGGACTAAGAGCACAGGCTTGAGCTCTTCCACATCGTTGGCGCCCCTGAACTCGTTTGCGCTGATTTTGAAGGGCCGGTTTCGCGATGCGGCAATGCGCTTCTGAATAAGTCCGAATGACGCCTGAAGCGCCGGCTCGACCGGGATATTGCTTGGCGAATTTGTCCCACTCATTTTCATCTCCTCTGTTGTGATGTCAAAATCGACATGTCTTACAGGAAATGTAAGAAGGGCCCGCATGCCGGTTTGAACCCCTCTTCCATTTCCTTAAGTTGTTGAGAATTAACCGGCTCCTCCCGACCGCATCGTTCCGATGAAGAAGAAATAGAACAGGCTCAGGCCGATAACCAACGTGATGGCGCTGTAATAGGCGTAGCCCATTGCCTGTTCCGGATAGGGCGAGTTCATAGTGCCAGCCCAAATGCCGACGCTGAGCAGGCCGATCACGCAGACGAGTGCGAGAACACCGGGAGCGAAAATTTGTAGCACCGACTGGTTTCTTTGACTGCGGAACCGCGTGCCAGAAGCCGGGGCCATTACAATGGGTACGAGGAAGGTGCTCAAGCAGAACAGACTCAGCAGCGAGTATGACACGCTGTTGCCGTTGAAGCTCCAGGAGTAAGCAATGATGTCTCCGATCACGCTTGAAGCGATTAGGAAGCCGGCAGCCGACCCCAGGTCGCCCTTATTCGGCCGCTTGGATCTCTTCTCCATCTGCAACAATCCCCAGCTTAATGCCGAGGCGACAACGAGCTGAGTGGGAATACCTACCAGAGATGTCCATACCATTGTTCTGTCCTCTTTCGGTTTAGTGTATATGGTGCCCTACTTCTACCTTTTCCAGTGAGTTCGTTTCTCGTGGCAGACAAGCCAGAACAGCGACTGTCTGACACGGGTTGAACACGCACCGTCCTGAGCGGCTCTGGTGTTGCTCGCAACAAGCAGTAGGCTGATTTCCTGAACGGGTGATCTCAAAACATAGGAGAAGATGGGTACTCGTACGGTGCCAATTTCTGGGTGGCAGAATCAACTTCTTATTCGTGGAGCTACGAAGATGAAGAATGGCGCGACTCGCGTTAGCCGGATTTAAGTCTTGGCGAATTACCAGGTTGAGCATCCACACCACCCGCCTCGGTCACCGATGACCAAGATCCGCCATTTGTCGCGGGGTTAGCATGGTGCGTAAAGTGTGCGGAAAACACTCATTATGATGGTTTCACCGGATGAACCTCCACTCATAAACACCTAGTCTAGTAAGCACACTCTTCCGACCCACCTCTTACGCCTAACCTCCAAAACAGACGGCTATCTCACACATTTCTTACCACTGCAGGTGGTGCGGAAGCCCATGAGTGTCAAAACAAACCATCAGGAGCAATGCAATGTCCAAAGTCTCTGTGTTCACATCCTTCACCGGTGGAACCTGGCGCACAACTTCGTTGGCGAACGTCGCCATCAGGCTGAATCAGCGGATGAAGCGCGTCGCCGTGCTAGATTTCGACTATCGCGACCCGAATCAGCAGCGGCGTTTTGCGCAGTATATGCCGGCCAACGCACGTAACAAGCCGGGTTTGTACGAACTGATGGACGTGGTAGCACGCAACTGTTTTGTCGATCTTTCGGCGGCGATGACGACGCTGACGAACGACATCGACCTGATCAATGCCTCAACAATGTTTCGTCCCACCCCGGAAATGAGCGTGGACGGTGGTCCTTCGCACAATGAAGAGCGGTTCGTGGAGCTCGCTCAGCGTACATTGCCGGCGCTTTTGGGACTGTTCGGCAAGAGGTACGACCACATACTGATCGACGCTCCCTGCGGCGACAACCCCGTCAACCGGCTCTTGATGCTCTGCGCCGACAACGTAGTGTTCCACGTCAACCAGAGCGAAAGTAATCTGGAGCGTGGGCTTCCATTGGTCAGCCTTCTGCTTTCCAAAAGACGTGCCGACGGAAAGGGCGATTTTCGCTTCTTGCCGGTGGCGGTGAATAGCACAAAGCACGAACATGCACTCAACGCAGCATGGATCAGCGGGTCAACCACCGATGGTGGTCGTCCTGTCCATGGATTGGGATATGTTCCGAGAATCACGAAGTGGTACGCCGAGAATTATAACGGCGCCGAACTGCCGAACTACCGCTGGTGGGCTGTGCCCCATTACCCATACTACGCCTTCCGTCCCGAACACTTCGAGGCGATGAGAACTCCTCACGTGGATCACGGCGAGCCGGCTTATTTCTACAACCTACTCGCTGAAGATCTCTTGCGGTAACGAAGGGAACCATACGCGGAAGTTTGTCACACCTGCGTACGGAATGGTGCTACAACGAAACGCTCCGTCCAAGCAACTTCGATATAATCCCTAAGGCTGCGGGTTCGCCAAGATGCACCGGCAGTGGTCGCACAACCACTTGCCGGTGCCCCTTCACTCTCTTCTTCCGACTAAACTTGTACTCTCATGATGGACGATGGGTCCCTTTGGTGTTTCAGTCTTTTGATGGGATATGACGAATGCAACATGCTTTTCAAATCAGCAAACGCCCCTTTTAAAAAAAATTGCCACTATGGCACCACCTGTAGTGGCACTGGTGGATGCGGAAATAAAATTTTGCGCGCCTAGCTATTCGTCGATATAGTTGATATCAAGTCAGCTCTAGCTCTAGATTTTCGCAGGTTTCGCAACGCGCATGATGCCAATCACTGCCGGAAGTCTGTCGGAAGGTGGGTGGCGAGAATGGTACCGCCCATTATGGCAACAGATAGCACCTTATTATGGTCCGGCCTAATGGTTGGATGCTTGAAACTGCGGGCTGGCGCAAGCCGCGCCAGCTTGTCAGGAGGTTAGATTCAGGTCAGGTGGATGATAGCTGTTGTTCTTTAGCCATGCGCACATCCGCGGTTACAACAGACATCGCTTGCAGTGAGCTGGTTCAAATTCGTTCATAACATTAGAGTACGCCACACGGGGCTTCGTATCCTGAGTTGCCTTCCATCCTTTCTTCCCAGGAGCCCAACCAGAACCAGAAGTACCAGCGTCGCTCCGTTGCGCGCACAATTAGAGAGCACTGGCGTTTCGATACTGTTGTGCCGGAAGGCGAAAACCAAGCATCTCCAGACGACGAATCAAAGGAAAGCCACAGCCAAAAAGCATCAGCCCTCGAGCTGCTCTGCGCCTATGGCATCAGGCTTTCAACTCGTTGTGGTCGAGAGCAAACCTTGAAAAGGAAAACAGCTATGTCAACGCAAGCAAACGATGACCTGATCATCAACGTCAAGATCACAAACGGCGAACTCTGTCCGCGAGACACGGACGGCGGTTTCGGTATCGTACTCTATTGGTTGGGCGCAGATGGCTCGAAAGGCGTCTGCAACTTCTCCTGCTTGAAGGATGAAAGCGTCGGAGGCATCATCGCCGGTATAGTGGAAGTGGTCGGGTGCTCCTCCTGGGAGCAATTGCGAGGCAAATTCGCCCGGCTCAAAATGGTTCCCGAGCGCAATGATGGCGTTAGTCGGCAATGTCGCGGCGCCCTGGCCCTGGGCCACATCATTGAGAACCGCTGGGTCTCAACCGGCCACTACTATTGCGCAGATCTGTATGAGAGAAACTGAGGTCTAGTAGCGAGACGGGAGGCTGGTGCGCGCCGGCTTCCTCCTTGCTCTGAGTAAGACGCGGGCTGCCTTGCTGCCCGCGAACTAAAGTTGAAAAGGAAAAGCCATGTTGGCTTATCACAACCGCAAAGGGATCAAAGAGTTCTACCTGGATCGCGTACGGGCACACCGATGCTCGAACGATATCGTCCAGGGCTATGGCTATTGGGATAACGGTCGGGGCTGTGCTGTTGGATGCACGGTCCACAGTTCCGACGTGCGGGCTTACGAACGTGAGCTCGGCATCCCCATGGAGTTGGCGCGCCTGGAAGACATGCTCTTCGAGCAGCTGCCGCGCGAGTGCGCCAACCTGTGGCCCGAGAGGTTCTTGGAGGCGATTCAGCCCGGCGCCGATCTGTCCCAGGTTCGCTCGCAATACACCCACTGGGTCCGACATGATCCTGAGTGTTTAGAGGCTCTTACGTTTCCAGGAATCGTTGCGATCGAATGGGCGACACAGCGTTTCGGCGCTTCCGCCAAAACCAATGTCTATATAAGGCAGTCTGACAAACTGTTGGAACTGCTAAGGGCAGCGTGATAACAACTGGCCGAGGGGTTGGATCTCGTTTCAGCCCCAGCCCTCCCCTCTATGGGCTGTTGTGATAATGAAACGCAACAGCCTTTTTTATTTTCCCCCAAGAGCACCGCCAGCGGTGCCTAATTAAGATAGACCAAAAGTAGCAGTCTACTTAAATATATAGTGATAAAGAAGCTCCGCCAGAATCCCCGAATCCCACGGATTGCTCGACAGGTTCAGGTTTTTGCAACGCTACACTAGCCTGTCCTGGCAGCGCCAAACTGGTATGTTTTGCTGAACGATCGCCCTAAACTGGTATAAATTCGGACTTTGCGACGCTGATTGTACTGCCACCTGACTAGAGGCTGAGAAATCGTAAATCAGCTTGAGCACACAATAGATTGAGAAACAGACCGGATCATCCGTATCTTGAAGCTGTCGCTGTTTCCGATTCCGACTCACCTTTAACCCAAAGCACTAACCACAGGCAAACTCCAGAAGAGCACCTGCGACCCTGGAGTCGCCTGTTTGATGTCGCGTTGGTGAAGTGGCTCGCAACAGCTGCAAATGGATATGGCTGATTTCGCGGGCCTGCATCGGCTGCGAAATCGGCAGTGAGACCAGAGAAAGGCTTAAGCCATGAAAAACTCTTATATGGTGGGTCTAGGAATGACGGTGTTGCTCGCATG
>Ga0206838_10231_pt1 | contig 14597 bp, 8 predicted proteins | sample Alteio_BWOrgCont_26_FD_152879 | JGI IMG/M metagenome (GOLD analysis project Ga0206838, IMG submission 152879) | Enriched cells from forest soil in Barre Woods Harvard Forest LTER site, Petersham, Massachusetts, United States -... | ecosystem: Environmental > Terrestrial > Soil > Temperate forest >...
TGTGCTCGTCAACCTCAAAGAGAAATTAGAGTCGGCTGTGACTTTAAAGCCCGGCAGTTTACCGCCGACCTCTTTACTGAATGCGCCGCTGCACTTAAAAGAAAAACCATTTTCTCAAATCCGTTTTGATGAGTTGTCGCTGTTGGTTGAGCAACGTTTGTTGGATTTTGGTGTTGAAGTCAAGGTGACTGCTGTACATCCGGGGCCAGTGATCACGCGTTTTGAGCTGGAATTGGCGCCGGGTATCAAGGCTAGCAAAATCACCGGGCTCGCCAAAGATATAGCGCGCTCCCTTTCAGTGGCCAGTGTGCGTGTCGTTGAAATTATTCCCGGGAAATCCGTCATTGGTCTCGAGCTTGCCAATGAAAATCGCGAAGTGGTTTCCTTGCGAGAAATTCTCGAATCTACCCAATACGCGCAATTGCATTCGCCAGTGAGTTTGGCGCTTGGCAAAGATATTGCCGGGCTGCCGATCATTGTCGATTTAGCGAGAATGCCGCATTTATTGGTGGCGGGCACGACGGGCTCTGGCAAGTCCGTCAGCTTAAATGCCATGCTCTTGAGCATGCTTTATAAGGCAACCCCGGCAGAGTTGCGCTTCATTCTAATCGATCCCAAAATGTTAGAGTTATCCATTTATGAAGGCATCCCCCATTTATTAACGCCCGTGATCACGGATATGAAAGACGCGTCCAATGCACTGCGCTGGTGTGTGGTTGAAATGGACAAGCGCTATCGTTTGATGGCTTCCTTGGGCGTGCGAAATTTAGCAGGTTATAATTTAAAAGTGCAAGAAGCTGAGAAGCAGGGGAAGCCGCTGACCCCACCTGAGTGGTTGGCAGCCAAGGAAGGCGTATCAGCAACGTTGCAGACGCTGCCCTTAATTGTAGTGGTCGCAGATGAATTGGCCGACATGATGATGGTTGTCGGCAAAAAAGTGGAAGAGTTGGTTGTGCGTCTTGCGCAAAAAGCCCGGGCGGCGGGCATTCATTTAATCTTGGCGACCCAACGCCCCTCCGTGGATGTCATTACGGGCTTGATTAAAGCCAATGTTCCCACACGCATTGCATTCCAAGTGTCTTCGCGCATTGATTCGCGCACCATTTTAGATCAACAGGGCGCTGAGCAATTGCTCGGCCATGGCGATATGCTCTATTTGCCTGCCGGCGCGGGCATTCCCAACCGGGTCCACGGTGCCTATGTTTCGGATGAAGAAGTGCATCGCGTGGTGGCAGCGTGGCAGACGGCAGGCAAGCCTGAATATCTGGATAGCGTGACCGAAGACCTTGAAGAGGTCTCAGAGGCCGATGGCGCACCCAGTGGCGAAGCCGATCCCCTCTACGACCAAGCCGTTCGTATCGTTACCGAATCACGCCGTGCTTCCATTTCTTTAATTCAACGCCGTCTCCGCATTGGCTATAATCGCGCTGCACGCCTCATGGAAGACATGGAAACGGCCGGCTTGGTGAGCACCATGGATTCCAGCGGCTCACGCGACGTCCTTGCCGACCCTGCGCCTTTAAATGGCATGTCTGAGTAAATTCAATTAGCGTTGGCTACTAGTGGGTGTCCGTGGCGTTCTTGCCTTGGGGCTGGTTGTTGTTTCAGGGCTAGACGGAGTTCGTTTTACGGCATGTCCCGGCACCAGCCTGTTAAATGCAAAAGGTAGGTTACTGATATTACTTCCAGGCGACATCGGCTTTGTCTCAGTCTGAGTCCTAGTTCTAGAACGATATTGTTCATATGTATCAGGCCTCGATGGTGATAACTTTTCGGTCATTTGTCTTATTGTGTTTTTCGACAACGTTAATTCATCATGAATATTTTTATATGATTGGCTCAGCTGTGCTGTCGCCTGCTTTTCTTTGCGCAACTCTGCTTGGCATTCTTCTAGCTGCTTTTTTAGTAAAGCGAGATTCTGCTCGGTGGGAGACTCCTTGGCTTTGCTTTGCGGCGCTGTGCTTGGAGTGGGAGGATTTTTTAACGCTACAATTTCTTCCCTAAGGTCGTTTATGATTTGCTGTTCAGCGCGTAAAACGAGGTTGGTGCTGTTATAGAGTACTTCGAGACGCGTATGCTGGTCCTCAAAATACTGCGCCCTCACCCGCTCTTCTGCCACCTTAGTACTTGCGTCACTGACTAAAGTCTCTGCTTTTTTAGTCTTTTCATGTTCATCAGAGAGCAGTTTCTGAAACGGGGCAACAAGTATTTCACTACGATACATCTCTAAACTGTTTAAAAAAACTTTAAACTCTTTGAAAAAGTCATGCTGGCTATCCAATTGGTTGCGCAACAGTTGCAGCTGAGGCTCCACTGCCATATAAGTGCGTATTGGACTGCCTGTTTTATCCAGCGTGACGACATATGCGCAGTCCCTCAGAATTTCGTAGATCGCTTTAAAATGATCGCCATCTTTGCTGTGTGGCTTGAGTAACTTATCGATTTCAAGACGAAAGCTATTATTCTGAGCTTCTACGTCGCTATCTTTAGTTTCATCGAGCTCAGCGAGTTTCAAAAGAGCCTCTTTTTTTGCACTACTTGTATCTCCATAACCCATAAACGAACCCATCAGAGTAATGCTTTGGTGAAGGGTCGAAGCTTCTTTTGGTTGACGAATGTCATTGTAGGCTTTCATTGCGGCCTGAATCAGCGGCTTTAAAGGGGGCATGGGCATGTGTAGTCTCCTTGAGTCATGTGCAAGTAACTATCACCATTGCGGGAATTTTTTGTCGCTCCTCTCAATGACAATAGCAAATTAATATTTTTTTCTCTTGTCATTCTGAGCGCAGCGAAGAGTATTCTCAAATTCAAGCAGATCCTTGATCAGACATTCCGAATGACAAGGCGCCATTAGACCGGCAAATTTGTCATCATCACTGTTTCGTTGTCTTGGCCTAAAAGATAAAAGCGCTTTTTAGCCTTTGCCTTGAAATTGGCATAGTATTTTAAATTCGTTAAAACGTAGATACGCTTATTGCTGTTCCAGCGTTGCCAAAAAGCACTTTCATTAATCAGCCACGCTTGTGTGTCTTGGAAGGACTTGCCATACCAGAGTTCGCGCAGCCAATTATCATTGTGCGCAATGCCAGGATCTTCCCAGTCTGCGACAATGGTGATTCTGCGTTCGAGATAGAGAGGTAGGTCCTGGAAATATTTATAAAAAGTAACAATTTCATCGGCAGGAGTCAGTTGATTTTTGATGTTTAAGGCCAAGGCTTTCGTAGAGTTTTGATTAATAATGGGCGCGCTATTTAGCAAGAGATAGAAGAAAACGAAGCTAGAAACAAAAACCGCCCCACAGATTCCACGAAAGCTTTTATGAAGCCGAAAGTAGAGCAGAATGCCTGTGGTCACTGTAAAGTTCAGTCCGGCAGCTTTGAGGTAAGGCAAGAGCTGCGGTGGAATTTCCAGCGATTGTACCCGCGGAATCCAAAAGCAAACCAGGGCAAAGAGGGCAAAAGAAAAGGTCAGAAGGCTGATTTGCAGGTTTTTGCCGCCCTTGAAGAAGGTTTGCCAGCGTAGGTCCAGGTCGGCGCCGACAAGCAAGGCCAAGGCAGGAAAGACAGGCAGAATATAGCCGATGGTCTTCGAATGCGGAATAGAAAAGAAACTAAAGATTAAAACAACCCAGAGCAATAGATAAAGAGTGCTGGTTTGCTCTTGGCGCTTTTGCCAAACGCGTCGCAGATGACTGAACAAACTTCCGAAGAGGAAGATCGTCCAAGGCAGGAAGCCGGCCAAGACAATCGGGAAATAAAACCAACCGGGAACTTGGTTGTTAAAGTCATTGGTGGATAAAAATCGGGAGATTTGTTGAACGATAAAAAAGAAATGAAAAAATTCTGGATTGGCTTTTTGGGCCAAGATATACCAGGGGAGCACAATGGCTAACAGGATTCCAAGTCCACGCAAAGGCCGCAGTTTTTTAATGTTTCCCCATTGACCCAGCAGTAGGGTCCAGCTACCGATAATGAGTGCAGGAAAGGCAAGGCCAATCAAGCCTTTGGTGAGAACAGCGAGGCCGGCAAAGCAGTAGGCGGCATAAATCCACCAGCGGCTTTTTTCTGCGGGCTCGATTTTGAGACCCAGGAGGAAAAACAATAAGGTGGTGCTGACAAGCACTGCCACTTCAAGATCCAGATTTGCATAATGGGCTGCACCGTAATAGAGGACAGTGCTTGCAAGTACGAGTGCGGAAAGCAAGCCCGCGCGTCGATTAAACAAAAGGCGTCCGGCAATATACACACTCAGGCAGCCCCAAATGCCAAAGAGCGCGGGCCAAAAGCGTAAGGCTGCTTCTTTTAAACCAAACAGCTTCATGGCGCTGGCTTGCAGCCAATAATATAAAATGGGTTTATCTAGAAAGACGACGCCGTTGAGGCGTGGGGTGATGAAGTCGCCCGTGGCGAGCATTTCACGTGCTACCTCGGAGTAGCGTCCCTCATCGGGGGTGAACAGGGGGTAGGAGCCGAGGCCGAAAAAATAGCAAAGGGCTAGAATGCCAGCGATCATGGCCAGGTCCCAGATCCAGGAAGCGTTTTGTGGTCTATTTAATGCTTGAGTGTCTTTAGTCATTATTCTATGCTTTTGTTATGAAACCCATGCCAATAAAAAATGTTATTCTTTGCGCTGATGATTATGGATTAAATGCTGCCATTTCTCAAGGCATTATCAACTTATTGCAGCGTCAACGCCTCTCGGCTGTCAGCTGTTTAACAACCACAGCTTCTTGGCAAGAGCATGCGGCTTGGTTAAAACCTTTCCAAGGGCAGGCTGCTGTTGGTTTGCACTTTAATTTAACAGAAGGCCAGGCGCTTTCACCGGCTTTTATTGAGCGCTATGGAGCGTCATTTTTTCAATTGCCGCGGTTGATTATTCATGCATTTTTACGCCGGCTCGAAGTGGCGGTTTTGGAGCAAGAATGCCAGGCCCAATTAGACCGTTTTGTGGCGGACTTGGGATGTTGGCCAGACTTTATCGATGGGCATCAACATATTCAACAACTTCCTCAGGTACGAGAGGCTGTGCTCCGGGTTTATGAGCGGTCTTTGAGGAATAGAAAGGCCTATCTGCGCTCGGTTTCGAAAGCGGTGCCGAGTCGAGGTGTGGGAGGCAAGATAAAACAGGCGATTATTTATTGCTGCGGTTCCCTGGGTTTTCAACGATTGTTAGAAAAACGAACAATTCCCCATAATACTGCTTTTGCGGGTATTTATTCCTTTAAAGAAGTAGGTGCCTATCCTCAAATGTTCCCGCGATTTTTAAAAAATATCCGCAATCACGGCTTGATTATGTGCCATCCCGGCTTGAATCCGGGTGAAGATTGCGCGGATACTATTGCAAGAGCACGTTTTCAAGAATACTGCTATTTAAGCAGTGAGCAGTTCATCACCGACTGCCAGGCCCAGGGTGTGCATTTGACCCCTTTTCCATTTTAGGGTTTTTCTGCTACCATTCACCGGCATCCTGATCACTGAGGTTCAAGCGCGCGTGAATAAACCGTCTGCTATCGAAAAAAAACTCCTTCACTATACGGGGAAGGCCATTTCTGAATTCAACATGATTCAGGCTGGCGATCGTATCATGGTCTGCCTTTCCGGCGGCAAAGACTCTTTCACCATGCTAAAAATTTTGAAACTCTTACAGAAACGCGCCGATCTAGATTTTGAAATTTTTGCCTTCACCCTAGACCAAGCCCAGCCCGGATGGAACGATACCGCCTTGCGTGCCTGGCTAGACGACCACCAGCTTCCTTATGAAATTTTAACGCGCGATACCTATTCCATTGTCAAAGAAAAAATTCCCGAAGGGCAGACCTACTGTTCTTTGTGTTCTCGTCTGCGTCGCGGCATTATCTATAATTATGCTGAAGATCACGGCTTTACAAAAATTGCCTTGGGTCATCATCGAGACGATCTCATTCGCACTCTGTTAATGTCCATTTTCTACTCCGGCGACATTCGCTCCATGCCACCCAAATTACTGACCGACGATCGCCGCCACATTGTCATTCGTCCGCTGGTCTATTGTCAGGAAGCAGATATCATCGAATACGCAAAGGAGCAGGCTTTCCCCATTATTCCTTGCAATCTCTGCGGCTCCCAGGAAAATCTAGTGCGTAAAAAAATGAAAACGCTGATTGACACCCTCGCCAAGGAAAACCCCAAGATTCCGAGCAACATGCTGCATGCCTTAGCCCATGTACGCTCGAGCCAGTTAATGGATAAAAATCTCCGCGACTTTAAAAACCTGGAAGCAGGACTTGCAAAATATGATCCGCCCCTGGAAGTTGAAGCGGGCGGTGATTCAAGAGGAAGCGATTCGACAGAAGGTGATTCTAAAGCAAACTACGCCCTTTTATAACCCCAACTCCCACCGTGTCATCCCGACATGCCTTTAGTCGGGATGACACGGAAGCAAGCCTGTCAGAATGACAAGCCTCCTTAACTAAACTTATAACTCAAATCAACCATCAGCGGGATCGTAATCCCCGAATTATTCGAAGACAATGAAGCATTCGAATAATGCACAATATGCCCCCCGAGCGCAAACTGCTGCTTACTTCCAAAGAGCACTCCCAACCCCCCGCGATCTTGAAAAGCAAACCGCATACCCAAATTCCGATTGGCAAAACGCGTGTTTGATAAATACGAAGCGCCAATGCTAAATTCAAAATAAGGCGTCATGCTAAAATGTTCTTTAAAGAGATAACGCACCACGGGTGAGACGGCCAGAATGTTAATATCATGATAAGACACCGAGGGCCCGGCAACCCAATAATGCGCGCCTAACACATCAAAATAGAGATGAAATTGCCGCCACACCAGGGTTTCCGGATCGTACCAGAGGCCAAAGTTAAAACCATGCAAATTTTCCGGGTCTTTCGTGATGACCGGCAAAGAAATGGTTGCGCCTTCACTCCAGGCAAAAGCAAGCGGCGACGAGATGACAAAACCCAGCCAGATAAAAAGCATTACCACAATACGATTCATTCGCATTTTAATCAGCACTCCTTGCTAGAAAATTCCAAAGGGCCTCTGAAAGGCACCCATTCAACAGACTGACCACTCTATTATTGTAACTGCTTCACCGATACCACGCCAGTATCCCCCTCCCTCCACCAACAGCGGTGGAGGAAAGGGGATAAAACAGAGCCTAGGAATTCGAGGTATAATGCAGAAAAGTCTCTTTTAGCATCTCTACCAGTGTGGTGATATGCGCTGCTGTTGCATTCAGGGCCGGGATATACTGAAAATCCTCACCGCCTGCTTGGAGAAAGGCTTCCTTACCGCGCATTTGAATTTCTTCCAGCGTTTCTAGACAGTCCACCGAAAATCCGGGGCAGACCACGGAAATACGCTTTTGGCCGTTTTTGGCCAAGGCTTCCAGAGTTTCAAAGGTGTAGGGGGAAAGCCACTTTGCATAGCCCAAGCGGGACTGATAGGCGAGCGTCCACTCGTGGGTTGACAGACCCAAAGCCTGTGCGACCAAGCTGGCTGTTTGCTGGCAATGTTCAGGATAGGGATCGCCTTTTTTCACAAAATACTGAGGCAGCCCGTGAAACGAAAAGAGTAAATGGCGGTCAGGGGTATGCTGTTTTTGAATTTGTTTCACTAAGGCATCAATGTAGAGTGGGTATTGGGCATAATGTGAAATGAAAGAAGAGGGCAGTTCAGGCGTTTTATCCAAGCAGGCTTGCACCTGCATACGCGTGGTTTCTGTCGTTGAAGTGGAATATTGAGGAAAGAGGGGCAAGACAACCAATTCTTCAATTTTTTTGAGACGTAAATGCTCTAAGGCCGCAGGAATAGAGGGATTGCCATAATGCATACCGACTGCAACATGCACGGCCCCTGGCAGCTGCGAAGCGAGCTCTGCTTCTAAGGCGGCGCTCAGAGCTAGCATCGTGGTCCGCAAGGGCGAGCCTTCTGCGGTCCAAATTTTTTGATAAAGTGCAGCAGAATAGGGGGAGCGCTTGGGTAAAATCACGGTGCGCAATAAAGGCTGCCATAAAACCGCGGGTAGCCGCACCACACGTGGGTCGGAGAGGAAGGCTTTGAGGTAATGTTTAACATCAGCAACAGAAGGAGAGTCAGGTGTGCCGGTGTTGGTTAGCAAAATACCGAGTGATTTCTTCATAATAATGAGGTGGTTTAAAGAGGCGTATAGTATCACACAGGCCTTTTGTCATGCCAGCATGCTCTTCGCTGGCATGACAGGGGCTGCGTTAACGATAACCTTCGTCTAATAGCATGATTAATAATGGTTAAATAACAAGCCTGCACTCGCTATTCTTGTCTATACTTAAGTTAACTCTCCGAGGACATCCGAATGCAGGATCCAATTCACTTTGATATTCAAGCCGTCAGCAAGCAAGTCTATTCTGCTGGCGCCGCTGCCGAAGCCGCTGTGCGCGGATTTCTCGCCACGCATTCCTATTCCCCGCAATTTCTAAATGCTTCTACCAATCAAGAAGCAATGCAGGCCATGCGCGCGGTTCTACAAGTCATGAATGTGTTTAACGAAAACAGCCATTGCTCCGCTCAAGAAAAGCAACAAGCCTATCTCCAATTTGTGACAACCCTCTCCGCACTCGCCAAAGGTTCGGGTCTATTCGCAAACGAACTCCGTGCCAAAAACCTCATGGATCCGGTGTGTAACACCCTTGGGGAAATCATCTATAAACGACCCAGCATGGCAACCGAAATCCGCGATCACCTCGATGCTCATGTCAAAATTATGCAGACGGCGTGGTTGTCCAAAGCGCCGCAATTCACAACCGGCAACCGTCTCTAAACTCTCGCAATCGGAAAATGCTCAAATAAATAATCAACCCACAGGTTCGTTATATATTCATGCAGGCGATTTTGCTGAAGCCGCGCATCAATGTGTTCAATGTCGATGATTTCCAGCGGCTGGTCTGGCCAGGAGCAAGCGAAAACAGCCTTGGTGCGCAGGCCCGTTTCCGGGTCGACCTGCCACTGCAGGCATTGGGCGCAGACACCTTTCAGCATGCATTGCATATGACTATAGACCGAGCCATGAATTTTAGGGTCTTTCAGTAAGAAGCCTTTCAAGAAAGAATGGCGTGCACTTTGAAAGCGACGCAGCAACTCACTGCCGCCAATCAAGTAAATGCGGTCGAGATCGCTCAGTAAAATTTCGGGCAGGCTTTTCTCGGAGGCCAGTTTGCCTTGCGCATAGCGCAGTAAATTTTCAAGACTGTCGCCAACGGCAACATAATCTTGAGGACGGCCTGCTTTGAAGTCTGTCTCCGTTTCCAGGTTCCAAAGAATAAGGTCCGTCGCATTTTCTAAAGCGTGCTGGCAATAAGTGAATTCTTCTTTATTCTTAAAGCTGCCCACATAGATCAGTCGGCTGCCATTGGCGCGCAAGCTGGGGCCATAGCTGAGAACGGCTGGAATGCTCAAGGCATTTCCCAGGATCAGCACCGTCTCATGGCCCTCCGCCATTTTATAACGGACACCGGCGGGGCCCATGAGGGACACCGGTTCGCCGGGACGCAGCAGGGAGCAGAGCTTGGAGCTTGCCCCCGCCTCAATCACCAGGAAGCGCAGGCTATTCTGCGCAGGATCTGCACCCGCGGCAATCAAGGCCAGGGGCTCGAGCTGCAGGAGTGTGTCATGCAGTACCAAAGCGTGGGTTTCAAAATTTTGCAAGCGATAGAATTGCCCCGGTTTGAAATGCCGCAGCGCCAGAGGCGCTTTGATGGTGAGCTCCACCACCTGCGGTGTTTTGCGTTCCACTCGCAGGATTTCAGCGGAAAACAAGTCACGCATCCGCTCTGCAAATTCGAGGTATTCTTCCGGCTTGCCTGGGCGGCCGAGCTTGGACTTTAATACCGCAACGATCTTCGGATAGGCGCGCAGACCCGAGGCAATCGCTTTCACAATATTCCCATGAAAAACCGGATGGCTGTCGCCGATGAGTGAAACGCGGTAATCATTTTTCTTGTACGAGGTAAAGGCGCCAAACTGGGGGTCTTTGGCATGTTTGACGCCGTGCGCGATGACCAATTCACCTTGCTCATCTTCATAGTGTTGATAATGCAAGCCCAGACGGGTGAATGTGCCGCGATGCTCAAATTCATAGGCAATGTTGGGCTGTGTGCCAGTGGCGACAAAAATAGAATGCGCCGGGAGGTGCTGCTCTTCCGCGTGGGTGACCCACTCCTGGTTTTCATTGCGCGTCCGCTGCCGGCAAACGAGGGTTTCGCAATGCCCTGCCGCATTTAAAAGAACAGCGGTCGGCTCCAGGCCTTCGCGATAATAAATGCCTTCTTCAAAGGCTTTTTTAAGTTCTTCATGATTGTTAATATAGGCCGGTGACTCCTGCATGCTGCGACGATAGGCAATCGTCACGCCGCCCCATTCTTGAATGAGTTTAATAAAGTTCGGCCGTTGTCCGCGGGCTTTGGCTTGCGCGCGCTCTGCGCGCACGGCTTTTCCATGGACGAGATATTCATTTAAAATGTCTTGCGAGGCAAGGTCGAGTGCCTGATGGATTTTTTCTTCACTATAAACGCCGACTAATTCTTCATAACGCGCTAACATTTTCTCAACCTGGGTCACGTAATAGGCCTGTACTTCAGTTGCCGTGTCGACGCCCGTGAGACCGCCGCCAATGACCACCGCCGGCAGACGAACTTGGAGATTCGACAGGCTGTTTTTCTTCGCCGCATTGCCGAGTTGCAAAGCCATGAGAAAGTCATTCGCTTGGCGCATGCCGGGTGCCAGACTGCCGGGGATTGCCAAGGTCTTCGGCAGACCGGCACCCACGGCTACCGCGAGATGATCAAAACCCAACTCCCAGGCATCTTCAACCGTTAGCGTGCCGCCAAAGCGCACGCCACCAAAGACTTGAAAGTGAGGACGCCGCAGCAGCGTGAGGTAGATAAGTTTGAGAAAGTTCTTGTCCCAACGAACGGTGATGCCATATTCTGCAACCCCACCAAAACCAGCCATGATGCGTTCATCCAGTTTTTCTTTGAGGTCGGCAAAGCGATAGATAGGCTGGTGGAGGAGGGCATCTGGAAAAGGCTCTATCTTCAGGCCATCAAAGCCTACCACGGCAAAGCCTTCCATCAATAAATGATGCGCCAACGTGAAGCCGGCCGGCCCCATGCCAGCGATCAAGACTTTGAGCCCGTTATAAGGCTTCATGATCCATTGCTGTTGTCGCAGGGGATTCCAGCGGGTGAGGAGATCGTAAATTTCAACGCCCCAGGGCAGGCTTAACACATCGGTGAGAACGCGGGTTTCAATCTGTGGAATGTTGACCGGGTCTTGCTTTTGATAAATGCAGGCTTTCATGCAATCGTTACAGATGCGGTGTCCGGTTGCCGGGCACATGGGATTGTCGATCATCACCGTTGCCAGTGAAGCAATACTATAGCCATCGCGCTTTAATTGATGCATTTCAGAAATTTTTTCTTCCAGTGGGCAGCCTGTCATCGTGAGATCGAGGGGGTTTTTTTTCAGGCCTTGAGCGGGATCGCCTTTTTTAACCGGGAAGCCCTTAGAGCAAAAATCCCCTTCATGATCGTGGCAAAACACACAATAATGAATTTCATCTTGTACTTCGCGCGGACTCATGCGGGGATCGGTGAGTTGAAAGCCATCGCGCAAACGCCATTGCGGAGGTGTATACGCGAGACGGCCACAGGCTTCGTCGTCCAGCTTGGCGACGGGCACCAGATTTTGATGGTCGAGGCGTTCCGGTAAGCGAAAGGAGGTCCAGGAGGCGGTGGCTGCTTGGCCTTCCGCCGTGCGGAGTGCTTGCACACACCAATGCGCTAGTTTTTCTAGCGCAGGGGTGTGGACTTCCGCTTGACTGAGCCAGCGGTCTGCGAGCAGGGCAACGGCTAACTCTTTATCCTCGCTTTGCAGGGGTGCTTGACTCAATTCACTCTGAAGCCAGTGGTCCAACTCTTGGAAGGATGCCAGGGGCTGGTCGTGGTGTAACAGCTTTTTAACACGACGCAGTATAAAATGCTTTTTAAAAATGGCGACGGGATTGTGGCTGAGCGTTTTCATTTTTAAAAAATGCGCAGTTTCTTCAATATTAAAAAGTTTCAAAAGAAATTCTTCGAGAAGAGGAGCATAGGCCAGAATATGTTCACTCACCTCCAGCGCTGCAAGCGCAGGTGTGTTATGGCGATACGCGAGTAATTTTTTTGACAAGGCGGGGTCTTTTTCATGTAAAAAAGCCAAAAAGACCTGATCCAGCCTTTCCAAGCCTTGGACATGGAAAAGGTCTGTATAAGAGAATTCTTCTAAGTTATTGAATATATTGAATTCTAATCTAGGGGTCGCCATTGTTGTTCACAGGAAAAGGAAAGACTGAATTATAGAGCTTGAGTGGGGTGGGAGCAAGGATAAATTGTTCATTTATGTAACAGACTCTGCGGTTTCAAGCACTGCACTGCCGTCAGCTTACCCCCACCCTGTCATCGCCCCTCTGTCATCCCGGCATGCTTCTAGCCGGGACCCCGTGCCTTTCATGACAAAGACGCTGGATCCCGGCTAGAAGCGTGCCGGGATGACAGTGATCAGGGGTAAGCCTGTTATAGACCCGGCCAGCATATTTAACATTCGATTTGCTCTGCCATTTGCCGTATTATTATACCGATTGCCCGTAAAGGCTCGCACTTAAAGGACTTCGTATAATAAAGGATATTTATGATCATCCTCGATCTTCTCATACTCCTCTCCGTGGTCTTGGCAACCGCCTATTTTCAGGTCGCAGCACTCCACTGGACAATACTCCTGGCCGCAACCTTAGCTTTACTCACCCTCTTCGGCCACCTGGGTTTGATTTTAATCATCTGCTGGTTGATCTTTATCCCCGCCGCCGTATTCGCCTTACAGCCGACCTTGCGCAAGCGCTACCTGATGGGCCGGATCATGCAAGTGTTGAAAAAACGGTTGCCGGTGATGAGCCAAGCTGAACGAGAAGCCAGTCAGTCCGGTGATCGCTGGTGGGAACAAGATCTATTCTGCGGAAATCCGGATTGGAACAAGCTTTTATCCTATCCCAAGCCCTGCTTAAGTGAAGAGGAACAAGCTTTTCTTGACCGCCAGGTAGAAACCCTGTGCGCGATGGTGAACGATTGGCAAATTGTTTGCTATGACCACGATCTGCCTAAAAAAGTGTGGCAGTATTTGCAACATGAAAAGTTCTTTGGACTGGTGATTCCCAAAGAATATGGCGGCCTGGGCTTTTCTGCCTTGGCGCATTCGATGATTGTGTCCAAGGTCGCAAGCCGTAGTGTCAGTGCTGCCGTCAACATGATGGTGCCCAACTCCTTGGGGCCGGGAGAGCTATTGCTGCATTACGGCACGCCAGAACAAAAAAATTATTATTTGCCTCGCCTGGCCAAGGGAGAAGAATTGCCTTGTTTTGCTTTAACCGGTGCGGATGCTGGTAGCGATGCCGGCTCGATCACCGACAGCGGCGTGGTTTGCTATCAACGCTATCAGGGACAAAAAACCCTGGGTATTTTGCTGAATTGGAACAAGCGCTATATTACCCTCGCGCCCATTGCGACCCTCCTCGGCCTCGCCATTCATCTGTATGATCCCGAACATTTGCTAGGCGACAAAGAGGATGTCGGCATCACCCTGTGCTTAATTCCCACCTCGCACCCCGGCGTTGAAATCGGCCGCCGGCATTTGCCCTTATACCTGTCTTTCATGAATGGCCCCACCATGGGCAAAGATGTTTTTATCCCGCTCGAATGGATCATTGGCGGTCCTTCCAAGGCCGGCCAGGGTTGGCGCATGCTGATGGAGTGTTTATCGATTGGACGCTCCATTTCTCTGCCCGCGCTCAGTGCTGCTTCCGGTCAATTGGCTTATCGCGTGACGGGTGCGTATGCGCGTATTCGCAAGCAATTTAACCTGCCCATTGGCTATTTTGAGGGGGTGGAAGAGCTCTTGAGCACGATTGCAGGTTACACCTACATCTTGGAAGCAACACGCACCCTGACGGCTGGCGCCGTGGACCAAAAAATCAAGCCAGCCATCGCTTCCGCCATTGCAAAATATCACATGACTGAATTAGCCCGCCAATTGGTCAACGATGCCATGGACATCCATGCCGGTCAGTCCATTCAAACAGGCCCGCATAATCTTTTAGCGAACGTGTATCTCGCCTTACCCATCAGCATCACCGTGGAGGGTGCGAATGCTCTGACGCGCAATCTCATCATTTTCGGCCAAGGCTCGGTACTCTGTCACCCCTATTTACTAAAGGAAATAGAATTGTTGGGCGCTTCGCAGCCCGAAGCACTCGATGCCTTTGACACGGTGTTAATGTCGCATGTGAGTTATGCACTGCGTAATTTTGCGCGCACGGTTTGGTATGCGTTGACGGGAGGACGCTTGATTCGCCTTTCGTTGGCCAAGGCGCAAAAACAGCCCTCTTTAAAATACTATTATCAACAGCTCACCCGCATCAGCGCCCTCTTGGCTTTTTTCACCGACGTGAGCGTACTGGTCTTGGGTGGCAACTTGAAACGGCGTGAGCGTATTTCTGCACGCTTGGGGGATGTGTTAAGCCAACTGTATTTGTCC
>Ga0206838_10226_pt1 | contig 14539 bp, 17 predicted proteins | sample Alteio_BWOrgCont_26_FD_152879 | JGI IMG/M metagenome (GOLD analysis project Ga0206838, IMG submission 152879) | Enriched cells from forest soil in Barre Woods Harvard Forest LTER site, Petersham, Massachusetts, United States -... | ecosystem: Environmental > Terrestrial > Soil > Temperate forest >...
GACCTCCTCGAACGCGCCCGCGCGCTGGACGACTCCATCTCCCGCGCCACCGTTTACCGCAGCCTGCCCATTTTGACCGAGAGCGGCCTCGTGCGCGAAGTCGATGTCGGCCGCGACTATAAGTACTACATGGCCAACGCCCGCGCCCGGACCTTTCAGGCGCAACTTATCTGCGTCGATTGCGAAAAGATTTTTGAGGTGGATGCCCCATTCATGGAATGGTATGGCAAGACTGTCTGCGACAAACGCGACATGGAACCCGAATCCCAGCGCCTGCAAGTCACCGCCCGGTGCCGCGCCCTGCAACGCGGTGTCCGCTGCCCGCACGCCGGTGTCGCCACCGGCACCTCGACCCGCCAGAAATAATTCCCTCATGGCCCAACCCAACCACGATTTCGAAATCCAGTTTTTTGAGGGCGTCCTCAAGCACAACCCCGCGGATACGGACGTGATTGAATTGCTCGGCGGGCTCTATACCAAGCAGGGGCGAATTGATGAAGGTCTGCGGATGGACCGGCGCCTCGTGCGCCTCGCGCCCAACAACCCCACCGCCCACTACAATCTCGCCTGCTCGCTCGCCCTCAAACGTCGCAAGGCCGACGCCGTCCGCGCCCTCCGCCGCGCCGTGGAAGCCGGCTACATCGACTTAAAATGGCTGCGCGAAGATCCCGACCTCGCCTCGCTCCGCAGTTATCCCGCCTTTCTGGAAATTGAAGCCGACATTGCCCAGCGCTTGAAATTGGTTAAAGGCAAACCGGAGCGGTCGTAAGATGAATGCTGTCCTACCTGAGCTCAATTACGAGCCGCTCGTCATCTCACCGTTGCGCGGCGCCCCCGCGCCGTTGTCGGCCATCCAGCTGGATATTCTGCGCCTGAAGAAGGAAAAGAAGGCCGTCATCCTCGCGCACAATTACCAGGTCGACGCCATTCAGCGCGTGGCCGATTTCGTGGGCGACTCACTGGGCCTTTCCTACGAAGCGGCCAAAGCCGACGTCGAGGTCATTGCCTTTTGCGGCGTTCACTTCATGGCCGAGACGGCAAAAATTGTTAACCCAAACAAAATCGTCCTGCTGCCCGACCTCGCCGCCGGTTGCTCACTCTCCGATTCCTGCCCCGCCGAACGCCTCGCCGCTTACAAAGCCGCCAATCCCGGCCTCTACGTCGTGGCCTACATCAATTGCTCCGCCGGCGTGAAAGCGCTCAGCGACGTCATCGTCACCAGTGGCAACGCCGTGAAAATCGTCGAGCGCGTGCCCGCTGACCGAGAAATTTTATTTGTCCCCGACCAAAATCTCGGCCAGTGGGTCTCGCAAAAAACCGGCCGTAAAATGCGTCTCTGGCCGGGCAGTTGCTACGCGCACGTCCTCTTCACCGCCCGCGCCATCGAGAAAATGAAAGCCCGTTTCCCCGGCGCGCTCGTCGTCGCTCATCCGGAGTGCGTGGAATCCGTCCGCCAACTCGCCGACGAAGTCTGCAGCACGGAAAAAATGGTTTCGTTCTGCAAAAACAATCCCGCCCCGGCTTTCATCGTCGTGACCGAGTCCGGCATGCTCCACCGCCTGCACCGCGAAGTGCCGGAGAAAACCTTCATCGCCGGGCCCACCGACAAATGCGCGTGCAACGATTGCCGGTTCATGAAAATGAACACCATCGAAAAACTCCACGCCTGCCTGCAAACGCTCGAGCCCCGCGTCGAACTGCCCCCCGATATCATCGAACGCGCCCGCCTCCCCATCCAGCGCATGCTCGACTGGAGCCGCTAAAAAAGCGATTCCCCATCAGTTTCTTGTCCAGTTTCGGGACGGGGTGTCGTATATAGGGTAAATCCGTTACCATGCCGCCCGACGAATCATTGCTGCGCCAGTATGCCAAATCTGGTGACGAAGCTGCCTTTGCCGAGCTCGTGCGCCGCCATACCAATTTGGTTTATTCCGTGGCCCGGCGCGTGACGCGCAATGGCGCGTTGGCCGATGAGGTCACCCAGGCGGTGTTCACCCGGCTCGCGCGGCAGGCCGCGACGCTGAGTAGCAATACCGCCCTCGCCGGCTGGCTCTACACCAACGCCCGCCACCGCGCGATTGACCTCGTCCGCACCGAGGCGCGCCGACGCGCGCGTGAACTGGAGATCTCAGCCATGCCAGACCAACCAACTGACGACGCCAATCCCTGGGCGGAAATCGCTCCACTGCTCGAAGACGCCATGGGCCGCCTCAGCGAACGCGACCGCACGGCCATCGTACTGCGCTATTTCGACGGCCAGTCCCACCAGCAGATCGGCACAGCGCTGGGCCTCTCTGAAAATTCCGCTTACCGGCGCGTCGACCGTGCGCTGGAAAAGCTGCGTAGTCACTTCGCGCGACGCGGCGTGACCACTACCGCCGCCGTGCTCAGCGCGGTGCTCGTCGCGAATTCCGTGCAAGCCGCACCGGCGGGCACCGCCGAGCGTGTCACGCCCGCAGCCTTGGCGGCGGCCTCGGGCGGCGCAGGCGGCATGGGGCTCACGCTTTTCCTTATGAACCTGAAATTCAAAATCGGTCTCGCCGCCGTAATAATCGCCGTCGTCGGGTTTGCCATCTACAGCTGGCCCACTGGCAAATCCGCAGCAGCCGCACCCAGCGCCACTCCGGCGACGAACTTACCCGCTGCACTCCCGGTGGCCAAACCCGCCGTGGTCGCGTTGCCAGTAGTGCCGCCCGCCGTGCCATCGGCATCCACTGTCGCGTCCGCGCCGATGGGCGACCCGCAGGCGGAAATTGGCACCGCCGTGGATGACATTATCAGTCTGCTCCGGGCGTCCGAAATTCTAATTTTCTACGAAAAATATACGCCGCCTGCAGACGAGGCAAAATGGCCCGCCAGTCACCGGAATGAGTATGCACGGGAGGATGCCATGGTGAAGGCCAATCCCTCGGGTGGAGGGCAGATGGAATCTATGATCAGCGGTTTTGAATCGATGAAGGGCCAGACTCCGCAAATGAATGCCGCCGGGGACGAGGCCACCTTTCAATTCACCATGCAGCCGCCACCCGGCATGGACGCCCCGCCCCGGGTCACTCCCATGGTCATGGTCAAGATCGACGGCAAGTGGTATCTTAAAATGTGACGTGGTCATTGTTAGTGCGCCCAAGAATCCTATCGCAATCTCAGCATGTACGGCAAATCATCGATGTGAATTTCTACGAGACCGCCCATGACTCTGACCCAATTGATTATTCCGATTTTAATGGCTGCCAATACCCAGATGGTTGTCACCCCGGTAACCGCATCTCCATCTGCCATCAGCCCGGCCGTAGCCGCGCCGGTGGCAGATACCTCCCCGCCCACTAAACTGGAATTCCCCCTGGCGGGCTTCCGCATTAACTCCTTGGTTTCCTCCGCGATGAAGGAAGGCGGTTTTGGCATGTCCCTGCCAGTCTCGGGCGATACTAATTTGTTTCCTTCGGTGGGGGTTCACTGGCAGCCTACGATGAAAGAGAGGCCGTCTTTGCAAAACATGAAGGATGCCAAAACTCTTCGCGCACATAACGACGACACCATCCTGATGGAGCGCACGGCTTCACCAGCGGAGTGGCTGATGGAATACACGAGTGACAAGACCGTGATGGGCACCAAGGCCGGGCCGAAACAACATATCTATCGGCGGATGGTCTCCGCGAATGGCCTGACCTATGACATCAGTGCTACCACACTGGATACCCAATGGCCCGAGTTTGGGCCAAAATTGAAGGCGTGCGTGGACAGCTTTGAACTCTCGGCAGTTCCAGCCCCTGGCAAAGTGGCCCTTCCTTACCAGGGCTACCGCATCAGTAAGCTTGATGTGGCTGCCCCGGCGGACGCGCAGCAGGAGCCGTTGTCGATGATGTCGCTGCTTAACGGTGTGAACGTCAAAATCGAGCCGTACACCAAGACCCTCAAGGACTATCAGGCTGAGCACCTGTCGCGGGTGACAATTCCAAATGGTAAAATCAAAATCCTGGCGGAAAACTCGCCGGCGGAAGACACCCTGGTGACTGAGTACGTCGAAGAAATCCCGGTGGACAAATCCCATACCCGAGGCAACCAATTCAATCCCCTAGGCAACCTGCTTGTCTATGAAAAAGCGGTGCTCGCCCATGGCCAACTCTATCGGGCCACGGGCCTCCACTGGGATTGGGATAAAACCGTATCCTACGCGCAGATCAAAGCCTGCGTGGACAGCCTGGAAGCCATTCCTACCCCCGCGCCCGCGAAATAGATGGCCGTTGGACGCTTGAACCCGGGAGCTCTTCTAAAGAGCAAAGGCCTCTGCCAACACACGATAGCTTTCGATTTTGTCGGAAAGCTTATGGGTTATCATGGTGAGCATGACTTCATCGGCATCGTACTTTTTCGCCCGCTCCAGGATTTGCTTCTTGGCCTCACTCGGAAGCCCCACGACTTCCCGATTGGCAATCCGAGCCAGGTAGGCCTCTTCTTTCGCGCCAAAATGAACATTCTTGAGCGCCTCGGCTGCAGGAACGGCAGCCGGGTATTTCCCTGAATCACGCATGATGCGAAGAAAGTCCGATGTTTTTTTCTGTTCTTGAAGCTTTTCAGGAGTTGCCGCAACCACCGCATTGACGGCGATCATCACCCTTGGCTCGGGAACCTCCTTCGAGGGCCTAAAGTTCCGCTTGTATTGTTGTACTGCTTCGGCGCTCGCATCCGGATTAATGAAGAGTGCCACGGCCAGCCCCATGCCCTTTTCCGCCGCCAGATTTCCACTGGCCGCGTTACTCCCGGCGGAAAGCAACCAAATGGGTGGAGCGCTTGCGATCAAGGGCATCGCAAAAGCCCGCTTGCAAGTGTCATGAAAAAAACCGGCCAGCTGATCGGCCTGATCGCCAAAGTCTCCCCACGCATCAGGCGTCGGCACCAGCAATGACCGGGAGAAACTATCTCCACCACTTGCCCGGCCGATTCCACAGTCCACGCGCCCGGGATAAAGCGCTTCGAGCGTGCGAAAGTTCTCGGCAATATGATAGGCACTATGATTGGGCAGCATGACGCCCCCAGAGCCCAGGCGAATACGGGTGGTTTGTGCGCCAATCGCGGCCAGCAAGACTTCGGGAGTTGATCCCTGCAGGATGTTCAGGTTGTGGTGTTCCGAAACCCAAATCCGGTTGTAGCCCAACCGATCAAGCTCTTTAGCCAATGAGACCGTATTGGAGATGGCCTCGGCGGCGGTGCTGCCTTCTGAAAGTGTTGACTGTTCCAGGACTGAAAGTTTCATAAAATCCCTGCTTCGAAAGGTATTTCAAAACGGCCAGCTTTTTAGCTGCGGCTAAGGACGCTGTCAAGGCGCTCATGGATTTTGAGCGCAGCCCGGCCTTTTTATTTTGAGTTGGCGGTTTGCACCCAAGGTGCACTATATTCCCGATTAATTCCATGATTCAAACTCCTTCCAATTCTTCTTCATTTAGCCGCCGCCATTTTCCCGAGCTGCTATTAGCCCTGTCCTTCGCCCTGTTCGCCACCGGTTGTGCCGACCAACCCAACGCGGTTTTTGAAGAAGCCGTGCAGTTTAATTCCACCCCCGCCAACGCCACCATCTCCATCGATGGCTCAAACATCGGCTCGACGCCAACCCAGGCGGTCTTGAGCAAGCAAAGCGACACCCACATCATCATCGCCAAGCCGGGCTTTGTGTCGGCCGACTTTTATGAACACGGCGTCGACGGCCATGTGCAACCCAACCCCGTCAATGTCGCGCTCAAGACCGATTTGCTACCCGACAAACCCGGCCCCAATCCCGCCGCCGAAATGGCCACCTGTCTCGACAATTTGAAAAAATACGTCGCCATCGGCACCATCTCCGCCGACGACGAACCCTACGTGGAAAAGCAGATTCGGGATTTTTATAAGTAGGAATCAGTTTCGCGTTTGAATTTCTCGAGTTCTCCGGTTCCGCGACTACTTTGGGTCATGGTGTGGACTTCAACCCGAAACCCCAAACTCGAAACCCCAAACTTACAGAAAAAGAGAGCCGGCAGTCGGACTCGAACCGACGACCTACGGTTTACAAAACCGTAGCTCTACCAACTGAGCTATGCCGGCGAAACAGCAATCAGTTTATAACTTTAAAATCACCTTTCGCAAGCGCAATGCAGAGCAATGGAAAATGTAAACCCCAACCCTGCTGGCCAGTCTATCCATCTCCGTCAATTTTTGCCGTGCGGTTATTGAGCTGACTGAGTTAGGATTCTCCCCACTCCTCATCTTATGAAAACCCCCGCTTATCTCGCCCTCATCACCCTCACCGCTATCAGCTGGCTGGCTGCGCAAACCGCCCCCACCTCTTCCGCTGCTTCCACCACCACACCGGCAACGGCAATGACCACTCCCGGCAAGGTCCCCGTGGAAAAAATGGCCTCGCAAGTCATCCTCTGGGAAAATCAAAAATTTACCCCCACCGCTACCGGCGCACGGGTGACGGTGTTCGACGCGCCAACTCCGACCCTCGACAAATTTCATTGCCACATTTCCACGCTCAACCCAGGTGAAAATACCGGCGCTCTCCATCGTCATCCGCAGGAAGAATTCATTGTTATCAAGGAGGGCACCCTGGAAGTGAACATCGATGGCAAGAAACAAACCGCCACGCCGGGCTCAATGATCTTCTATGCTGCCAACGAAAATGAAAACATGACCAATATCGGCAAAGTACCGGCAACGTATTACGTGATTCAATTTTATACCGCGCTCACTCCCAAGAGTTAAAAATGTTTGGTCATTAAAAACTGGCTACTTTGATTTTTTATTAACCAATTTTATATTCTAGCGAGTAGGGTTAGACCTGATAGTCACGGTGGGGCATTGCGCGTATGCTACCCCCATGATTAATAAAACTGCCTCGGGTGGGAAAAATTTGCGCTGCTTGGTGGGCCTCGCGCTGGTGGGAATGCTTGGGCTGGTGGGCTGTGTCGTGCAGCCAGTCGGTGGCGTCGCCTATGTGGGGCCGCCGGCCGCCGTCTATGTCGCGCCTGCGCCCGTGGTGGTGGAGCCCGAGTTGGTCATGCCGGTGCCAATTTTTATTGGCGGAGGCCGCTACCGTCGCTAGCAATAGCTCATAACAAATAAAATTAAAGTGTCTTTTCCTGATGAGGGCAAAATTTACTCAGGCCGCCGATTACGCTTGGCTCACCTGGGTACTTGGCGCCGGGCTGCTCTTGCTGGCGGGTTGTGCCAGCTCGCCGTCTGATGACACCATGGATAAGGCCAAGCCGCCGGCAAACTATCAAGAAAATCTGCCGATCTACAACGATCCCCAAATAGATGAGCCCTTGCCCATTTACGACCGCACCATGCAGGATAAACAAACGCCGCCGCCGGAGCCCTCAACCAATGTCGGTGGGTGAACACCCCGTAGCAGAAATGTTGGAAACGCCGTAGAATTCACCGCAATGATCTTGCGGTCGGCACTCAAACTTGCCCTGAGAAAAATTTTATGAAACATCGCTACAAAATTGCCGTAATCATTCCCGCCTTGATAGCCATGGGCAGCCTTCAAGGCTTCGCCGCAACGCCCACCCCGGGCGCTGGCTCAGCGGGCGGTTCAACGGGTGGCACCGCCACGGCCCCTCCCGGCTCAGGCTCCGCCGCAACCCCTCCGGGCTCTGGCACGGCGTCAGCCCCACCCGGCTCGGGCACCGCTGCTACTCCTCCCGGTTCCGGTCCCGCTGGCAGCCCCTCGGACGGTTCCGCTGCCGCAGACCCGGGAGCGAACAGTAATTCATCGACCGCAACTCCCGGCAGCACGAGCAGCAACTCGACCAATTCCCCGGGCGCCAGTTCCGGCAACAACAGTAGCAATTCAAATTCAAGCAACGCAAATTCATCGAATTCAAACAGCGGCAATTCAAATTCGGGCAACTCGGGAAATTCAGGGAACACAACGAGTTCCACGAGCGCGACCATGAGCGTCAACAACGGCACCAATCCGCCGAGCCCAGGAAACCCTTTTAATAATCCCACTAACCCCTCCGACCCGGTCAATCCGGGTAATATTCCGGATGGCCCCGTTACTCCCGTCCAAATGACGGCGCCCCCTGCCGAATTGCCTGCACCAGCCGTCCCCATTCAACCTGCTCCGCCTGTGCAACCACCTGCGCCTGTCCAGCCCACCGTGCCTCCTGGCCCAACTGTGCCCGCTCCTCCGGCTGTACCTGCTCCAACTCCCGTGCCTGCACCTGCTACCGTGCCCGCTCCGGCCACTGTCCCCACTCCTTCCGCTATGTCGACGCCTGGCTTTAATTCGTCGCTGCAATTCGCTTCGGCCGATGCTCCTGCACCTGCGGCTCCAGCCGAGCCTGCTGCACCTGCGGCTCCGCCCGAACCGCCGCAAGTAACCGACCCGGCTGATCCGGTCTATCCGCCCGCGCCTGTCTATCCACCGCCCTCGACCCACAGTTCTCCGCAGCCCCCACCAGCGCCAGCAGGAGCGTGAGCGTAAAATTTTAAACTCAAGCCCATCGTCAGCGTTAAAAAACCATCCAATCGAAAGCAAATAACTATGAGTACCTCCAAAAAAGACGCCAAGTACGCCTCCGAACTCCTGCGCAACCCCAAGACGCCCAAGAAAATGAAGAGCGTGGCGGCGTCGGACCTCGCCCAACGAAAAGGTAAAAAGAAGTAAGCCGTCGGGTTAGTTTTGGCCTTATACAATTTTGCACGGTAGCATCGCATCCTCGTCGAAGGTATACACGCCGCACATGCGGTGGTAACCGTCGGCGATGACGACCTTGCCGTTTGCTTCGTCGCGCACCAGCAGAATGGGCGAAAGCTCCTGCCCGGCAAAAATCTTTGTGCGGACTTGTTTGACGTGGTAATTTTTGGCGCCCAGCAGCGCCAGCCGCGACGCGCGAAAAACATCCTTCGCGTGATACTCCACCATCGGCGCATGCCGGAGTTTTTTCACCAACTTCTTCGTATCCTTGGGTGAATAAATCAGGCTCAGGTAAGACGCCGCCGCCGGGTAATCGTGGTCCTGGGGTTCCGTGGCCCAATTAATCTTTGGCGATTTTGGCATGGAGAAAATGGCCCTCTGGCCGCTAAAAACTGTGTCGGTTGCAGATCCTGAATACCACGAAGCCCCACGACCGCCAAGAGGTAAAACAGCCCGGCGCGGTGATTCCGGAATAATATAAATCTTGTGCCCCAAGCAGACTCTGACTCTGCTTGGCATCGTTCGAACTCTAGCCCGGCAACCATGATTCGAGGCGAGGGTTTACTCTATCGCCGTCATGCGCTTTTGGCCTTCATTTTTTCGTTTTTCCATCAGCGCCGCGTTGCTAATGGCCGGCTTGGCCTACGCCCAACCACCCGCCAATAATGGCAACCCACCGCCCCCTGACAATAGCGGCGGTGGCGGCGTGTTTGGGCCGCCTCCCAACAACGTGGGTATAGGCGGTGGCTACGGACGTGGCCGGCGTGGTGGTGGCGGATTCGGCGGGGGTTTTGGCGGTGGCTTTGGCGGTGGTGGCGGTTTTGGTGGTGGCAACAACGGCCCTTATGTCCGGCTCGAAGGCGGCGGGGTCGTCAATGAGGACACCGTCAAAACCGCACGCGAGACCGAGGGCCATAGCGTGGATTTGCCAACCTGGAAAAACGCGCCGGCCTTTTCGCAAGACACCTTCACCTTCGCCCGCATCCTCTTCCACAACCAGCCGGGCGCGCGCCGACTCGGCTGGTGGGTGGATTATCCCGACGCCGACATCAACTTCTCCTTTCGCCTCCAGCAATTCACCACCCTCAAGGTCGACCCCAACTGCCGCGTCATTCGTCTCACCGACCCCGACCTGCGCCGCTATCCGTTCATCTACATGGAACATGTCGAGGGCATGCAGTTAACGCTCGAAGAGACGCGCGCGCTCCACGCCTACCTGAACACCGGCGGCGCGCTAATGGTCAACGACACCTGGGGCGACGCCGCGGCGGAGCACTTCATCGAGCAGATGAAGCTCGTCCTCCCCGAGCGCAAGCCCGTCGAACTGACGATGGATCACCCGATCTTCCACTGCCTTTTCGACCTCACCGGCCCGATGAATGGCCTGCAGGTGCCGACGATGCAGTTCCTCAACTACGATTACGACCCAACCGACCCGAAGTCCAAGCCCACGCGCCCGCGCGAATATGGCTGGCAGAACGTCCACATCCGCGCGTGGCTCGACGACAAGCAGCGCATCATGGCCATCTTCATCAACAACTCCGACGTCAGCGATGGCTGGGAACGCGAAGGCGAAAACGAAGCCTACTTCCACCTCTTCTCCGAAAAAATCGCCTACCCTCTCGGCATCAATATCGTCTATTATTTCATGACACACTGAGTGGGCGCTGGCATTTTAGGATGCCGCCGCCAATTCGCGTAAGCGCCGAGAAGGTTTAACATCGTCCTCCTCCACTCGTACAACTAGATGCATACCTAGTGCCGCAGTAGCCTTCTGGGCCGTTTTAAAGGTCAAGCCGGCGTTTTCCACGTCAAGCACCCGTTGTACAACTGCGCGACTGGTTTTCATGCGTCGGGCCAATTCCATTTGGCTAACGCCGTGCTTTTTCATCGCGCGCGCAAGTTGAATTGCCAAGGCGCGTCGTCCTGAATGTTCCTCGACCTCTGTGCGGATGCCTTCTTCGTCCAGCCAGCTCTCGAATGAACTGCCAATGCGCGGGTTTTGTTTGATTGAGTGTTTTTTCATGGCGATTTTGTTTGCCGCAACCGGCGCAAGGCCAAAGTCTTGTCCTGTGGCGGGCATTTTTGAGTTTTCTTGATAAAGGCGTGAAGCAAAAGCAGTTGACCGTCGAATGGCGCAAAAATCGTGCGGCAGATGCGATTCGGCAGTCCCGACCTGACCTCGTAAAGTCCGTCGCCCAGACCATCCACCAGCGGCTTGCCAATGGGCCAACAGCGTTGAACGGTTTGGATGTCGTCACCCACGATTTTCTTTTCCTCCAAGGTAAGCTCTTTGCGAAAGAACTCCCGTACTGGCTCATTCCCCCTGCGCCGTGCAATAAAAGCGCACCGGAATAAGCTCGGAACGATCCATGCTTTCTATAAGTGACTCAATTTTGGGTCATGGTCAACAACCAAGTGACTGTTAATCACCTGGTCTAGGCTTATACGTCCCCTCAATGCCCGCCTTCTAAATCTCCGGGCTTCAGCAATGGCGCAAACACTCCTTTGTTCGCGGCTTTCATATAGGCTTCCTTGGCCGTAATCGTGCCGTCCTTCACGCGGTTCATGAGGCTGCCGTCCATCGGGATCATCCCGTCGGCAAAGCCGCTCTCAATAATATTGCGGATGTTCGCAATCTGCCCCATGCGGATGGTGTTCGGCAGCGCTTCGTGCGAAAGAAGAATTTCGTGCACCGCGCAGCGACCCTTGGGAATGCGCTTGCACAAGAGTTGCGCGACGACCCCCGCCAGGCACCCGGCCATCATCACGCGCACCTGGTTCTGCTCCTCGGCGGGAAAAGTATTGATGATGCGGTCCACCGTCTTCGGCGCGTTGTTCGTATGCAACGTGCCAAACACCAGCATGCCCATCGACGCGCAACCGAGCGCAAGTTTGATGGTCTCCAACTCGCGCATTTCACCGAGCAGCAAAATATCCGGGTCGTGCCGCATCGCGCCCTTCAGCGCCGCGCCAAAGGACTGCGTGTGCTCCCCCACTTCGCGGTGCACAATCACGGATTTTTTAATCGGGTGCACAAACTCAATCGGATCCTCAATCGTGATGATGTGCTTGGAGAGGTTCGTGTTGATGTAGTCAATCATCGCCGCCAGCGTCGTCGACTTTCCGCTGCCTGTCGGCCCGGTAACAACCACCAGCCCCTGGTCCAGGTGGCAAAGTTTTTTCAACGCCTCGGGCAATTTCAAATCCTCGAACGACATGATCTTCGCCGGAATTTGGCGAAACACCGCCGCCATCCCCCAATGATTATATAGATAATTCCCGCGAAACCGCGCCAGCCCCGGCACTTCGTGCGCGAGGTCGAGGTCCCGTCGCTCCAGATAATCCTGCCAGCGGCGCTCGGGGACGAGTTCCTTCAGGTACGCCTCCATCGTTGCCGCATCGAGCGGCTGGTCCGCAATCGCCACCAGCGAGCCCGACGCCCGCGCCTTCGGCGGCAACCCGACCGTCAAGTGCAGGTCCGACCCGCCCTTTTCGAGCAACGTGCGCAACAATGTGTCAATGGCGGCCATGGGTTAGTTTATAATTTTGAAAGAAACCCGACCGCCATCGGGCACGTCTTTGATTTTCTCGTGTAATGGTCCAAACGCGGCGAAGTGGTAAGCTGCAGTTTTGATGACGAAATTATCAACTTCATATTTTCCACCGAATATCGGAAGGAATTTGTAGCTGTAGCATTCACCTTTAGAAAGAACTAATCCTGATGTCACAAGCGAATTGACCAGCGGAATCATAAGTTTGTTTGCTGCAAACTGTGGATCATCCATCATATTGCAAAATTCGTCTTTGCTATGGGCAATTTCCTTGAGCGAACCCACTCCCACATCTAGCATATGAACAGTTCCATCATTCATAATAATAAAAAGATCTCCTATTCTATTCATCATCCAAACAGTAAATTCTTCTGGCAGTAGCCAGCCCCAAAACTTTAGGATTTCAGGCCAGTCAAAATCACTGTGGTCAATAATGTAGTCGTTGAGATTCATTTCTCAGTTTGATTTCAAAAGCGGACGATTTAGGCGGATATGCGCGAATGTGTTAGCTTTGTCCTGCATCTGTAAACGTGCGTAGTTTTTGAGCTTCCGTTGCATCCGGACATAGTCTGCATAGTTCAGCACGGCGAAGACTTTACGTCCGTTTTTCTTGATGAATTGGATAGTCATGGCAATTCTTCAATTGGTCAGTTCATCCCTCATGCAATCTTCGCTTTTAAAACGCGGTTGGTCATGTTCGCGAGCGCCACTTCGCCCGTGATTTTCTGCTTTTCCCAGAGATTGAAGACCACGTTATCCATTAAGCACATGCCTTCGCGCACGCCCGTTTCCATCGTGTTGCGCAGGCCGGACGACTTGCCTTCTTTAATCAATGCCTGAATCGCGGTATTACTCACCAAAATTTCGCAGGCCAGCACCAGCCCGCCATCTTTCGCCGGCAGCAGCCGTTGACAAACAATGCCGCGTAAACTTTCCGACACGCTGGAGCGAATCTGCGTCTGTTGCGCGGGCGGGAAGACATCGAGCAACCGGTTCAGCGTCGTGGTCGTATCGCTCGTGTGCATCGTGCCGATGACTAAATGCCCTGTTTCCGACGCGCTAATCGCCATCTCAATCGTTTCCAAATCGCGCAGTTCGCCGATGACGATGATGTCCGGGTCTTCGCGCAATGCCCCCTTCAGCGCGCTGTGAAATGTCTTCGTATGCGTGCCCACTTCACGTTGCGACACGTTGCACCCCTTCGCCGGTTGCACGACTTCGATGGGGTCCTCCACCGTAATAATATGGTCCGTGCGCGATTCGTTTAAATGTGCGACAATCGACGCCAGCGTCGTTGTCTTGCCCGAACCCACAGGCCCTGTGATGAGGATCAGCCCATTGTGGTACGACAGCATCTTCATCAGCGTCTCGAGGTGCTCGCTATAGCCCAATTCCTCGAGCGTGCGCGTTTCCGCCGGCACCATCCGGTACGAACCCGCCGCGCCGTTTTTGTGAAACATCAGGTTCACGCGGTAACGCTCGCCGCCATCCAGCGCCAGCGCGTAGTCCATGTCTTTCTTGTCGATAAAGTTTTTCTTCTGCGCCGCCGTCAGCAACACGGTATTGATGCGCAGTGCATCCTCATCGCTCAACGTGTGCGGGGAAATATAGCTCAGCGCGCGGCTTTTGCGGATAAACGCGCGGGAGCCGGTGGACAAATGCAGGTCACTCGCCCCATGGCGTCCCGTGGCGCGCAGCAATTCGCGGAATCCTGCCGCCAGCGCAGTGTCATCCATCGCTGCAATTTGGTCGAAAGGGAATTTCGGCGCCGGACCGGGCTTGCCCACACCTCCCGCCGCTTTTGTGTCGGCAACCGGCTTGGCCTCCTCTTCCTCGTCTTCAAACGGATTGGCAATCGGCGCGCCTCGTTCGCCCTTGGTCATCGCCAGATCCACCAGCTTTTCCATCGCCTCCAGGTTATCCACCGCCCCGTCGTCGAGGAGCTTTTGCGCAAAGGCGAAAATGTCCGCCCCATCGCCGATCGCCGTGTTCGCCGCCAGGGCCTGCGGACGGGTAAATAGCCCCTGGTCAATACCAAGGCGGGCGAGCCAGAGAACAGTCGGTTGAATAGCCACGGACAGCAGCGGCATACTGGCAGAAATTTTATCAATGCCAAGCGCGAAGCCAATCTTAGGTAGGGCGCGCTGCCCCCAGCGCGCCGTCCTTTACTCTTTATTCGTGCCCATTCGTGGATAAAACGCTTCCTGTGTACTTCGTCTACATCCTCCGCTGCGCCGATCAATCGCTGTACACAGGAAGCGTTTTATCCACGAATGGGCACGAATAAAGAGTAAAGGACGGC
>Ga0206838_10232_pt1 | contig 14538 bp, 13 predicted proteins | sample Alteio_BWOrgCont_26_FD_152879 | JGI IMG/M metagenome (GOLD analysis project Ga0206838, IMG submission 152879) | Enriched cells from forest soil in Barre Woods Harvard Forest LTER site, Petersham, Massachusetts, United States -... | ecosystem: Environmental > Terrestrial > Soil > Temperate forest >...
GGCCAGCTCGGCATCATCATCAACGTGCAGAATTTTGGCCATGGGTCCAAAAATTACCTGGAGAGGGTGTCGTTCAGTCTCGGGCTTAGTAAAGCCATGGGATCGTGTTGCTCAGGGGAACTTTTTGTACCGCATTGGCGGTATTCAGGAGAAGGAACACGTATTCATGATAGCGCCTTTGCTGGAACCTCTTAAGTGTCGTTTCTCCTTGCAACTGCCAATGTGCCATAATTTCGAGATCAATTGTCTATTGGGGGCGCCCATTTCTATGACCGCTTTGTTCGTTAATTCGAAGCGAGGAAACGCAATCTAATGACCAGCCTTCCGAAAAAGAGGAAACGGCTTGCCAGAGTATCACTCTTGCATAAGGCTCTGGTTTTAGTGTTAGTGCCTTTTGCTGTCAATTCGATCTGGATCGCGCTGTTATTTTCCGCACTCGATAGAACCCAGCAACTGGTAGTGAGCGAACAAAAGCTGGCGCGCACAATCGACCGTCTCAATGCCATGAATTCTATTTTCTATGATGCACTGTCTGAGATTTATTCATATGCCCTGCTCGGACGGCAGGAGTATCGAGATAGCGCCATCAAAAAACTGACTGAGCTGCGCACGATCATGAGTGAACTTAACAGTTTGCTGGACGACTCTAAGGAGACACGCACGTTTCTTGCTGACGTCGACCTGCTTACTAATCGGGCAATGCAACAGGTGAATAGCGAAGGCATGCCTGGTCCTCGAGAAGAGGTGAAGAGTTTTCTGTCCAAGGTTAGTGGGCTCAGGCGAATGCTTCACGTAATTTACCATGATAATGCCTCTGTCAAGAATCTGCTGGCTGACTATAAGCATAGATTGAGCGACCTGGAGCGGTCCGAGGCGCGGTCGCGCCAAACTACGCAAAATCTCTCTGTTTACGGTCTTGCTGCTAACTTTCTGCTGGCGCTCGTGATGGTGTTGTGGTTCATTCGTGATTTGAGTAGGCGTTTAACCGTTCTGGTCGACAATGCCTCTAGACTGCCTAAGCGCCAACCTCTAAATGATAAGTTTAGCGGCAGCGACGAATTGTCGTATCTGGACGAATCGATGCATGCGGCTTCGGAAGAGTTGATTCGAGCCTGGAATCATCGTGATTCGCTTGTGGCGATGGTCGCTCATGATCTGCGGTCGCCTCTCAACTCGTGCGAGATTTCTTTGCAGTTGATGGAGTTTCCCGCCAATCTGGATGAAGATACGGCGGCGCAGATCAGGACTGTTCGGTCAAACATTCACAGGCTGCTCGGTTTGATAAGCGATTTGTTGACTGTTAACAATCTAGAAGGCAGCACGCTTGCGATTCAGAAATCGCCCCAACCACTAAACGAGATTGTGGAATCAGCTATCTTGGCGCTGCAGTCCCTGGCCGACGCTAAGCAGATTGTGATTGATAACGAAACCGGTGCCGAGCTTGTTGACGTAGATAAAGAACGAATCGTTCAAGTGCTCCTGAATTATTTGTCTAATGCGATCAAGTTTTCACCGAAGAAGTCGACGATTCAGATTATTGCCGAACGGCAGTACGAGAAGATCATGATCTCCGTCAAGGATCAGGGCATCGGGCTAAATGACCTCGAGCGAAACCGTGTATTCGACAAATTTTTTCAGGCGAAGACAGATGAGTCCGTGAAGGGGTTCGGATTGGGTCTGGCAATCTGCAAATTGATTGTCGAAACCCACGGTGGCAGTGTCGGTGTCGAGAGTGCGCCCGGAAGAGGCAGTCGTTTCTGGTTTACCGTGGATGCCGCAAAGTGAGTGCACCGAAGTGAATTCGGCAAAGCAAGGATTGACAGCCGTGGGCGGCTGCCAATCTCGCTTCCATCAAATCGATTGTGCTTAGGGAGTCCGGGAATTCGCTACTATTTTTGATCCGTTCCGGTGGGCTTGGTCGGCGGAAATATGTCAGGAAAGTTCATCTTCCCATCTTTAAGTACCGAGGAGTCCTCTGCTTCTTTATGGTGCATCGCAGCCGGGCAGTCTTTCAACAGGTGCTGGCGAATGTTGTCCAATTGTTGAGGAGTCAGCTGGGCTTCCTGATTGTGATGAACCTTCCAGTCATAAATAGCTACTTGTCCTTCGCAACTTGGTCCTAAACCCATGGTAGTAACCTCCATAGAAACTTGGTGCCGGTCTGTATCGAGAGAATACGAAACGACACGTCAATTTCTCGTCAACTCCGATTTTTGATCAGGTATTGTGGATCCGTAGATAGGCGATGCCTGGTGTCAGAACCTTGTCCATTGAGCAGCAGGAATTGAAATATGCGGAATTGCTGCGTAATATGGCCGCAGTGCAGTTGCAGTTGCACGTAGCTCTAACTGCTTCAACCGCGGAGTATTCTTTCAATCCATAAGCGAAGAGGAAGCACCATATGGTGCCTCCTCGTTTGCATGTTTCGGACTCTTCCACAATTCAGCGATGCATTGCATCGCGTTACAACTAAGAATCGATGTTAGCTGTTTAGGCAGCTAGTCCGGCGATCGCATCACGTGTGCGCTCTTGGGCTGGGAACAGCTCAGACTCGACGAAGTTGAGAACATTGCCCTCAAGATTCTTGATTTCGCTTCTGTACAGTTCCATTCCGTGATCTTCGCCTTCTTTGATGCTTCCGATCGCGGCTTTTTCGCCGAGCGCTGTTGCGCCAGCTTCAACGGTTTTAGCGAATGCGCCCCAGGCTCCGGAACCCTCTGCAGGCTTGCCACCGATGCTCGAAATCATTTCGGTAAGTTTGGAGGCTCGTTTGGCGTGACACATTTTGCAATTTTCCAGTGTGGAAACTGCTTCTGGCGACTTAACTGCATTGTCGAGCGCCATTTCGTATGTTTTTACGGCAGACAGTTCGCCTACTAGTAGACTGTTTAAATGATCTGCTTGATTTCCCATTGTTTAAACCCCTTGTGGTTGAATCATGAAAAAAGTGCGACCGACACAGAGGACAGATTCGTCTCCGTCGCCATTTACTGCGCTCGCAGGAGCTACGACGGGCGACAGCCAAATTTGTGCCCTCGGAAAAGTCAACCGAATTCGGTTGAGCATCTGATGACATCGTCAACCGAATTCGGTTGAGTATTTATTGACATCGCTTTCAGCTACTGGTTGTGCTTGAGCTTTCCGCGGTGGTTTCGGAACACCGGACGGCTGAGTTAACTTCAACGAGTTGTATTCAAAACAGGTGCTTCGTCAACCCGAAATTCATTGCGTTAAACCGAATAATCGATGGTCAGTTTCCCCTTAAACCGATTCAAAATGCAAGCCTTTTTGATTCGGAATAGACGAAAATCGCATGTTCTTGATACGGCATAGGGCAATGCCCCCATTTGCTCAGCGATCCTTATATGGATGTTTGTTGTTAAAATCGCTTTTGGAGGCGACCATTTGAGCGACAACTCTTCCATTGAATGGACGGATGCGACGTGGAACCCTGTGACCGGCTGCGACAAAATCAGTCCAGGTTGCAAGAATTGCTACGCCGAGACGTTTGCCGAGCGATTTCGAAACGTTCCAGGACATCCTTATGAGCAAGGCTTTGATTTGAAACTTTGGCCGGCTCGTTTGACTCTTCCGCTGAATTGGAAAAAGTCGAAGCGGATCTTTGTCAACTCGATGAGCGATCTGTTTCACAAAGATGTTCCCATCGAGTACATCTTGCGCGTTTTTGAAACGATGAACGAAGCTCATTGGCATACGTTTCAGGTTCTGACGAAACGGTCGGATCGATTGCACGAACTGAGCGGACGCCTGCCGTGGTCTTCGAATATTTGGGCGGGCGTCAGTGTTGAAAATGATGACTATCAATTTCGTATCGATGACTTACGTGCGACCGGGGCGCAGGTAAAGTTTCTCTCTGTCGAACCTCTTCTGGGACCGATTTCTAATTTGCGACTTCAAGGAATCGATTGGGTAATCGTAGGCGGTGAGTCCGGAAGGAAGCCTCGCGAATTAGATCCGGCATGGGTGAGAGAAATTCGTGACCAGTGCATCGCGGCCAACGTTCCATTCTTCTTCAAACAGTGGGGTGGCAGAAACAAGAAGAAAGCCGGACGCGAACTAGATGGCCGCACCTGGGATGAGATGCCGAGTGCGCTCAAGCGATTGTAAGTCAATAGCTTCTATAGAGCCGAACTAAATGTGGTGACCGCGAAGCAGATCAGCAACCAGTTCTGTTTCTTCAGAACTTGGTTCATCATCAGTCAGGTATGACTTCGACGTGTCTTTGGCACAGAGGTGTTATTCAGCCTGAAACTGTTCAAGACCATCGTGGCGCTGCCGAGGGTTGGTGCCCGTGACAAAGAACTGCCGAAAAATAAGCAAATCTCAGTCCTTCGGCAATCGTTATGCTGGGTCGAATGCGGTCCTAGCTGACGTGAAAGATGTCAGGAAAACCGGCTAATATTAGGGCGCAAATGAAAATCACCTGCAGAAGTGTCCTGAGCAGCAAGGGCGTGGCCGGCTTGCCACCAATCGTCAGTTTTTCTCGAGCGGCTCGTATGTTCGCGGGAAACAGTGCGATCAACAAAACCATGAGGCACGCAGCCGCCGCCTTTGCTGTTGTCGGAATCAGCAGTCCCACGGCTCCGAGAATTTCCAAAACGCCCGTTAACGTCACCATCAAATCAGGGCGCGGAATCGCGGGCGGTACCATGGCGATTAGGTCGACCCTGCGTTTTCCCCAATGAGCCGATGCCGTGAACAGGAACATCAAGGCCAGGCTTCCCCGTAAACAGAATGTCCAATTGTCCAGCGGATGCAGTCCGGCAACGCCGAGCAACCTAAGACAGACTGTGGCGATCACGAGAATGTACAGTAAAAGAATTTTGTTATCCTCTCGATTGGCGACTAGGCTTCATGATTACCTCTATCAAGTCTGCCACGGTCATGAGTAATAAATACCACTTCTGGCAGACTGGAGAACATCCCTGGGTAGAATCGTCGGGTAGCGGCTTTGCATGATTTTAACGTGATTGGATCGATATTTCGATTGATGGTTTCTCCGGGGACGTGGGATGCTACGGACAGGAAAGGTACGTATGCGAAGTGTTTTGCAGAGGCGAAGTAAATATATGAACACCAAGAAACTAAATCTTATAATTCTGGCAGCCGTTCCAATCATTATGTCCCTGGCGTCGCCGGCCTTAGCTCAAGACGTGCCGCCTGGAGCTACCCAGACCACGGCTGATGGAATGCAAGTCACCGTTTTTGCCTCCGGTGCATCAGTCGACGGAACCGGCGCTTACTGGCCGCCAGGCTATGGTCCCCTGGTCAACTACAATTTGCCCAACTAGCATTTTGACTGACATTTCATTCAGCCTGCCCTCTGAAACCAGAGCCATAAATACGCTCTGGTTTTCATCTTTTGCAGGGAGGTGGAACAGGCACTTTATGTTCCCCACCTTACAGATGTCAACTAATCGGCGACACCTGAATCTTTCCTCGCCCAAGATTTCATTCGCCGCTCCTCCAGGGTGCGGTAGCCTCGCTGCAGTCGTTTCGTAATTTGGAGTTGATGCGATCGAACGAACTGCCTTATTGGCATTGGGAACTTTTTCGACTTTCATCCGTCTCCACGGCGGTATGCTGCTCAGAATCAGCTAACTACCAAGGGAGAGTTCTAAGCCATGAAAAGCCAGAAATTAGGATTTGCAGCCTTTGCCGGAATTACCATGCTTTTGGCCGGTTGCAGTCAGGAAGCCCAACAGTCGATGGACCAAAAGGCGGACATCGACAAGCAGAAAGACGAACAGAAAGCTGTCATTGACCAACGTGGGGCTGAACTCAAGAAAGACGCTGACGATACCAAGAAAGAGTATTCCGAAACTGCCGATGCTCAGAAGAAAGAGCTCGATGCCACCAAGAAGTCTGTCGACGAAGTCAAAGAGAGCGGCGAGAAAAAGGCCGATCTCTACAAGAAAGAGATTGACCGACAAATAAGCGCTGATAAGAAAGTTGTCGACAGAAACGCTACCGCTGCCAAAGACCAAATCGACGCAGATGCAAAAACACAAGAGAAGCTGCGGAAAGAACAGTAAGCTCGTTCGTCCCAGCCATGATAAAGGTCCTTCACTTTTAGTGAAGGACCTGTTCGTAATGAGAGGTCTAGCGGTCTCGCAGTAAGGACTTACCGCGCGGCTATATCATCCAATATTGCAGCCGGCTGGCAACTTTTCTGCCGGCTGGCATCTTTTCTAACGATCGATTCACTGGCGGTTTCCTGTCCAATGGAGGATGCCCGCCCAAGTTCCGACGAAGGAATTGTTGTCGTAATTGAAGACGAAAGTGACAGGGCCATGGCCGTACTTGTCGTGCCAGATAAATGACAATGTGTGATCGCCGGTGACTGTGCCGGTGTCAAGGGTTCCGGTGTAACCTGATTGTGAGTATGTTCCATAAGGAACTCCGTCGCTGTTGGAATGGATTTCCGTGGCGATCTCGCCGCTGCCTTCGCAGTCACCGCGGAAGGTGCCTTCCATTTTGTTTTGTTCTTTATTGAGCTTCCTCTCTTCAGGTTGTTTCGCGGATGAAGGCTCTTGTTCGGCGGCGCCATACTGGCGCTCCTGTGCAAGGTCGATCGAAAACTGCTTGCCGGCGCGTTCGATTACCAAGGCAGGACCGCCTGGAGCCGGTAGTACAGACACGATCAGATCTCCTTGTGTTACTCCCCAGCTTTCAGCTCTGCTAAAAGGCTTTACCGACCTTACGAGGAACTGTGTTCGAGCCTTTTTTTGCTGCTCAATTGCTTCGATGCCATAGTCACTAAGCTCGCTATAGGCTGCTGAGGCCTTCAATATAGTTAACTTGCTTCCGTCAGTTGCCGGACCATCTATGCTCGGTGTTTCAGCATGAAAAAGCTCCGACGTAGGATGCGCTGAAACTTGCAAACTCGAGCCGAGTAAAATCGCAACAGCAAATAAGCTTAAGCCCGATCTGCTGCTTATGAATAGAAGGCGTTTCGACATGGCAGACCTCGAATTGAGTGGCCTGTAACCTGAGCGATACCTGTTGTAGAAACAGACGACGCTAGTTGTTGGATGTTTCCTGAACGAGTGGGCGCCGGTTACCCTTGAGATACCTGATATGGGGGTGTATCTGCCAGGTGGAAAACCCTGAACTAAGATCTGCGATCCGCATGCCGGTTTCTCATGGCGGTTTCGCATCTGCTGCAGCCGGTTTGGGCCCTAGTAGGCTTTCCAGAGCAGAAGTTTTGCCACACTCATGACTCGGCGGATGTCTGAATCGTCGATATGAATCGCGTGAGGTAGGAAAACGTCATCGCCCATCCAACCAATGAGCCCTAAGAAAACTTCGTCTATGTCTACAGGATGTTTGCTGTTTTTTTAGCTCGGACCGCAGGATGTGCAAATTCGATGTCGAGAGTGCGCATGTAAGTTTGCAAGCCGGCATCTTGAATAGGGATCAATCGCGCGTTTTCGCCTGATTCATTATAGTGCGAGTGCCAGTAGAACGGCGGTGTTACGAACGCTGAATTCGGTTTCCAATCTTGTCTCACCGGGTTGATGTGTTCGCCGTTTTTGTCTAGCTCTTTCGAGACCAGCGTGTAACAGCCTGGCTTGCATTCGAGAATGAGATCGAGCGCGACCGAGTTGTGCCTATGTGGCGGTTGCACGGCATCTTTTGGCAACAGTCCGAACATTGCCCAAAGCGTATGAGTTATTGTCATTGTCTGGGGAAAGTTTTTGTTGCCCAGGAGAACGGAAACGCGATTACGATCCGCCGCGGCGGGATCTTTCGAGACAAGTTCTAATTCACGTTGACACTCCTCGGCTTTGTACAGAGTTGGTGTGAAACGTTCTTTCGTAGCGGTCGCACCAAGATAGGTGAGCAGTGGTTCGTCGTTGATCCAGTAGAGGGCAGAGTCAGTTTCTGCCGAATGCGTTAGCTCAGTTCCACCTGGAACTGTGAAGAAATCTCCAGTCTTCCACTGCATCTGCACATCATTTTTCGCAGTGACACCGGTGCCACGGATTACGTAATACAGCTCGGAAGTTGCGTTGACCTTTGTGTTGAGTCGTTTGCCTGGCTCAATGCGCACGAATGCTGCAGCTAGGTTTGGGCTCGTCGCCGGACCATCGCAAACAAGCTTGTCGCTGAGATCGAAAGGAATCACTCTAGTTGGACCTTGCTCATGCAAGTGACTCAAGAGTTCGGCATAAGGTTCTGCTGTGATGGCACCTTGGGCAAGTGGATTGACCGCGTGCGTGTACTCGAAGAATTCGACATCTCTTTGTAGATTCGATTTTGACTCGGACGTCATCAGCAATCACCTCGTTTTAGGCTTGGTTCGTTCAAGAACTACGTTCCCTTATTACCTGCCAGCAGAAACATTGCCTGTTAACAGCAATATTGCCTGTCAACTGGACGGTACCCTTCGGCAGAAACATACGATGTAGTTGCGCGGAAGCTGGCTTCGAATCCTGTATGGGCGATGCATGGCATCGGCACTACAACAGTTTCGCATTCGAGCAACGCCGTCCCACCCAGCGCTGGAGCGTTAACTGTCAGCAAGAACGTGCGAAGTAGTTCCACGGAAGCTGCCTTCGAATCTGGCACGGGCGATGCCATGCATCGCCAGTACAATAGTTTCGCATTCAAGCAAGTCCGTTCGTCGGCAAATTAACCTGCTTCTGTTGTAACCCGTGTTTTAGGGGGTACGTTGCTTTCATGAAAGTTTCCAAGGGGTGTTCATGTTTTATAAGATCTTGCTTTGTACTGGGCTGGTTGCCGCTATGAGCTCTCCGGCAATGGCGATAAGTCAGCATCCGATCTCGGTGCCATATTTGTGCAGTGAGGAAGGCACCGGCTCCGCGGAGAGTCAAGGATATTTCAGTCGTTTCGTCAATGTCTCGGGCGGACTGTATTGGAACGGTGGATCGAACCCTGGTGCTGATGTACGCGAATATGACTATACTGGTGTCTATACGAACGTTCCCAACTACCCGGCCCAATCGGTCAGTTTGCAATATCAACTTGGAACTGTGAGCCCTGGTCCGGAACGCTATCGTGAACCGGCAATCGTTGTTATCTACTTCTCGGATGGTTCTCTCACTGCAACTGCGTTCGGCGGTTACGATACGGACCCGCCTGCGAGGGGCTTCTCAATTACGCCTGCTGCTCATGGTTTCAACACTCTGAGTTGGAATGCCGCCACCGCTGGTGATCTAGGAAAGCGAATCACCGCAGTCTGGTTCGGAGATGGTGGTACTCTTATTTACAAGGGTCAGTCATTTCAGGATTACGTCAGCCGCATCACCGTAGACGGTATCGTCTCTGCTCCTCAGGTGCACGGTGGAACGGCTAACGCCTGCCTGCCAGATCTTGACTTGTTATCATCGTTTCCAGAATATCTTCCCCCGCCATAGATTCCCAATGCAAGGCATCACATCTACAGCGCCCGCATGAGGCGCAAGCGATATGCTAATGCGGTTGTGCGCTTGGATGATCTTTTGTTTTTGATCGCCATCGCCAATGCCTTTGGCTGTCCGATCACGACCACCAGTTTCTTTCCTCTCGTGACCCCTGTATAGAGCAGGTTGCGCTCCAGCATCATGAAGTGCTGAGTGGCGAGAGGAATTACGACAGCTGGATACTCAGAGCCTTGTGACTTGTGAATTGATGCCGCGTAGGCGAGCGAAATCTCGTCAAGCTCATTGATGTCGTACATGACTTCGCGACCGTCGAACTCGATCAGGATCTCGGACTCTTCCACGTCGATACTGGATATGGTGCCGATGTCACCGTTGAAAACTTCTTTGTCGTAATTGTTGACGGTTTGAAGAACTTTGTCGCCTGGCCCATAGCTCCATCCGAACTTGGTGACTTGAGGCGAGCTGGAAGCATTTAGTCGCTTTTGTAGTTCGATATTCAGGGAACGACTGCCAAGTCCGCCACGATTCATTGGCGTCAGTACTTGCACGTCTTTAACTGCATTGAGCCCGAATCGGTTCGGAATTCTCTCGCACACCACTTGCATCAGTTTTTGGTTGATCTCTTCCGGCGTTTCGGCTGGTATGAAATAGAAGTCCGATAGTTCGTCTTTGTTGGAGGGTTGAACCGGGAAGTTTCCTTCGTTGATACGGTGCGCGTTGACAATGATTTGCGATGTTGCTGCCTGCCGGAAGATCTCGGTGAGTCTTACGACCGGCAAGACTGTTGATGAAATTATGTCAGACAAGATGGAACCAGGACCGACTGATGGGAGCTGATCCACATCTCCCACGAGCAGAAGACATGCTGAATCTGGAATTGCTCGCAACAGCTGATTCATCAATACAACATCGATCATCGATGCTTCGTCTACGACGACGATGTCTGTTTCGAGCTGATTCTCTTGGTTGCGCTTGAAACCGAATTGCTTTGGATCAAATTCGAGCAGACGATGAATTGTTTTCGCTTCCAATCCGGTCGATTCCGATAGTCTCTTTGCTGCTCGTCCTGTTGGTGCGCAAAGAAGTATCTCTGCCTGCTTGGCTTTGATGATTTGGAGGATGCTGTTTACTAAGGTGGTTTTTCCAACACCCGGTCCGCCGGTTATGACCAGAACTTTGTTCTGGAGGGCGAGAGTCACCGCTTTTTTTTGTGATTGGGAGAGCTGGATCTTCGCTTTGGTTTCGACCCAGGGTATGGCTTTATCCACGTCGATGTGTAACCAGGGCGATTCTCCATCTGCGAGTCGAAGCAAATGTGACGCGACTCCGACCTCGGACTTGTGCAGGGCGGTGAGGTACAAGAGTTGGGCGTCGTCAATCTGTTCTGAAACGAGATTGCCCTCTTTGACCTCGTGTTCAATTGCTTGCCTCGCCAATTCGGGAGAAATTTCTAGTAGTGTTTTGGCTGTTTCAACAAGCTTGTCGAGTTCGCAGGCGCAATGTCCGTCGGAGGATAATTCTTGCAGGGTGTGACGAACACCCGCTTGGGCTCTGATCAACGAGTCTTTGGGAATGCCTAATTTCTGCGCGATGGTGTCAGCTGTTTTGAAACCGATGCCGTGAATGTCTAGAGCAAGTCGGTATGGATTCTCAGAGACCTTGCTGATCGCGTCATTGCCGTAGGTTTTATAGATGCGAACCGCTCGCGATGTTCCTACTCCGTATGACTGGAGAAAGACCATTATCGTTCTGATGACCTTTTGCTCGGCCCATGCTCCGACAACTCGCTCTTTCCGTTTCGCTCCGATCCCAGGCAATTCCAGCATGCGTTCTGGTGTCTGTTCGATAACATCGAAGACTTGATCGCCGAAGGCTTTTACAAGTTTCTTGGCGAAATGTGGTCCAATTCCTTTGATCATGCCGGAACCGAGATACTTCTCGATTCCTTCAATCGTCGTCGGTTGTACGACCGTTAAACGATTGGATTTGAATTGCAGTCCGTATGTTTTGTCATTGAACCAGTCGCCGTGACACTCGACGTATTCGCCGGGAGATATCGTTGCCGCACTGCCAGTCACTGTGACGAGATCAGTTTGTCCGCGAACTTTAACTCGCAGCACACAGAAGCCGCTTTCTTCACTGTGAAACGTGACTCTCTCTACGGAGCCAGTCACCGTTTCTCCAACGGCTTCTGTTGCTGGTTGTTTTAGTGGAGTAAAAGCCATAGGTCCAGCAGTGCTATATGCACTTGCACCAACATCGATATTTCGCGCAAAAGAGTGAGGTTTCCCTGGTAAGAGGATCTTACCGTGCTCGGGGTGAGTTGTACATTTGCGAAACCAAGCTGTGCCGCGATTAGCCAGCTTTTATGCGGGCGGGATGGGAAGATTGTGGGTTACCCCATAGTGAGTAGCAGCAAATGGTTCGAGTCCAGCGCGGGCGGCGCATAGCGCCGCCCCGACAACAGTTTTGAGTTCCGTCAACCAGGTGATCATCCAATTGTTCGTATTCGGTCAGAGCCCATGCCGGGAACCGAGTATCTGTGCTCTCAAGTAGCGAACTTAGTGGGTGGTTTGGGCGGCCTCTGATTCGTGGTTGGCTGTTTCGGTTTCTATTTGTTGACTTGTCTCATCAGATGGCAATGTGGTTCCATCCCAGAGTTCTAGGAACCGTTCGGCGAGCAGAGTTTGTTCGGCGAGCAAGGCTTCGGCGATTCGCTCGACGCGTCTCTCGTTTTGCAGAACAATCTCTTTTGCTCTGGTGTAGCATTCGTGGAGAATGCGGCGCCACTCCCTGTCTATTTCATCGGCGAGATGATCGCCGACTTGCGGTTGTTGACCGTTATTTTGCAGTGTCACGAACATTGGTTCCAGCTTGGACATTCCGAACTGAGTAACCATTAGTCTGGCGAGGTTGGTGGCTTGTTCGAAGTCATTGGATGCTCCGGTGTCTTTGCAGCCAAGAAAGAGTTCTTGGGCAATGCGTCCGCCCATTGCGGTCATGATGCGCGACAGAAGTTGTTTTTCGGTGTAACCGTAACGATCGTTCTCAGCATGGCTTTGCATGGATCCCAATGATTTTGTGCGGGGTTCGATCGTAACCTTGGTTATCGGGTCAGAGCCTTCTTGCCGGAGGAATTGTTGAACGGCACAATGTCCTGCTTCGTGATATGCAGTGTTGCGCTTGTCTTGTTCAGACATCGTGCGAGCGCGAGACAACATCGGATCTCCGAACTGCACATAGTCGATACCATGATCGAAGTCTTCCAGGGTGATCAGCTTTTCGATTTTGGCATCAGCAGGCTTGTGTTCGAGCAGCGTTTCCAGACGTTCGGCGGCGGCGATAGCGGCTTCGTTGCATGCTTGCTCCACATCTGCTCCCGAGAATTGGGGCGTGCGCACAGCCAGATCTCTCAGGCGCACCTTGGGTGCGAGTTTCATGTTCTTTGTGTGAATGGAAAATATTTTTTCGCGGCCCATGGTGTCGGGCAAATCTATCGAAATTTGATAATCGAAGCGTCCCGGACGTTTGAGCGCTTCGTCCAGAGTTTCCGGCATATTTGTTGCTGCCATCACGATGATGCCGCTGCTCGCTTCGAAACCTTGCATGCAAACGAGCAGCTGGTTGAGAGTCTGATCTCTTTCGGAATCTGCGCCCGAACTGCCTTGACCGCGTTTTTTTCCAACGGCGTCGATTTCGTCGATGAATATAACGGATGGCCTACCTGAGCGCTTGTGCGCGGATATGGCTGCGTCAAATAATCGGCGAACCCTGCGGGCACCGACCCCGACAAACATCTCGCAGAAAGTGGAACCGTTTACGGCGAAAAAGTTGGCATCGATCTCACCTGCAAGAGCTCGAGCTAGAAGCGTCTTGCCGCTTCCGGGCGGACCGGCAAGGAGAATACCTTTGGGTATTTTAGCGCCGAATTCTTCGTACCAATGCGGTGACTTGAGCCAGCGCGCTACGCGACGGAGCTTGGCGATAGCCTCCTCGCATCCGGCAATATCATCAAATGTTTTTCGCTCGGTGGAACCGACGACGCTGTCAATCGGCTGAAAGTCATCCATTCCGGGCAGCTTTCCGATCAACTTGTCGAAGGAGCCTCGACGCCAGAGAAAGAAGGTGGTGGTTAAACCGCATGTGGTGAGTAAGCACCAGAAAGACCAATGTAGTGAGCTGACAGGAAGATCGATCACTTTGTTCAAGAGCGTTTGGCTGAACACTCCGGCGACAGCGAACGTCAGCAGAAGAAGAGTGGCGAAGATGGGCAGCACAATCAAGCGGGGATTGATCTTTTTCACGGACACCTCACAGCAGTCGGGTAGGTCTTCTCGCTTGTTGTGCTTGAGCTTTAGCCGCAGCAAAATTTCGCGAAGACTTACGAGCACCGAAGTCGGTGCTATTGATAACTTACCCAACTGACTGGGTTTCGTCAGCAAAATGTGAAGAATTTTGGTCGAGAGATTTGGCGGAACCTGCACAGCTTGAGGTTAGAGCCTTAGCTATATCAAGGTGTCGATGGCGCCTTATTTTTTTCGTTTCAGAAGGCGATCGGCGGCGAGGGTTACGTCGTCAAAGAGAATGTGTTGAAGCATAGTGACCGTTCCGGTTTTTAGGGCGCCGGTGTCTTTGTCTTCAAACAGCGTCTGCGACATGATCAGTCGCCGCATCAGTGAGAGTAGAAGTTCGGCTAAGATGGTGGTGTCATCGTAGTTTCTTATGGTGCCGCGAGAGATCGCTTTGGATAGGGCTTCCGCCAGTTGAGAAGTCAGTCGATGGCGATGCTCGGTCTTCGTCTTCGGGTCATGCTTTCGATCTTTCACCATAGCTAGGAGTCTTTCCTCTTCCGAGGCGATGCGAAGGGCCCAATCAACGAGAGTTACAACGTCGTCGGGACTTTCGATTTTTTCGACATGGCGCACCAACTGCACAATCAGCTTAGAGAAGAACTCTTCTCCAATGGCGCTGGCAAGCGCTTCTTTGTTGGCGAAGTATAGGTAGAGGGTTCCGGGCGCGACTCCGGCCTCGGCCGCGATGTCGGACATCTTCGCGGTGTCGTACCCATCTGCAATGAAAATGGATTTGGCGGCTGCGAGAATCGCCTTTTGTTTTGTTGCGTCTAGTG
>Ga0206838_10234_pt1 | contig 14442 bp, 10 predicted proteins | sample Alteio_BWOrgCont_26_FD_152879 | JGI IMG/M metagenome (GOLD analysis project Ga0206838, IMG submission 152879) | Enriched cells from forest soil in Barre Woods Harvard Forest LTER site, Petersham, Massachusetts, United States -... | ecosystem: Environmental > Terrestrial > Soil > Temperate forest >...
ACAAAAGCAATCCGGTGAAACTGACAATGAACGGCTCCTGCTTTTTCCTCTCGCGAAAGCAGCCGCATCTTCACTAGTGATGGCGCCTGCGGCACAAAGAGAGTATGTTCGCGAGTATCCATGGCAGCAAGCTGCGAAAGTGCGGGATATGGAATACAAGCTGGTTGCGATTTCTCCCTCTGAAGTAAGCCGGGTTCGTTGGTCTCGTTCGCCCGTCGATGTAGCAGTAAAGCCGGTGGCGCAAGATCGTTCGCTGCTGCCGTCCGAGACTGTTAATGTTGCTAATCAACCGGTTCCGATTGATTGGATCGAAGCGCCGTTAAACTTTGCTCGCAATTTTGTTAGGGGCACCAAAGACGATAGGGCTCAACTTAGATATATCGGCAGACCTGAAAACACCCCTGATGCACCGTGGACGATGGTGACCAGTCGAGCGTTCAAACCCCTGGATCGGCAAGTGACCACGTTTAGTGACTACTGGGATGGTCCTAGAGTCGCGCGAAAAATGCGCGATTTTGCTGAGCCTATATCGCGAATGCTTGGTAATGGAGCTGAGAGCGGGGCATTCCAGCTTGCCAGAGGTCCTGTCTTGAAGATAACCAGGACCTCGAGTTATGACGACTTAAATGACTTGGGAGCTTCGCCGGTTGACGCCAAGTTGCTCGCCAAACCAATCGTTCTGGGCAAACTTAGAGATGATTATTACCGCGGTTTTGTAGGTTATTTGCAGGAATATGCGAAGTCACCGGTTACGCGAGAGGTTGCCGCAGATATGGCAAAGAATATGCCTAAATCGTGGTTGTTTAGAGATTACAATACGAGGTTGTCCGGAACCGGCGACCAAATGAGCTCGGCGGAGGAGCAACTCGGAGTCAACGCTCTCGGGAAGGTTGTATTTGTCGATTATGGTGCTCGCAGCAGACCCCGTTGGTTAGAAGAGAAATAAGGGCAAAACCGGCGGACAAGTAGTATCGAATCCGAGACATTCATCTTAGCTCAGAGGTCAGGCATGTATTTCGAACGAACAGCTTTAACGCTTCTTCTCGTCGCATCGATCAGCGTAGCTTCTATAAGGGTCCTTGCAAGCCCAATGCCGCCTAACGATCAGACGCATTCTGCAGCCGAAACTAAGTCGAATGCTGCACATGATCTCGGCTGTGATTTTGGTCCATATGCTGCTGACCTGCAACGCCGTCTCAAAAGAGCGTGGATCTTTTCTGCGGGCGCTGAGTTTACCAAGGTTGTAGTCGAATTCAAGATTCATCGCGACGGATCATTCTCTGATGTTGCCGTGACTAAGTCGTCCGGAAGACCCAGCGCCGATGAATCGGCCCGAGGTGCTGTGGAAAAAGCCGGTCCCTTCCGACCGCTGCCAACCGGCGCGCCCAATGATGTCATCGTGACGGCAACATTTGTCGAGCACAGCATTCTTTTAGATTTGCGTAAATAGAGGGGCGCAAGTGTGTGCCCGGCTTGCGAAATCGGTAAAACTGGCGCTGCCGGCCGCTAATGCTAGCCAGGCTGCAAAGACTGCTTTAGGGTCAAGTATGGTTATATTTCAGGATTTTAGGTTCCTGAAAACTGGTTGATACCGGGAATTGCGCTTATTTAGCAATTTCATGTGCCGAAAACCGTCAAGGTTCGTCTTTGAACACCAGTTCTGCCGTAAACTTGAGAGGTAGGGAAAAGGCAACATGACATTGATCGAGTCGGTCCGTGAAATGGACAAGCTTGGCCAGGCGATCGTCGGGCTAGGTTTGCACGCCGACGGCGTCGAAGAACTTGCCAATCAAATCGTCGAAACCGTGTACGAAGGTTTTCGCCTTCCCGATGGCTCGCCGATGACGGCACTGATGCGTTTCTTTCTGACTATTCCGGTGCGTTCTCTGCCTGCTGATCTGCAAAACTCTTTGCTTGCCGAAAACAGAGATCTAAGCATGGAAACCAACTGTTTGACTCTGCTCGCCACGAGGGGACAGTTGCCTGAGTGGAACAGCCGCCATAAATCCAAGGGACATCAGGCAATTCCTCTGACGAGTGCTGAATTCCTGGAAAAGGCGCCTATGATTCATAGGCTATCGACGGAGTTGGGAGTTTCGACGAACCGCATGATTCAACCGGCTCCGATGCACTTCGTGAAGCCGTCGGAAAAAACTTACACTTACTTCCATGTGCCCGAAGCAGCTGTTAGTCCGTCTATCACAGCCCAAAAGACGTTCGTTCAACCTTTTGGCATTCACTCGGTCGTTGCCATTGGTGGGACCCTTTCAACAGGATCGATGTTCTCGCTCATCGGGTTCTTCAAGAAATCGATCTCTAAGAAAGAAGCAGCGAACTTCAATCGCCTTGCCGGAAGCATCGAGACGGCAGTCATCAACGTCGTCACCTTCGAACGGCGAATTCCCAAGGTTCTCGTTGCCGATGTTCCCGAAGGCGCGACCCGTGTGGCACGTTGTCTCGGTTTGAAGCATGATATTAGCGTTACGCATTCACTGTCTGATGCTCTTTCTAAGATCAAATCTACGGATTTCGATCTTATCGTGAGTGGCGTGCACTTCGACGAGTCGCGTATGTTCGAGCTGCTGAACGCGGTTCGCAACCATCAGTCTCTCAAAAGCAAACCGTTTGTGTGCATTCGGGAGTTGGAATCGACACTCTTTGACGATAACAAAGACGGAATTGTGATGGCTGCGAACCATATGGATGCGTGTTTTCTCGACACTCTCAATTTGAACGACGTAGACCTGAAGGCTGCTATCGAGTCGTATATTCCCAAAAACATCTGGAGTTCAGAGCTTTCCGGCGAGACTCCGGCACGAGTTCGCCGATAAGCGATACTTGGATAAGCGAATGCCTTTGATAATAGGCCTATAGGGATCCGGTTTCTCTCCAAAATGAAATAATGGCCCCATTTAAGGAACTTTCATCGTATTTTCACGATTGACGTTGCATCCTTACAGTGATCGCACTTCGTTCATTCCACCATACCTTAATACGCCTCCACGAGAGAGCCGATTAATGCGGGCCATCGAGCCCGTGACCCTTCCTTTGTATTTCATTCGTTTTCGATTTTACTACGCGCTCCGAACGGAGCGTAAGGATCAGGCATCTATAAATGGGAAACAACAGTGACTCGCCGTCACCGCCCGGTCGTCAGCCAACTCATCAGCATAGAGACACAGGCGGCGAATTCGGCGGGTTTCGTGTTCCTGCGGCATATCAGAATCTTATACATGAATATCTTGGAGCGCTGGGTGGTGGCGCTCCTGGTGGCATGCGCCATTCTCAAAAGCCAGGCCAAAACGACGCCGAGAAAGCTGGCCCGAAAAAGGGGAGTCCTGGGGAAACCGGTGATCCTGCGAAGAAGGGTTCTCCTGAGGCAGCCAAACCTCGGGGTGCCGAAGCGCCGAACGCCAAAATGTCTAAGGATCAGATCGCTAATGGTGGCAGACCTGTTCCGACCGAGGAAATGTACGCGCAGGTCAAAGCGAATCGCTCCGACAAAGGCGATAAATTTGGTAAACCGATAGGTGACGTGATGAGCGAGTTCCCTCATCCGGACTCGATTATTGCCAAGTCAAAAGGTGATAAGAAACCAGACCCGAAGAAGGGAACTCCGGGAGACCAAGCGCAAGATCCAGCGGCGAAGTTGAAAGACGCTAAAGTTACTCAAATTTCGAGCACACTTAGCTTCGCTCCGGCAAGAGCTGGGGAACCGGGTAGCGTTAGTACGGCCGCAAACGCTGCTGGAGATGCGAGAGCCAGAGCTACCGAGGCTGCTGGAACTGCCGTAACTCCTGAACAGGTCAAACTTGCTGAGGCCAAAGCCGCTGAAGCCAAAGCTGCCGAGGCCAAAGCTGCCAAACTTGTCGAACCATCAAAACCACTGGAGCAGGCACCACCACCGGCCAGAGCTGTGGATGCGAAACCACAGGAACTGCCAGCACCACCACCCAGAGCTGTGGATGCGAAACCACCGGAGCCGCCAGCGCCGCCAAGAGCTGTGGATGTGAAACCACCGGAGCCGCCACCACCGCCCAGAGCTGTGGATGTGAAACCACTGGAACAGCCAGCACCACCATCCAGAGCTGTGGATGTGAAACCACCGGAACAGCCAGCGCCGCCAAGAGCTGTGGATGTGAAACCACCGGAACCGCCAGCACCACCCAGAGCTGTGGATGTGAAACCACCGGAACCGCCAGCACCACCCAGAGCTGTGGATGCGAAACCACCGGAACCGCCACCGCCACCCGGAGCTGTGGAGCCAGCCAAAGCGGTAGACCTGACTCCGAAGTCTACTGTTGCCGATTTGACGGCAGCGGGATCAAAGCTCGAACCTAGCCAGATGGCGGGAGGCAGCTATGGTTATTTTTGGCTTGGCGGAGAGCAGAAAGCTAATGTGAAGGCTGCCTTTCTCGCTATGGAGCCTGCCAAACTTAATGAAGCCGTAGGTGCCTTCAAGTCGCTCACTTCTAGCGAGGTCAGCAATACGGTAAGACTACTGGGAGGAAACAGTCCGGAAAGACTAGGCGATATGACCCGATGGTTGGGAAATCCGGAACAGCGCGGAAAAATGCTCGACGCCATCAAATCGCACGACATTTCCTCGCAGAAGCCGGATCAATTCTATGACATGATGAAATCAGCAGTAGGTCCGGAGGCTCCTTCAGTCAAACCTCCCGAACCACAGGTCTCTGCACCTCCTTCCGACAGACCGGCTGCAGCCGCAATACCGCAGGGGGAGAAACCGGTATCGCCAGTAGTGCCACAAGATAGACCACAAACGCCGGCACCACCTGTGCCACAAGATAGACCACAAACGCCGGCACCACCTGTGCCACAAGATAGACCGCAAACGCCGGCACCACCTGTGCCGCAAGATAGACCGCAAGCGCCGGCGCCGCCAGTGCCGCTTGATAGACCGCAGAGTCCAGTCCAGAGGCCACCCGAAGCGGCTGTTGCTACAGGTGGTATCAAACCGGACCGGGCAAAACCAGATCCTGCCAGTAATTCTGATGCCACGGCCGACATGATGGATAAGCTGACGCCTGAACAGAAGGCGAAGATAACCCCAGAACTGTTGGAAAAGGGCATCACCACGATGAAGGCTTTGGGACTGACTCCCGATCAGATGAAAGCACTCGGAGACAAGCTCTCTCCTTTGATGCCTCCGGGTGGCGATAAAGATGGAAAGGGTTTTGACCTGGCTATATCAGCGTTGAGCAAGCTTAGTCCGGAGCAAATAAAACCGATGCTCGATTTTGCCAATAGTTTGAAACCGAATGATATTCGCAGGCTGCATGATTTCGAGGCAATAGCCGCCAAAGGCACCCAAGCACCTCCTGACACGGAAACCCACTCTAAACGTAGCCGCAAGTCGGCTTCTGCTGCAGAAGTCGCAGCCAAGGACACGAAATCCGAGACGAACCCTGAGCAGTCGATCGATCAGCTTGCAAAAATGTCTCCTCAGCAAATCGAATCCAGAATGCATTCGCTCAGAAAGGGCTTGGATACGATGGACAAGCTCGGTGTGGAACCGAAGGAGCTGGAAGCTCTCGGCCAGAAGTTCAAACTTCTCCTGCCCAAGGGATTCGATCAAGGTGGGAAAGGAATGGATTTGGCCCTTCATGCTATGGACAAACTCAGTGCTGACCAAATCAGACCTATACTCAATTTCGCAAGATCGATCAGTGAGGATGATGCAGCGCTTCTGCAATCAATGGGTGGAAGCGGAAGGTCTAGTGCCGATGCCAGTATCGACAAATTCTCGCAAATGAGTCCCCGACAAATTCAGGGTATGGTCAACCAAGCCCGTCAGGGGTTGCCCTATCTGCATATGATTCAAGAACTTCCTGGCCCAATAAGAGGCTTTGCGATGGGAATGGCACGCGGTTACGCTCGTCGTCACAATCCTTTCTAACTGCGGCATGACAATTGGTTCACCGAATACGGTGCCGTTCAACTCTTCGAATGTGTGAACATCGGTGCACCGCCGGCGATGCATCGCGCGGTTAAAGGGGCAGTGAAACACCGCCCCGGTGCCTCGGTCGTTTAAATTGGATACGAGGTTTCCGGTGCACGCTTCTGTTGTAGGGGAGATGCCATGCATCACCCATGCCCGAAAACATGCCGGTTCCGTTTATCTACGCTAGCTGTAGATCGCGATCATGTGCCGGTTGAATCGATGCCACCGCAGGCTCCATTTTCCGCAAATGGAAACATACATTGCACAAAACTGGCTTGTGCCCGTTCGGCTGAAACGGAACTCGTGTCGGTTGGTTGCAAATACTGCAACCGACTTCGGCGGTCTGTTCGGGGGTCACGCCCTGACGCTGAGTGCGCAACAACAATCGGCAGTTGGCACAGCGTTTGGGTTCGTTTGATAAACCCTTGGTTTTGAAAAACTCTTGTTCAGCTGCGGAAAAGGTGAACTCGCGTTTGCAATCACGGCAGGAAATGCTCTTGTCAATATATTGAACTGTGTCCATTGATATTGCCTACTTTGAAGAAGGTTGATCTTATCCCGAAGCTTGCCAAGTGAAATGCAAACACCGCGCCATCGGTGATGCGTACGTTTGTGAATGCAAATTCTGAGACGTCGACTTTTATACTACGGGCGCAATTACCCTGTCAATACGAAAGACTTGCGACATACGCCCGGCTGTCAGGCGCTGTTTGTCTGGCTTGCTGAGGGGTTTCGGACCTCTTTGTCTTTTCGCTTGGTCGTGCTAGTCTGAGCGTTTAAGACAAGAGTATGGAAAACCCCTAAATCTAGACACGTTTGCCGCACACTAATAGTCCATGATTGAAGGACGTCGGAGCGCTCAAGAAATGACTAACAAATTCGGCAATCTATTCAAATTGGTTGCAACCTCCGCAAGCCTGGCAACTTTCGTACTAGCGGGCGTACAGCCGGTTGCGGCGGCATCGCTCGATGACGATAGCTCAACCTCTGCTGCCACTCCTAGTGCCGCCCCTAGTGCCACTAGTAGCGACCTGTCTATTAAAAGTGACATTCGTCAAGCGGATGATCTCATGGTGCAAGGTTCCTATCCTGAGGCTGAAGAAGCCTTCAAGCGACTGCTGATAACTCAGCCGGACAACGTCGAGGCGCTTGCCGGACTCGGCTACGCCCTGGGGCGCCAGTACAAATTGAATGAAGCTGATGAGCAGTTCGACAAGGTGCTCGCCGCGCATCCGGACAATCCGGTAGCTCATTGTGGCAAGGCGATGGTGCTCCTCTATCGAGTAGAGAAGAACGAGCTTGGCAGCATGAGTAAATCGCAGGCTCTTAAAGCAGCCGGAAAAGAATGCAACAAAGCTCTAGATGCTGATCCGCGTGTCGTCGAAGCGCACTATCTCCTGGGAACCGTATATAAGGAAGAAGGGCGCCTCGACCTGGCCACACAGGCATTCGGCGGAGCCATTCGCTTAGACCCGCACTACATTCGCGCTTACACGATGTTGGCAGCGGTGCAGATTGCCAAAGGCAGTATGCCCGAAGCCATCGAAGAGTACAAACAAGCGCTCGCCATGCAACCCAAGAGCGTCTCCGCACATTTAGGTTTGGCCGATGTGTATAAAAAGGAACGTCGCTGGGATGAGGCTTCTACCCAGATAAACGCAGTTCTGTCTACAAGTCCGAAAAATGCATCGGCGCATCTCGCCATGGCTCAAATTCTCGAAGCCCGGGGCGAACTCGATGGTGCCATGCGCGAGTACGAAATGCTCAAGACAATCAAACCGAGCGAGTCCGAATCTTATCTCGGCATTGCCAGAATCAGCGAACAACAATCAGATTATCGTCGCGCCGCAGACGAATTGCAGACCGCACTCAAGATGATGCCCGGCAATGCCACCGTACAAGATCGATTGGCGGGCGACATGCTCAAGATAGGCCAGATCGATGAAGCCTTCCGCTTCTTTCTCACTATTCTCCCGCAGCAGCCTGTAAATGACAGCGCCGTTAGCGGCATAGTGGTGTGTTCATACGTCAAGTGTTTGCAGATGTCGCCTCCGACATTTACGGCGACGGCTGATTTCAAAAACGCAGCCCAAATCATTTCGCAACTGAGCAAAGCGAATCCGAGCGATCAAATATTGCATATCGCCGATCTGACTATGAACTCGATGGCCGGCGGCGCCTTGACCGCCCTCACGCCACCGCCGGCGGGGCTGAATGCAAAGTTGCTCAACGCCGTTTTACTGCTCTCGCAACAGAAATTCAACGACGCGAGCACGGCGTTCGCGGAAGCAATCAACGGTTCTCTTACCGCCGACGATGTTCTAACTGCCGCTGACACTGCCCTTGTTCTTCACGAATTGGACAGCGCCGAGTCAGGATATCGCCGCGCCATCACCTTCGTTGGTCAGGAGAAACGTGCCCAGCACGGACTCACGCTAGTAGCGGCTGCGCGCGGCGACGCCAACGAAAGTCTAACCCGTGGCAACACCCTGCTAAACACCCGCCAAAATCGGGATGCTCTCGACAAATATCATTTAGCCATCGTTGCCAATCCCAGGTTGGCGGCGGCGCGTCTTGGGCTAGCTGAAGCCATGGAGCGCGTGGCACCATCGGTGGAGAACCCCATTGCCGCGATTGAGGAATCAATCTACCAATATCAATGCTATCTGGCGTTGTCACCATCGATTCCTGCTCGCGAAGACGATCGCGTGCGCAAGCGTATGGCCAAACTGCAAGATTTCATCGTGCATGCGAAGAATACTCCGCCAAACGGAATGAAAGCGCTGTTGCAACGGCTATCAGTAACCAGGTAGGCTCACTGGGTTCAGGTAGAAGTTCTAACCGGAGCGGTGTGACCCTGCGCATACGGGTTCGGAATCATCGTCTTGAACAGGTGATCAGCCATGCCTGGCGACGGAGCCATCGTTCTTGCGGCTGTTAGTTTCTCTTGTGCCGCTTGTCCTTGTCCCAGCGCAGCTAAGCAGCGAGCTTCACCGGCAGCGAAGCGATAGTCTTTTGGTGCTAGTGTGCATGCCCGCTGGAAATGCTGCAAAGCTTTTCCAGGAACAAAGGGCAACCACATGAGCGCATAATAGAAGTACGCTTCCGCATTGTTCGGATATGTCACTACAACACTTTCGAAAACAGGGGCAACATCGACCGGATGAAGGTTTTTCAAACGCATGGCGTTAGCTTTTGCCAGCATGCCCGGAGCGGTTTTTCCTTTCGAAATCGATTTGTCTGCGAGTTCTTCTGCAACCTGAACCCATTCTTGCGGAACCACGGCTGCGTTCATGCAGCCTCTCAAATACACCGTCGCCGAGCATGCATATCCGAGCGGATCTTCAGGATGTGACTGAATATATTGCTCGGCAATTTCTTCCGCAAAACCAATCTTAGATGTTTCGATCAACTGCATTGCTAGCGGCAGGAAAGCTTTTGTGGTTGGATACTTTCTCAATCCGGTTCTAATATGTTCGGCCAGCTTTTCCAAATCGCCACCCTTAAAACAGTTGCGGGCGGCTTCTGCGAGTTCATCAGGTCCAACGTTTTGTTGAACCGGAACCTCTTGGTCGCTGACCATACGATATCGTCCATCTGGTTCCATCCAGAGCAAAAAGTATTTCTTGTGCGGGGTAAATTTCAACGTTGAGCAGCGCACGACGAGATCGATGTTGGCGTTGGCATTGTAGTTATGGAAGTCAATGAATTTTGTGCATTCTTTCTTGCATTTCGGGCACGGAACCACTTTTTCGTTCGATGATTCGTCGGTGCGAAGCAAGGCAAACTCGACGAACTCCGAAACCGATTTGAAGTCTTCGCCACGTTCGAGATTGTGAAACTTGCCTGGCGAATAGTCGATTTGGCATCCTTCGCACAGAATCGTCGTTATGATCGCGTCTGTGATATTCGGCGAAAGCCGCATCATTAGAGCCGCTGCACGTGTTCCTGACGAAGATGGATCGGCGGGCAGTATGGTTCCTTCCGTCTCTCTCATAGCCGTCTCTCTGAAAATCTCTTTGAGAATGGCGATGCCGCGCTCGTATTCGCGTTTGAGACCGCGACTTCCGCGCACCAGCGAACGAGCGAAGTGATATCGCCCTTCTATACCTTCTACAATCGATTCGTCGGCGTCGTAAGCCATAGTTGCTACCGCAAGACCGGCCGGATGCTACCAAACCCTCGCCCCCTTGGGAATGGTGAAACTCCCCCAGCTGCTACCGGTGGCACTTCGGTGGTCTCTTTCCGTAAGCACCTAAAGCTGTCGTGCTTTGAGTTCCTCTAGCCTAAGGAGATAGCCGGGACGAGGCTGTGCTCGCTGAGGCTACTCTGCATAAATCGGTTGTGCTTCGAGTTCCTCTAGCCTAAGGAGATAGCCGGGACAATGCTGTGCTCGCTGAGGCTACTCTGCATAAAGCGGTTGTGCTTTGAGTTCCTCTGGCCTAAGGAGATAGCCGGGACAATGCTGTGCATCGCCCCGGCTACATATTTCTAGATTGGCGCGGACCTGACGAGTCCGTTTCTTTTAACCGGCGTATTTGACTGAACAACCGTAAGGTTTGGTTGTCGTCGTTGCGACCGACTTGCCTGCCATGACTTCTTCGAGCGCTTCGCGCACGTAGTTCTTGGCGGTTTTGATGCTCTCTTTGTCAGTGTCCGGTTTGTCGTCGATGGCGCCGGCGTAGAGCAGCGTGCCGTCTTTTCCGATCACGTACATATCGGGTGTGGTTTTGGCGCCGTACATGTGTCCGACCTTACCATCAGGATCAAGCACTAGATCGGTCGGATGCGCATTCCACTTTTTCAAAATGTCTTTCCACTCTTCGGAGGTGTGGTTGCCTTGCATTCCGCTTGCGCTGGAGGAGACTTGAATCCAAACCACTCCCTTCTTAGTGAACTCTTCCTGCAGCGACTGCATATTGCCGCTGTTGTAGTGCTTCTTCACGAAGGGGCAACCGTCGTTGATCCATTCGAGCACCACATATTTCTTGCGGAAATGCTTCAAATTGACTGACTTTCCATTGATATCAGTAAGAGTAAAATCTGGTGCCGGTTGACCAACTGCGGCTGGGCCAAATGCTTCGTCGGCTGTGATGCCCGCAAGGGCTGTCGTCGATGTTGCCGAGCAGGCTAAGAGGGCTGATACGAGTAAGTTTTTCAACGGTGACGAGTTGAATTTCATGGTTCCACCTTTCGTCGAATGGAGGTAGCGAGTGCCATTCTATAAACACGCGCCCTGAAAATCCAATCACAGCTCTTATGTCATGCAGGCAAAGTTCCCACTCCTGCCAGCTTTAGCCCCTCTCGGCAATGTAACGAGTATATTACGTCGCATTCATCTCACCCGTGCCCACAGCCACAATCGCCCAATATTTCGCCTTCTCCAGCCCCAAGATAGCCAACCGGGGCGGATCGGTTATAATGTTGGTCTCTGCGCGGGGATATAGCTCAGTTGGTAGAGCGCACGGATCGCACCCGTGAGGTCAGGGGTTCGAATCCCCTTATCTCCAAATTTTCTTGAAGAAGCTGATTATTAGGGCGTTTGCGGGATCGGGATCGCGTATTTCCCACCTTTATTCCCCCTGTTATAGAAGTGCCTCCGTCGAGTAACGTGAAGCTCTTTTTCAGCTTGTCCTCTTGTTCTTGCGTAGCCTTGTCTATCCAGCGCGTGTAGTGGCGGATCAGGGTATCGATCGTCGAATGCCCGACAATCTTGGCTATGTACGGCAGCGGAAAGCCTTTCAGTATGCACTGCGTGATAAATGTGTGCCGAAGTTGATAGGACGGACGATGAGCCAAACGAGCTCGTTTAAGGGCCCTATCCCATACATCACCTAAGTGATTGTCAATTGGCCGCCCCTTGGTGTTCACGAAGACGAAGCCGTCTAACGCCGCTACGCCTTGGTCCTTCAACTGCTTCAAAGCATCATCGACTGGTTTCGTCATAGGCACCAAGCGCTCTCCAGAACTAGTTTTCGGCAAGCCTTCATAGCCGCGGACGCGACCTTTGCTGATGCTGATTTGGTGGTTTACCCAATCAATGTCTGACCATCTCAGCGCAAGCAGTTCGTTGGGACGGGCGCCCGTGAATGCTTGAACAATAAAGAACGGCCTATAGTGTTCGTCAATGTTGGCCAGGGCGAGAGCGAGATCCTCTTCTGAGAAGGGCTGCACTTTAGTCTTTGCTACCTTGAGTCGTTTGACCGCTGACCCCGGGTCACGTGGTATCACACCTTCTCGGCAAGCTTGGGCTAGCATTTCCCGCATTGGCTGAAGGATCGTGTTGGCACGAGATGCGGCAAGTCCCTTCTCTTCCGTCAGCTCAACGAGAAACTTTCGAAGATCAGTCTCTGTAATGCTGTTAAGAGCTCGCTTCTCGAACTTGGGCAAGAGGTGAGCTTTCAGAATGGATCTGTAGGCGCGAACCGATGATGTCTTGTAATTGAGTCGTCCGTCGAGATATTCCTTCGCGGCCTCGCCGAACGTTTTCACTTCGACGTTCTTCGCCCGCCTCATCTTGTCGAAACATTCCCAACCCTGTCCCGATAACTTCCCTATATGAATGTCATGCTGGAGCTCCGCCATAGCGGATTCGGCCTCGAATTTGGCCGCGGGTCCTTTGCCAAACCATTTCTCGTAGTCTTTCCCGTTGTGTTTGACGCGGTAGTACCACTTGCCTGATTTCTTGTCTTTGAGAACGCCCATGGCTATCTACCTCCTTTCCGCACAGACCCTATGTTTCGGCGATACCATTTTTGGCATTTCGGCAGGTCGCAAAAATGACGGGCTGCCGTACCCTCTATTGGCCTGCGACAATTTGGATTCTCACAGAGCCTTTCAGATTCACAGACCTGTTGCATGGCTGCCAGTCCAATAGCTTGCCACGGTGTTCTGGCAACGTATGAAGGTCTTAGCGACCATTTGTCCTCTGATGTGGAACGTCCCTCGAGAACGATCCCGGCACCGTTGATCATTCTGTTGATCGTTACGCGTAGGCACTGTCTAGCAGCGGATTGCAAACACCACTCAAATCTGTTTTTTACATCTGCTATCTTAAATGCCACGCCAGAAACGGACTCGAAATCATCATCAACTACAGCGATGTTAATAGCCTCATCGAAAAACAATCCTTTCCAATCGTTTAAGAACTGCTCGTCTTCTTTGATCGGAAATGATATCCGCAGCGCAGAAGCACTGATTTTCTTGTTTGTAGCCCATTCCTTTAGCAAGAGATAATTCATGTACTCGGTTTCCCTCACAGCGCGGATTAGCCGAACAAGCCAACGAATGTTGGCTGCTCTTTGGAGAACCGAGACCGCGTCTGTATAATTTCGCCGTGACTCGTGCTCGGTCAAAAAACCGTTCATATTGATCCACTCAAGGACATCAGCATCGGTCTTCACTTTCCTAAAATCGTTCAGAAGCTGCTCGTGGAAATCTGGAGACCCGAGTTTGATATAGCGTAGCTCCTTTCCGACGGCTAGATAATTGCCGTCCTTGCCCAGAACGTGCCTCGTGCTCACCGGCCAATCGATTAAGCCAGGAACTACTAGCGGCGGATTTTGGGGTTTACGGGGCATATGTCCGACTAATGTCCGAAAACTGGACTAGAAATGGCTACCAGGGCCAATCTATCATGCATTTGCATGAGAATGCAAGTAGGCGCAATTTAGGAGGCAACATTTTGGGCAAGAAAATCGGAAAGGCGAGCGGAAATTCAATTCAGCATTTGAATCTAAATACTATCCCGCAAGCAGCCAAATTCTTGGGCATTTCGGAACGCTTACTTTGGGACGAAATCAAAGCTCGAAAAATAGGGCATGTGTGCGTTGGGACGAGAGGCAAGAGAATTTCGGATTTGCAGATCCAGGAATACATTCAAAGTTCCGCAGTGCCGGCAGTTCAATAGGATATAAGGAAGCGGAGGGATTGACCACGAACCGAACCCGGCAAGTAGCGGGAAGGTGGAATCTCTCCGAAAGAGCTGTTTTTAGATCCGTATATATTCACGCACTCTCTGCCATGTGCGCCCGCCGTTCGTTGAGTGTTGCGTTTCCCATCACCAATTGGACGAATTCATTGGAAGTAACAGTGTTTCCGTCCAAGATACATTGGGCAATTCCACATCAATCGTAAGAATTAATCCATTCGTCTTGAATCACAAGGAGCAAAACATCTGTCAGGTGCTCTCCGTGCGATTCAAGACGAATATTTGGCAATTAGATCCAAGCATCAGAAATATTAGAAGGCGGCGTTTTAATCCTAAATATATCCGAAGCTTGTCCCAGTGGCGGTATTGCACCTTTGGTAACTCGAGTCGTATGGTGGTGCCAAACAGTCCCTACTGGTCCCGAACCGCACCATACTCTAAAGGATGTCAGCCAGCATGATGAATAGAAATCAGACGGCAAACTGGATTCGCGGTTTCCGTGAGTTATCGGAGGTGCTTGGCGTGCCTGTCTCAACCATCAAGAAAT
>Ga0206838_10238_pt1 | contig 14266 bp, 16 predicted proteins | sample Alteio_BWOrgCont_26_FD_152879 | JGI IMG/M metagenome (GOLD analysis project Ga0206838, IMG submission 152879) | Enriched cells from forest soil in Barre Woods Harvard Forest LTER site, Petersham, Massachusetts, United States -... | ecosystem: Environmental > Terrestrial > Soil > Temperate forest >...
ATCCGGGGCAATGGCTTTGACGAGATCCATAATATTCATGCTGGGTAGTTTGGGCACAAAAATTTCGCCGCCCTGCATCCGCGCCAGGCTGTCGCACACAAAGCTGACGCCTTTATCCACGGTAATCCAGAACCGGGTCATCCGGGGGTCGGTCACCGGAACCGTACCGGTTTCGCGGAGTTTTTCAAACAGCGGAATCACGCTGCCCCGGCTGCCAATCACGTTGCCATAACGCACAATGGCAAAACGGGTATCACGCTCCTTGCCCACATAGGCGTTGGCTGCAATAAACAGTTTGTCGGAGCAAAGTTTGGTGGCGCCGTAAAGATTAATCGGGTTGGCCGCCTTGTCCGTACTGAGGGCCAGCACTTTTTTGACGTTATGCTGAATCGCCATTTCAATAATATTTTGCGCGCCCAACACATTGGTTTTGATGGCTTCAAACGGATTATATTCGCAGGCGGGGATTTGTTTCATGGCCGCCGCGTGTATCACGATATCAACGCCGGAAAACGCCATCCAAAGCCGTTTTTCGTCTCGAACGTCGCCAATAAAAAACCGCAGGCGGGGATCATCAAACTCGCGGGCCATCTCAGTCTGTTTTAATTCGTCCCGGCTAAAAATAATCAATTTTTCCAGTCTCGGGTTTTTCAGCAAATGACGGGCACATTCCCGCCCAAAGGATCCTGTTCCCCCTGTAATTAGAACTGTTGCCCCATCAAAAACCATACTGCGTCCTCTATACACCACTAGTGTCATTGTAGCATTTTCAAGGCCCCTGGCATCCATAGAATGGGGGAGGCTGGTTCGTGAGAAAAGGCAATTTTTTTCTTGGAGGGACGTTTATACTCTCAACGATATTGTCATAAGGAGCCTTTATGCAGATCAGGGAAAGTTGGATGCCAACCGGTGCTCATTTTGGAAGCCGGGCAAATAGGGAGCGAAGAAGACCTAGCCGAGAGAAAGAAATGGTGCAATCTCCCCAACCTAGTTCCCTCCCCCGGAGATCTTTTTTGGTCTTAATGGGTCTAGTTCTGGCCACAGGATTTTCTGGAGATAAGCAATATGTTTATAGATCGGTCTCAACTTCTCCTGAGGTGTCTGCTCTTCCGGTTGATATGCAATATGCTGTAAGGCATGCCATTGCCCCTCAAATTCATGGTGTTATAGGAGAAAAGGGTGAAGGCATGACCATTATTCATTTGGATGCCTTAAGCGAGCATTCCAATCTGGTTCGGTCTATTTTACTGGATCCTGACTATGGAATTGTCCCAAAGGCCAAGGTGGTGAGCAGGGAACTTTCTCCGGCAAAACTTAAACTTACTGATATGCAAAAGGTAGCTAAAGAAAAAAACCTAGAAGGGCTTGCTGCTTTTTTTATACAAGCTATGTATGATGCTTATTCAAAGAGTCTTCAGGCAATCATCGCCGAACCCAAAAACCCTAAATTACGAGTGGTTATTATTCCATCGGGTGCTACTGCCTATGAAATGGCTAAACAAATAGATCAAGCTGTTTTTAGTAAAATCCTGGCTGACAACCCAAAGGAATTGTTTGAGTTGGCAAGGGTGTGTATCGATGTGATGCGCCATTTAGACAAATATCCCGATATAGAAAAAAGTCAAAAATCTTTCATAAATGCCCTGCAGACATTACGCTCAAAAAATGTCTTAACCTTTATCTCTGTGGGTAATGAGGGGCCCAATTTTCAAAAAAACAATCCTATCCATTACAATATGTTGGCCACTCAACCCGCTATTTGTGTGGGTATTGCAACCCCAAACAATAAAGGGGGCTATAGTCCCTCTGAAATAACTCCTATAGGCTACGGAGACAGCAATCCAAAGTTGAACCCGTCTTTATTGGTTTTAGGTAAGCCTGTGGTGGCGAATCCGGATCCTGACCTGAAGCCCGAAAAACGTGTTGTTTGGTGGGGCTCTTCAGCTTCAGTACCCCTTTTGGGCGGTTTGGCTACTTTGATTGCGCAACGCCATCCGGATTGGTCTGCAGATAAAATTGAAGATCAAATTTTTAAGTGCGTTACACCCCAAATGGGTATAACTAAGGATTTACAGGGACAAGGCATTCTTGATCCCAAAATATTATTCTAAAAACCAATAACTCAACATCTTTGACCGGGCAGCCATAACCCTCCCAAAATGACCGGATGCGATGCTCCGGTGCAAAGAGGGATGTTGCTGGGGATTTCCAGTTTGCGTGCGGCGCCTAGAAGCGCAAAAGCGATGGCTTCTTTGTATTTGTTGGGGATGCCGAAATCCTCGTGGGTTTTGACGGTGATACCCAAGGGGGTAAACCGGTGTGTCAGAAGTTCCATTAAATATGTGTTCAGTGCCCCGCCGCCCCCGACAATCACTTCTTTCACCGGCACTTTCGGCAGCACAAACTCTTTGTAAGCATTCACAATAGAATCGGCTGTAAAATGCGTGGCGGTGGCAATGAAGTCTTTGGGGTCATGATTGGTTTGCCAATTCTGGATCAGTTGGGTGGTATAGTCTGACCCAAACAATTCCCGACCGGTGGATTTAGGCGGGGGCAGTTTAAAATAGGGATCGTTTAACATTGAGGTGAGGAGGGGCTCAATAATCTGTCCCTGGCGGGCTATTTCGCCGTCTTTGTCATAGGTTTTACCGGTGAACGTTTGAACGAGGTTGTCGATGATCATATTTCCGGGACCGGTGTCAAACGCCATCACCGGGCCTTTATCCGTCAACACAGTTACGTTGGCGATGCCGCCAATATTCTGAACCGCGCGGGCAATGACCTTATCCTGAAATAGCAGCCCATCGGCAAAAGGGACGAGGGGCGCGCCTTGGCCGCCGGCGGCCATATCTCCCGGGCGAAAATCGGCCGCCACTTCCACGCCGGTGATTTCTGCAATCATGGCAGGCTCTCCCAGCTGAAGCGTTGCACCCAAGTTCCCGGCTTCCGGTGGAATGTGATACAGGGTTTGCCCGTGAGAGGCAATAAGATCCACCTTGAGCGGTTGAAGCTGTTGCATCAACGCCAGGGCGGTTTCTCCGAACAACCTGCCTAACGTCATATTCAACCGGCAAACGGTGGCCCAGGGCACTTCTTTACTGGCCAGTGTCTCAAGCAACGTTTGCCGAAGGGCATCAGGAATGTCATGGGTGTGGGTGCCCAAAACTTCCAGGTGAGGAAACTCGCACCGAATACAAGCCGCATCCACGCTGTCTACGGAGGTGCCGGACATCAAGCCGATGACGGTTAAAGACTTTTTAATAGACAAACAGACGCTCCAAACGCCGCAGTACTTTTACCACGGCATGCTCCTGATGTTTGGTGAGCGGATCGACCAGAATGGTTTTGGCTCCCAGGCGCTGGCCGGCCCAGATATCGGTTAAAGGCCGGTCGCCGACAACCACCACTTGAGAAGGTTCCAACTTCAATAACCTTAGCGCCTTATAAAGCGCGCCTCGGCGGGGCTTGCCAGCGTTCCCCAATACGGGGATACTCAGGGTTTTTTCGGCTTCCTGCGTGTAAAAACCCAACGGATTATTACTGACCACGACGGATTGAAATCCCATGGATTCGATTTTTTTGAGCCACGCGGCAATCACGTCATCTAAGATGCCGGTATGAGGAGCCATAATCGTATTGTCGAGATCGAAAATAAACCCTTGGACGCCCTCTTGCTGCAGCTCCTCCAGATCAATGTCGGTGACATGCTCCACCACGCGAAACGGCTTAACCAGCAAGAGAAACCGGCTCCTTTCTGCGTAACAAAGCCCAACGCAGGGCATCTTGCGAGATATTTTGAGGCGGGGCAATCCAGACGAACTGATTGGGTTGGACGACGTCGGTTTTAAAGCCCTGCTCGTCGACCATATCAGTCATGGTTTGCGACACCAGCCCTTCAGGGGTCATCCAAATCAAGCTTTCGCCGGCTTTGAACCGGTTACGGCCTTGCACTTTTATAAGTCCCTCCCGGTTTAACTCGCCTTCGGCGCTGGCCACAAACGTGGCCTGAGAGATACTTTGGGCGCTTTCATAGGTGTAAGCCGTGCTGCCGGGTTTGCCATGCAAGAAGCCTTCGGTAAACCCGCGGTTGGCGCTTTCCTCCAAGGTCTCTTCCCATCGGGCAATCTGCTCCGGAGACGCATTGTCGCCGTGATCAATGGCTTCGCGATACACATGGCCCACCGTGGCCACGTAGTGGACGCCCTTGGTTCGGCCTTCCACCTTAAACGAGCAGATTCCGGCGGCTTTCAGCTCCGGTAAATACCGAACCAGGCAGAGATCTTTGGAGTTCAGCAAATAGGTTCCCTTGTTGTCTTCTTCCAGCGTATACACTTGATCGGGCCGGGTGGTTTCCACCACATTCATCTCCCAGCGGCAGCTGTTGCCACACATGCCCTTGTTGGAGTTTTTGGTGTTGTCGGTCAGGTAATCGCTAATCACGCACCGGCCAGAATAGGCCACGCACAGAGAGCCATGAACAAAACATTCCAGCTCCAAAGAAGGCACGGCCTCATGAATTTCCGCCATCTCCCGGACCGGTACTTCACGCGCCAGAATCACGCGTTCCACACCCAAGTCCTGCCAAAATGCGCAGGCACTGGCGTTTAACGTATTGGCCTGGGTGCTTAAATGCACCGGGACATCCGGGGCGTATTGGCGGGCGATGCGAAACACCCCGGGGTCGCTTAAAATCACGGCATCCGGTTTCAACTCATTTAAAAGCTCAAAATGCGGAATCAGCCGGTCAATGTCGCGATTGCCTGCAAAAATATTGGTCGTGATATAGGCTTTGACGCCCCGTGTTTGACAGTAGCTTATCCATTCGCCCATGTTTCCCGGTGTAAACTGGGGGCCTTTGCTGGGCGTTCTCAGGCTGGCCATGGGGAGCCCGAAATAGACGGCATCGGCGCCATAGGCAATGGCATAGCAAAGTTTCTCCGGGTCACCGGCGGGTAACAATAGCTCTGGTTTATCGGGGGTTTTTGTCATTTAATCAGTATACCTAAGACAAGCTGCGGCAAGGATCCCTCCTTATTATGCCTCCTAAAACACAAACGCCAGAGTTTATGGTATTTAGCGGGTTAATGATTTTAATTTTAAGCGCGGTTGTGCTGGGGTTGTTTTTCAACCGGTTTGAAATTCGCGATGAATCCCAATCCATGCCGACTCGCCGCATCCAGGATCTGGTGGCCTTGTTGAAGCAGGCCGAAGATAAGCGAGCGGTATTGGAAAAAGAACTGACCGGTCTTCGAAGTCAAAATACCCAACCGGCCATTGCCACGAAAACCTCGGATCCTGAATTGCAAAAGCTCTATCAACTGGCGGGGTTTACCCCCGTGAGCGGCAAGGGTTTGGTCATTACACTGGAAGATAGCAAAACCAAGCCTCGCGCCGATGACCCGCATACCGACCCGAATTCCGGAAAGCTTCAAGCCGACGATTTATTAAAACTCATCAACGAATTAAAAGCAGCCGGTGCGACGGCCATTTCCATTAACGACCAGCGCTTGATTGTCACCAGCGAAGTCGTGGCGGCAGGCAGCGCCATTGAAGTCAACCAGACCCGTTTGTCGGAACCGGTGGTGGTAAAAATCCTGGGAAACCCGGATGTGTTACAGTCCGCGATTAAAATCAGAGGCGGTATTTTAGAGTATCTGGATTTCTTCGGGATTCAAGTCAAGGTGGATAAATCTACCAACATCAAAGTCCCCGCCTACAAAGGCCCCTTGCCGAGTTAGGGTAAATGCAGATCGCAAAAGGCTTGAAACATGGCCCAGCTTAAGGCTTGACGGTTATTGTAGTGAGTTTGGGTTTCTTTCCAGATGGCTTGTTTTTCTTCGGCGGACACACTGCTGGAGGTTTGGAGCCAGGTTTGAATAAATTCTGAGGTCACTTCCGGATGAAATTGAACGCCGTAGACGTTTTGTTTATAACGAAACGCCTGTTGGCTGCAATGGCTGGTCCGGGCCAAATGAACGGCGTTTTTGGGAAGCGAATAAGTGTCTTCGTGCCATTGAAATTGCGGGGTATGGTTGGGTAATTGGGAGAGGATCGGATCGGTTTGCCCGGCCGCAGACAGTTCAATCGGCGTCCAGCCGATTTCTTTCACCGGATTTTTTCGGACCTCGCCTCCCAATGCTTTGGACAAGAGTTGCGCTCCCAGGCAGATGCCAAACACCGGTTTGTCGGCTTCGATGACGTCTTGGATAAACGCCAATTCATGTTGCATATAAGGCAAAGAATCCACATCACAAACACTCATCGAGCCGCCGAGAATGACCATTCCGGCAATGTCTGAAGGAGGCAAAAACCGTTGCCCATCGGGAACATCGATAAACGTGACGGACTGGCCGTACTGAGCCAATACTTTTTCAAAAAGGCCCAGCGGCGTATCGGGCATATGTCGTAATATCAACACGGTCATGGGCTTATTCTAATCGGCTTTTGATGTAAAATACAAATCGCCATGTTTATTCAACAAGCAAACCAACAGTATCATGACGCAGCAGACATCAATCGGCTCTGTTTGCCATTGAGGATTGAATGGGGCGAGTGGAATCTGTCTGCTATAGAGGAATCGCTGGCGGCGATCAAACAAAAAAATGGATACGTGACGGAAGATACGGTCTCTTTGTCTTCGGAAACCCCCAATTTGGAAGCGATTCTAGCCAAGTTTGACAAGCCCCATCATCACACCGATGACGAAGTACGCCTAGTTCTTTCGGGTAGCGGCGTCTTTGGGATTATTCCTTCCAACGGCGACGCGTTTGAAATCCATGTGATCAAAGGGGATTTTATTGTGGTGCCTGCGTATACGCGTCACTGGTTTACGTTAAACGAAGATCGCCACATCACGGCCCTTCGCATCTTTAAAACCCAGGCCGGTTGGGAAGCGATCTATGATGAATTACAAGTGGCCTAGCAATTTCACTTGAAATAAAAATTCAAAAATTTCGATGTGGCGTTTGGCTTCCAGAGGGGAATTCCCCCAGGCATAGAGGCCATGGCCTTTCAACAAAAACCCGGGCACATCCGGATTAATTTGAGGGATTAAAATGCGACTTAATGCGTCGATATCTTGTGTATTTTCGAGTACGGGGATTTTGATGGAGGTGTCATGGGTGGAACATCCCAGGCCCTTTAACATCTCCAGGCCTGAAAATTGAAGCTCTTTTTCCATAGACAATATTGTCGCTGCAACGGTATGCACATGATACACGGCCTGCACTTCGGGAAAGGTATTGTATAAAACTTCATGCAATTTGGCTTCCGCCGAAGCATTTGGAGCGTTGATATCCACAAAATCATGTATTGTAAGCTGGCCTTTGTCTTTGCCGCTGGCCGTAATCATAAAAGCCGGGGCAACCCGAAGCGATAAATTCCCCGAGGTGCCGAGCATCCAGTTTTTATCGTAAAACCCTTTGGCCGTCTCTATTAAAATTGCAATGGCCTGATCCTTATGCATAGCTGATCTCCCTGAACGCGTTTTGGATATCGTCGAATGTTTCAAACGGCGTGACGTCGATGTTTTCTTCTTTGGCATAGGTAATGAGCCGGGATCGGGCAAAGACCCGGTCTGCTTGTCTGGCAGACGCTAAATCCGTCAGACTGTCGCCAATGACAATTCGGTAATATTTATTTTTGGGAAACTTATCCATAATGCTGATTTTGCAACATGCGCATTGACCGCAGGTTTGACAACTATCATCAAAATAAGGCAGCTCCAATTCAATACCGGTCGGGGTGAATCGAGAGGTGTTGCAATAGATGCTGAGCTTCTCCCGGTAAGGGAAAAGAACCGGCTCAATTAAAAAATCCACGCCGCCACTCACGATTAAAAATGGAATTTCACGGGTCTCACAAAACGTTAAAAACCTTTCAAATCCGGTTCTGAGCTTCACATGTTCCAGAACGTAATGTTCCATGCTTTCTTTTTTGTCCCCGGGGAGCATGTGAAATAATTTGATGAGGCCTTGTTTTAAAGGCATGGAACGCTCATCCAGAATTTGCCGCACGATCTTTTCCCAGCCGGGCTGCGCAAATTCCTTAAGAACCATTTCAATTACGTCGTGCTCGGTTGCCGTGCCGTCATAATCGCAAAAAATAACCGGTTGGCGATCATCGATCATCGAAGGCTCTCCACAAACGCATGAACCCCGGCAGACGCCCCGTCGGCGTGATCATAAATTCCTGTTCCGGCGTTCACGACCACGTCGTCTCCAAAATCGGACACAATATCTGAGACCATCCTGGCTTGAATTCCCGCGGACGGCACCGGGAAAGCCGGTTTTAATTTACTCGGACGGGTGAGCGCATAAGAAATCGCTTGGGTATCCGAGAGCGGTAAGCTAACCGAACCGTAGGGGCTGGGGAATAAAACCAGATCGGCACCTGCCAGCCGGGGCAATGCACCAAACAAGACGTTGGGGGAGATGCCATGAAGCGGCGACCCATAAAACGCCCCCGCCAATGCCGGATGTGCCACAAGAGGCACTGAAATTTCCGAATCCTGTCGTAAGGCATTGAGAAGTGGAAATCCATAGCAGATGTAATTAAACAGCAAGGCAGTGGCCCCGTCTTTCACCAAAATTCTGGCTCGGTCCAGAATTTCTTCTGCGGGACCGGTTAAGTTGAGGGCATAGAGAGTGGGTCTGCCGGTTTCTTGTTTGGCCCTGTCTTGTGCTTTTAAACAAGAGGCCAAGCGTCGCCGGGCCGATTCAAAATTGGGATCGGACAAGACTTCATCATCTTTTACGAGATTTACGCCTCCGATCGCCTGGTTGTAAAACATCTCGCCCAGGGTGTTTACAGGGACCCCCATGCACGGCTTAAAAATGCTCATCAGCAAGGGGCCCTTATTTATGCCAGTGAGCTGTCGAACGCCCTCGATACCAAATGCCGGGCCTTGATAGCGCTCAATCAGAGCAGGTGCATATTCCAAATCCACCAGGCGAATGGCCCCGCCCATGGAAATCTTTCCGAAGACGACGGCCAAAAGCGTGCCGAGATCGCATTTCACGGTGTCCAATGGAAAAGCAATCTTCACCAAGGCGGTTGCCGAATCTGGTTGCTCAACGGATACAACCTCGGCCATGTAAGGGCGCAAGGCCTCGACTTCTGATGCTTTGGAAGTCCCAATCGTCTGGCCAATGGCGATTTGCTGCGCCAGTTTTTGCAATCCGATGTGGTCAGACGGCAAGGTAAGCTGATACGTGGCCGTTAAACCTTCCATGCGGCAAACCCGGCGTCTTTTTCGGACAACACGGAGACCGGTAACGGCCATTGAATGCCGAAAGCTGGGTCATCCCAACAGGCGCCCGACTGGCTGGCCGGGTCGTAATAGGCGGATACCAGATAAAAAACTTCCGTGTTCTCCACCAGTGTCTGGAATCCATGGGCCACCCCTTCCGGCAGATAAACCATGCGGTGGTTTTTTGCGGTCAGCTCAATCCCTTCCCAGGTCAAATAAGTCGGGGAATCCTTTCGAAGATCCAAAGCCACATCATACAGGGCCCCTTGAATACAGCGTATCAACTTGGCCTCTTGAAACGGCGGATTTTGGAAATGCATTCCCCGAAGAGTGCCGGTGTCTTTGCTCAACGAGGTATTACACTGCACAAACTCTCCGGTCAACCCACGCTCTTCAAACGCGCGACGGGTCCAGGCCGTGGCAAAAAAACCGCGCTCATCTTCAATCGGGTCAATGTCAATCACATAAACCCCGTTTAATCGGGTAGGGGTGAATTTCAAAGGGACCTACTTGACGTTTAACAGTTCCACGTCGAAACGAAGCGTGGCGTTTGGTGGAATGGCCCCGGGAATTCCGTTCGGGCCATAGGCCAATGCCGGTGGAATAATCAACGTGCGTTTGCCGCCGACCTTCATCCCGGCCACGCCTTCGTCCCAGCCTTTGATCACTTGTCCGGCGCCCAGGCGAAATTGAAAGGGCTCATTGCGATCCAGGGAGCTGTCAAATTTTTCACCGGTAGGGTAAAGGGTTCCGGTATAATTCACCGTTACTTTTTGGCCAGGTTCGGCCTTGTCGCCGGTACCCTCCACATCATCATGCCATTTCAAGCCCGTCTGGCTCATGGTCATCTCAGTCATATTCAATTCTCCTTCCGGGGCTTGGGCTTTTACGGGGATTGTTACAAACGGGGCGGCCACTGCCAGCATACCAAAAGCGACATATTGAAATATTTTCACGTTCATCAAACACCTTTCCTCATACTGACCTGGGGCTTATGGTAAGCCAAAATTAAGTTGGTTTAAACCTTCGTTGACTAAAAACTACTAATATAGTATAAGGGTCAGTATATTTAGACTTTAAGGAAGGCTTTTAATATGTTACTTCGTTTTGGAAGTGTCTTTGAGGTAGATAAGGTTGCTATCAAAAAAAATATGGGAGATCAAAAACCCCGGATAAGAACAGTCAGTTATTCTCCTCAAGGTCCGAAGGAGGCAGAGAATTTATTAATTAACTATAGATCAGGAAGAGTTGTGGGTGATCAATTTAAAAGACAATTAAATAGCAGTGATCCCGAATATCAATCACTAGGGTTTAAATTTCTTAAGCTTACTGGCAAGCCAAAACGTATTGTACTGGTAACCGGGGCTGATCTTAAGAAATCTCCAACTCAGATAAAAAATATACCCGTAAAAGGGAAGGTAAAAGTCCATGTTGATTTTACTGATAATTTATTATCTTTTCCCGATCGAATTGAATTTACCCATCTTGTAAGTGAATCAGTAAGCAGATTATAAGTTGGTCTCTACAATCCGGCCCGGATAACGTGATGCCAAAGATCGTTCAAGAAATCTCCGTGTTGTCTCATGTAATTCAACTGGTGCCAGCCAGACAGTCACGTCTTGGAGAGGCTAACGGGTTTTAACAGGGCATCGTACCAGAATTTTTTCTCACGGCTTTTAAGTTCATCCACATGAATATGCTTCAATTCCGTATAGGCTTTAATGCTGTCCGGCCCCAATTCCCGGCCGATGCCGGATTGTTTGTATCCGCCAAACGGCGCCTTTTCAGTCAGGATGTGATACTCGTTTATCCACACCGTTCCGGTTCTCATGGCCCTGGCGATTTTCAAAGCCCGGTCCGTATCCTTGCTCCAAACCGCACCCGCGAGCCCATAGATGGAGTTATTGGCAATTTGGACCGCTTCCTCTTCGGTTTTATAGGTAATGACCGACAGCACCGGCCCGAAGATCTCTTCCTGGGCGATGGTCATATCGGGGGTGACGTTATCGAAAATTGTGGGCTCCACATAAAACCCGGAATCAAACAGTCTGTGGCCGCCTAACAGAAGCGTCGCGCCTTCGGCTTTGCCTTTTTCGATATAGCCCAAGACCCGGTCTAATTGTTTTTGGGAAATCAAAGGCCCCATATCGGTGGATTTTTCCGCCGGGTTACCGACCTTGATTTGTTTGGCTCTTTCTACCAAGAGGTCCAAAAATTCTTTTTTGCGCGATTCCGGCAGTAGCAGCCGAGTGCCTGCCGTGCAGCATTGGCCGCTATGGAAAAAAGCAGCATAGAGTGAGCCGTCAATGGCAATATCCAAATCCGCGTCTTCCAGCAGAATATTCGCGGATTTTCCACCGCACTCCAATGTCACGCGCTTCATGGTGCAGGCGGCTTCGCCCATAATCAATTTGCCGATTTCCGTTGAGCCGGTAAAGGCAACCTTGTCGACACCGGGATGATTCACCAGTGCCGCGCCGGCTTCTTCCCCGTAACCGGTGACGATATTAATCACGCCCTCTGGCAGCCCCACCTCTTGAACCGCCTGGGCAAACAACATCGCGGTTAAAGGGGTTTCCTCGGCGGGTTTTAAGACCAGCGTGCATCCTGCGGCAAGGGCCGGCCCCAGTTTCCAAACCGCCATCATCAAGGGGAAATTCCAGGGAATAATTTGCGCACAAACCCCCAAGGGTTTGCGCACAATCATATTTTTACTGCTGCCTTCGCGGGTGGCGTCGGAAAGTGTGTCATCCAGGGCATGTTCGGCCAGCTTGGAAAAATATTTCAAGTGATTGCCCGACACCCAAAAATCGCCTTGCAACTTTTTTACCGTGCCGCCGGAGTCTTCGACTTCCAAAGGCAGCCAGGCGGGGGTGTGTTCACTGATCTTGTCGGCAAGCGCGCGAATATATTTGCCGCGCTCTTCGCCACTCATCCGAGGCCATGGCCCCTCATCAAACGCTTTTCGGGCAGAAGCTACCGCCAAATCCACGTCTTCTTTTTTCGCGCGGGCAAACCGTCCAACCACCGCGCCATTATGCGGATTCACACTCTCAAACGTTTCCCCCGACACGGCCGGGACAAACCGGTTATTAATAAATAGGTCGTAATGTTGAGGCATCTCTATCTCCTTATCGGTGAATTATACATCGCAAGCATGGTTAAAAATTCAATCAACATTCCCAGCAAAATAATCACCAGAGCCGGCGAGAGCGCCGTGATGAGGGCTCGCTTGCCGGAGACCCTGCCTAACAGGCGATAGGTTGTTTGCATCAAACGAACGGACAGGGCAAAGGCCAGCAAGTTCAGGGAAAACAAACACAGCTCCATGATCATCGGTGAATGAAACGTATACACCATCAAGCTGAGCGCAAAGATGAGCGCGTAATAGAAACTGCCCAACGCCGCAATGGGAATAATGGTTTTGAGCGAAACTTTCACCCCAAAAAACCAGCAGGCGTATTTTTGAAGCAGGCTCCACAGAAACGTAATCACCGGCAGCAGAATCAATAAGGTAAAAATAGTGGTACAGCCAAACCGCACGAGCGAGACATCTCGATGAGAATAGACCATGGTGCTGAGTGCAAACATGAGGCTCGTTAAAATAAAAAACGAAATATCGGTTTTGATTAAACGCCGGCCTTGAATCTGTTCAATAACGCCAGCGGGATTTAAAATCAAACCAAGAGCCAGTTTCAGCATACTTTTTCCACAACCGTGGCAATGCCTTGCCCCACGCCAATACACATGGTGGCTAAACCGAAACGACTCTCTTTTTGACGCAGCATTTCATAAATCAACGTTGTTAAAATCCGGGCGCCGCTACAGCCCAATGGATGTCCCAAGGCAATGGCGCCCCCATTCACGTTCACTTTTTCTATCGGTAATTTCAATTCCTGGATACAAGCCAGGCTTTGCGCGGCAAAGGCTTCGTTCAGTTCAATCAAGTCGAGATCGGCAACGCTAATTCCGGCGCGCTTTAAAGCTTTTTGTGTGGCCCCGACCGGACCGATTCCCATGCAAGCCGGATCCACACCGTCCACGGCCGTGGATAAAATTCGCACCATGGGGTTGAATCCCAATGCTTTGGCTTTGGTTTCCGTCATTAACAACAACGCCGCCGCCCCGTCGTTAATGCCGCTGCTGTTACCGGCAGTCACCGTACCGTTTTCCTTGAACACCGGTTTGAGACTGGCCAGTTTTTCAAGGGTGGTTTCCGGTTTGGGATGCTCATCGATAGTTACTTCCCCCACCGGAATCATTTCAGCTTTAAATTTTCCCGCCTCATCAGCCGCTTTGTATTTCTGCTGGCTTTCCCAAGCAAACTGATCCTGCGCTTTACGCGAAATGCCCCATTTCTCAGCGACGTTTTCAGCTGTTTCTCCCATGGAATAGGGCGTGTAGAGTTTTGACAAGGCCGAATTCAGAAATCGCCACCCCAATGTGGAATCATACAGCTTCTGATCGCCTCGGGCAAAGGCTTTATCGGGCTTACCCATCACATAAGGCGCCCGCGTCATGCTTTCCACGCCGCCTGCGATCATCACCTCGCCTTGTCCCAAGGCCAACGCATGCGCGGCTTGATTGACCGCCATCAATCCTGATCCGCAGAGACGATTCACCGTCCCCCCCGCAACGGAAACCGGAAGCCCAGCCAAAAGCAAGGCCATTCGCGCGACATTGCGATTATCTTCCCCAGCCTGATTGGCGCAGCCTAAAAGCACATCTTCAATCTCAACCGGATTCCTGTCTATTAGGGTTTTCAGGGTCAACGCCGCCAAATCGTCTGGCCGTACCTCGGCCAATGCGCCACCATACTTGCCGATAGGCGTTCGTAAGGCATCGACGATCACAACCGACTTAAGCATAGATCGATAAAATGGGGATGCCCGTTTTTTGGGCTAGAAATTCTTCCAGAGTCTCCGCTTCCTGGGCAGAGACGGTTTTAAGTGCCACCGTGGGATAATCGGCATGGCCGCTATGATTCCCCCGGGTTTCAACCACCCAATCCAAAGG
>Ga0206838_10239_pt1 | contig 14265 bp, 17 predicted proteins | sample Alteio_BWOrgCont_26_FD_152879 | JGI IMG/M metagenome (GOLD analysis project Ga0206838, IMG submission 152879) | Enriched cells from forest soil in Barre Woods Harvard Forest LTER site, Petersham, Massachusetts, United States -... | ecosystem: Environmental > Terrestrial > Soil > Temperate forest >...
TGTCTTGGTCAACACGAATCAAATTTGTTCCGAGGGCTTGGTCTGCGGGAGGACCCATTTGGAGGCTGTAAAACTGAATGTCCGGCAAAGAAAGCAGCGGGGAGAATTTTGACAGCGCCATCGACCGGTTGTGATTATTGGTATGTTGGGCATTGCCTGCCCAAATCAGCCCTACTTTTAAGCCCGGTGTATCGGGGTTAAGCCGCGTCAAGGGGGCCTTCATGACGGGGTTAATCGGCGGAATCGAAGCGAGATCGGTGCGGCAGATCCCCGGTAAACTCATTAAATACACGTACCGATCGATCTGGCCAGACGCCTCTTCAGGACGGATGATCAGATTGCCCAACCCGGGCAGCGTTTGAAGAAGACGGTAAAGCTCCGATTGGCACAAAAAAGTAAGTTGTTCTTCGGAATCAATCCATCCCTGCAAACGCAGCCATGGCAGGTAACGGCAAAATTGAAGGGTGTCTCCCAACCCCTGTTCATGCAAAACCAGCAGGCTTTTTCCATTCAAAGGCTGTCCGTCCCACATGGGAATATGCAGTTTGTAAGGGGTGGCCTCCGGGAGCTGGAGGCGATGTTCATAAAGGGGCCAACCGTGTTTAAATTCACCTTTGGATAAAAATGCCACGGCACGATTGGTCTGGGCTTCAACGGATTGGGGGTTTATTTGCAATACAGTCTCAAAACAGTGAATGGCTTCATCGATTTTGCCCATATCCTGCATTAAAAATAAGCCGTAACAAAGATGAATGGGAGCCGATTGCGGCGCAAGCTTCAGCGCCTGTTGATAGCAGTCTGACGCTTCCTGAATCCGCCCCAGCTGACGCAGCACATTGCCCATGTTACTGTAGGTTTCCGGCAAAACCGGTGGCCAGGAAGTGGCTTGTCGGTAACACAACAGGGCCTGTTCCAGTTCACCCTTGTCGAAATAGGTTGCCCCGACATTATGATAATACCGCCCGGCCTGGGGGTTAAGCTCGATAGCCTTCAGATAAGACACCAACGCGTCATCCAGACGGTTTTGCGTTTTCAAGATGTTTCCCAGGTTGTTATAAGCCGGGGCACACGCTGGATCGGCCATTAGGACGTTCTGGTAGCAACCCATGGCGGCCTCAACTTGGCCCAGCGTCTGATGAACGACTCCCATGAGAAGCAAGGCACCCGTATAGACGGGATCCGTGTTTAAAATCTCCTGGCACAGCTGTTCGGCCTGATGCAATTCCCCGGCATCCATGCACTGAACCGCTCGGGTAAATAGCGTATCGATTTCGGTCGTGGCCATCTTGTCTATCGTATCAAGGAACCCTGGCAAATAAATCGAGGTTTTGAAGGATAGAGATGAGATCAGAAATCAGGTAGAGCCTTTGCCATTGCCTCGTCTACGAATACCAGTGTTTAAAAAGATAATTGAAAGCCCTCTTCGAGGCATGGGTTGAGTTTTCAAATCTAATTTGTGTTCAGATGTATCCGGTAGCCAGGGAGAAGGGTTTTTTTTAGAAATTCTATGAAGCTGAAGGCAGGTAGCTAGAAGATGAATGTACGCATTACAGATTCGTACTACTCCCATTTCATCCGGACTGAGATTTACACCGAACTTTTTTTTCTCGCCAATAGTCTCATTTAACCTTGAGGCGAAACTGAGAAGGTCCGTCTCTGTAACCGGGTGATTTAATGATAGCGCTGATTCAAGCATATTTAAAATTCTATTTTCGCAGCTCACCTTTTCTGGCAAAGCATTTAGCGCTTTTTGAAGGCCTTGTAAAGTGTATTGATGAATGATCCGATCGGGCGTATCCTTCATTGCAGCTCTAAGCGTCCTTAATTGGGAAGGACAATCAGCTTTTAGGCGAGAAATTAAACCGGATGATTGATGTCCCATGGGTAAGGCGACCTTCGGTGAGGAAATGGAGGTCTGTGAGAGCGGTGGAATTTGCATGAAAGGTCCTTTTTTATGATTCTACTGGATTAAAAACCCTCCATAACCAAAATTGCCATACCCCCGCCATCTCTTTTATATTTCTTAATCTTAGAAATATTGGATAGGTTTAGCTTTGGACAAGGACGGGCATATAAGTAGATACTACTGCTACTGCGAGGCTTAATTATGGTTGACTGGCCATTGAGGCGTCGGCATAACAAACGGTACGGGCAAGGGGTTATCGAGTATGGAGGCGCCCTGATTGTAGCTTCTATGGTGGTTGCCTCTGTCCTGGTGAGTGGTATTGGAAAAAATGGCTGGATGTATAACTCCTACACCGCCATCTTTTCGGCGGCTGGAAATATGTTGATTAGTGCGGTTGGAAATTTATAAGCATCTGCGGCATAACGTATGAACAGTACTTCCTCAGGATAAAGTACTGTTTTTGTCGTATTTCCTAAAAAAAGTGGGAGGATGGTATTGAAATATAAGAATATAGTTGCTATATTTAATATAGTAATACCATAAGGATAGAGTGTGCTTAAAAGAGAGGTCTTTAAAAGTTTTTCGTGGCGCTTTGCCCTGTTTGCAAGCTGTCTAAGTTTGTGTGTACCGGTACAAGCCCATGTGGCGGGTTTTGAATCCAGTAATTCCTTGGAAACCTACAAATTGTCGTCTTACTATGACGCTGAGGTGGGTTCCCACTTGGCCGATGCGGGACAATACGGCCAGGCTATCCATTATTTTGCCAAAGCGGTAGAGAAGAACCCGACCAGCGTGTTGAATCAATACAATTTGGGCTACAGCGAAATGATGCTGGCGGAAATAATTACCCCCGGCGATGACAAGGAACAGGTGTTATTCCAGGCTGAATGGGCCATGCAGCGTGCGCGCGATTTAAATCCCGATATGACGCTGACCTATTTCAAATTGGGCAAGCTGGCGATTGAGCGGGGGGATTACTCTCAAGCAACGCAATATTACAAGGAAGGCGCAGAAAATAATCCGGATAGTGCGGCCTTATGGTTTAACCTGGGAGCGGCCTACGAGAAAATAAAAGATCCGGAACAGGCCGAACAAGCCTATCTTAAGGCGATTGAGCAAAATCCGAAGTTTGTCTATGCGCATAATAACCTGGGCTTGCTGTATGAGCAGACCAATCGAACCGCACAGGCCGAAGAAATCTATAAAAAAGCCCTTGAAGAAATGCCCGATTATAACTTTGCCCGTTTAAACCTGGGCAGCCTGCTTCAAGGTATGGGTCGAATCGACGAAGCCAAACTCTATTACCGGGAAGCTTTAAAATACGAGCCCGATAATCCGTGGGCCTATTTGTACCTGGGGAATATTAACTATACCCAGGGCAATTACCAGGAAGCACTGGAGGCTTACAACAAGGCGATTTCATTAAATCCCGACTACCCGACCACTTATTATCTGGCGTGTCTCACGCTTCAAAAGCTGAACCGTACGGACGAAGCCCTGGCCAATGGCTTGCATTACATCAACCTGGCTCCTGAAGGCGCTTTTTCCCAGGAGGCCGGTGAGATTATCATGACGCTCAAACAGCAAAGCAAGCCCAAAACATCCAGTACGGGCCAGTCGTAAGCTTTGAGCGGATTAATCCTGTTTGGGATTCACCACGTTTAGAAATAGATAATAGCGTTCCGGCAGATAATGATAGTGCTTTGTTTCCAAGTCTATTGTTTGCTTGGGTTTCAGAGGTAACGGAACCGTTTGGTTCACCAACAGATTGCCCTTGGCCGGGCAGTTAAATCCGATATCGTTTGCCATATTGGTTCCTTCTTTAAATAGCATGCGCGCGGAAGATTTAAACGCCTGAACCGCTGCCCCGCGCCCAATCAATCGACATGACTCATGTTGAACGAGAGGATGCTTTAAATCGTTGACAATCACGGCCAGCAACACAAAGCCGATGACCAAAGGCAAAAACATCAATAGCGTTTTCATCGGCTAACCCACCATGGGTTTCATGGCGCCAAACATCTGAATGGTTGTATCTTCCGAGCATTTGGCATGGTGAAGTGCATGTCGCGTATAGCGAATGAGTGTATCAGCGTCAATATTGGGTTCATCCGGCATCGGGAAGCCTGCTATCCCGGCTCTCAATTCGATTTGCTCCTGCTGGTTGTGAATTTGAAACGGCATCGCGGCCACTTTATCGATGACACGGCGGGTCAAGGACAACGCGCCTTTTTCGGTACTGTGGGGAAGCAAAAATCCAATTTCGCCGTCGCCCAGACGGGCTGTAATATCTTCACTGCGCACCTGGGTTTTAATGACGGCGGTTACTTGTTCCATTAAACCTGCCGCAAACTGGTAGCCATAGCTGTCGATATACATCTCGAAAAACGAGATGCTTAAAATAACACAGACCAGGGGCGCTTGATGTCGTTTGGAAAGAGACATTTCTTCTGCCAGGCGCTTGAGAAAAGAGGTGTAACTGTATAAGCCGGTCACTTCATCCATCTGCAAATTCGCGTTGATCGTATGGCGCAATTCGGACAGTTGGGCCGCTTGATTGAGTCGGGCGGAGATTTCGATAGGGGCGGTCGGTAAAACTAATAAATCGGCGTGTTGAAGGGTATCCTGGTCGAGTTTTTCCAAATTATCGCGACGAACGGCAATAACGACACTCAAGTGGGGCGCATAATTACGGATTAATCCAGCCTGGGTCTGCAAGTTTTCCATGGCCGCAGAAAGCAGCACAATGCCCTTTTGGGTTTGATAGGCCGCCAACGCTTGAATATTATCGACCGACACCCAGTGATAAGCTTTCTCAAAAGCTTTGCGAACTTCCTCAGATTCTGGTGAGGATGAAATAAGATAAACGGTTGACATGCCTCTTATTATACACTAACCGGTCTGTTGTCCTTGCTGACTGGCGGCCTGCATCATTTGCCTTGCTTCTCCCATATGCTGGCTAACCATTTGGATCTGCGCGGAAAGCATGGTATCTGTTCGCTCCAACTGCTCCGCTTTAAACCGGAGTCCGGCAATCATGGTTCGAAGGAATTCCTTGACCCGAGAACTGCTTTGCGAGGCGCGCATATCGTCCATTCTGCCCACCATCGCCAGAGTATCGGCTTTTATCTCGGTATTGGCATACTTTTTTTCTCTCAATTCCGCAAGCCGGCTTTGAGATAAAAGCACTTGTGACAGTGATACTAAATCTAACATTTAATCTAAAACCCCCACGGTCCCCTGTATATATAAAACCCAGAATATCCCAATTTTTGCTAGTTAAAATCGCCGATCTATTTTCTCACCCCGGAATTGATAGGGACTTCCGGTGGCAATATAGCCTTCCATCCGGTTTAACTGTTGCATATAGAGGCTTTGCCGGTATTTGTTCAATTTGATATTGCTTTGGTAGTTGGAGATAAACGCGACAATACCGTTCAGGCGCTGGAGAATTTCCGTCAACGGATTACTCCGCTGGAACAACTGAACTGCCATATTGACGTAGCCAAGTGCGCTCATCGACCAATCCTAACCATGGATATTCTCTTCTGACCCTATATACATGAACAAAAACATGGATTTCCGAAAAATTGCCGTTTATTAAGAGAATTTTACAAGAGAAATCATTCTATGCCGCCTTGTCACCGGTTTTAATTAATAATCGCCTGCATGATGTCTTCAATGCCGAAGCGAACCGGATCGGTGACGGGGAGATGGGTTTGTTGATGGGCGTCATCGATGAATGCCTGTGCCTGTTTCGCATCAAACGACGAAGTATTCAGGGAGATCCCCGCAATCTTGGCTGGCTTAATCCAACCGGTGGCGGTTTCGTATAAGTTAATCAACTTGGGCCATGACGGAATTGCGATGTGTTCGAAGTTGCGAATGCCCTGCAGCTTGGGGTTATGGCACAACACCATGGCATCCGGCGCGGAGCCATGCAATAGCGACAAAGTTACTCCGGAATAGGCCGGGTGCAAGAGCGACCCTTGGCCTTCTACCACCACAAAATCAGGGTGGTAAGCTTGAATGACCCGGTCGATTTCCGCTTCCAGCGTGCCGGCCATAAAATCACCGATCACGCGATCGAGAGGAACGCCGTGGCCGGAAATCATGATGCCTGTTTGGCCCGTGGCCACAAATTCCGCTTTATATCCGGCTTTTTTCAACGCCTGTGTTAGCTCCAGGGCGGTAAACATTTTGCCTACCGAGCAATCACTCCCGACCATGGTAATTACCTTGGTTTTAGAGGGTCGGGCTAATTGCCGGGTGATGAGATTGTTTGGCGCCACGTATCGGACATCCCATAACCTGACGCCATGCTTGTTTGCCAAGGCCTGAATATCGGGCATGTCATTGAGAAAAATATGCAGGCCGCTGATAATGTGCAACCCGGCCTGGATGGCTTCGATCACGACGGCTTTATAATCCTCGGGAAGCCCACCGCCCATCGGTGCGGTTCCAATCAGCATGGCTTTAGGTTTGGGGAGCAGTGTGAATGCTTCTGACAAAGTAGCGACAACAGGAACGGTTGTTTCGCCGTTATAGCGGCTATCGATAACCGCGGTAATCGGCCAGTTACCGTAACGGATAACACCGGTTGCCGTTTTGGAAGCCGGCTCTCCAAAGCACCCTTCCGACAAAATCACCAGGGGCGTTTCTTCAGGATTCAAGCGAAAGGTCATGGTTGGTCTATATCCTTAATCTACAACCATGTAGGGGCGGGTTTCAAACCCGCCCGCCTCACTGATGTACCCACCGATATTTGTGTTTCCGGCCTATTTCGGGCGGGTTTGAAACCCGCCCCTACAGAACGTTGGATGGTGTGTGTCGACGTTTCATGGATATCGGGGTAGTCGGTTCGGCAGTGGGCACCTCGGCTTTCCTCACGCCCAAGGGCCGCCTCACAGATAAGCTGGCTGGTGACCAGCATGTTTGCAAACTCTATACCGTCGGGTACCCAAGAGAATAGCCCGTCTTGTTGGCCAAGTCGGTTTAATTCCGCTAGCTTGGATTGAGCAGCTTTTAAACCGGACTTTGAGCGCAAAATGCCGGTCTCTTGCCACATCGTTTGCCTGAGTTCTGCGATACCGGAAATCAAGGCCGGTGGATAGCCATATTGCAAAGATTCAACCGGATACGATACCTGAGGTGCAGTATCAAGCGCCGGAACCGGGTTTTCAACGACATGCTGGGCTACGCGGCGGGCAAAGACCACACACTCCAGCAAGGAATTACTGGCCAGGCGATTGGCGCCATGGAGCCCGGAACTCATCACTTCCCCGATAGCGTACAGATTTTTAACGGAGGACTGTGCCCATTCATCCACGAGCACGCCACCCATCGCATAATGAGCCGCAGGCGCCACCGGAATGTAATCTTTGCGGATGTCCACTCCGAAAGAGAGGCAGGCTTGGAGGATATTGGGAAAACGGGTTTCTGTTTTCTCCGGCGGCAGGTGGGTAATATCCAGCCAAACATAGGGCATATGGTCTTGTTTCATTTGGCTGTATATCGCGCGAGTAACCACGTCTCGCGGGGCCAATTCTCCCTTGGGATGGTAATCTGCGGCAAAAGGTCGACCGGATTTATTGCGTAAAATCCCGCCTTCGCCCCGCAAGGCTTCCGAGATCAGAAACTGAACGCCGCCTTTGGCCCAGAGCGCGGTCGGATGAAATTGCACAAACTCGATGTCCTGAATGTGGGCGCCGGCTCTGTAGGCCAATGCCACCCCGTCCCCGGTTGCAATCGGCGGGTTGGTGGTCTGGCTGTAAAGCTGTCCCAAGCCGCCTGTGGCCAATATCGTCACGCCGCCTAAAAACTGGATGGGCTCCAGTTGATGTTTATCCTGGTAGTTTACAGCCATCACGCCCCTGCAGATATTGTCTTCCACCAGCAATTCAAGCGCCATGCACTCTTCGTATACGGTAATCAACGGGTTTTCGCGGGTGTGACGGATTAAGGTTTCCTGAATGGATCGCCCCGTGGCATCGCCCCCGGCATGCAGGATACGATTGGCCGAATGGGCGCCTTCTTTGGTGAAGGCCAGTTTGCCTTCGACCCGGTCAAAGGGAACACCCAGATGAATCAAGTCCTGAATGGCCTCAAAACTTTCTGCGACCACCGAATAGGTCATCTTTGGATCCACCAGACCCGCTCCGGCCTGAAGGGTATCCTGAACATGAAGCGCCAGAGAATCCGTGGAATTGTCCGGCAATACAGCCGCAATTCCCCCCTGGGCCATTCGGGAACTGTTGTCTGCCAGAAACGTTTTGGTCACAACCACACATGGCACTTGGGCCTCGGCGAGTTTCAACGCGGCCAAAAGCCCGGCGATGCCGCTACCCACAATCACAACAGGAAATGTCTCTGTCTTCATGGGATAAATTATCGCAAGAAGAGCTCAGTCATGATAGCGTTATGCCATGAAGACCATTGCTGTTTTAGGTTCGACCGGTTCCATCGGAACCCAGACCTTACAAGTGATTCAGAGCTTTCCGGATCAGTTTCGGGTGGTCGGTTTGGCGGCCGGCAATAACATGGCCCTGCTGGCCGAACAAATCATGCGGTTTCAACCGCAATCTGTCAGCGTTTCCTCTTCGGAAAAAGTGGCTGAACTTCAGTTTTTCTTGCCGGGGGCTGCTTTGCCGAAAATTTTAGTGGGAGGGGAAGGGTTAACCGAGTTGGCCCAGGATTCTGCCTCAACTTGTGTCGTGATTGGACTGTCAGGCTTCACTGGGGTGTTGCCGACATTAAAGGCTTTGGAATCCGGTAAACAAGTGCTGACGGCCAACAAGGAAACTTTTGTGACCGCCGGGCACCTGATTCAAGCTTATTTACATCAAATTATTCCGCTTGATAGCGAACATTCAGCAATTTTTCAATGTCTTCAAGGCTGCGAAAAGCCTAAAACAGAGATTGACAAGCTAACGTTAACCGCTTCCGGCGGCCCGTTTTTAACCATGCCGCTGAATCAGCTGGGCTCAGTCACCGTTGCCCAAGCCTTGCGGCATCCCAACTGGTCGATGGGCAGCAAAGTGACCATTGACAGTGCCACAATGATGAATAAAGGTCTGGAACGCATCGAAGCGACGATGTTGTTTGGTGTCGATTTGGACCAGGTGGAACTGGTGATTCATCCGCAAAGCATTGTCCATAGTGCGGTGTCGTTTTGTGATGGCTCAATGCTGGCCCAATTGGGCCTTCCCGATATGCGAATCCCCATCCAGTACGGGCTAACCTATCCGGAACGTTGGCCTACATCCAGCCGACACTTGGATTTAACGGCCTGCCGCCAACTGGATTTTATGACTCCCGAACCGGAACGATTTCCATGTCTGGCCTTGGCGGAAGAAGCCGCCCGGCAGGGGGGTTCCATGAGAGTCGTCCTTAACGCGGCAGATGAAGTCGCTGTGGAAGCGTTTATCCAGGGACAGATTTCATTTACGGACATTCCCAACATGATTGACCATGCCATGAGCCGTCACGAGAAAATCACCAATCCCAGCCTGGCGGAAATCATCGAAGTCGACAAAATTACTCGGCAAAATTTTACTGTCATTGCGAGGGCGCATCTCGTTTAGAGATGTGCCCGTGGCAATCTCCACCGCGTCACTGATCGATCCGCTTCCGGCGGGCGGATTGCCGCGTCGTCGCTAAACCCTCCTCCTCGCAATGACGATCTAGTTTTACTCGGCAACAGTCTCTTCTTTTAGCTCGATAATCTCTTCTTCAATAATCGGATCTTTTGCTCCGTTGGTTTCCGAGGGTTTGATAAAGGTGATTTGGCGGGTTTCAGTCATCAGGACGCGGGCGTCTTTCAGGCCGGAACGGATGTCTTCGTCAATTTCGGGGTTATCAATCAGCTTATCTACCGCCCGGGGATTCACCTTGTAGGCTTGCTTTTGCAGACCCGACATTTCAATGAGGTAACGCAGCGCCTGATCGTTGTATTCATAGTTGCGGCGGTAATTGGACACCATCAGTTCACCACTGGCGGTCATCACAGGTTGCCCACCCTGCTGAAAGTGAAGCTTAAAGACTTCTTTCAAATCAGAGATTTCAGCCTGTAAAAACTGCAGTGTTTTTTGCAGCCGCTGATAGCGTTCAATCAGGTAGGGCACATTGGGAATTTGCGAGAACTGCCATGCTTTTTGTTGCTCGTAATATTCCAAAAGCTTGGGGTACACCAGGGCCAGGTTGTTGGCGTCATCTAACGCCCTGTGTTTGACGTGAGATTCAAATCCGAACTTGGCCAGCAGTGAAGACAGTCCGTGGCTATGTTCTTCCGGAAAAACCGTTTTATACATGTCAAACGTGTCGATTCGCAAATTCGGTAAACGCTTTTCGTACTGGCGTTTAGAGGCCTCGTTTAAAAAGCTGTAGTCAAAAATCGCGTTGTGCGCGACAAACGGCAAATCTTCCACAAACTCGAGTATCTTGGGAAGGACGTCTTCAATGGGGGGTGCATCGGCGACCATCTCTTCCGAGATATTGTGGACCTTAAAGCTGCTGTGGCGAATCGGGACATCGGGTTTTACTAAGGTTTCAAAGCGGTCCACAACCTCGCCTTCGTGAAGACGAACGGCGCCGATTTCTATAATTCGCTCCGTACGATGATCGAGCCCCGTGGTTTCAAGGTCCAGAACAATAACGGTTTTGTGATCGGATATCATATCTTTTATTCTAACGAAAGCATAATGGGTTAGCCACCGAGATAGTTTTGCAAGCTGCGGATGCTGCGGTTATTGCGGCACATCTTTCTCAGCTTGTTCAGGGCACGGGTTTCGATTTGACGCACCCGCTCACGCGACACGCCAAATAGTTGGCCAATTTCTTCCAGCGTACGCTTGTTGCCGTCGTTCAAACCAAAACGCAGTTTCAACACATCGCGTTCTCGGGGACGCAATGTCGCCAGGACTTTTTCAAGTTCCGTAATCAGGTTTTCGGTAGACACATGACTGTCGGGGGAATCAATACTTTCATCAATCAGAAAATCCACCAGTTTGGACCCTTCGTCCTTGGTGTTTAAGGGGGTTTCCAGGCTGATGGTCGACTGGGTGGCTTTCAAAACCAGTCGCAGTTTGGACAGGGAAATCCCAATGCGCTGGGCCAGTTCTTCCTTGGTGGGAATCCGCCCTAACTCCAGTGACATCTCCCGCGTCACCCGTTTCACTTTGCCGATGGTTTCAATCATATGGACCGGCAGCCGGATGGTTCTGGACTTGTCGGCAATGCCGCGCGTAATCGATTGCTGAATCCACCAGGTCGCATAGGTAGAAAACTTAAACCCTCGTTTGTAATCAAATTTCTCGGCCGCCCGAATCAAGCCCAAATTGCCTTCCTGAATCAAATCCAAAAACGATAATCCGCGCCCAATATACTTTTTGGCGATACTGACCACCAGCCGAAGATTGGCTTGAATCAGCTTTTGTTTGGCTACGTCGTCCCCTTCGGCGATACGCTTAGCCAGATCAATTTCTTCTTGGCCTGTCAGCAGTTTCACCCGACCGATTTGCTGAAGATAGATCTTGACCGAGTCATCGGCGTTGGTCCTTTCGACTGAAGCCTTTTCAGGGGCCTCTTCTTCTTCCTCTTCTTCAAACAGCTCCACATGTTCATCGGGAAAGCCGGAAGAGGACTCTTCGTCCAGTTCTTCCATATAGGATTCCCCGGAGACTGCTCTGGGGCCTTTGACGGCATCGGATCCGGTTCGTTTGCGCTTGCTGACGGCCACTCGTTATCCCTTTGTTACAAACCACGTGTTTTACAGGTAGGCTTATTATAACAACCCACCCTTTCGTTTCCACGTGGTGTAAAAGCCCATCCCATCAGGATTCTACCGATTTCCCCCCGTCCAGCCATGATCCCATCCTTAGCAAAATTTCAGTCGTTTAGAGGAATCACCCCTTAAGAAAAAAGAGCAGTCATTGGAAATTTTATACAGGATTAGAAGCTTTTCTTCCTCTCCTTCTTAACGGAGGGGGCTCTATACCAGGAAATAATGATTTCTCCACCGGCTTAGATTCTTGTTGAAGAGGAGGAGTTACAGGTTTTTTTATCTCTTCTTGGGGGAAAGTCCCATTAATTGTTTTGATTGCATTTTTCACACGTTTAGGTAAACTTCTGATTGCCCAATGTATTTTTTCCATAGTAGAAGCAGTGGTACGATTTTCAGCTACCTGTTTCCTCAACCAACTTAACCCATATATTCTTCCAGGATGAAACTCGTCATAGGCCAATAGTACATCCTTTACCGGAGAATAATTCTCAAAAAAACCAAAATTTTGATAATCAGAACGTCTAAGGTTGTCATAGTGGGTATGTCGGGCTAAAAATTCCCCAGCCTTATTAGTTCCACGACGCTGTTCTATGGCAGCAAGGTCTAGTTCCTGAAGTCTTTGCACTTCTTGATAGGCCGGTTCAGTTAAAATCGCAAATCCAGAAAACCGAGGGGATAGATTGATATGCATGACCTTTAAGCCTTTTTTACAGTTTTTAAATCTGTATATATAAACCATGTAAATTACTAAAGTTGCGTGTCAGTTGTATGACTTATTCATATATTTATCGTCCTCCTCCAAACAGAGGACTGCAATTTTGTAAAAAGTCTTACAATATAAGTAGCAAGGTATAGAGAATAAGGGTGGCGACGTGGCTCAAACTTTGATGATTATTTTTATGTTGTGCATTATGTGCCTAACCAGCCTGGATCCAGCTCTGGCTGCAGGTAAAAAAAAGAAGAGCAAAGCTGATCAAGAGGTGGATAAAGCCCTGGAGCCGGTGATGCAGGAGCTGACGCCCCTCTCTCAAAAAAGTGATGCCAAGGGCCTTTTTTCTCCCACCGATATGTCCAACGCCCTGGACGTGAAATTACAGTTGCTGGACCTGATGAAGGATTACGCCACCAGCGAGGAATTGATAAAACCGACGTTTCAGGCGGCGCGGTTGTTTAAGAACCGCGAAATGTTTGATGATGCCTATGATTTTTTCAATTTTATTCAAACCAGCTTTCCGCAAAGCCCTTATGCCGCCCAGGCCAAGGTGGAAATCCGCCACCTGAAGCAGCAGTTAGGGGATAACTATTTCGCCGATTCGGCAGGAAAGTAACTTTTTTGTTCCAGTTGGTTGACGCGTTTTTCAAGTTTCTCAAAGCGATCGCCAAACTGGTTCTGTTTGCCCCAATGCCAAAGCATTTCCAAACCTTCCAAAGCCACGGCAGCCACAGCAATGTTGATGCCATACCGGCTGGCAAACTTTTGAGCATACGGCGCTAAAATTGATCCTAATCTAACGGGCATCAGTCCCCCTCCTTGCTAATTCACAGGCATAAAGCATGCTGAAGCGGGATTTGTGCCAGTTTGTTACGTTTAGTTAATCTTTTGAAACATGTAGCCGATGCCGCGGGCGGTCAGAATGAGCTCGGGGTTGGAGATGTCGTTTTCCAACTTGGAGCGCAGACGGCTGATATGCACATCAACGACACGGGTATCAATGCGGTGATCTTCCGGGTAGGACCAGACATGTTTTAAAATCTCACCGCGCGAGTAGGGAACCCCGGAATTGGTGACCAAAAGCTCCAGCAAGCTGAATTCCATGCCGGTCAAGCGAACCCGTTCGTTTTTACGAAACACCTGGCGCTTGGCCGTATCAATTTTAATTTGGCCGATTTGAATCACGTTGGTGGTTTCCTTGCCGGAAACAAGGCCATTTTTGCCGTAGGTCCGGCGCAAAATGGATTTGACGCGGGCTTCCAGCTCCTTCGGGCTGAAGGGCTTGACGACGTAATCGTCGGCACCCAGTTCAAGGCCGGTAATCCTTTCGGAAACATCTCCCAACGCCGTCAGGATAATAATCGGCGTGTCGTTGTTTTTACGAATCTCCTTGGTAACGCCATAGCCATCCATTTTGGGCATCATAATGTCCAAAATAACGATATCAGGGTTAAACTGCTCAAACAGATGCAGGGCTTCCTCGCCATCAGAGGCGATGGCCGTCTCGTAGCCGAGCATTTTAAAACGGGTCTCTAAAATCCGGCGAATGCTGGCTTCATCATCAACGATTAAAACTTTTTCATTCCGCTTGGATTGCGGGGTGAGGGCGGATGTTTGGTCGGCTTCTTGTGTTTTGGCGTTCAATGGAGGCGTCCTCGTCTAACCAATTCAGTAATGACCTCGGGGACCGGTATTGGATGATACTACTCTAAAATAGTCCGTTGGTAAAGGTCATTGTCAATGATTATAGAGGACGTTGGCTGAAGAAAACACCTCTTTAAAGGGGATAAATTTATTAAAAGTCTTAAATCAGGCCTATCCCGCTACTAGGGGATTCACCGGAAGCAGAGACGACTGGTAATACCG
>Ga0206838_10242_pt1 | contig 14134 bp, 13 predicted proteins | sample Alteio_BWOrgCont_26_FD_152879 | JGI IMG/M metagenome (GOLD analysis project Ga0206838, IMG submission 152879) | Enriched cells from forest soil in Barre Woods Harvard Forest LTER site, Petersham, Massachusetts, United States -... | ecosystem: Environmental > Terrestrial > Soil > Temperate forest >...
GAGTAGGGGAGGTCGCGAATCTCAGCATGTTCCTTTTCGAATTTTCTGCGTTGGTAGAGCACCAGCTGGAGATTATTGACAAAGCGAACGGATTCCGCAGACCCGACGGCGTAGAAGGTGGCCGGAGCCCAAATGACGTCTGCCTTCAGGAAGTAGACTCTTTGTCTCACAATGAAGTATTGGTCCAAGGTTTCGATCGGTTTTGTATAGGTACTATCGTCAACAAAGTCTTCTGTGATGGGCGTAGCGTCGGAGGGTTGGCCATCGGTTGGGTCGTCGGATGAGTCGTCGGGCTGATCGTCTGGGTCGGAAGGGTCTTGATCGAGCCATTCTTCGTATTTTTGAATCTTCTTTTCCAACTCTGAATTGGTCAGCTTGCGAATGTCGTCCGGTTCGACTGCATTTTTAGCAGCTTCGCAGTCCGCATATTCAATTCCGATCTTTGAAAAAACCGTGGTCGTCCCGTCCGAATTTGCCCTGGTGAAATGATCTTCAACTCTTGCTCCCTTGGGCGCAAGGGTGCATTCGTTGGCCAGGTCTACGAGCCCTGCGCCTTCAGACTTAAAAACTGCTCGATCCAAGCGCTTGTCTTGGCCTTCACTCACGTACACGACCCAGCCTGCATCCACCTTGCGGGCAGCCTGGTTGACCCAATCAGGGACATTTGCAGGGTCCGCACGAGCTGCGGAAGCTAAACTAAAAGTACACAATACCCCGAAGACGTTCAAGTACCCCAAGCCTTGATTCATTAAAACTAGTTTACATAAATATTACATAAAATTTCAGCGTGCCTCTGCGGACACGGGAGTAATGCGCTGCATCTAGTGAATGTTTATCAGGAATATGATGTTTCAGGTATCATAGGGAAAATGGTGAGTGAAAATGGCCGAAACCCCAATCAAAGATCTTACCGGACTTATTGAATATTCTAAAAAGGTGGAAGAAACGGCGCCCCCGGCTGCTCCGCCTGAACCCATTGAGGCCGCAGCTGAGCTGGCATTAGAGCCGCCACAGGAGACCCCAGAGGTCCTCGCAGAGGCGCCTGGGCTAGCGGAGGCCCCGGAATTCGCGGAATCCTCGGCGGGACCCCCGGAGTCAATAGAAGAGCCCCTTCTATCCGATATGCCCGTAGGAGAGCCGCCGGGCCCTGAGGGGGAGACTCCAACGGAGGCCCCTGCGAGTGAGTTCTCGACACAGGCCTCGGACTTTCCGGAAACACCCGATGGGACTTCTGCGGTGGGTCAATCCGAAGCGCCAACGGAGACCGAAGCGGCGGCAAAAAAGGGCCCATCCAAAGTAGCTGGCAACGTGATCGAAAAAATCAGAAATTACTCGGAGAAGGCGACCTCGATTAAGGCGTCCGTGCAAGCGGCATTTCCGTTTAGTCTGTTGATTGAAGGGGCGATTTCGGAGGAGGAACGGGAGAAAATTGTAGATATCGTTACCCGGGAGAATATGGGAATTCGCGAAATGGACCTTGAACCCCAATTTGAAAGCGGAAGAATTCTGATTCCTCGAATTAGTGAATTTGCCGGGGTCCTTCTGATCCAAGCTCTTAGAACGATTTCGGCTAAAATTCGATTTGGGCCCTCGGACCAGATCTTCTCGGCGAGTCCTGAAAACGAGCGAGAGCCAGAAGGCCTCACGACCGAAAGCGCTGCCTTTTCCACCCAATTCTTCGTTGAGTCCACCCATGAAGCGGAGGCTATTCCCGTGACGACGGATGGGGCGCTTGCTCAATTTCCGAATTATAGCGTAGTGGATGTGGTATTTGGTTCTGCCGTATTGAAGTCGGAGGCTATTGAGGCTGAGACCTCGGCTGAGTTTCACCAAACGCTGGAGGCCCTGCATCGAGAGGTCAAATTCAAGGCCTATCGAAAAGGAGCGCAGGGGATCCTGCATTTTAAAGTGGAACTCACCATGCTTTCATCGCCCACTCACTACCGAATGACCGTGACGGGCTCAGCGATCAAAGGAGTTTAGGGATGTCGAAAAAATTCAGAGTCGGGTCTGTTTTGAAGGCCCGGTGTCCTGCTTGTCATATCGGGCCGGTGCTCGGGGGGGCCTTCACGATCTTGCCCCGCTGTCCCAACTGCGATTATAACTTCTTTCCGGAACCCGGCTTCTACTTGGGCGCCATGTGTGTGGGCTTTCTGCTAACCGCCATACTGACCGTACCCCCGCTGATCGTACTTAAGGTGATGGATGTGGATATCACCATCTTGCTGGTATTCCCATTTATTGAATTCTTGGTTCTCGGGTCAGTGGTGCTTTTCTATTCCAGAATTCTTTGGCTCCATTTGGATTACGGAGTGACAAATAGGTTGTCTGAGAAAAAGGACGGGAAAGAAAGTCCAAAAGGTCGGCCTACCGGTTCTTCGGGCCAATAGAGGGTCGCTTGTTACGCGTGCCTTGCTAACCTTGTGAGAGCCTGCTAGTAATCTGGGTTCGGGGACGATACGGTTTCGACGGATGTATCGAAATCCCGGATGCGTGTCGAGGTGCCACAGGCCTCGTAAAAAAGTGGCAAAAACGCAATTGACAACAGTCAATTCGAATTGTCTTACGCTGCCTAATAAGTAGTGTGGACACGTCCTGCCTCAGCTCTCCCATGGCCGGGGGTCAGGACGTCATTCAGTGGGATAGTTGGAGGAGTCTCGCAGGCGCTCTTTCGGCGAAACAATGGTCTGCGGTTAGTCGGGTGAGCTTGTTTATGAGCGCATCCGGCCGAATCTAAACTATAAACTACACACGTAGATTCTGGCGATGGAGGACTTTCGGACGCGGGTTCAACTCCCGCCGTCTCCACCATTACGATGCGAAAGGGACCACTCCCCCAACAGACGGAGTGATAGACGAAGTCTTTGAGCAAATAATCCCAATCAAGGAAGAACGTGGGCCAAGGGAGCTTGCTCCCTGGAAGCTTGAAGCAATCACTTTTAGTCTGTCCGAGAAGGCAATGGCGGCCACTCGGGATAGTCCTTCTCAGGGTCTGTGAACAGTGATGTTGCGGATCAAGTTCTGAGACGAGCAGCGCTCCCGATACACTGGGAGGCAAGACAGATCGGTCAGCCCAAAGAACATGAACATTCTTACCGCAAGTTAGAGGGAAGTCGGAACAACGGTCCAAGCGGTTGGTGACGTGGAAGACTACAGCGAATGCCGGGATGTGAGCCAGTGAATCCCTCGCCGGTTCCCTTGTGCAGAATGTGGGCAGGTCGATCAGGGAGAGTGAAGGAAGTAGTCCAAAGCATGAGATCTGAGAGCGCCATTCCGAAGGTCGATCTTCGGGGTAAACCGAAAGCCGAAGCATAATAAGGCATCAGGTGCGATCTCAGAAGTCCGAGTCTGCCGTAGTACTCAGCGCCTGGGGAAATCCTAGGTACACGTAAGGATGCATGGGGAAGGGCGTGACAGGTCCGTAGTCGAATTCGATGGAGGTATCCGACGTGATTTTGAAGCAAGGTTTCCAAACGGCTTCTGGGGTGAAAAAGCAAATGTCCTTTCATCCACAAACGATCCGGATTCGTCATCGTCTGACTCAATGGACAAAAAGTGGTCGCAAACACTGGGACCTATACCGATGGGTAATGGATCCCTATATTCTGTGGGACGCTACGAAACTTGTTCTTAGGAATGCGGGTTCCGCAGGTCTGGATCTGCAGACCTGCAAAAGCATTCGAGGGAACGAGTGGAAGTTCGCCCAAGAAGTAGGGGAGTTGCTCAGATCGGGCTCCTATCGTGCAGGAGCGGTTAAGCGTGTTTACATCCCGAAAAAGGATGGGAAGAAACGACCCCTTGGGATCCCAAATATTAGGGATCGGGTAGTGCAACGAGCGCTAGTTCTGGTCATGGAACCTATCTACGAGCAGATCTTTCTTCCGTGTTCGTATGTGTTTAGACCGGGTAAGTCTTCAGTCGAATGTGTGGCTCAAGTCGCAGATAGCGTCTACCGCAAAAGGCACGTGCTTGAAGCGGATATAGAGGCTTTCTTTGACCGCGTGTCTCATAGAAAGCTTATGGGATGTCTTAAACAAATGATCGTAGACCCTAGGGTTCTAGGTCTAATTAAGGGCACCTTAAAAGCTGGATTCAGGGAATGGGGAAAACCTTGGCAACCCACGGAAGAAGGTACTCCGCAAGGAGGCCCTCTCTCTCCTCTGCTAGCCAATATCTATCTCCACTATCACCTAGATGTTCGATTCGAAGAACTCTACAAGGCAAATAGCGATGTCAAGTTCGTGCGATTCGCAGATGATTTTCTTGCCATCGCTCGAACGCGGCCCAAGCTATTAGCCTCGAGGCGTTGTATTTACGTCTGGATAAGGGAGGCTGGACTTAACCTAAAAGAAGAAAAAACTAGGATGGTAGATATGACGAATGCAAGTCGTAGCCACTCATCGAAGTTTGACTTTCTTGGGTATAAGTTCCACTTACGGAATTTCTCGGATAACCCAGGGCGATTCTGGATTGCCAGACAACCCTCTGAGAAAGCCCGGACGACCTTGAGGGCCAATCTAAAGGCGAAATTAAGTCCCCAGCTGTCGCTGAGCGAAGCTAAGACTACGGTCGAACTTGCATGGCGTGGCTGGGTCAATTACTTCCGCTTTGGCAACTCGAACCTCATTTTCTACAAAGAGAGAAAGGCGGTTCGTCGGGTTGTCTATACTCATTATCTTCGATCTAAGTATCGACACCAGAAATGCCCTGTAGCATGGCGCAAGCTCAAGCTCCTGGGCAAACGCATCACCCAAGATATCCGCCCCATAGGCGTGATCCCAAATCTATTGAGACAGCATCAGATCCAACATTCCCTGATGTAGCTCGGAAGAGCCGGATGCGGGTAATCCGCACGTCCGGTTCGGTGAGGGCTGGGGAGTCTACCACAACTCATTGCGGTGGCCTCCCTGGCTACTCTGGCTTTTCGAACTCTTTTGACGGGCAGATAGAATATCTGCCCGTTTTCATAAACAAATACTTTCAAGTAGTTAATCAAGTTCAGGCGGTTTCTTCATGTCTGGAGATGTCTCGAAATTACCCGAGTTGGCTATAATAGCCACGGATTTGGCTATTTCTTCGGGAAAATCTCCATTTTTTCAAACCATACAACTATACAGTGTAGTCCAATAATTTCGTTGGGCTACACCGCTTAGTTTCAAAGAGCGTTCGACCTTTAACCCTAACAAGGAACGGACACTCACAGACATGAAGCACATTACTAAAGAAGCCCCAAGGCCCCCTAAGAGAAGCTCTTACAGGAAGCATACCCGCCAAGGCGAGGTCCTGCGGTATTTGCGGATTTCAAAGCGTATCTCCATGCGGAGGGCCGGTGAACTGAATGACTGCTCCTCGTCCCTGATCAATCACTACGAAAACGGTAGAGCCGATATTGTCGAATCCCGAGTCTTGGAATTGGTTACTAGCTACGGGTACACGATGACTGAGTTTGAGGAGTACCTGGGCGGAAAACTTATCCCCGTCACTGATCTCAGGCGAGACTGCGAGGAAATGCTTGGGAGAATTGATGAAGCAAGGCTACGGGCAGTCCACGCAGTATTGGTAGGGTTTATTTCTGGGAGTTAATCAGATGCTCGATTCCCAACGTCACCTCCAAATTCTTACGAGCATAAGACCTAAATCACAAATAAGTAGTTAAAATCAAAACAGATGGAAACAACAAGTTGTCCAGGCCGCTTCAACCTGAGCATCACTAAAAATCACGGGAAATCACCCAAGATGTCTTAGCTGAGTCTTATAGTTGCATTAGTGGAACGCAGCAGTCGGTTGATGTTCAGTCCAATTTTAGACCCTCGTCTGGCGCGTCCAGGCGGGGGCTTTTTTTTGAATTTTTTCAGACTAGGCACGTAACAAGACAGAACAAAGAAACGTTGAACGAGGGTTTCCCCTATTACGGCACATCCAGGTTGACATACCGATGGGCTCATTGATAGGCCTGCGTAACACAAAGTACTACGGAGAAACACATGAGCAGTACCACAAAGACTCGAACTGTGCGCCTTACAACTGAAGAGCTGAGCGACATTGAGAATTTTCTAAAAAAGAATCAGTTTCTTGATTTTTCAACCCTCACACGCCTGGCTGTAGCCCAGTTTATTAGAAATCCAATTCTCCCAGTAAGCCCACTTGAACCGAAGAAGTTTAAGACAAAAGTTGTTCGCCAGAGGATCGCTCATGTCTGACCAACTAACTACTATTGACCAACCAATCACCATCCGAAATGTGTTCCCAATATTTCCAAATGGAAATCCTCCCAAAATAGAAAGTCCATCTGTCGGCGCTATCGAAAAACAGATGCGAGCAATTCTCGAACCAACTAAGAAATCAAAATATCCTGACGCCTTTGATTGGGGAGTCTACGACAAAATTGCGGCCCGTTACGAAGAAGCTCCACGAGGCGGGGTTGTTTTTAATACGGGGCTAAAACTGGTCAACCACCACCAAAGTTGCAGTAAGTGCCACTACGCATTCGAAATAGACACCTACGGACGTGGATGCATTCACAACTGCGTCTATTGCTATGCAAAGGAGATTTTGACTCGTCATGGCTGGTGGAATGCCCCCCAGCCCTTTCCTTTGAATCTCGCTGAAATTAGAAAGATATTTTATACTGTCTTTGAAACGGATAAACCGTCCCGTTGGCGAGATATCATGGATAAAAAAGTTCCATTACGTCTTGGTTCTATGTCTGATTGTTTTATGTGGATGGATAAAAAATATCGGATCACTCACGAGTTTTTAAAAATTCTAAAGTTTTACAGATATCCACATATTATTTTCACCCGATCTGATTTGGTAGCACACGAAGACTATCTTCAGGTCTTAGACCCTGAATTAGTTTCTGTTCAATTTTCGATCAGTGGAGGCAATGAACAGCTTACCAGGGCAATTGAGCCTGGGGCACCAGGAGTAAAGAGAAGGCTTCAAGCTCTCAAAATTCTAGCGGAGAGTGGGTTTTGGACAACGGTTCGAATCAATCCTTTTTTGCCGATGTATCCCGATGGTTACTTCACCGATGAAAAAAGTATTATTGAGCGATTTGGATCTAAGAATAACGTTCCAAAATTTGACCTTTTTGAATGGGACTTCATTTCTGAACTTAAAGCTGCAAAGGTTCCAAGCATCCTTGTAGGATTTGCTCGTTTGAATCCATTTGCCATCCGAGCTCTAACTAAAGAAACTGGAATTAATTTTGCTTCCTTCTTTAAGCCAGAGCTATTCAAGAAGACCGCTGAAAGTCGATACACGGACTCTGAAATCGCATACTATTATAAGAGAATTCAACAGGAATGCGTAAAAAACGATATCCGCTTTCAAACATGTTTCATTGGAATGGGTATGAAAGATTATTACCAATACCAAAATCTTTGGAGCAATAAATCTGACTGTTGCGACGCTAGAGGCAATGTAGATAAATTTAAGGCGAGCAGTCAAGACGTGCCTTGGGAGATAAGAATTAACCACGCCGCACAAAAGCAATCTGCAATAGAGACTCAGAAAATGGAAAAGCTTTTTGATGCTGAGTATGCGGAATCAATTCCTTTTGCAAAGAAACCTTTTTTAGTTTCGCCACAAATCGATCCGACGTTGTGACGAAGAATAAGTTTATAGAAATTCCAGGTTTGAATGTCCAAAGTCCGTGGGGCGAGTTAATAGTTTCAGGACAGAAGACCGTAGAAACTCGTTCCTATCCGCTTCCCAAGAAGCACGAAAATGTGGCTATTGCTATTATTGAAACACCTGGTCCAAAGAAACTTGTCTCTAAGGCTCGCATCGTAGGAATAGTGATATTTTCTCATTCCTTGAAATATATCAACGTGTCGGAGTGGAGAAATGACAAGAGGCGCCATCTCATTGACGCCGATCACGTTCAGTTTAAGTTCGACCGTAAAAAAGCAAAATATGGTTGGATAGTAAAAAGCGTTGTGAAATTACCGACTCCCTTGGTAGCACCAAAATATCGAGGGATAGTCTTTGCCTCTAAATGCAGAGTACCAAAGGATTTTCTGTCTTTTCTCACCATCAAATAGTTAAGACCTCCCTAATTTATTCCGAACCGTAGATTAGCTACATATAAATACTGTACTTACGTCCGGTGATGAGGAATTGAAATGTCTGGCCCCAGCTATAAGCCGATCAAACCACAGACCAACACGATCTTTCGTGGTGACAACCTTGCCATTATGCGAGCACTCCCCAGTGACTTTGTGGATTTGATCTACATAGATCCTCCTTTCTTCACCCAGCAGAACTACAAGAATATTTGGGGTGATAAGGAATCTGTTCTCGATTTCAAGGATAACTTTTTTGAAGGATTTGAAGACACCAAGGACTTCTTTGAACGCCATATTCAATCTGACGCAAAAGGTCTTAAGGCATATCTTGAATGGATGAGAGCAAGACTAGTTGAAACGCACAGAATTTTGAAACCCACCGGGTCGTTCTATCTCCACTTGGACTATCATGCGATTCATTACATCAAGGTGATCCTGGATGAAATCTTTGGTTATAAGAATTTCAAAAATGAAATCATTTGGAGAAGAAAACAAGAGTCAGGCCCAGTTTATACGAAGTTCTCAAATAACCACGATACCATTTTGTTCTACACCAAGTCCGACGAGTATTTCTTCGAGAAACAATACACATTTATGGATAAAGAAGAATTGAAGGCAACTACCTATCGACACAAGGATGAGAATGGGCGCTACTTCTGCAAAGGCCCAACAGATAATCCAGCATATCGCCCTAACCTGATTTTCAATTTCAAGGGATACAATACTCCGCAAAATGGTTGGAGATGGTCTAAGGAGAAAATGAATCAGTTTGATAAGGAAGGTCGCCTTTGGTATCCCGATTCAAAAGAAGGACGAATCCAGTTAAAACTATTTCTGGATGAACATAAAGGTCAACCCGTTAACAATATCTGGGATGATATTGAGTGTGTTCGCCCGAATAGTAAGGAGTGCACTAAGTGGCCGACTCAAAAGCCTATGGCACTTCTTGAGCGTATTATTAAAGCCTCATCCAAAGAAGGAGATCTTGTTTTCGATTGCTTCGCTGGATGCGGAACAGCCATGCATGTAGCCCACACACTAAAACGCAAATGGATCGGCATCGATATTTCTCCCACCGCTATCAAAGTAAATGGTGACCGGCTTACAGAGAGCAAGGCGAAGGTCAGCATTATCGATGAGAATGACCTGCCAGTAATTTTAGATGAAAAGGGACCACGTCAGCAATCTAAAGAGAAGGTGGCATGAGCAATGGCCATTTCATTTGGGTCTACCTTTCGTTCGGAATTCGAGAAGTTCAAATCAGTCGAATCGACGAGTGAATTTCTGAACGCCACCATTGAATTCGTTCAGTTCATGACTCGCTACCTGGGCGAACCGACTCATCCTTATTGCAAGGAGATTAAGGAATGGAAAGTCAGACTATTTAACAAGGATGAACATTGTCTTTACGATCATCAAGTCGCGGCTATTCGTGAGTGCTTTGATGCCGTAATTCTCTCGGAAGATCTAAACTCCGGCTACTGCTTTATGCCCACATCCGCAGGGAAGGGTCATATTCTGATGACTCTAGCAGGTCTCGCAGTCGGTGACTTTTCTATCCAAAAGTTAGTTTTTGATTCCATGCCTGATGTATGGGCGCAATACCCCAATATATTCTCAGTCTTAGTTAGTCTCGGATTAGAATACTCCAAACTTATTACTCATAAAAATCCACGTACCCAGATTCTGGTTCACGATACTGAAATCCTAAAACAAATTGAAACTGACTGTAATGACTTGCTTGGAAAGAAACTCGCCTCAAAAGTTGAGTTCTTTTCAGTTCAAGCGCTTAGAAGTGAGAAGCGTCGAGAAAATCTGAAATACGTGATCATTGATGAGTGTCACTGGGGCAATGCCACCGAAGAAGAGACAGTTCAATCCTCACTTATTGCTCAAGTGAAGGCAACTGGCGGGAAAGCCTTTGGTTTCACAGCTTCTCCCTATCAGGATGGAAAGTTTCAGGATACCTGGTCTAAGAACAAGCTCAACTCTAGGTATGATTTCAACTATTATCTCGATAATAAAATTCTATATCCAATTACTCTCAAAGAAGTAAATCTCCAGAATGCCCGCGTGGGCTTTAAAGAGGGGGATGAAGAATCTGATTTAATGGAAAAGGAGCAGGTAATTAATTTCATTGCTGACCACATCAAGACCGTATTACCCGTTGAAGGGCTAGATGCTCCAGCAATCTGTTTCTTTAGCTCTGTAATTATCCCCGATCTTGTAGAAGCCCTCTTTGAAAGAAGACCCGATCTGAAGCCCGCAATTAAGGTGCTATCTAGTGAAGGTGCATTCTTTGCGAATAAGTGCAAAGAGATGTTCGGTGAAAGCATTTTGGCCACAGATATAGATATTCAACGCCTCAAAACTGGTGAAAAGATATTTTTAATTTCTAGACAAAAACTTCTAGTTGGCCTGAATGCTCCCTATTTGAAGTATTGTTTTATCTCTCCAACTAATTCCAAAATTATTATTATGCAAGGGCTTGGTCGTCTGATGCGTCCCGTGGATTATCAAAAAGTTCCAAGGAAGCTCGCCACTTTATTCCTTACAAGTCTTTCAGGTAAAAAATTAGACATATCTGGCAAGGGAGCTGATCCAGGTGAAACCACAGAAAAGACCGAAAAGGACGATCTAAATCTCAATGATCACGACAGTCCCAAGACCAGATACACTACAACATCCATGACACTCTCTGAAGCCTACGATCTCCCAGTTCCCGTATTCTATAAGACCGAGGTAGGATTCAAGGACTTTATCAATCAAACTCGAATCAAAGATGGCAATACAGTTGAAGTACTGAAGCGAAAATTTATTGATCCTGAAGAATTAATTAAATTTGATCCTATTGCACTCAGAGAACGAGTTAGTCGTATCCGCGATATGGTTCGTGCCCAATATAAAAAAGCCATCATGGACCGGGACAGTAAAACTATTGATGGACGAAGAATCTGGAGCTGTCAGGGCAAAAGAGTTTTAGGAAAAGAAGGCTGTGAAAGAAGTCAGACAGAAGTGAATTTAGAAATTCATCACCTAGCTCCATATACTTTTGCGGAGTTGTTTCGGAAGTTTGGAGAAGATGGAACCTTAGCCTGGCATTCTGACCCAAAGAATCTAGAGTACCTAGTGACACTTTGCGAAGGTTGCCACGATTTAATTCATACAAAAGAAGCGTCGGATCACGAGGTAGCCTAAGTGGATCAATTTATTATCTCTCTTCTCGAGATAAAAGAAGCCATTAAATTTGAAGGATCTATAGAAGATCTGAAAGAGTCGGGACTTTTCGTCTCTTACTGTAAAAGTAAAAAACTCATTGCTATCGTCCTACCGAATCACCTTAATAAAAAAGATAGATCAGAATATGTGGAATACTTAGTTAGGATCGCCAAAAAATATATAAAAGAAAATACTCAAGTGCGGTCATGGGCTGACTTCCAGAAGCAGAAAGATACAAGAAAGGTACATAAGATGTTGCACGAATATGGAGTTACCGCAGAGCTGTTTCCACTGGAATGTCTGACTGAGCAAAAGAAGCTTTCATCTCGCTCAAAGACTAGTCTGACTATGCCGGAGTTCTACGAAATGTGTCAGATTCAGTTCCACTTTCAAGGTTCCTTTCTATCTTTTAAAAAATTTGTCCAACGCCAATATGGGAGCTTCGCTGAATACTGCATTCTAAAAGGTTACGATATTAATAGTAGCAAATGGGAAAGCGACGAAACGGCCATTCGCGTAGCTAAAAAGCTAGGATCAATAAATGCAGTTAAAGAAAAATCTAAAAGCCTTTATAAGTATCTCGTAGATAGGAAGCTACTTGAAGAAGCTTTCCCGAGATCGAGAACCTGAACTTGCGTTCCTAACTTACTACTATTGAGACCCTGCTATTAAAGGTGACTTCTGGTGTCATAGGATACTTCTTAATATATTCTAATTTAATAAACTTGAGCCATAATGATTCTAAAATTAAACATTTCCTTTTGTTAGCTTCTGAATGTTCCGATGAATATTAGGTGAGCCAAAAACCTCGCTATCTTACCAAATCCGCCTTTCGTACAGCTTCTGAATGCCCCACAAAACTTAGCTATTTAAAGAAACGAGAGTATTTCAGCACCAAACAAGACAACGAATTTCTTCGAGCTTTGGCAAACGGAGGATTTCAAGTAGGTGAACTCGCAAAACTCTACCACCCCGGTGGGATTCAAATTGATGCCCTTGACTACCAAGACGCACTACAACGAACAAATGATCTCCTTAAAAACCCAGAAGTGATCATATACGAGGCGGCTTTCTTGTTTGAAAACTACTTCATTCGTGCAGATATTCTAGTGAAATCTGGAAATTTGATAAATCTCATCGAAGTTAAGGCCAAGAGTGCAGACAATACCAAGAACGACCAATTTTGGACTAAGAATCGGAAAAGTCTCGATTCAAAATGGGAACCCTATCTCTTGGATATTGCCTTCCAAAAGTGGGTGGTTGCTAAAGCGAAACCAAATTTCATTATTAGCCCATACCTCATGCTATCTGACAAAGCCGCTCTGTCGGAAGTAGAAGGGATGAATCAAAGGTTCCTCATTATTTCCAATCCAGCTGATTCAAATCTCCGGATCAAAGTTGCACCAGGAACAACAGCTGACACACTTGGCAAGCCAGTTCTGACCAAAATTCAAGTGGAAAGCGAGGTCGACCACATCCTTGCACAAGATTACAACGGTCGCAATTTTGCATCTCATGTGCAGTATCTTTCCGACCACTACTCCCAAGATAAGAGGATTTCACCTAAACTATCACGAGAGTGTCGCAGTTGTGAGTATCGTATCTCCGAAGAGAAAATTGCAGAAGGCCTTAAAAGTGGATTTAAACAATGCTGGGCCGAAGAAGGAAAACTCTCTCCCTCGGACTTCAATCGCCCATTGGTTCTAGATATTTGGAAGTTGCATTACACGAAGAAGGATTCGTTCCTCAAAGAACGTCGTTATTTTATGGATCTGCTCGATTCAGAAGATCTCGAGCCAAAGACCAAGAAAAAAGAAGTCGAGATTGAACCTGGCTTAACAAACACCGCACGCCAATTACTCCAGGTAACATTGGCTCAGAAGAAAACGGCGAAGCCCTATTTGGATCTCGACGGAATCTCCACAATGCTCGAGGAATTTACCTATCCTTTGCATTTCATTGATTTCGAAACAACCAGAACTGCGATCCCACTCTACCGAGGAAGAAGACCCTACGAGCAAATTGCCTTCCAATTCTCTCACCACATGATTCACAAAGATGGAAGAATTGAACATAAGGACCAGTATTTATCGTTTGAACGGGGGAAGTTTCCCAATTTTGATTTTGTTCGATCTCTCAAGAAAGCTTTAGAAATAGATCAAGGAACAATCTTCCGCTATGCGGACCATGAAAATACGGTGCTTCGTGAGATTCATGCTCAACTTCGGTCAGAACCGTCGCCGCCCGACGATGCCGAAGCTCTGTGCACATGGATCGACACAATCACCCGCGAAAAAACATCGGACAAGAGCTACCGCGAAGGGTCCAGATGTATGGTCGATCTTAAATGGCTTGTCCAAAAGTTCTTCTATCATCCGGCTACACAGGGCTCCAATTCCATCAAGTTTGTCCTTCCTGCAATCCTGGGCGAGTCAAAATTTCTTCAACATAAATACTCTCAGCCGGTCTATGGATCGCATGAAAGTATTCCATCACTTAATTTTAAGGACCGTGTTTGGATCACGTTCAAACCGGACGGGTCCGTATCAGATCCATACAAAACCCTTGAACCAATATTTACTGATCTAGAAATCCCAGAAGAGTCTCTCTATGAAGATGATGATCGGATTGCCGAAGGTGGTGCAGCCATGACTGCCTACGGTCGAATGCAATTCACGGAAATGTCAGAGCCAGAACGTGAACGTGTTGCGGCCGCACTCCTCCGATATTGTGAACTCGACACCTTTGCCATGGTTTTGATCTACGAATATTGGAAAGATGAAATTGAGCTTCGAAACAAAGTGACATCGAAATCTCAAAATAAAGTGGCGTGATTTCCAAAA
>Ga0206838_10230_pt2 | contig 14122 bp, 9 predicted proteins | sample Alteio_BWOrgCont_26_FD_152879 | JGI IMG/M metagenome (GOLD analysis project Ga0206838, IMG submission 152879) | Enriched cells from forest soil in Barre Woods Harvard Forest LTER site, Petersham, Massachusetts, United States -... | ecosystem: Environmental > Terrestrial > Soil > Temperate forest >...
TCGATTGGCGCTTAGATGAAAAAAGCATAGCGAGTAGGCATGTACCAATCCGCAAACCTGATGGCAAGGCTCGTGAAATAATACCTTCTGGGGGTTTTACCTCATGCAAAATATGAGTAAAATAAAACCCCCTTTCGGATGAAAGGGGGGCTAGGCCTCATGGCCCTGTTTATTCCGGTGCTAAGTGCAAATCGGCAACCTGCTTAGCAGTAAGTTGCTCGGGCTGGAATTCTTCCTCCTCAAATGCCACTACTCGCACGTATGCTTTAGTTGCTAGACGTTGTAGCACTTCTACCCGTCCGGTGCGTCCGGCATCGTCCTCGTCAAACATGACAATGATTGTGCTGTTTTCGTTGGTGACACGGGTGATGAGTTGTTCCTGCGTCGCTGACATCGAACTGCCCATCAAGGCCACAGTCTTACGAATGCCGAGTTGCCACAGTTTCATTACGTCAAAAAATCCTTCGACGATGATAAGCGGATACTCTTCTGGCTCCCGCTGGGCTTGTACCAAGCGATAAACCTCGGATGCCTTTTTGAATCCATCCGGCAAACGATACTTGGGTCGCTCCTCCGGTGGCTTGGCCGGCCAGCGCCCTGCATAGCCAACTAATTTGCTATCCATATTGTGAATCGGGATGGCGATGCGACCGGACATTACACCCTTGTCGCAAAACCCTAGTCCAAATTCCGCCACAGTTTCCGGCGTCAAACCGCGCTCGGCAAAATATGGATGCTGGTTTGCTAATTTGAGCACAAATCCTAGCGGCTTATTAGGTTCTGACACCTTGGGTTCGCTTGTCTTGGAAGCCGTTGGTTTCGCTCCGGCTACAGGTGCCGGTCGGGTTGGTGCATTCTGCTTGCTCGCAGATTCGCGGTTACGGTTCGACTGGTGTTTGGCTCGTTCAGATTCGGCGTTCAACTTTTCAATGTCGAGGTTGAACCATTCCACCATGAGATTTGCTGCTTCGTTAGTATCTACTTTTTCCATTTTGGCGACAAAATCAAGGACGTTGCCGCCGCAATGACAGTCGGAAAAGCAGTTCCAGAAATTTTTCGAGATGCTAACCCGAAACTGTGTCGAATGGGTGCCCTTATGAATTGGGCACGGCCCGCTCAAACAATCTTTGCCTGGCTTGAACTGTTCGGTCAGTCCATAATGGGCCAACACTTGTTCCATCTTCACGGCGGTTTTCAAGGCGCGGAAATCAACAAAACGAATTGTTTTAGACATGGGAAACTCCTGATTGGTAGGTGGGAATGAACAAACGACCCAGCGTGGGCCGCTACTCCAAGCATCATAACATTAAGCAGGTACAAACAAAAACCCCTCCACGGTTAAATGGAGGGGTGAGGTTAGCGAGCTACACATTACAATAGCCCATGTCCCGTAATGATGCGTGGCTCGGATTGCCAATAACAACGTGGTCGAGTAATTCTATCCCCAGCAACCTTCCGGCTTCTACCAGTTCGCGAGTAATTTTCAAATCGGCCTGCGACGGTGAGGGATCACCCGATGGGTGATTGTGCATCAGGACAATACTAGCAGCACTGGCGACTATCGCAGCGCGAAAAACCTCGCGGGGATGGATCAACGCTGTGTTCATCGTTCCCATCGTGAGGAACTGATGACCTTTGACTCTGTTCTTGCGATTTAGAAGAAGAACGGCAGCGCATTCGATTTCCGGGTCGAAATAAGGGTTGGTTGCCACATGTAGTCGCCAATAAGCACCGGCATCGCTCGGAGTTTCGCAAAAATGCAGCGTTTCCGGGAGAGGGCACTCTCGAAGCGCTACGACTTTGAACTCCTTAGCAATATATCGTGCACTGTTTGAAACTTGTCGAGTGCGTGTTGGTGAACTTTGGGAAGCATTGTTTTGCACGGTGAAATCCTTTCAGTTTGATAAAGAACAAGCGACTCGTGGTGAGCCGCTTCCATGGGCATCCTAACATTCCGGCCCGTAAAAACAAAATTGCCGACAATTCTATGCTGCCCAAACAAACTCACTTTTATTCGAGCCAGTGCGCCACGGCAAAGTGAGGATATTGGATTTTTCGCGCACGGCTTCAACGGTCGTAAATAAAAACAAGCCATGCCCTCGTGGTAATTTTGAGCACGCTGCCACAAGATGATCCATGCGTTCCTCGCTCGTGGCCACAAACAAGACCCGGAATCGTTTGGTGCCAAAGCGCGTCTCATGGATTTTCTGCGACCATGTCGCTTCGTATGCAAGCAGTTTGCGCAAGATGGACGACTGGTTAAGTGAGCGCCGCGATACGGGCATGGTGGCCCGGTCGGCTTCGACAAAATAAAACACTCGCTCATTTTTGTCTGATGACTCCAAGGCAAAAATCCGGTCAGGAAATGTGCCGACACGTTTTGACTCGCCTCCGTGTTTGACAGTAACCGCCCACTGGAAGACTTTGCTCGGTGATTTGTCGGGGGCAAGGTCTTCCTCCAAAAGCAATCGCGGTGCGGCGGCACTTTTGGATGCACGGGTGAAGGCAACCATGACTTCGGAAACCTGCAACGTGTGCTGCAAGTAAAGCTGCTTCAAGTTGCGGTTATCGTAGCGCGGTCGTCGGTGGCCGGGCACTGCAATCGCGCGAGATCCCGCGCCCGCAAGGGCATACACCATGGGCCGTGAGCCGTCCTCCTCAAAGAGCCGAACCTGGGCACGCGGGCGGTCAAGGTAGCCATGGTGAAAAAGCCGTTGTAAGCGGCGCAATATCTGTTGCGTGCTACCTCCAACAAGCAGGGTAATTTGTCGGGAATCAAGAAACCGGTGCCGTGCTACCTGCCGGAGGATGTCCAAATCACGACCGGTCAAGCTTAGCTCTTGGATATTGGGCTCGCGTTTAAAGCGAGACAGTTTCGGCATCACTTTAATATAACACATTGCCATTTGGAAATGAGTCTCGTAAAACATCGCAATTAGGGCGATGCCAAGCATAGAGTAAGTATTTGAAGCAAATCCAACGACCACATAAAAAAACGCCAGAAGGGAATCTTCTGTTGATAATTGCATTGGCATTGCTGGTCGCTATAGTTGCCCTTGCGTTGCTGACTTTTTCAGCCTCGAAAAAGGCAAAAGTAGATGGCAATCTAATCAATATTGAAACCACGGATGCTGTTTTAGCCGACATACCCAATTCACAACAAGAGGGTAGCGTATGGGCGGCATCTCTCGAAAAATCAAATCCCGACGCCATGTTTAATTCAGGATCAAAAGCCTATGCTGGGCACGATTATTTGCTGGCAATAAAAAGCTGGAGCGCAGTTCTGGCGTTGCCGAATCTTTCGGCAGCATTCCAAGCCGAGGTGCTTTTAAATCGAGGTGCGGCCTATGCAAGTTTGGGCCAGAATGATGAGGCGATCAAAGACTGGACTCAAACAATCAAAATGCCAGGGACTCCGGCTGATTTGGTGGCAAAGGCTTTAATCAATCGTGGGTTCGCTAATAACGAGTCGGGAAAGACGGTGAAAGCCATGGATGATTGGACTAGCGTCGTGAACATGAAAGACGCCCCGCCGACTGATGTAACCAAGGCTCTTTTCAATCGCAGTCTTTTGCGCTACAAACTGAAACAACCAGTGGCGGCGGTGGCAGATTGGTCTCAAATAATTAGCATTACAGATGCCCCGGCGGAGTTCGTTGCCAAAGCTTCGGTCAACCGAGGTGACTCCTATAGGGAGGCAGGAAAACTCCAAGAGGCATTGGCAGACTACTCTCGCGCAATAGACTTGAAAGGCAGTCCGCCCGTGATCATCGCAGAAGCCTTAATCAATAGTGGAAAGGTGCAAATTCTCAGTCAGAATTCGATTGCTGCCGCTGCGGCCTGGGCGCGTGTTGTTGAAATGCGCGATACGCTTCCCGAGCAAAAGGCCGATGCAATGCTGAATCGAGGTATCCTCTTTTATCAGATTGGAATAGACGACCAAACGGCCGCCAAGGAGCAAGCGCAGCTTTTTAGAAGCGCGCTGCAAGATTGGATCGGCGTAATTACGCTGCCACAAGCACCGTTGGCATTAGTAGCCGATGCCCAGTTTAATTTGGGTGTGCTGCATTCGACTACAGGTGAAATTGACGTTGCTATCACTAATTTTACTTTTGCCATTGCCACGCCAGACGTCCCGGCAAAAATATCTGCAAAAGCATTGGTCAATCGGGGGCTATTGTTTCAAAAGGAAGGAAAAACCAAAGAAGCCATGGCTGACTTTAATCGAGTGCTGAAATTGCCGGATGTTCCTGAGGAATATTCCGAGAAAGCCAAAAAGTTTTTGTCGGATGGCAAGAAGCAGTAAGGAATTTGTCTGAACTTATTTTTGCGGTTCGTCAGCGGATAAAACATGCTCAAAGCTGGCGATGATGGCGGGCATGGGAGTGCGAATATTGGGCACCGATTGGTAGCCCTCCCAGCCGCCCCCCAACCCCTTATAAAGAGCGGCAAACTGTAAAATAACCGCTTCTTGGGCGGTGGCATATTGATCCTGTAGTTCGTAAAGTTGTCGCTGGGCGTCGAGTACGTTCAAGAAATCAGTAAGACCCCGGTCATACCGTTGTGAGGCGAGGCTCACCGCTTGCTTGCTGGCATCCAAAGCGAGGCTCAAGTGCCCCAGGCTGTCTTGCGCCGCGCCATAATTGGCGAGGGCGTTGTCAACTTCTTCCACGGCGCCCAAAACCGTTTTCTTGTAATTGACCAAAAGCGCCTTGGTGTGGAAATCCTGCGCTTCAATCGCGGCATCCAATGCGCCAAAATCCAACAGCGGCCAATAAGCGGTGGGGCCTGCCGACCAAATAGAGTTGGTTCGGTCCGGGGACTTGTCCAACCCCTGTCCTTCCAAACCAATCCCCGCAGTGACCCCGACGCGGGGGAACAATTCGGCGGTGGCTACGCCAATGCGCGCGGTGGAGGCAGCCAGTTGCCGTTCGGCCTGGCGGATGTCGGGCCTTCTCTGCAACAAATCAACCGGCAAGCCAGGTTGAATTGGGCCTGGGATTTGTGGCAGCGCTGGCGGATTCTTTTGTAACTCTTGCGCAAAATCGTCGGGGAACTTCCCCAGCAAAACAGCCAGACGGTTTTGGGCAGCGGCAATGGCGGCTTGCAAAGGTGCGACTTGGGCCTGAACCGTCTCCAATTGTCGTTGGGAGAGAGCTACATCTAAGTCGTTGGTCAGGCCCCGGTTAAAGCGGGCTTGAACGAAATTGAAAGTCTGCTGTTCGGTGGCGATGTTTTGATTGGTGATGGCCAGCCTAAGTTGCAAGGTGCGGGCATCCATGTAGGCGCGAACCACATCCGAAATGAGAGAAATCAAAACTGCATTGCGCGCCTCGACTGCGGCCTGCGCGTCATCGTAGGCAGCTTCAATCTCGCGGCGGTTCTTGCCAAAAAAATCCAATTCCCATCCGGCGTCAAAACCAGCTACTTCGGTAATCTCCTTAAACCCCGACGAATTGGTGCCCGCCGTGAGCGGGCCAGCCACGCGGCCCCTCGTGGCATCGCTCCCAGAGCCGACCCCTGCGCCACCACCGCCACCGCCAACTGGTAGCACGCGGCCAAGTGCAACCGTTTCCTGGGCGCGGGATTCTTGCAGACGATCTAGCGCAATTTCGAGGTCAGGATTGGCCTGGATGGCTTGTTCGATCAGGGAATTTAATTGGGGGTCGTTCAATGACTGCCACCAGTGGGCGTCATCAATCGGTGTGGTCTCTGGAACGGTGGTCGCTTTCGCATTAGTCGCCACTTGGCCGCTGCTAAATTTATCCGGCATCGCCGTGGTCGGCATATGGTAGTCAGGCCCGGCGGCGCAGCCGGCAAAACAAGCGCCGATTGCCAGTATGGCCAAAGTTTTTGCCGGTTTCATTGCGTGATGGATTCCAAAAAACAGAATCTTATTTTGCTGATGCGGTAACTGTGGCGGCTGGCGGAGCGGATGGGGTTGGCGAATCTGTATCAATGGCCGTGACATGGTCGCCGTCCGCCACCTCACTACTTAGGTTCAGCGCCACTCGGTCATTAGGGGACACGCCGGACGCGATTTCCACAAAGTCGCCCTGGTCGCTGCCGATGGTGACATCGCGCAAGCTCACCTTGCCGGTTTTATCCACCGCGGCAACTTGCGGGCCACTGGCACGAAACATTAGGGCGCTGGCTGGAATCTCCAAAAGGGGCTTAGGCTTAATCGCAAAATTGACCTGGACATACAGGCCAGGGAGTAACGCCAAGTCCGTATTGGGAACATCCACCTCAACGTGCATCGTGCGGGATGCCGGATCAAGGGCTGAGGACGTGCGCTCAACTTTGCCTTGAAACGCCCGATCCGGGTATTCGTTAGCTACCACTGTCGCGGGAGTGTCAGCGGCCATCGTTGTGCTCTCGTTCTGCGGCACATCTACAAAGACCCGCACTTTGTCATATTGCGCGATGGTGTAGAGAGAGGTCGTACTAGCGGTACTGCCTGCGGTGACCAAATCACCCAAATCTATACGTCGGGCCGTGATCACCCCATCGAAGGGAGCCCGCACTTCTTTGAAATTTGACAATTCCGTCAAACTGTTCACGTCCGCCTGATCCAAATTAACCTGTGATTTGGCTGCCTCAAGTTTTGCCAAACTGCTGTCATATCCGGCCTTGGTTTCATCCTTTTCTTGTTCTGAAACCACGCCGGGAGGCTCGTCTTTGAGGGGAACCCAATAGCGGTCGTAAGTGGTTTTGGCGAAATCGGAAGCTGCTTGCGCGACGGTAACGTCTGATTCCGAAACTTTGAGTTTGGCCTGAGCCGCCGCAAGCTGGTCATCCAATTCCGGTGTTTCAATAGTCGCCAGCAATTGCCCCTTGGCAACGTGATCGCCAATGTCCGCTGACCAGTTGGCGACATAGCCACTAACGCGAGCGTAAATCGTCGTTTCGTACCAAGCGTTGACGTGGCCCGGCAGCGCCAGCGTTTGGGTGTCAGGGCCATATTTAGCGGTGACAACGTCAACGGACACTGAAGTATTTGCGGAGGCGGCAGTCTCCGTTTGCAACTCTGATTCCTGACGGGAGCGTCGGAATTGCACATACAAAAACGCGCCCGACAGCACGACGATCACCACAATTGCGCTGAAAGCCAGGTTTTTGCCGGTTCGCGGTGCATATCCAGTCGAAACCCGTTGGTGTTCCTGCGCGGACACGTCAACGAGGATGGAAGGGGGATTGGACGATGGCTGCTCGCGGGGAGGGGCATCCTTAAGTCTTTGATTGGGTTCTGAATCAGGCGATGGCATGGCGAGGTTCCTCCTGGGTAACAGTGCGGGGTTGCCGGCGCAGCAAGCGATACATGGCCGGGACAAAAATCAGGGTGGCAAACGTGGCAAAGAAAAGGCCGCCGATGACAGCGCGGGCCAGTGGGGCGTTTTGCTCGCCACCTTCGCCGACGCCCAGGGCCATGGGGATCATGCCCAGAATCATGGCTCCGGCAGTCATCAATACCGGGCGCAACCGAGTATAGCCTGCTGTCACCGCCGCAGTCAGGGAGTCGTCGCCCGCCGCCATTCGCTGGTTGGCAAACGATACCACAAGGATGCTGTTGGCCGTGGTCAAGCCGATGCACATAAGGGTGCCCATTAACGCAGGCACGCTAATGTGGGTCTGGGTTAGGTACAGTATCCAAATCACCCCGGCGAGAGCGAAGGGAACCGCCAGCAAAACAATCACCGGGTCCAGCCAGCTTTGAAAATTGATCACCATAAGTAGATACACCAGCACGACGGCCAGCCCCATGCCCGAGAATAGTCCCGAAAAACTTTGCCGCATGGTTTCGATTTGTCCTGAAAGCGTCATAGTAATCGCTTGTGATGCGTCAGGCTGGTCAGCGGCGATGACCTGATCAATCGCATCTGCGGCACTTTTCAAGTCGCGCCCCTGAACATCGGCATCCACGTCAAAAACTTGGCGAATGTTCAATTGCGAAAGAACCATCGGCACTTTGCCCCGGCTGAATTGAGCCACATTCATGAACAACTGACCCTGCTTGTCATTCTCGGTAGCCAGCGGCATCGTCCGCAAGTCCTGCATGGAATTCATATGGTAAGTCGGCGTCTGCACGACGAGAGGATAGCTAACATTATTGCGCGGGTTGAGCCAGAAATCTGGCGAGGTTTGTGCGCTGGAATTGAGCGCCACCAACAAACTATTGGCCGCGCTTTGCTGGCTAAGACCCACCTGTTGCGCCATCGTCCGATCAACGTCAATTTTGACCGAGGGCGCGTCAGGAACTTGAAATACATGGGCGTCAACCACTCCCGGCACATGATGAAGGTCTTTCGCCAGTTTTGAAGCGAGCGCATAAGCCGCGTCGCTATTTGGCCCCGAAACGCGGATGTCAATCGGCGCGGGCTGGCCAAAATTCAGGACTTGGTTCACGATGTCGGCAGGTTGAAAAAAGAATTGTAGTTCCGGAAATTGTTTGGGCAGTTCGTTGCGCAAGTCAGCGACATGTTGCGCCGTGGGCGTATGCTTTTCCTTGAGAGAAATGAGAATTTCTCCATCCATTGGCCCCACGGTTGCGGAATCGCTTAAGGCAATATTGATGCCGCTGTAGGGCAAGCCGATGTTGTCCAGAATCACGTCAACTTGTCCATTGCCGACAATTTTGCGAATGGCCGCCTCCACTTGCGCAAAATACGCCTCCGTTTGTTCCAGCCGTGTTCCGGGCGGGGCGCGCACATGGAGGCGCATCTGGCCGGCATCAACTTGGGGGAAGAAATCCATGCCGAGCCGTGGAAATAAGAAGAATGAGGCGACCATCAAAATTAAGAAAAACAGCGCGGTCGGCAATGGAGCCGCCGCCGCCCAAGCGACGGTGTTGCGGTAAGTATTGCGAAAGGCATTAAACCCATGGTCAAAGGCGCGATGAATGGCGGAAAAGGGATTAAAACGTTTAGCGGTCTTGGGTTCTTGCGTGCCTTCTTTGTGCCCTTGATGCAGGACGTGTGAACGCATCAAATATTTGAAGAGAACCGGCACTAAGGTAAAAGAGAGTACCAGACTGGCCAGCAGGGAAATACAAACCGACAGCGACATCGGCGAAAATAAATACTTGGCTGTGCCTTGCAGCAAAAACACCGGCACAAACACTATGCAAATCGCGAGGGTGGAAAGCAGCGTCGGAATGCCGATTTCCGACGCTCCGGTGATGATGCAATGTTCGAGCGAGCTAATTTTCCCGTGCAGTTTTTTAGGATTCTCGATAATGGTGTCAGGCAAGTCGTCCAACTGCCGGTTCATACCCAAATGCCGTTCGATGTTTTCGATGACGACTGTGCCGTTGTCCACGAGGATGCCCACGGCCAGCGCAAATCCGCCCAGGGTCATGGTATTCAGGGTTTGGCCATCGCAATAAAGCACGAGCAACGCCGTCACAATGGACAGGGGGATGGAAGCCAGGATAATCAAGGTCAGTCGGCCATTGCCGAGAAACAGGAGAATCATTAATGCGGTCAACCCAGCGGCCATTGCGCCACCCATAATCACGCTATTGAGGGCTGCTTTGACAAAGATAGATTGGTCAAAAATCGGCTTTATGTCCACCCCCGCAGGCAATAACGGGCGAATATCGGGCAATGCGGCCTTGATGCCGTCAATGACTGCGAGGGTGGAACTGTTGCCGGTTTTGCGTACCATCATCAGGCCGCCGGGCTGACCGTTTTGAGAGACGTAATTAGTCTGCACCTGATAGCCATCGTGCACATTGGCTACGTCGCCGATAAAGACGGTTTTCCCATTTACTTCTTTCACCGGAAAATTGTTGATGGACTGGATGGCATCGGCACTGTTGTTCATCGCGACCGCGTAGTCCTTGCTGCCAATCTTAACATCGCCCGAGGGAAGGATCACATTTTGACGCTGCAAGGCGTCACTGACGTCGGAAGGCGACAAGCCACGTGATTGCAAAGCCTGCTGGTCAAGGTCCACCATGATAACGCGCGGCTTGCCACCATACGGGTAGGGGATGGACGCGCCTTGCACCACGGCTAAATCCGGGCGGATAATATTTTGCCCTAGATCATTCAGGCGGGTGTCGGTCAGGGAATTACTGGAAAGGCTCAATTGAATGATGGGCACGTCCGTCGCGCCATAGCGCAAAACGAGCGGTGGTGTAATATTGCGCGGCATGTATTTGAGCACGGTCAGGGCGCTACTGGCCAATTGCGAGACCGCCCGGCTTACATCCGCGCCTTCATTAAGGTAAACTTTAATGACACCCACTCCTTGATAACTCGTTGCTTCGATTCGCTGGATGTCATCTACCAACGATGCCAGTTGCCGCTCATGCAGTGCCACAATGCGATTTTGGATTTCGTCGGCGCTCATGCCGCTGTAAGTCCAGACTACGCTGACTACTGGAATATTAATTTCCGGAAAAATGTCGGTCGGCATCCGACTGGCCGAGCCCAAGCCCAGCAAACACACCAAGATAATGAGTGCCATTACCGTATAGGGTCGCTTAAGCGCAAATTTGACGATAGCCATATAAATAAAACGTCAAAAGTGTTTACCGATCAAGAAGTTGGCAAAGGGGCAAGATCATGGCAGCAATTCTGTGATGACCGTAAGTAAGGCCAACTGTTGCTCACCACCGTTATTTCTTTCAGCAAGGATGACAAGCAAGAACCTAAATGGTTCTGTAAAGGGTGTTGATTAAAAAGAACCAAAATGGGTCAAATTAAATACCCTAATCTTGACATAGTTAATGATGTTTAAATCTTATAAAAATTGCCGTTCATGGCATTTTCTCCCTCTGTAATGAAAACAGACTGCATGCAAAAATAGGCTCGTTAACCCAGTGTTTTGTGTCAAAAAGAAACCTTAACGTAACAATAGAGCCATGAATGTGTAACCTTGTTCAGCTAAAACGTGCCGACGCAGGCGTAACCTCCTGTGCAAAACTGCCACTAAATCTTACAAACATGAACTACACGCTCAAAACCCTCAGTATGCTTACTGGGTTCGCCCTATTCGGTGTTCTCACCGCGCAGGCTCAAGACAAGGCCACTCTGGATCTCCTGGTCCAAAAAGGCATCATCTCGCAGGCCGACGAAGACAATGTGGCTAAATCCACGGCCGTCCCCATCGTTACCTCCCGATCGGCAACCGCCCAGAAGATCTCGCTCGAGGGCTTGATTCAATTTCAATATGATGACCTTACGGCGAACGACAAAAGTGGCTTGCCTGCTCCTGTCTCCACAAACCAAATGTACTTTCGCCGCGTTATGCTCGGCATGAAGGCGGATTTGGGCAACAATTGGGGTGGCGAAATCATGATGGACTTTGCGGCCACGCAAATTGCTGACCAGCCCAAGTCGGGCCTCTCCCCGCAAGCGTTCCCCACGACAGCTTCGACCGTCGGCGGCCAGCAGGGCATCCAATATATCTCCCAGAACATGTTCGATAAAATCGCCATCACCAAGGCGATTCCTGGTTATGGCACAGCAGAAGCCGGTTACGACAAAACGAACTTCATTCAGGAAGAGCTCACGTCTACGGCTGAACTGCCGGCCATTGAGCGTTCTGCCGCCACCCGTTACTTCGACGAATATTATGGTTCGCAAACTGCCTATCGTCTGGCGTTTGCCCAGCGCCGCACCGGCTTGTTTTGGAATGGCGTGGTTCCTGGTGTTCCCGGAACCCTTTACTATAGCGCAGCCCTCACCAATGGCATTCAAAGCCAGATCAACTTCACCAACGTCGGCGGCCTTAACGGAATCGGCGCATGGACAGGTGCGGGTTACAAAAACTCCGTCGCCGGGCTTAACTATGACTTCGGCATGAACCTCGGTTACTCCGGGGACGGCAACAGCCAGAACAATATCAGCAGCACTTCCGTTACTGCCGACCACGTGCAGGTTGCTTCAAGAAATCCGACCTACGGCTATAATCCCTACATCAAACTAGCCTACGGAAACTTCACCTTGCTGACTGAATTCTTCCAGGCCCGTTACACCAATGGCCGCAGTACGATTCCCTTCACCACCACGAATCTTACCTCCCCTGGTATCACCAGTGCCGCTGCGCCCTTCGGCCTCAACGTCATTCCTGTATACAAGATTACTCCGGACCTGGATGCCGTGTTCCGCTTCACCTACTTGAATACAGATGGTCGCGGCACCGACCAAAACGGTATCTTCTGGAATGGCCCGAACGACAATACCAATTCTGTCAGTGGCACCACGGGGAATGTCACCATTCCCGCAGGCGGTTCCGCCTATGGCCCCTTGTTTAACAATGTCATGGCCTTCTACCTTGGCTTTAATTACAAAGTCAGTGCCGGGGTCAGGTTTAGCGCGGGTTACGAAATTGCCGAACTTTGGAATCGCCAAACCTATGTCGCCACCGGTCCTGGTGTTAGTAACGGCACCTCGACGTTCAACGGTCCGCGTACAGACATGGGTATGATCAGGGCCCGTCTCCAAATCCTGTTCTAAATCTCTGGCTAGATTTTCGTTAGGATAAGCAAGTTCTGTTCTGTTTGTTGCAGTAGCTTCGGTTTAGCCGCCCGGTGGTAATCCCACCGGGCGGCTTTTTTTATGCAGTTGTAAACCATTGACCGCATGGCCCTCAAATTTGAGGGCTGTATCAGACTGTTGAGGGAAAATTAGTCCAGATGCAATTTACCAACCTGTCAGGTATTTTTGTGCCCAGAGCTAATCGCTATGAAATTCCAGCGACCAGGCGCTGGGGTGTTTTGAGGAAAGGGATACGTGGCTGGATCGGTAGGATGATCGTTTAATAATGAATCATTGTTGGTGTCATCCCCGGAGGGAGTTTGGCAGCCCATTAATAGCAGGCCCAGCAACAAACCAAAAAATACCCCAATTCGAATCAACAGCGTATTTGCTTTCATAAATGCAAGGTGACGGATGCTGTATCAAGCTAGCATAGGATGGAGATTTTTCAATGGCAGTGAATAGGTTTGCGCCGGGCTTCGCCGCTATGCGCATAACACTGCGCGCCGTCATCTATTTATTTTAGATAATCTCTTTTAGCATTCGGTGATCAGATGTTTGTGGACGGCTGATTCTTTCAAGGAAATGGAAAAGGCAAATTAATCGCTTGACGACAAAATAAATTTTGTTCATTTAATCTATATATATTCAATAAGCTTTAACTCTATATAGTTTAAGGGGATTAAACTCCTTTCACAATTTCATCTAGCCATGCTTTCCAACGTCCAGCCATCGCCTAAAGCCAAGCTCATCCCCAATTGGGAGGCTCATGTCCGCCGTCTGGTTGAAGGCCTGAAGGAAGGGGAAGTCTCGATTGACGTGGTTGACCACCAAGTCACGAAAATTGAAGTCGAAGAAGTAACATGCCTGCTTAGTGAGCCTCCTTCTGTTGTTTCAGCAAGCAATCGGGATGCACAGATTGACGCACCGGCAACTACATCGCAAAGAGCCAAACGATAAATTTTTTGCACTGAAACTATACTATTTTTATGAACTATATCTATATATGGATTAAGGCCGTTAGCCTTGATCCTTAGAATATCCCCCAATCCTCCTTTTGCTTTCCGACCGGTCCACCGGCGGCCTTGTCTGATCAAAACCAAAACCAAAACTAAAACCATGCCCAGTGAACCGGTCCACCGGCAACTGAGATTCAAACCCTAGCTCAAACCATGAACGCTTCAACTAAGCTGAAAAAAACCAGCCTCATTCACGCTACAATTAGAATTGCCTGGCTTGCGGCAATTCTGGTGCTTGCATCTACCGTACCCGCTCGTGCGCAGGACAAGGCCACCCTTGACCTTCTGGTTCAGAAGGGGCTCATCACGCAAGCCGATGAAGACAACGTCGCGAAATCAACTGCCGTACCGGTCGTCGCCAGAAACCCGGATGTGCAAAAGCTCAAACTGCAAGGCATGATCCAATTCCAATACGATTGGGTCACTGCCAAAGATAAAGCCCCTAACGCTCCTGATCCTGCCGCCACCAACCAATTTGAGTTACGCCACATTTATTTTGGCGCGGTCGCGGATTTAGGCAACGGTTGGGGTGGGGAAATCCAAACGGACTTTACCGCCACCGGTTCGACGCAAATGTCCGCTGCGCCGCAATCGCAAAATACTCAAAATCTACTG
>Ga0206838_10245_pt1 | contig 13908 bp, 12 predicted proteins | sample Alteio_BWOrgCont_26_FD_152879 | JGI IMG/M metagenome (GOLD analysis project Ga0206838, IMG submission 152879) | Enriched cells from forest soil in Barre Woods Harvard Forest LTER site, Petersham, Massachusetts, United States -... | ecosystem: Environmental > Terrestrial > Soil > Temperate forest >...
GCAGAAGACGGCGGAATCGCTGCGCTTGATTGAAGGAGTGCGGGCGCGTGGGCTGGATGTGACGACCGAAGCCTATCCTTATATCGCGGGCATGACGGAGATCGCGTCGGCCAATTACAACGGGTGGGAAAACCGGCCTCCGGAGTTTTTTGCGGCGATGCTGTGGCCGCCGACCGGGGAGCGGCTCACTCGGGAGTCGTTTGAGCGCTACCGGAAGCAGGGCGGGTTTGTGGCGCAGTTCAATAACACCGAGCCTATGGTGCGGCTGGCGATCGCGAATCCGATTGTGATGATCGCGAGCGATGGGATTCTGGAACATCCGCGCAATGCGGGCACGTATGCGCGGGTGCTGGGGAAATATGTGCGCGAGGAGAAGGCGCTGACGCTGATGGACGCGATCCGCAAGGCTTCGCTGCTGCCGGCGCGGCGGCTGGAGACGATGTCGGCGCAAATGCGGCAGAAGGGCCGCGTGAAGGCCGGAGCGGATGCGGACATCGCGGTGTTCGATCCCGATACGGTGATCGACAAGTCGACGTTCGAAAAATCGCGGCAGTATTCCGAAGGGTTCCGGTACGTTCTGGTCGGAGGGACGTTCGTGGTTCGCGACGGGAAGCTACAGGCTGGCGTTTTCCCGGGCCACGGAATACAGGCGCACTAAAAACTCCCCTTGCACTTCGACAGAAGATGATCTATATTCTTCTGTAGAAGCGCAAGAGGAGCGTCACGCCAATGCCGGATGAGCGGATCGAGCTGCCGCAGGGAACCGCGGATCTGTTGATACTCAGGACGCTCGCGCTGGGGCCGCAGCATGGCTGGGGGATCGCGGAGCGTCTGCAACAAATCTCGAGCGACGTGCTGCGATTACAGCAGGGATCGCTGTATCCGGCGCTGCATCGGCTGGAGCGGCGCGGCTGGATCAAAGCGCGGTGGGGGACTTCGGAGAACAACCGGCGCGCCAAATTTTACGAGTTGACCAAGGCCGGAAAGCGGCAGCTCGAACTGGAGACGAACGCGTGGAAGAAGTTGACGGACGCCGTCGCACAGGTGCTTGGGACGGCGTAAAGCGATGGCCGTGTGGAACGATGTCTGGTTTCGTTTGCGCGCGCTGGTGCGGCGCAAGGCTGTCGAGGATGAGCTCGACGAGGAACTGCGCTTTCATCGGGAGCGGCAACTCGAAAAATATCTGAAATCCGGGCTGACGGAGGCGGAGGCGCGGCGCAGATTGCGCGGGGACTTTGGCGGCACCGATCAGATCAAGGAAGAATGCCGCGAGGCGCGGGGCGTGCAGACCATGGACAACCTGATGCAGGACATTCGTTACGGATGGCGGACCCTGCGCAAGGCGCCGGGGTTTACGGCGACGGTGGTGTTGACGCTGGGCCTGGGAATCGGGGCGAACTCCGCGATATTTTCGGTGCTGTACAGCATTTTGCTGCGTCCGCTGCCGTACGCGAATCCATCGGCGGTGATCGTTTTGAACGAGACGACGCCCAGGGTGGGGCTGGTATCGGTTTCCATTCCGAATTATCTGGACTGGAAGGCGCAGACGCGCGCGTTTTCGGATCTGGCAGTGGTGAGCGGCGCCGGATTTAACCTTTCCGGCGTGGATCAGCCGGAGAGCATCATGGGGCAAGCGGTGTCGCAGAATGTTTTCGGCTTGCTGGGCGTTCGTCCGTTTCTCGGGCGGGAGTTCGAGCCTGCCGAGGACAAGCCGGGAGCGGCGCCAGTGGCGATGTTGAGCTATCCGCTGTGGCAGAGGCGGTTCGGCGGGGACGCGAAGGCGATCGGGCGGACGGTGGAGTTGGATGGGCGCGGCTATACGGTGATCGGCGTGCTACCGGCGGATTTCCGATGGTTTGAGAGGGCGGACGTTCTGGTCCCGCTGGGCGCGTGGGCGGCGGGCAATTCCGCTTACAGCGACCGCGGCGACCGCGGAGACACAGTCGCGGTCGGACGGCTGGCGGCGGGTGTCCAGTTCACACAGGCGCGGGCTGAGATGGAAGGAATCGCCGCGCGGCTGGAGAAAGCTTATCCTGCGAGCAACGATGAATTTGGCGTGGCGCTGCGGCCGATCCGCGATGTATTCGTCAGCGGTATCCGGCCCGCGCTGGTGATCCTTTTCGCGGCGGTGACGTTCGTGCTTTTGATTGCGTGCGCCAATGTCGCGAACCTGGTGTTGATGCGCGGGGCGGGCAGGGTGCGGGAAATTGCGCTGCGCATTGCAATCGGCGCGACGCGGGGGCGAATCATTACGCAGATGCTGGTGGAGAGCTTCATTCTTACGTCGCTCGGCGGGTTAATGGGGCTGGGGCTTGCGGTGATGGCGGTGCGCGGAATCGCCGGGCTGATTCCGATGGACGCTCTGGCGGGAGCAACCGTCACGTTGAATGGTCCGGCGGTGGTGTTCGCGACGGTTCTGGTGACGTTGTGCGCGTTCTTATTCGGACTGGCGCCGGCGATGCAATTGACCGCGGCGGCACTTCCGGCGCAGCTCAAGGAGACCGGTAGAAATGCCAGCAGCGGCGCGCGGCGAAGCCAGTGGAGATCGGCGCTGGTGGTCGCGGAGGTTTCGCTGGCGCTGGTCCTGTTGGTCGGGGCGGGGCTGATGATGAAGAGCCTGTACCGGCTGCTGTCGCTCGACCCGGGAATTCAAAGCGAGCACATTCTGACTATGGAGCTGAATCTACGGACCGCGCAATACGACAAAGGCCCTGCGAAGTTGAATTTCTGGGACCAGACGCTGGAGCGGGTTCGCGCGCTGCCGGGTGTTCAAGCCGCGGCGCTGGGCAGTGGCGTTCCACTCACGGACAACCATTCGCGCGTCGACATCACGATCGAAGGCGTGACGGCTTTGACGCCGGGGAGCTATCCGCATCCGGATGTGCACGTTGTCAGTCCGGGTTATGTGAGCGCTCTGGGGATCAAGCTGGTGCGGGGGCGCGTGTTCACGGAGCTGGACAACGAGAACGGTCCGCGGACGGCGATGATCAATGCGCGGGTGGCGCAGCAGTTCTTTGCGAATACCGATCCGGTGGGCAAGCGATTTTTGTTCGGCCATCCGAGCCCCGACCACGCGCCGGAGTGGGTCACGATTGTCGGGGTGGTCGGGGATACGAAGCTGTATGGGATCGAGAATCCGTCGCGGCTCGAAATCTATGTTCCGCTGCGCCAGGAGGCCAGGGAGGGGATGACGCTGATTGTGAAATCGGCCGTTGATCCAAGGGCGCTGACGGCGGAGATTCGCGGGGTGATCGGGTCTATCGACAAAGATCAACCGGTATCGCACGTGGTGACGATGCAGCAATTGGTGCAGGATTCGGTGTCGACCCGGCGAATCACGTTTCTGGCGCTGGGCGCCTTCAGCGCGATGGCGCTGGTGCTGGCCACGATTGGAATCTACGGCGTCATCTCGTATTCGGTGGCGCAGCGGCGGCAGGAGATCGGGATTCGGATGGCTCTGGGCGCGCGGCCGGACGACGTGCTGCGGCTGGTGATCGGGCAAGGAGCGAGGCTGGTGGGGGCGGGCGTGGTGATCGGGATCGTCGTGTCATTGGGGCTGACGAGATCGATGGCGAATCTTTTATATTCCGTGAGCGCGGCGGATCCGGGCACGTTCGCGGCCGTCACGGCTGCGTTCGCGGTGGTTGCGGCGGCGGCTTCGTATATTCCGGCGCGGCGGGCGTTGCGGAGTGATCCGGTTCGAACGCTGCGTTGTGAATAGTACGCTACAGCAATTTCTCCGACACCTTGAGAAACCGATCGATCTCGCCGGCGTTATTGAAAAACGCCGGCGCGACGCGGATCCGCACCATCGGCGAATCACCTTCGTCCTGCACGCTCACCTTGACCCGCGCCTGATCCAGCACCGCTTGTGCGTCCTTCGCCGATTTCGGCGTGTAAAAGCTCACAATCGACGAGGCATTGCCCTCCGGCGTGAATATCTGAAACTTGCGGTCGACCAGCCCCTGCCGCAGCCGCCGCCCCAACATAACCGACTGCGTTTCGATCTTGTCCAATCCAATCCGCTTCAGATACGCCAGCGACGCCGCCAGCCCATACATCTCTCCAAAGGTCAGCGACGAGTACTCGAATTTCTTGGCATTTTTCGGCGGCTTCTCGACCATCCAACCCACGTTCTCCGGCTGAATCCGATCCAGCAGCTCACGCCGCACGTAAAACGGCGCGACGCCGAATCCGGCCATCAGCCACTTGTACGTGCCCGTAGTGAAGAAATCGACGCCTACAGAGCGCACATCCACCGGCCCCGTCCCGATGAACTGCACCGCGTCGGCATACAGATACGCGCCATGCGCATGTGCCAGATCGGCGAGCCCCTTCATGTCATGCCGGTGCCCGCTGGTATTCGAGACCCACGCCACTGAAACGATCCGCGTCCGCTGGTCGACCAGTTTCGCGAAATCCGCCACCGTCCCGGCGCCGCCCCGATTCTTCACCACGCGTATTTCAAGCCCGCGCGTCTGCGCCAGCTTCTTATAAATGATCGGAGTCGATGGATAAACGATATCGTCGAAGACCACGTTATCGCCGCGTTTGAACTCAATCGAGTTCGCGACCACGTTTTCGCCTTCCGAGGTCGAATACAGAAACCCGATCTCGTCCTCGCTCGCGCCAACCATCTCCGCGAACAGCTTCCGCGTCTCCTGGGTCTTCGCGAGCATTTGTCCGACCGTATACGGACGCCTCGCCCGCGCCTCGATCCAGTCGCGCGAAGCCTCAACTACCGGCTGCGAAATCAATCCGATGTACGCCGTGTTGAGATAGGTGTAATCTCCCGTGGCCGGAAAATCCTTGCGAACTCCGAGCGGATCGTCCTCGCTGCCCGCCGCCTCTATTGGCGTCATCGCCGAAAACGCCGCAATCCCCGAAGCTCCCAGAAATCGTCTACGGCTGGCTTTCATGATCGTCTCCTATGAACTGGGGATTCCGCCGAAGGTGATCGCCGATTCCGAAGGGAACGCGGTCACTATTCCGGGATGATCCCGGTCAGCCGTCGGAGCGAAGCGACGCTGGTTCTCTGATTGTCGAAGAAGTGATCGGATTCGTCAAGAGAAATCCGGAGCGCAGCGGAGGAAGGATGCGCAAGCGAGGAAAGGGGCGCGGGGAAAGGACGGCTTGTCCTGTCCCCGCCTCAGCACATAGAGACCCGAGCGCGAACAGCGCTCGGCCGAATCTGAGATCACTTCCTGACGAAAAGCTGTCTCGTTCGATCGAAGGAAACGCGTTCGTGGACACTGCCATCGGCTCCATGTCCGGGCTCCCACGTGAAATCCCAGCGTCCCGGCGGGGATGGCGGATAGGCGAAAACTTGCTCAACCCATGAAGTGACGGTCCGCCGTCCGCCATCGAGGGGCGTTTCCACCTCGAATTGGACAGCTCGGTCCGTGTGGGGACTATATCCGACAACAGTCGTCAGTGAGATTGCACAAGCTTCGTATTCGAAAAGCACAAATTGCCCAGCAACTCCTTCGCCGGTAAGATCCCGAAGGTTCAGGAGTTTCGGTACGCCTTCCTTTCCGCTCTTGACCTCTGGGATTTTTTCGGCTTGGGGAACATAGTAGGAGCCGTTACGGACAAGGAACGGTATTGGGAAACCGTGTTCGGGGTCTTGGGCGCCTTCGTACATTCCGTGGATCTCAATGGTATTGATGATTTTCCGAGTAGTCGAATTGAGCAAGGAGAGTCGCGCCGGGCCGTACCAATGATCGCCGTAGACCCAATCGCTGCAGCCACCACCGCCTACTTCCCTACGAACTACGCGATGCGGGTCAAGCATCCACAGAACCAGGATCCGGCCAACTCTTCCGCCGGTGTTTACATTCGCTGTCTCGATGATCTTCGCATTCGGCGGCAGAATTTCAGTGACCCACGTTGGTGCCGTGGATTGAGCACTTAAATTAGCCGCCAGCACCAGCGTCGCGAAGCTGCCCAAGCTGACACCGAAGATCTGCACCCGACTCCTCCTGGCATAACCAAGAACTACTATGAATGTTCCACAGGAAGTGCGGCTTATCAGGACCGCCGATTATGCGTTCGACTTTCCACGGATTGAACCGTACCAAGGGAACAATATCACAGCACCGGCCGATCGGATTCGGCGTGCGAAACGATTAAAACTCGCGGGCCGAGCGCGCGACCGCCGAAAGATCATCGATCCGAACCGGATCGTTCGCGAACAGCCCGATGGCCATCTCGGTCCCGATCACCAGACCGAGCGCACGAGCCGCCGTCAGTTGTAGATCCAGGTAGGACTTCGCTGAAACCTGGCTCGCATGACAACGCATCACCGCCTCCCATTTCGCGGCGGCGCCCGAAACATCGATCACAAAATCCGGCGTCTGGCCGAGATGGGCAGTGATGTTGTAAAACAGCAGGCTTCCAATCTTATGTGGTTGCAGCGAATGGATTTCTACTAGTCCGCCGTATCGCGCAAGACGGCAGGCGTCGCGAACCAGATGGCTTACGGCAACGTGATCGGGATGCTGATTCCCGGCCGGGTTCGGAGCGAGAACAATCTCCGGCCGTTCCATGCGGATTTCCGCAGCCAAACGAATGGCATTTTCGGGCCGCCGCGCGATGTGGCAGTCGCCGCCGAAATCCAGAAAGTCGATATCCGCCCCCATCAGCTTGGCCGCGGCACGAGCTTCCTGCTCCCGCGCTTCCGGCGTTCCGGCGGTACCGGCTTCGCCTCGCGAAAGAACCACGATCTTAACCCGGTTCCCGCGTTCGATTTCCTGGATCAGCACGGGCGCGCACCCGAATTCGACATCGTCGGGATGGGGACCGAAAACCAGAATGTTCACGGCAGCAGTTCCTCGTAATAGCGCTCGTATTGCGGAATGATCCGGGACGTATCGAACCGCTCTTCAGCGGTCCGACGCGCCGCGAGCGCCATGCGGTCCAGCAGCGAATCGTCGGTCAGCAGCGCGATTACCCTCGCAGCCTGCGCCGCGACATCGCCAACAGGCTCCAGGAAGCCGTCCACGCCCGGTGTGATCAGTTCGCCCACCCCTCCGGTTTGCGTCGCAACGGGCACCACTCCGCAGGCCATCGCCTCCAGCGCCGCCAGACCGAACGACTCCATCTCGCTAGGTAGCAGAAAAACATGGCTTTGTGGGATCAATTCCTCCACGTGATCGCGCTTGCCGAGAAACTCCACGTAGCTGTAAACGCCCAACTGCCGGGCCAGCAACTCCGCGGGACCACGCTCCGGCCCATCCCCGACCATCCACAACGTTGCAGGCGTTGATTTTAGTACCTCGGCGAGAATCCGGATGCAATCGAGAGGTCGTTTCACCGGGCGGAAGTTGGACAAGTGAATGAGCCGCTTCTCTTTAGGCCGTTCCGGCGCCGGTCTATAGAGCTCGCAGTTGACGAAATTCGGAATCACCCGGATTTCGTTGGCGACGCCGAAAACGTCTACCGTCTGATCCTTCAGATACTGGCTGATCGCGGTGATCCCGTTCGACTGTTCGATCGAAAACTTGGTGATCGGGAAGTACGATCGATCCGAGCCGACCAGGGTGATATCGGTTCCGTGGAGGGTCGTGATAAACGGCAGCCGCCGGGCCGTAGTCATCTGCTGGGCGAGAAGCGCCGAGATCGAGTGGGGAATGGCGTAATGGACGTGCAGGAGATCGAGCTCATAGCACGCCGAAACCTCCGCCATCCGTGAGGCGAGCGCCAGGCAGTAAGGCGGATACTGGAAGAGAGGGTAAGACGAAACCTCTACTTCGTGATAGTGGATACGCGGTAAGCCCTGGTCCAGCCGGATCGGGTTGGCATAGGTGATGAAGTGGATCTCATGCCCTCGCGCCGCCAGTTCCCGGCCGAGCTCCGTTGCCACAATACCGCTTCCACCGTACGTCGGGTAGCACGTAATCCCTATCTTCATTGATCGTGCCTACATTATCTCAGTGCGATACCTCCTTGGATTCGAGTCCCTGGCTGTTGGATGTTTACTTCTTTACCAGCACGATGTTGCCGGTATGGATGGTCCCGCGTTCCGAAGGCGTCTCCAGCCGGACTTCCAGGACATTCGGGGCATTGCCCGCAACCAGCTCGATGGTGCCCTGGGTACCGGCAACGCTATCCAGCGGGAACACCTGGCTTCGCCCGCCCTGCAAATCGCCGGCGAACTGAAACTTGTGCGTAGCGTCCGGATTCCCGTCCGGGCTCCCCTTGAAATGCACGAACATCGTGCCGCTCAAGTGCCCGTTCTCTTCCTGAATCACGCCTTCCACAACCTCGGGATTGGACACGTCGAACGGTCCCTGGCTCCTCGAGAACGCCCAGCGTCCGGCGAACGCCTGGTCGTCGTCAGTCGCTGGAGCCTTGGGCTGCTCACTGGCAGGCAGTAAAACCACCGGCAGGACCTCGTCCGTCGGGGGAGGCGTCAGCGGCTTGGCAAGCTGCGTGGAAGCGGCCTTCCACGGCGACGGCTTCCAGGTCGACTTCCATGTCGAGACGCTAGCCGCCTTTGTTTCCGGCTTGACGGGAGGCGTCCATTTCTTCGCGACTATCGGCAAGTCCACCACCACCGGCGGGGCTAAGTTCAATGCCGAGAAGGACTCCTTCGTCGCCCTTCCGTTACCGTCCACGACCTGCAACCTAACCTCGATTGAATCGCCAAACGAACCCAAGTGCATCTGCCCCTGGGCAAGCTGCAAAAGATCGACCGGCACAACCTCATCGCGCCCATCAGGATGGATCATCGCCAGTTGCGCCGCGTGCGCTGTAACCACCGGCTTACTCTGCGGATTCCATCGTATATCTAACCCTTTATCTTCAGTATTTGCCTGCAACTCCATAGGAACGCTAGCTACAACTACAGGAGGGTCAGCTACCCGCTCCGCCGGCAGCAACCGATCCTGGAGCAAAAACCCGACACACAGGCTCGCCGTAACCGCGCCGGCCAAACCCAACAACCCGCGGCGCACATACCCGCCTCCGGCTGGAACCGGTTGACTCAGCGGGCTCTTAACGGTCATCTGTGCCGGCAGGTAAATCGGACCCGTAACGGGAGCCTTAACCGTCGCGACCGGCGCCTTCGGCTGCGGGATCTCGACCCGAACCGACGCCGTGCTCCGCAACGATTCCGCCTCGAAGGTAAAATCCCTCACCGAAAATGGCACGAACGCATTGCCTTCCCAGAACAAGAATCCGGCTCGGAAGCGATCCGTCGTGGGCCGGATCAGCATTACTACATTGGACCGGTCATGAAAGTGTTCCCCAACAAAATCAACCTCTTGCCTCCGCAAATGTAAAGCGCCGTCGAGTTGGGTGCGAAAATAGCCGATAACCAGCAGATCCTTCTGGCCTTCCCGCATTGACGCGAGCCCGCCGGCATTCATCTTGTATTCAGCGGCCGCTTCCCCTTCGCCGCTCACCCAGGCGTAATCCCGAACTTCAATGGAACCCGGAGTACCTCGGCCGAGCAGCACGCCGCCGATCTCCGTAGTAGTCCTACGCTGGTCCCCGGCGATCTCGCTACGGAGACGTTCGACCAGGTCCAGCGGAAGGTGAATCTTGACCGGCGTCTCCTCAGCCAGCCAGGTCCACCGCAACCTACCCAACGGTACCGAAACTTCCGGTTCATCAGCGGTTTGAAGGATACTCATGGTACAAACTGATTAACACTTGACGTGCCGTTCTGCGAAACTCCGCGCGATACTTTCGAAACCCCCGCCGCTACAAATGACCGGCGTGATTAGTACTACAACTTTTTCAATTTGTTAGCCAGGATTATGCAAGTACTCGGCGAGTCTTAGCTTGGCTGTGGAAACCCTCGGGTTTCATCAACAGCCGGGTTCGAGTCTTCGACAAATTCCAAGATAATGGGCGTTTTGTCCACTTTGCGTCGGCCGGATTGGCGCATTTTGTGACTCTGGAACGTAGGCACATGATAAACTGGGAAATCCCTTCGCCGGGCCCGTAGCTCAGTTGGTTAGAGCGCCTGCTTGACACGCAGGAGGTCAGAGATTCGAGTTCTCTCGGGCCCACCACTTTTAAACAATCAAAACAAAGTAGTTATGAGTTAGTTAACGGCGGCGGCTTTCGCGGCTTGTCTCTCGACTTTAGTGGATTCTTTAGTAGGGGCGATCCGCCTATCAGGTCCGGTGATACTCAGTTTGTCCACTGCCTGCCTCATGGCGTCCATTCTCACGTGGCTGTAGCGCTCGACCATCTGCCGGGAGACGTGACCCATCAGAGCCATGATGACGCCTTCCGGGGTACCGGCTTCGACCAGCTTGGTGTACGCGGTGTGCCTGAGGTCGTGGAAGCGGACTGAGACGCCAGCGCTCTTGCGTGCGGCCTCCCAAGCGCTCTTGATGCCGGTGACAGGCCGGTGAGGATCGACCGGGCGCACGCGGTTACAGAACGGGAATACGTACCATGTGGTGGGTTCGATTGGTCCCAACTCTTCGGCAAGCCATGAGGCGTGGGCAGCGAACGTCGAGTAGAGATCGAGATTCATCGGTACTGCGCGTCCGGTGCCTGCCTTCGTCTTCGAGGTCCCCACGGTAAGAGTGCGCTTGTCGAGATCGATCTGTGACCATCGCAAGCGCCTGATCTCGCCAAGGCGCATCCCGGTGAGGAGTGCGATGCGAACGAACGGGAGTAAGAACGGGCTCTTATTATTCGCGGCATGGGTGAGGAGGTCGTTTTCCTGTGCCGGTGAAAGCGCCTGCCCTTTATCTCTCGGTTCTTCGAGGCGCTTCAACTTCGGCCACAAGACCCGCCACTCGTGACCGATGGCACGGGCAAGGCACTCACACTCCATGTTGACTGTGCGCCTACTGACGGTCACAGTGCGCTTTTTCTTGCCCTCGCCTACAACCGTGCCGTGTTCGCGGAGCCGGTCTGTCATGTACTCGGCCATCCTCGATTCGTTCAGGTCGTGGGATAAGGAGATTACCCAAGAGCCGGTTGACGTGCGCGGTTCGTTCTTTCACCCACGCGACTGCTTTTGGCCGATGATTCGGGGCGTAGGAGTTTTCGTATTCAGCCAGCGCGACTGACACCGTTCGTATCCGATGCTCGGGTTTCTCGCTGGGGATTCCCGCGTACGCCTTTTCCAGTTCTTTACGTCGATTCTTTTCGGCCTCAGTTGCGATGGTCTTCCTGGTGGTCTTGGCGCTCTCCTGGATGCGCTGCCCGGCAAAGGTGAAGCCGTACCACCAGGTGGCGGACTGCTTCTGTTTGCCGGTCTTGGGGTCGCGGTAGGTGGGGCGGTAGACGGCCATATTCAGGACTCCAGAGGTTGCTGAGTGTCACATCCGTCGATCGGACAAGAGAGTCGCCACTCTTCAGCGCCGACCTGTTCAACGAAGAGGGCGGGAGTTTCTTCGTGTTTTCCGCATCGCGGTTTCTTCTGATCTAGTTCAAGGTCGGGACCACTCCCCAATGCTTGAGTGAAGTACCCGAAATCAGTGCGGTAATGACGGTTACATTCGGGCATTTTGCAGTAGAGCGCATCGCTGAAATTCACGTCGCCGACAGGACTGATTGTTTGAGTGGTGACCGCACGCATTCCAGCGGTCCGGTGTTTATCGCAGCGCACCAAATCGATCTTGCCTGAGATTGAGTCCGTACTGTGACCGATCATCGCTCGAATCCTTTCTTTGTCCGCGCCTTCGCCTCCCGCCTCGCCTTGGCTTTTGCTCTGACCCGCGCCCCGAACCTCGCCCTTCTCAGGCGCTCGGCCTTACTCAACTCCTCGACCGCCGGTTTACGACGCCGCAGGATTCCCCGTTTGCTCAGTTCCAAGTCCGGGTGGGTCCCGTCCACAATTTGCCTGCTGATCTCCCTAGCCATATCCGTCAGGTCAATAGTGTGTGCTGTCTCGCTCTTTGTCATTTGCCTTCTCTCCATGGCTTTCGCACTCCGCACCTTCGCACTCGCCGCTGCCGCTTTCTTCGCCCGTGCCACACGCTGCGCTTTCGTCATGTTCTTTGCCGCCTGCTTGCCGCCCTGCGCTCCAAGGAACCGGGTTGCTTCAAGAATTGTACGCTTGTTCATTCAGCTTATGCCTAAGCTAGTAGAATAACATACGGCGGATCGGCTGAGAGCCAAACAAACTCCGTAGGCGTCAGCAAGAGCTTTGGGGCTACCTGCGTGCCCTGCGTTCACCCATTTCAATGTCCGCCGGATTCACTGCAGCGTGATAGCATATCGGGATATTCCAATTCTAAAACTGGACAATTATTCCCGATACTCCATGGAAGATCAGCGCAATAGAGCAGACGATAACGATCGCACTGAGGAGGAATCTCCGGTTGAGCGATTGGTCAAAGCGCAAGAAGTTACGCAATCGACTTCCACGGCAAGTGTCAGCAATGTGGGCGATACCGTAATACATCAGCCAGACGGAGAACACGACGCACCGACGCCACCTCCACCGCCAAACGCTTCTGCCCTATCGAGAGCTTCGATCCAGCCATCCGGCGATAGATGGATGACTTTTCTGACCGCCGTCATTGCCGTGGCGACTATCGGTAATGTTTTCGTGTTTTGGCTCGAATCCGAAAGCACGTCAAAGGATATGAAAACGCTTTCTGATAGAGCCGGAGATATAGTTATATCTATGAACACGGCGCTCTCCGATAATCGTGATGCGATATCGAAGGCGTTCGCCGAAAACAAGTCCGCCTTGGAAGCCAGCGAACGGCAGAGTAGAAAGGCGCTGGAAGCAAGTATTGCCGATTCTAGAAACACGCTCCGACCGTATGTTTACGTGGCGACGCTAGCGTTGCTCGGAACGGTCGGGGCAGGACAACGGATGCAGGGCCAGGGGGGTGTCATTAACTCTGGGCGCACTCCCGCGACAAAGGCGACTGTGTGCGCCGATCTAGTTGTTCTCGGAAATGCAAACACTCTCGACGATGATTATCCTTGTCCTTCCCCAACGAATCCGCATGGAGCCGGAAGTCCAATTCACTCTATAGCTGTCATCGGACCGAACAACCCGCCAGTGTTCCTTCGCTCTCCGGGAACAACACCCACTGTTCCCGCGAATGCCCCTCCAAATCAGCCCCGTTTGAGCAATTGATAACTTCTGGGGTATTGAGAATCTACTTTTATGGGAACGTCACCTATTCGGAGCTGCTCAACCCGCAGAAAATTCACCAGACCCAATTTTGCGGAGTCTATGAACCGACAAGCAGGGAGTTTAACATTTGCGATCACCACGGCAACGTAGACTAAAATCACCCGGCGTCAGAGAATTGTCTGAAAGGCGGCCACCGACCGCCCGCCGATCACGCGCCCGACGGTGGGAACGTGTTAGGTGTAGGACCTACGCATGCGACCAAAAGAAGGCGAAGGAAACACGCGGAGTTGGGCCGCCCGCCCCGAGTTTCACTGCATGGAACTAGAGGTTAAATGATTGAAAACTAGGAGGAAACATCGTAATGCTCTCAGTACAGAAACCATCCCCTTTTGGCTGCGTCCGATACACTATAATTTGAAGGCATGGTCGTTACGCTTTCGCGTCGTTCCACGGAATGCCTCGCCAACAGGATGAAAAATAACAATGGCAAGTAAACAGGTGCCGCCAAAGCCGGAGCAGCAACCGCAGCATCTGAACGCCCTGGCCAAGCGAGTGTTTTCGCGAAGTAACGAGGACGGCCCGGAGCCTGTGTACACGAACGCTGTAGAGTTTGCGTCGATGGGGATGGACGTTTTTATGGATGTAGGCGTCGTTTCGCCTGAGTCGGTTGCGGCAGCACTTGCAATTAAGAGCGGAAATCAGCCGACTGTCAATGTCCTTGTTAATTTCCGGTTTGGAATGTCACTCCAGACGGCTGTCCTTATGCAACGTAAGCTCACGGAGATGCTGCAAGGGGCTCAAGCCCAAATGGCCGCTACGATGCCGACCAGCGGCGAGAA
>Ga0206838_10246_pt1 | contig 13883 bp, 14 predicted proteins | sample Alteio_BWOrgCont_26_FD_152879 | JGI IMG/M metagenome (GOLD analysis project Ga0206838, IMG submission 152879) | Enriched cells from forest soil in Barre Woods Harvard Forest LTER site, Petersham, Massachusetts, United States -... | ecosystem: Environmental > Terrestrial > Soil > Temperate forest >...
AACATTGCCCTTGAACAGTTCCGGGTGTGCGGCAATGACGGTTTGGCGAAATCGCCGAACACAACTCGCCTCATCATCAGATCGCGTCTCATCCCAGAACCGGAGAAAGTCCGGAACGATGTTGACGGTCTTCAATTGCTGGCCAGTCGTCTTTTGTTGGCCATCGGGAGTCGTCGCCATCGCGCCTCGTTGGCAAATCAGAAGGACCGCCAGCGCAAAGGCATTCCGCAACAAACCTGACCGCATCGATTTCACCTCCAAATGGGATTTTTTCTGGACGGTTAACCGACAACACGGAAACAACGGACACACTCCCGCGAAACTTCCGGTTTGCCGACGACGAGGGAGCTGACGCGCAATTCAGTCAACACAAGGAGCGCTTTCGAGGATTAATAGTGCGATCATAAGACGCGCCCAATGAGCGCCAACAGATAGGAGAGAGACCTGTGCAATGGTTCCTTAATTTGCCCGACTGGCTCTACGGCGTCCTCTCGATCCCGTTCGCGGTGCTGATCGGCGTGGGCGGCCTGCTGGTCACTCGCAAATGGGTATCGCGGCTGCACGTCACCGCCTCACACAACGAAATAGTCAGCTATTATCTGAGCACGGTCGCCATCTTCTACGGCATTATGCTGGGCTTGATTGCTGTCAGCGTCTGGGAGAGCCACGACGCCGCAGGGACAGCTATTGGAGCGGAAGTTGGCTGCCTGGCGACCCTGTATCGCGACGTGAGCGGTTATCCGGAACCTGAGCGCAGCACGTTCCAGGCAGACTTGCGGGAGTACACGCGGTATGAAATCGATGTGGGCTGGGCAGAGCATCGCAAAGGGATCATCAGTGGAAGCGGAATTAAGCGCTTGTGGCTCTTCCAAGGCAAACTGCAAACATTCGAACCCAGGACCAAGGGGCAGGAGATGCTTCATCTTGAGACCCTGCGCGCCTTCGACGACTTCGTCCGGCAACGCAGTCTAATGCTGGATACTGTCACATCGCACATGGCCCGGCCTCTGTGGGTTTTTGTCATCCTTGGTGCGGTGCTTAGCTTCGTCGTGAGCTGGTTCTTTCAACTGAAAAGCTTCGCCATGCATGTGTGGATGACGGTTTTCTTTGCCGCCCTGCTGGGCATGGAAATCGATCTTCTGGTCATCATGAGCCACCCCTACCGCGGCAGCCTCGGCCTCACTCCTGAAGGCTTCCAAGTCATATATGACATGCTGATGCGGTAGGTCACTCCCGAGTGACTGGCAATACGGAACTTTCGTTGAACCGGGGTCGAAATGTCCGTATTGCCGACGATACAGACTAGAACCTCAGATCGCCATAATTCGCTATCCTTGCAGACGAACACGAAAGTTTTGGTTTGAGGAAAGCTCTCCGCTGACGATCATGCATTCGATTCGATTTTGTCTGTTCATATTGATCGCTGTTTCAGCTTGGGAACAAAAGACGTTCTGTCAGACCAATGGCTCTGCCGCGACCGATGCCGAGCGTGCCAACAGAAGTAAGCTCATCAGCTCCATTAATGCTGAACAGAAAAGGGGCGCGGTTCTTTCCTATACTCAGCAGTACCGTTCCAATGGGAAGTCAGTTATCTATAAAAGAACGCTATACTTGGCGATCAGTTCTCGCTGAAGGATTGTGGCTCACAATCGCTACCGTCGTCGCAGATCGCTTTTCCGGTCAAATAGGTAAAACGCAGATCGGCGACACCCAGAGCATCTACAAATACTCTGCTGAAGTGACACTTACTCCGGAAATCGCCAGTTCGCTCAGCGTAGGAGAAACAGCCAGCTGCATATCATTTCCTGCGAAGGCAAGCTGCTTTGTCGACCCATTCGCGATAGTAAATTCACCGAGTTGGTTTGAACTGCCATTCCAAAGGGAATAGATGAGCTGCGCGTCGTCCGCCAACCATGTTAGCCCGACTGGAAATCCCCGAATTGGCGCAATCATCCGCGGCTTTCCGACAGGAAGGGGTAAGGAATATAGTCCAGCCTGGTATTCGTTTCGAAAACACCAGTATGCAAGGTACCTGCCGTCGTGGGAGAAGGCTGGCAAACCTTCACTAACACACATTGGACCAATCGGAATGTGCTTGCTCTCCATTGTTTCCGTTGAGAGAAGAGAGATCTTCGTGTGTTCCTCTTCTGGCGCCACATCTGCGAAGGCGATCCACTTTCCGTCCGGTGACCAACTGATAAGAGTTAAATTCTTGAGAGGAGAGAAGACATTCCAAGGCATTCGGGTGGAGCGTAATTTCCTTTCCGGTCCGCCAAGCGCGGAGACGACATAGATTCCGGTGTCGGCGCCGTCCATGCGGTGAAAGGCGATCTGTGTGCCGTCGGGGGACCATACCGGACTAATCCATTCCGACGGATGCCGTGTAAGGCGAAGAAGAGTTTCGCTTCCAAGGGCCTTCACATACAGGTCGAAGCCCTGGACGCCCGGTCCGGGATCACCATTCCACGCGAACGCGATTCTGGACCCATCAGGGGAAAAGCCGGAGCGGTCGCCTGTCCGGACAGAGCCGTAAACGGAACGGCCGTCAAGGCCTCCTGCTCCTTCGCACGCTGAGGCCGATACCATCGATAGACGGCCAGCGCTCCAAGTGCAAAGACCAAAACAGCGAGAACGGCCGCCGCAATCTTCGACCACAACGACGCGAGCGCCAGCCGCGATCCCCCTCGACCGTAACTACGGGCTGAACCGGTGGTTCCAATTCAGCGACGAACCGATACCCCCGTCGAGGCAGCGTTTCGACAAAGCGCGGACTCTCCGCAGAATCCCCGAGCGCCTCCCGAATCTTGTTAATGGCAGTATTCAGGTTGTGATCGACATCGACAAAGGTGTCCGGCCATAGCCGCTTCTGCAATTCCTCCGCGTCACCACCTCGCCCGGACGCTCCAGCAGAATACTCAGAAGCTGAAACGGCTGCCCTCCGAACTTCAGCCTCACTCCGCCCTTGCGCAATTCTCCGCTGCGAAGATCGACTTCGAAATCTCCGAACCGGATAAGGCGAAGCTGGGGCTCTGTCTCAGCCATCGCTAGGGTACCCTCGCGATCTGTGGCGGTACTGATCACATCTACCGCTTAGAGAAGACCTCCGTAACCGCCACAAAAGCAATTAGTCACGCAATGACATTCTTTCGACCTTTCATCGACCAGTATTTTACCCGCATTCGATTGAGGTAGCCCCGCCACGGCCTCAATGTCGCCTCACCTCGCACCCCGCGAGGAGGAGGTCGACGTGAAGCCCCTGTTCTCCAATCGTACAATCCCGCTGCTGGTCTCCGTAACGCTGGCGACGGTTGCGCTTCCCACTCTGCAGGCAAAGCCGCACTGCCCCGCAGGCATCGCAAGTGTAACCCCGCGATTCGTTCAGCGCGCCCTAATTGTGATTCCCGTCAAGATCAACCAGAAAGGGCCGTTCGATTTCATGGTGGATACGGGCAGCCAGATTACCGTCATCGATCCATCGCTGGCCGCACAACTCGACCTCAAAGCTCAAGGCAGGGTTGGCATTATTTCCGTTGCAAGCGTTGCGCAGGCGTCTGTAACTCTTCTGGATAGATTGGAAGCCGACTCCCATTTAGTGGAAAAATCACCTGCTATAGTCCAGGACCTTCGGCAGATTCAGGCAGCCGATCCCCGGATTCGGGGAGTTCTCGGCGAGAGCTTCCTCGCTCACTTCGATCTGCTCATCGACTATGGGCACAAATTGCTCTGCTTCGACGAGACAAACGCGATGCGGGATAGTGTGCGCGGCGAGGCGTTCTCTTTGTGCCCCCGCAATACCCTGCGGATGAATTGCCCTTCATGGAACGGCTGGTTATTTCCGTTCATCTCTCCGGGACCGGAGCTCGGGCGATTCTGCTGCAACTCGATTCCGGCAGTGACGGTCCGATCCTTTATGCAGGCAGCAAGGATCCGGAAGTCCAGGTACTGGTGCGCTCTGCAGCGCCGCAGGGAGGCAACACGACCGGTGCGCAACGGGCTTTTGCTGTCGTGGCGCCTCAGACTATGGAGATTGGCAACCACATCCTTAGCAACATCTCATTCGTGGCGCCAGTGAGCGTCAAGGAAAGCCTCCAAAGCCGTCATGAAGACGGCTTGTTGCCAACCGTGCTCTTCCAACGAGTCTTTATTAGCGGTGGCGGTCACTATGTGGTCTTCAACCCGAAGTGAAGTGCGTTCTCTCGTCTCTGGGAACAGACGGAGTGGGGCAGGATCGCTCGTTATATTCCTTCTGGGTGATGACAATCCGGAAGCCATTCCCTAATGCCTGAACAGTCTGGGATTTCGGTAATCGCTCAGCCAAAGCTGATATCGGGTTCAATACCGAGCTTGTCGTTGACTGCATGTAGGATTCTCTGCCTCGACCCGAGGTATCGTTCGGTGGTTTCTACAGATCGATGACCGAGGAGAAATTGAATCTGTTCCAGCTCACCCCCGGTCGAGTGGCAAAGCCGTGCACAGGTGCGGCGAAGGTCATGAGGCGAGAGCTTTTCGATTGCGGCAATCTTGGCATATTGACGCACCACCCACCACACGACCTTCTCACTAATGCCTGACCCCCAAACGGTACCAGCATGGGTTACACAGCGAAAGATGAAACCGTCTTCTATACCTCCAGCCGCCAGCCACGCATCCACAGTGGCCTTGACCCAGTTCGGCAGTGGAACTGTGCGCACGTGGCCACCCTTGCCATACAGATCGATAATGGCCCAATGATCGTCCCGTTACTGAAGATGGCTCAGCTTCAAGGCGATTAGCTCGGCACGTCTCAGTCCGCACCCCAAGAGCAGTGCGAGGATGGCATGGTCTCTCTTGCCTTTTGTATTTCGGGTATCAGGTGCATCGAGAAGTCTGCGCCCCTGAGCACATGTCAGCCAGTTTCCAAGCCGCACACCGAGCTTCTTTGCTCCCTTCACACGGCGGATGCTGGCCGCAAGATCGGGACTCAGCAGACCGGTGTCGGAGGCCTCATAAGCGAGTCGGCGCACCGCTGCTAGCCTCAGGTTTATCGTTGCCGGAGCCAGACGTCGGGCCTCCAGTTCATAGCGATAGCGAAGAACGACGGTTCGGCCAAATGCCAAACGCGGTTCGGAACAGTACCAGGCAATGAAGTCGTTGATCGCGAACGCGTAGGTTCGCTTGGAGGCAACCGAACCGAGGCTTTGCAGAACGGAAGCCTTGGAATGATCAAGATCGGGCAGACGCAACACGTTCTTGTGCTTGCCACGATTCGCTTTATGTTTCTCTGGCATGGACGCGGTCTCCCGAACCGCCGCTCCATGATCTGCCCCGTATTCGCGTTCTTACCGGGAAACGTTAGGTCTCTATCGGGACTGCCCCGCGACGAGGCTGGATTGAGCCCGGTTATTTTCCGGGGCAGTTTCGATAGAACCGTTTGAACTGAGCCGCCGGCGTTTGCGGCGCATGCGGTGATCTACCTATGCATTTTCAATCGCGCCGACTGGCTTGGTGGGAGCATTGCAGGCGCAAAGAGCAACCACTGGAGTAATGGGAGTCCCGTTTGTGGAGGGAACTGTGTCCCCCAAGGTGTGAGCCGGTGGCGTTGACAGGGTGCGTAAGCAGCTTGCTGGCACAGGACGGCCTTGCATGTGCGGGCATGCCATCGGGCGATAGGGCTAGAGACGTTGTGGGCTATAGATGTCTTATGAGCTGTCAAGGCTGCACCTCTGTGGGGTAGCAAGGCTTCGATCTGGTCGGAAGTAAAGTTGAGCGCTGGTGATCGGGTCGCCATCTCCAACCACAGGCTCGTGGCTTTCGAGAACGGTCGCGTGTCATTCCGCTGGCGAGACTATGCCCATGGCGGCAAGAAGAAGGTCATGATCGCGGGCAAGTTCGAGCAGTGAAGCGGCGCTGGTGCGGAAGAGCAGATCGTAGAGCAACCGCTTGTTCTGGAGGATAAGAGCGGAGAGTTCGTGCGGCAAAGTGAAGACGATGTGGAAGTAGGGAACGGGCAACAGCTCAGCCGAACGTGCGGCCAGCCATTTTGCGCGCACGTTGCCCTGACACTTCGGGCAGTGCCGATTGCGACATGAGTTATAAGAGGCGGTCAGATGGCCGCAGCGGGTGCACTTATCTCGATGACCGCCCAGTGCCGCGGTACGGCACCGTACGATGGCATCGAGCACCTTGCGATGCACCCATGCAAAGTGTGACTTGTGCTTTTCCCAGAATCTGTTGCCCACTGCGCGGACGATGTCGGCCACCTCGAGGGTGGGTCGGCTCATCGCTTCATCAGCCTCCTGGAACGCTTCACCTCATCGGGACGCGAAACCTCGATGGCCTCCAGCGGACTGGCAACCGCCTGCAGGTGGCGGCGGGACAGATGCAGGTAGAATGCCGTATCCCCGATCTTGGCATGGCCAAGCAAAACCTGGATGGTGCGCAGATCAGCGCCGGCTTCCAGCATGTGGGTCGCGAAGCTGTGTCGAAGCAAATGAGGCGCAACGCACTTACCGATACCGGCGCGCTTACCAGCCTGGTTCACAGCCTTCCACACGACCTTCGGAGTGATGGGCACATCTGCCCGCCAGTTGTTCACCGTACCTGGGAACAAATAGGTCCTGGGCTTCATCCAGCGCCAGTACTCGCGCAGAGTCTCCAACAGCTTCGGGCTCAACAAAACATCGCGGTCGCGACCGCCCTTGCCCTTGTGGACATGAATGACCATGCGTTCGCTATCGATATCGGAGACCTTGAGGTGGCACAGTTCCGAGCAGCGTATGCCGGTTGCGTACAGAGTCATCACCATGGTGCGGCGCATCAGGTTCTCTGCTGAATCGATCAGCCGCTGAACCTCTTCTGGACTGAGCACAACGGGCAATTGCCTGGGACGCTTGGGAAATGGGATGTGCTCGGGCAGATACGGCCGTCGCAGTGTCTTGACGTAGAGAAAGCGCAGGGCCGCAACATACGATGTGATCGTTCCCGCTTGAAGCTTGCGATCACGAAACAGATGAGCTTGATACTGCCGAATATGATCAGGTCCCAACCTGTCTGGCGAGCGGTGAAAATACCTGGAAAAGTCTTCTACCGCGTGCAGGTAGGTGTAGACCGTGTTCTGTGAGTAGTTGCGACGCTGGAGCTCATCTAGCATCTTCTGCCGAAGATGGGTCACGGAAGCCTCCTTGTGACCCAAACCTTAACGGCCTAAAAGGCTGGGGGACCACCACTGCCGCAGCGTCCGCCGCGCCGGAGGCTTAGTTCAAACGCGTTTTCCGGTACTGATCACCCAAGCTTCGCGTACTCCGCTCTGGCCTGTTTCAGGATGGGAATGTCCGGGTCGGCATCTTTCCACAGAGTAAAGAACTCCTGATAGGCAGCGCGGGATTTGTCCTTCTGTCCCTGCAACACATACGCGCGGGCGAGGCCGAGATGTGCGAGCACGTAGAGCGGGTTGTTCGCGAGCATGTTGGGACGGTCGAGAAATTTCTGAAACTCCGCCGCCGCTTCGCCGCCTTGATGGAGAAGTAAGTACGCTTGCCCACGCACGTACGCGGGATAGAGCATTATCCCGAATTCAAACTCCGACACATCGCCCAGTTCATACGGCGTCGCGGCCTTGAGGAACTCGATGGCCCTGGCGGGGTTACCGCGATCGATTTCAATGGCGGCCCGGATGGTCGGCAACCAATAGCCGACGAAGATGGTATCCACGGGGGACTGTTTTTGCTGCTCGCCTGCCAACCTCTCCGCTCGCGCGGAATCGCCGGCTCGCGCAAAGGCCAGAGCCGCCAGAGTCCGCACCTGCGACGTCATGGCCAATGCAGAAGCGCTCTGCTCTTGAGCGCGCGCCGCATTGCCGAACTCCGCTTCCCGTAGTGCATCATTCATCTGCCACTCTGCCGCCGTATCTTTCTGCTCGTTCATGCGCGCGGATTGGACTGCACGCAGGGAGAGTTCCCGGGCCTTTCTGAGGCGGCCGTAGAACGCCTCAGTGTCAGACTGATACGAAAGCAGGACATCCGCCACACCCGGCTTGTCCACTGCCCAGTTCGCCTGGCGTTCCATCTCCTTCGTGTCGCGTTCGAGGAAAGCAACTCCATACACACATTGGTGCAGGCCTCCGTTGTCGGGTACGCGCCTGACCGCCTCCTGGTAAGTGGCCTTTGCCTTGCCCAATTGATTCACGAAAGCATAGCCCTGTATCAGATTGGTGTAACCAGTGCTGCTATCGGGATCGAGGCGGAGGCCCTGCATGGTTTCTGCGATTGCTTTCTCATATTGTCCGAACACGCCGTAGATATAGCCCAGGTTCAGGTGAGGTTCGACGTCCCTCGGGTAGGATTGAGCCCACAACTCGCTGATCTGAGTAGCCTTCTCCATCTCCCCTGTGACTATGAAGTAGTACTGGGTGGAAATGTTGTACTTTTCCCGCTCCGTCACGCGGTCGCGCAACTGGAAGGCCTTATTGTGGTATTCGGCGGACCTGGTGACTTCGCCAAGAATCCCGGACACCTGCCCAAGACGGAGGTAGGCCAGCGCGAAGTTGGGGTCTAGCTCTATTGCCTGCTTGAAGAATGGAATCGCCTTAACCTCTCCGTTTTCGTTCCAGATTTTCATGCCCAGGCTGTAGGCCTTCAACGCCTCGAATGAAGATGTCGTGGCCTGCTCGATGGCCGTATCGAATTTCTGGACAGAACTCAGCGATTCGCCGAGTTCGACGCGCAGTTTCGCGGCAGCGCCCCCCAATGCATCAAGAACTTTTTCCTGCCCGCCAGCTTGCGCCTGCCTCAGCGCAAGGGTGTCCCCGGTCTGGCAGTTCAGGGCCTTCAATCCAAGGACATATTCGTTCCCGATGCTGGCGACGGACCCCGCGATGTAGGCCTTGCTCCCAGCGCGCTCGCAGACCTCACGCGCGATGTCGGGCGTAAGCGGCGTGTTCGGCGGCCGGGTCATCAGCTTGAGTGTCGCAGTCACTTTTTCGTCGGAGAGGACGTTGAGAAATGGCGATTGGCGCAGCGAGACAGCGAGGGCCTGCTTGAGCGTGTCGTCGAAGACCGGGTTGCCGGTGGAATTGGCGAAGTCGGCCAGCACGATGGTGTCCGTCTCACCGAGGGCGTGCGCCTTGCGGTTGTGCAGGAAAAATATCAGTGCAACGACCGCGACGGCCAGAGTGGCAACCGAGGCGATTGCCCATAGCCTTTTTTTCCGCGATGCGGGTTTAGACGCGATCCCGGAAGGCAAAATCCGTGCGCCGGATTCTGTGTCTCGCTTCAGCCGCTGCAGATCGGTCCGCATGTCGGCGGCGGACTGGTAGCGCAGCTTTCTGTCCTTCTCCAGCGCCTTGGCGATGATCTCCTCGAGCTTCGGGGAAAGGTCAGGATTCAGCCGCACCGGCGCGACTGGTTCGCGATTCAGAATGGCCTCCGCGATCACGGCAAAGGCTTCGCCGCGGAAGGGTTGAACCCCGGTCGCCATCTCGTAGAGCACCGCCCCGAACGAAAACAGATCAGTCCGCGCGTCCAGCTCTTCGCCCCGCACCTGCTCCGGTGACATATAAGGGAGGGTGCCAATCGCCGAATCACGTCGAGTAAGCGCTTCCGGTTCGCTGATAGTAGACATCCCGGAAACTTTCGCATCGCCGCCCGGGGGCGCGATCTTCGCCACACCGAAATCCAAAACCTTGGCGTGCCCCTGCTCAGTGACAAAAATGTTGGCCGGCTTGATGTCGCGATGGACGATGCCCTTGCGGTGAGCCGCATCGAGCGCATCAGCAATCTCGATTGCCAAGCACAGCAGGACAGAGGGCTCGAGGGGCCTCCCCGCGATGCGTTGCGTCAGAGTCGCCCCGTCCAGGAGCTCCATGGCGATGAAGGACTGGTCAGCATCCTTGCCAATCTCGTAGATGGTGCAGATATTGGGATGGTTGAGCGCCGAAGCCGCCCGAGCCTCGCGGCGGAACCGTTCCAGGGCCTGCGAATCGAGGGCGACATCGTCGGGAAGGAACTTGAGGGCGACAAGGCGTCGAAGGTCAGTGTCCTCTGCCTTGTACACCACACCCATTCCGCCGCTGCCCAGCTTCTCGAGTATGCGGTAGTGCGAGACGCTAGTACCAATCATGCGCGGGGATGCCAACCGATGGTTGACTGATGGTACGGGCGGAGGCCAGGCCAGTCAATGGATTCGGCTCTAGCCGTCAGCCCGGCCTGCGCTGAGTCGATCAGGCTATTCTGTCCGTTTCCACTGCTTTCGATCCTCACGTCTGGCGACAGCGTTCCGAAGTCGACGACGTGGTGCTTGCAAAACGCCGTCTCAGGTAACTAGGCCTTGCCAGAACCGGTAGCAGCCAGCTCTCGGATTGAGCCCGAGTTACCGGCAATACGGACATAACAGGCGAAAGTTCCGTATTGCCGACCACACGGCAATAATCAGAAACAGCTTTCCACGACGGTAGCTGATCTTCGATGATGCGGGTAAAGCGCCATCAGAGCAGGGAAGGAAAATACATTGAAAGCAATCACGGTTGGGGCGGTTGAGGTTGGGATGTTCTGTGGAATTCTCGCTGCGGCTTTCATCGTTCCGCGAAGCACTCCTCTGCTGACATTTGCTCTCATCAGCGCGACCGCCTTCGTTCTCGGCAATTTTCTTCTACTTCGCCGGACCACGCAGGTACAAGCCGCAGGAGGAGTTAGTCTTCGGCGGAATCGTAATCTCCACCTGATTATCGGATTATTCGTAGTTTATTGGGTGGTCTGTTTCCTTTTGCGAAAGCACTGATCTCGTGGCGTTGGCGGATTACCGGCAATCCGGGAACCGGTTCGAAATGTCCGTATTGCCGACTAACCATCCCGGAACAACATCGACACCCCTGGAAGCAGGCACAACACGCCTGGCTTGGCAGCACCTCCAGGTTACCGATGAACTGACTTCGCAGGCAGTAGGTCACGGATAGGTTCGCTCTTAGCTCAAGTACTGCTCCATCATTGCCACCGAGCGCTTCGAGGCTGGGTGCTAAACTCTGCCTACGATTGGACGAATTGACGCAGCCTAGCCAAAGGAGGAAAGCACGCAATGCGTAGCAAACGCGTCTCAGCTGGCAAACAGTCTCGCGAGACATCGCTTGAAGGATTCGCATCCACCTGCAGTGTCCTAGCGGTGGGACTCTTTGTGCTTACCTTTGTGTTTCAGAACATGGTGATTCCATCGTCCTCGATGGCAAGCACCCTTCTTGTTGGCGATCATGTAGTGGTAGAACGCGAGACACTAGCGCCGGCGGCGAAGTGGGCTCCCTTCGTGCACTACCGCGAAGTGCACCGTGGGGATATTGTCGTCTTCTACAAGCCAACCGAGGATCCCAAGGGTGAACACATATTTCTCGTCAAGCGCGTTATCGGAATTCCTGGCGACCACATTCATCTAAGGAACGGCATCGTTTATCTCAACGGCGTCGCCCAGGACGAGCCTCAGGCAGCCAAACCTACGTCCGCGAACTATGACCCTTACGTGGACGATTTCCCCTCAGTGGATCCATCTGCCGAGCCTGGTGTTACGGCGGAATGGTCGGTACTACTGAGTACGTACATTCAGAGCGGGGATGTGGTCGTACCTCCCGGCAATTATTTTGTGATGGGCGACAACCGTACAAACAGTATGGACAGCCGATACTGGGGTTTTGTGCCGCGGCAGAACATCTTAGGGCGTCCCCTTTTTGTCTACTGGTCCATTGTGAGACCCGAGTCCGGTATAGAAGAGGTCCCGCTGGAAGAGCAAGCAGAATCCACCCTTCATGAGTTCGTTCACTTCTTTGATGAGACTCGCTGGAATAGAACATTTCACCGAATTCAGTAATGGACGGGTAAGTAGCCCCGGGGAATTTCACCCCGAGGCCCTCTCCGGTAGGGTCGAGAGCAGGCGCGCGCACGTTAGGCGCCGGTGGTGATTCCATCGCTTTCGCAAGGGACCGCAGTCCGGCAACCATAGTCACGTTTCCAACTCCCGCCACGTCAAACGCAGCGTGCGGTTTTCCCGCACTGCGCTTTCCTGTTTGCTTCATGCCTAGGGTTATGGGACCTATCACGCTGGGAGCGCTTTCGGCGTGGATAGACGGCGAACCCGATAGCCGTTGAACAGCTTCAGGTCGTCATACAGCCAGCGCCTACTCCACCTCTTCCAGCCGAAGCCGCATCGGTTCCGAGATCTCCCCATGTGACGCCGGATCTTCTTCTCTACCCAGTCTTTGATGAAGCTGAAGCACTCGCTGGAGTGTCCGATGGCGAAGTAGTTCACCCAGCCCCGCAGTGCCGGGTTGATCAGTTGGACTACCCGATCTACCGGCTGGGACTGGAATCGCCGGAACACATCCTTGAGCTTACGCAATAGCGCCGTGCGCTTCTTCATCTTCGGCGTATAGTGCGCCCGCCACACCTGCCTTCCTATGCTGCGGAGGCGTCGGAAGTCGAACCCCAGAAAGCTGAAGCTTTCGGCACGGTCCAAGTCCACGATGCGGCTCTTCTCTTCATTGATCTCGACTTGTAGCTTGGCAAACTCCTCACGAAGGCGTTTGTTCACCGCCCCCAACAACCACCCATTGCGCGGATGGGCATCGATCAGTACGACAAGATCGTCAGCGAAGCGGGCATATTCGACGTAGGTGTATTTCCCGTTGCGCGTGGTTTCCTTCGCCCGTTCCAGCATCCGATCCACCTCAGTGAGATAGAGGTTACTGAGAAGCGGCGAAATCACCCCGCCTTGCGGAACGCCTTGTTTGCCCGATGCCGTCAGCATCAACTTCAGCAGACGCATCACCTCACCGTCATTGATCCGGCGTGCAACTTTTTCAAGCAGCAGATGATGTCTGACTGTATCAAAGTATGCTCGCAAATCCAGGTCTATAACGCGGGTCTTCCACTGGACGATTGCCGTTGCTACTCGATGCACCGCCTCATGTGCGGTGCGTTTAGGACGATAACCATACGACCCCGGTTGAAAGTCCGCTTCGAAAACCGGCTCCATGATGAGCTTGAGCGCGCCTTGCACCACTCTGTCCCGGATAGCGGGAATCGACAGGATGCGAACTTTTCCTCCATCCTTCGGTATCTCTCGCCGCCGTGACCGGAGCGGCACATAGGTGCGATCAATCAGTTCGCCCTGTATCTGCTCAAGGAACTTCTCCACGCCTTGCGCCTCGATGTCCGCGAACGTTACCCCCTCAACTCCCGGAGCGCCGTTGTTCTTCCGGGCCAACGTATACGCCTCGCGCAGTGTCTCCATCTTGCAGATATGGACGTACAATCCCCAGAAACACCACGACGGTTCAGCCTTCGCCTTGACGTATATGTTCCTTCTCAGGTCCTGCAAACTAATAGGTGTGTTTGTCATCCACCCTTGCCTCCCGTTTTGTCGGAACCGTTACAAACAGCAGGGTCCCTTTGCTCCACCGGCATTGCCCGGCTTCATCGCTAATACGGACCCATCCGCCACCCTCTCGCCTTCAGCCCACTTCCCGGGTTCGCCGGTTATAGGGCCTACCTTGCTCCAGCGATTTCGCGCCGGGGCAAGGAGGGCTTCTCCAGTTGCTTAGCATGTCCTTGTCATCGTGCTGTCGCTTCCACCCCGCCGAAGTGAAACAGCCGTATCGGTCAGAATTCGGCTGTCCATGCTGCCTTCGCCCTCACGGTTGCGGGCTCGGCCTTCGGATTTCTTCACTTTCGAGGCCACATCCACGTTCATTTTCATTACGGCCCGATGACTTGCGCGTCTCCCAAGGAGACGATCGTCGATAGGCTTCAAAAATTCGGTCTCCCTCCTCTCTGCTATCCAAGCTACGAGGCTTCTGACTCTTGCCCCGGCAGGTTTATCTCCTGCTGTACATGCCAGCCTTTGCTGGACACACAACCGGACGTGAACGA